>Ga0126306_10001508_pt1 | contig 12500 bp, 11 predicted proteins | sample Plot27_FD_92592 | JGI IMG/M metagenome (GOLD analysis project Ga0126306, IMG submission 92592) | Serpentine soil microbial communities from UC McLaughlin Reserve, CA, USA - Plot27 | ecosystem: Environmental > Terrestrial > Soil > Grasslands | place: USA: UC McLaughlin Reserve, Lake County...
ACGATCTCGTGGGTCGACAGCGAGCCGGTCAGCATCACGACGGTCACCACGCTGAGGGCCAGGGCGGCCTCGTAGGACACCATCTGCGCCGAGCCACGGACCGCGCCGAGCAGGGGGTACTTCGACCCGGACGACCAGCCGGCGAGCAGGATCCCGTAGACGGCGATCGACGACATCGCCAGCACGAGCAGCACGCCGATCGGGGGGTCGGCCAGCTGGAGGTAGGTGTCGTGGCCGAACAGCGACACGACGCCGCGGTCGTCGCCGTCGAAGGCGCCGCCCAGCGGGACCACCGCGAACGTGACGAACGCCGGCACCACCGACAGGAACGGGGCGAGCTTGAACACCCGCCGGTCGGCCTCGTCGGGGACCAGGTCCTCCTTGAGGATCAGCTTCAGGCCGTCGGCCAGCGTCTGCAGGAGGCCCCAGGGGCCGGCCTTGTTGGGGCCGATCCGGTTCTGCATGTCGCCGATGACCTTGCGCTCGAACCAAACCATGAGGATCACAGCCACGAGCAGCAGGGTGAACGCGATGACGGTCTTCAGCAGCACGATGAGGACGACCGCGAGGTCGACGTCGCCCTGGAGCAGCGGGTCGAGGGCGAGCATCAGGGGCGCTCCACACGGATGTCGGTGACCGGCGCGGCGGCGTCCACCAGCGAGTTGGCCTTGGCGCCGGGCGCGTTCACCGTGAGGGCGGCGAAGCGGCGGGGCACGGCCGGGTCGGGGGCGACCGGCATCGTGACGTGACTGCGGCTGGACGTGACCCGCAGCTCGGCCCCGGGTGCGACGCCGAGGGTGGCGAAGTCGTTGGGGTGGAGGCGCAGGGTGGCCGGCTCGGCGATGTCGGCGAGCGAGGGCGAGTGCCGCAGCAGCGTGCCCCGGTCGTACAGCTTGCGGATCGTGACCAGGCGGAACGCGTAGTTGTCGAGCGGCAGCGGGTCGCTCTCGGAGCGAGCCGGCAGCGGGATGCCCGGCGTCGGCGCGCTCGGCCCGCTCGGCCCGGCGTCCTCCGGGGAGGCGCCCTCGGCGTCGCTCGGCGTCGCCGCGCCCGGGTCGCCGGGGGCGGCGGCGGGGTCGGCCTGCGTCACACCCTCGGTGGCGCCGGCCAGCGTGGGGTCGACGCCCTCGACGGCGCTGTCGGGGTCGCCCTCGCCGATCGTCCGGCCGTTGCGCGAGCGCGGCAGCGGCACGATCACGCCGTCGCGGGCGGCGACGTCGTGGACGCCGTCCCACGTGAGCTCGGTGAAACCCGGCGCCACGACCTCGATCTCCTTCCAGATCTGCTCGGGCGACTCGAGGCCCAGGTCGAGGCCGAGGCGGAAGGCGAGCTCGGCGGCGATGACCCAGTCGGGCTGGGCGGTGCCGGGCGCGGTGACCTTGCGGTTGAGGACGCTGACGCGGCCCTCGACGTTGGTCGTCGTGCCGGCCGTCTCGGCGTAGCCGGCCGCCGGCATGATCACGTCGGCCTGCTTCACCGAGTCGGTCAGGAACTGGTCGACGGCGATCACGTTGCGGGCGCCGGCGAGGCCCCGCTCCGCGACCTCGCGGTCGGGGAAATCGGCGATCGGGTCGGCGCCCAGCAGGACGAGCGTGTCGATGCGCCCCTCGGCGGCCGCCCGCAGGATGCCGCCGGTGTCGAGCCCGCGCTCGGCGGGCACGCCGGCCCAGTGGGTGCTGTACCAGTCGCGCCCGGCGTCGAGCGTGACCCGTCCCGGCAGGATGCCGGGGGCCATGCCCATCTCGAGGGCGCCGTGGACGTTGCTGCGCCGCAGGCCCGACAGGAACCGCATCTCGGGCCGCCACTCGACGATGACCGAGGCGGCGTCGGCCAGGGCGGTGGCAGACTCGGCCAGGTTGGACCGGCCCAGCACGACCGTGACCGGCCGATCGGCCAGCAGGGCGGCCGCGGCCCGCACGTCGGCCGGCTGGACGTCGCCGACCGGGCGCCCGACATCGCCGGCCAGGAGGGCCTTGACCACGGCGACCAGGCCGCCGGGGCGGTAGAGCAGGGACTGGGCGGCCAACTCGGTCGAGCCGTTGGCGACCGATGTGAGCTGGACCACCTTCACCCCGTCGTACTCGACGGCGTGGCGCAGGCGCAGGTAGAGGACGGGCAGCTCGTCCTTGGGGTCGCTGCCCAGCAGGATCACCGTGCCACCGGGGGCGCAGGCCTCGTCGATCGTGGCGCGGCGCAGGCCCAGCACGGTCTCGGCCGGCAGGCCGTCACCCAGCTGGGCGTCGACGTTGTCGGACCCGATCAGGCCCTTGACCAGCTTCGTCCAGGCGTACGCCGACTCGTTGGTGAGCCGGGCGCCGCCGATGACGCCCACACCCGACGGCCCCCTGCGGTCGAGGCCCTCCTTGACGGCCGCGGCCGCCCGGCGCAGCGCCTCGTTCCAGGTGCCCTCCTTGAGGAGCAGGCCCTCGTCGCGCACGAGCGGCGCGCCCAGCCTGTCCTCGGAGTTGACGGCCTCGAAGTCGAAGCGGCCCTTGTCGCACATCCAGCCCCAGTTGACGGGGTCGGCGTCGGCGCCCTGGTAGCGCAGGACCTTGTTGCGGCTCGACTGGACCACGACCCGGCAGCCGAACGCGCAGCTCGTGCACGTGGACTCGACCTCGTCGAGGTCCCACGGGCGGGCCTTGAACCGGTACGGCGTGGCGGTCAGCGCCCCGACCGGGCAGATCTGGACCGTGTTCCCGCTGAAGTAGCTGGCGAACGGGTGCCCGGGGAACGTGTTGACCTGCGTCTGGCTGCCCCGGTCGATGAAGTGGATGAGCGGGTCGCCCGCAACCTCCTTGGCGAACCGGGTGCAGCGGTCGCAGAGGATGCAGCGCTCACGGTCGAGCAGGACGAGGTCGCTGACCGGGATCGGCTTCTCGAAGTGCCGCTTCTCCTCGACCAGCCGGCTCTCGCCCGGGCCGTAGGCCATCGTGTGGTCCTGGAGCGGGCACTCGCCGCCGGCGTCGCAGACCGGGCAGTCGAGCGGGTGGTTGATCAGGAGGAACTCGAGCACGCCCTCCTGCGCCTTCTTGGTCACCGGGGACTCGGTCGCGACCGTCATGCCGTCGGCGACCTCGAGCATGCAGCTCGGCTGGAGCGCCGGGCCGCGGCCGGTGTCGACTTCGACGATGCACATGCGGCACATGCCGACCGGGTTCATCCGCGGGTGGTAGCAGAAGCGCGGGATGTAGGTGCCGTGCCGCTCGGCGGCGTCGATGAGCAGCTCGCCCTTGCGGGCCTCGATGGTGCGGCCGTCGACCGTGACGCTGACCACGTCGGTCGTCTCGGAGGTGTCGGTCACGTGGGGGCTCCGACCGTGGGGGTGGCGGTGGGGGCGGGGACGTAGGCCTTCCCGCCGATGGCGACGGTCACCTCGCCGCCGCCGCAGTAGGCGCGGAACTCGTCCTGGAAGCGGACGATGGCCGAGGCGATGGGCGACACCGCGGACGGGCCGAGCGGGCAGATCGTCGTCTGCCGCGGCGGCCACGTGATGGCCGGGCTGATGTTGTCGCAGATGTCGAGGAGCTTGTCGAGGTCCTCGGGACGGCCGGCACCGTCGAGCATCCGCCGCAGGATCTTCTCGAGCCACGACGTGCCCTCGCGGCACGGCGTGCACTTCCCGCACGACTCGCGGGCGAAGAAGCGGACGATCCGCCACGCCGCCTTCACGGCGTCGGTGGTCTCGTCCATGACGACGATGGCGCCGGAGCCGAGCATCGAGCCGGCCGCGCCCACCACGTTTGTCTCGAGCGGCAGGTCGAGGTGCTCCTGGAAGAACCATGGGGCCGAGGCGCCGCCGGGGATGAACGCCTTGAGGTCGTAGCCGTGGCGGATACCGCCGGCGTAGGCGTCGGAGTAGAGCAGCTCGCGGAACGTCGTGGTCCCGAACTCGACCTCGAAGACCCCCGGGTTCTCGACGTGGCCGGACACCGCGAACAGGCGGGTGCCCCGGCTGCGCTCGGCGCCCAGGTCGGCGAAGGCCTGCCCGCTGTTGGACACGATCCACGGCAGGTTGGCCAGCGTCTCGACGTTGTTCACGACGGTCGGCTGCATGTAGAGCCCCTTGGCCGCCGGGAAGTACGGCGGCTTGAGCCGTGGCATGCCGCGGTTGCCCTCGAGCGACTCGATGAGGGCGGTCTCCTCGCCGACGATGTAGGCGCCGGCCCCCCAGTGGAGGATCACGTCGACCGAGAAGTCGGAGTCGAGGATGTTCCGGCCGATGAAGCCGGCGTCGTAGGCATCGTTGAGCGCCTGGGCGATGCGCTCCTGCGCCAGGGCCATCTCGCCCCGGACGTAGAGGAAGGCCTGACTGGCGCCGATGGCGTAGCAGGCGATCAGCGTGCCCTCGATCAGCAGGTGCGGATCGCTCTCCATGATGATGCGGTCCTTGTAGGTGCCCGGCTCGGACTCGTCGCCGTTCACCACGACGTAGCGCGGGAACACGCCCGGCGGGCAGAAGCCCCACTTCACGCCGGCCGGGAAACCGGCGCCGCCGCGCCCGAGGAGAGTGGCGGTCGTCACCTCCTCTGCGACCTTCGCCGGCGTCATCCGCAGTGCGGCACGCAGCCCCTGGTAGCCGCCCGTGGCGCGGTAGCCGTCGAGGGTGTAGCCGTCCTTCCGGTCCCACCGCGAGCTGAGGATGCGGGGGATCTCCCGGCGGCCGTCGGCGTCGCTCATCGGGCCGCGCCCTCCTCGTCCTCGGTGCGGTTGCGGGACAGCCAGACGGGCTCGACGCCGACCTCGGGGGCGACCGAGCCGGCCCGGTTCTCCGGCAGGACCTGGCGGACGCGGCTGAGGACGCCGTGGCGCGGCACGTCGTCGCGGTTGCCGGCGCGCAGGTCGTCGATCAGCTGGGACACCTCGCCGTGGGTGACCCTGTGGAAGTAGCGGTAGTTCACCTGGAGGCACGGGGCCTCGGTGCAGGCGGCGATGCACTCGACGTCTTCCAGCGTGAACCTGCCGTCGGGGGTGGTCGAGCCCGCCTTGATGCCAAGCTTGCGCTCGAGGTCGTGCAGCAGCTCCTCGCCGCCCATGAGCAGGCACGAGATGTTGGTGCAGACGTTGACGACGTAGTCGCCGACGGGGTCGAGCTTGAACATCTCGTAGAACGACGCCGTGCCGAGCACCTCGGCGGGCGTCATGCCCACCAGCTCGGCGATGTGCTCCATGGCGTCCTCGGTCAGGTAGCCGTCCTGCTCCTGCGCCAGGTGGCACAGCGGGATCAGGGCGGACCGGCGCCGCGGGTAGCGGGCGATCGTGTCCGTGGCTATCGCCACGTTCTCGGGACTCAGGCGCGCCACGGATGAGCCTTTCCGTTCCGGCCTCCGGCCAAAACCCAAGGGCGCCCGCCGGGACCCACGACAGCCTGCCAGCCATCACCGGCGAGGGTCCTGGCCCGGGGCGAGCGCAGCGAGCCGTCGGGACACCGACCGGGCGGGCGAAGCCCTTGCCCGGTCGGAACGGCATGAACGACCGGCCGAAGGCCGGCCCACGAGACGTGCCCCGCGTGGGCGTGGGTGACCACGCGACGCGTAGCGACCGGATGAGCGGAGCTCATCTGTCGACCTCGCCCATGATCGGGTCGGCGGAGCTGATGACGGCCACGGCGTCGGCGATCAGGCCGCCGCGCAGCATGTGGGGCAGGGTCTGGAGGTTCACGAAGGACGGTCCCCGGATGTGCATGCGGTAGGGCTTCGAGCTGCCGTCGGAGACGATGTAGCAGCCCAGCTCGCCACGGGGGCTCTCGACGGCGCGGTACACCTCGCCGGCGGGCACCTTGAAGCCCTCGGTGAAGATCTTGAAGTGGTGGATCAGGGCCTCCATCGACTCGTCGATGCGGCCCCGGGGCGGCGGGGTGACCTTGCGGTCCTGGATGCGGTAGTCGCCCGCCGGCATGGCGTCGAGGATCTGGCGGACGATCCCCATCGACTCGCGCACCTCGTTGAGGCGGATCGCGTAGCGGTCGAAGCAGTCGCCGTAACTGCCGACGACCACGCCGAAGTCGAGCTGGTCGTAGAAGAGGTACGGGTCGGCCTTGCGCAGGTCCCACGCCACGCCGGTCGAGCGCAGGATCGGGCCGGTCGCCCCGAGGGCGATCGCCTCGTCGGGCGTGATGACGCCGACGCCCTGCAGGCGTTCCCGCCAGATCGGCTGGCCGGTCATCAGGACGTCGTACTCCTCGAGGCGCGGGGCGACGAGGTCGAGGACGCGCAGGACGGCGTCACGCCAGCCGTCGGGCAGGTCGGCGGCCACGCCGCCGGGGCGGATGAAGTTGTGGTTCATCCGCAGGCCCGTGATCATCTCGAGCAGCCGGAGCGTCTCCTCGCGCTCGCGCCAGCCGAAGATCATCATCGAGACGGCGCCGAGGTCCAAGCCGTTGGTGGCGAGGAACAGCAGGTGCGACGACATGCGGTTCAGCTCGCACAGCAGCATGCGGATCCACTGGGCGCGCGGCGGGATGTCCTCGTCGATGCCGAGCAGCGTCTCGGTGGACAGCGAGAACACCAGCTCGTTGAAGAGCGGCGCCGCATAGTCCATCCGCGTGACGTTGGTGGGGCCCTGGAGGTAGGTGAGGTTCTCGCCCGTCTTCTCCATGCCGGTGTGCAGGTAGCCGATGATCGGCTTGGACCGAAGGACCGTCTCGCCCTCGAGCTCGAGCATCAGCCGCAGCACGCCGTGGGTCGACGGGTGCTGGGGGCCCATGTTGAGGATCGTCGTCTCCTCGTCCTCCTCGGGCTCCTGGTCCGCCAGGGCGGCGGCGTCGGCCTCGGACATGCGCAGCACGCAGCCCAGCTCGCGCATGAGCTCGCGGGCGCCGGCCCCCCTGCGGGGGCCCATCTCCTGGGTGCCCTCGTCGGTCCCCATCGCGTGCACGTTCGACATCGCGTTCACCTCGCGTTCTGCACGCCCTTGAACTGCACCGGGATCTCCCCCGTGGGGTGGTCCTTGCGCAGCGGGTGCCCCTCCCAGTCCTCGGGCATGAGGATCCGGGTCGGGTCGGGATGGTCCTCGAAGACGACGCCGAACATGTCGGACACCTCGCGCTCGAGCGCCTCCACGCCCGGGTGGACGTCGAACAGCGACGGGCACGTGGGATCGGACTCGGGCACCTGGACCCGGATGCGCAGCCGCTCGGCGGTGGCGTGGGACAGCAGGCCCACGACCACCTCGAAGCGCTCGGGCTCGATGCCGGGCGGCAGGTCGCGCGGGGAGCCGTAGGCCTTGTAGTCGACGGCGGTCACGTCGACGCAGACCCGGAAGCCCTCGTCGTCGCGCAGGTCGCGCACGAGCGCGACCAGCTCGTCGCGGGACGGGTGGAGCACGGCCTGGCCGCGGCTGTGGCTGACGAGGACGCCGTAGCGGCGCTCGGGCTCGGGCGCGGCGGCCTCGTCGCCGTCGGCCTCGGCGGCGTCGGGGCCAGCGTCGTTGCTGGTGTCGGGCATGCTCAGCGTTTCCCTGCGACCGACACAGCCTGGGGTTCCGGCTGGCCGTCACGCTGCCCGACGTGGATGCCGGCGCCTGCGCCGGTCTGCTGCCGGCGGCGCAGCACCTCACCCGAGGCGATCTCTTCGTGCAGCGTGTTGATGGCGTGGATCAGCGTCTCGGGGCCCGGCGGGCAGCCGGGGGCGTAGACGTCCACGGGGACGATCTGGTCGACGCCCTGGACCAGCGCGTAGTTGTTGAACATGCCGCCGCTGCTGGCGCAGACGCCCATGGAGATGACCCACTTGGGTTCCATCATCTGGTCGTGGATCTGGCGCAGCACCGGCGCCATCTTCTGCGACACGCGACCGGCCACGATCATGATGTCGGCCTGGCGCGGCGAGGCCCGGAAGACCTCCATGCCGAAGCGGGCCAGGTCGTAGTGGGCGCCGCCGGCGCCCATCATCTCGAGGGCGCAGCAGGCCAGGCCGAACGTGGCCGGCCACGACGACCGGCGCCGCGCCCAGCGGACCACGTCCTCGAGCCGGCCAGTGATGGCGTTGTGGTCGAGGCCCTCGAGCCCCTTGGAGACGTCCCAACCCATCAGGCCGGCACCTCTTCCCTGGCGGGCTCCTCGGAGGGCTCCCCGGTGGGCTCGGGCGAGGGCCGGCCCGGCTGCCCCGGCTCGTCGAGGCGGCCCTCGAGGCCGACCCGGCGGACCGTGGTCCTGGTGGTGCGCTCGGCCGAGATCATGGGCGAGAACCGCTTCGCCCGGTTGACGGGGCCCCACTCGAGGGCGCCGTTGCCGATCAGGTAGACGAAGCTCACGAACACGGCGAGGGCGAAGAGCAGCACCTCGACGAGCCCGAAGGCGCCCAGGTCGCGGTAGATGACCGCCCAGGGGTACAGGAAGATGATCTCGATGTCGAAGACGATGAAGATCATCGCCACGAGGTAGAAGCGCACCGGGAAGCGCTCACCTGACTCGCGCGACGGGACGATGCCGCACTCGTAGGGCGCCCGTTTCGCGTTGGTCGACCGCTTTGGGGCGACCAGCCGTGACAAGAGCAGGCTGATGCCGGCGAAGACGGCGGCCAGCACGATCATGGCGACGATCGGAAGGTACTGACCCACTGGGCTCACTCCGTGGCCGTGGTGGCAGGCAAGGGCGCGCTGCGGTGTTCGGCTACCCGGCGATCGCGCTGGTGAAGCATCACACACAACAGGCCGAAGATGGTCGCCGACCCCAGCGTGACCAGAGCGGCGGGCAGTCGGCGCTCGCCGAGGTCGCGCTCGAGCACGACGGAGATGACGTTGGCGCTCGGGTCGGCCTCGGGCGTGGGGGGCGGCTCGCCGGGCTCGGCCTCCTGCGCGATGGTCGGCTGCAGCTGGACGACGGCGTAGCGCGGCGGGCTCGTGATGCGCAGCGTGTTGGTGACCTTGTTCGTCACCCGGTCCCACATACCGTCGCCCTGCCGCTCGGGCTTGCCGCCGATGTCGAACGCGTAGAGGTACACGTAGTCGGCGGTCGTCGACAGGCCTCCGACCACGCCCTCGGCGAGGGCGGCGTCGGTGGCGGTCTGGGCCTCGCCGCGGGCGGCCTCGCCCTCGGGCAGCAGCTCCCAGCCCTGCAGCTCGTCCTGGTGCTCCTCGCTGACCTCGGCCACCTCCTCGGCCGAGAGCTCGCGCAGCTCCTCGGGGCTGGGCAGGCTCGACGTGTCGATCTCCCGCGCCTCCTCGAGGGCGGCGAGCGACAGGTCGCCGTGGTTGATCTCCTCGATCTGCCACGAGGGGATCCGGCCGATGGGGCCGTTGCCCGGCGGGTACAGCCACCAGGTCAGGCCGTGGATGATCATCCAGCCGAAGACGGCCGTGAGGGCGAGGAGGAACCCGAGCCGCGACGCCACGTTGGTCATCAGCAGCAGGTAGACCGAGCCCATCAGCACGGCGACGCCCACGACGACGGTGAGGATCCCCCGGATCTGGGGGTCCCATGCGATGCCGGCGATGGTGTTCACGAGCGTCATTCCGCTGACTCCTCGGCCGCCGTGGTCGTCGTGGCGCCGTCGGCGGCCGTCGTGGTGCTCGACCCGCCCGCGGCGGCACCGTCGGCGGGAGCGTTGGTGGTGGTCTCGGCGGCCGGCAGGCTCAGCTCGTAGGCCACGATGGCCTCGATCATCTCCTGCGTGAGCATGCCGTCGCCCTCGACCTCCTCGGTGTTCGGGTTGTCACCGAGGCCTGGCATCCGGCCGGAGCCGATGCCGTTCTGGCCGTAGGGCTCGCCGTCGGCGGACCCGGCCGAGACGAACTCGACCATCTCCTCCGGCGTGGCGAACTGCCGGGGGACGAGGCCGCCGGTCAGGTTGGGGCCGAGGGCGCCCGAGCCGTCGGGGAAGCCGACGTAGTCGGACAGGTCGGCGTCGGGGGGCGACACCTGGTCGGCCGGCTCGCTGATGATGGACCAGCCCCGCGTGTGGCAGCGGGCGCAGGAGTAGGCGCCGCCGGCGAAGTTCTCCTCCTCGCCGAGGTTGAACAGGATGCGACCGACCTCGGGGTCGTCGTAGTCGATCTCTTCCTCGGCGGCGGCGACGGCGTCGGCGTCTGCGCGGTCGGCCTCGTCGAGCAGCCCGAGCTGGATGGCGAGCTCGGCGGTGGCCGCCTGCTGCGCCTCCTCCGGCGACAGCCGGATCTCCTCGAGGTAGTCGATGAGGTTGTCGATCTGCTGCTCGTTGAGCGGGCCGCGGTTGACCTCGGCGCCCCAGCCCACCATCGGGGAGAACGGGCGGCCGTAGTTGAGGATGTAGCGGACCTCGTCGCGGGTGAAGCGCAGCAGCGCCGTGTTGAGCGCCGGGGCCCGCCAGTTCACCGAGGCGACGAACTGGTTCTCGGCGTCGGTGATCGTGTAGGGGGCCAGGCCGCCGACGGCCTCGGGACCGTGACAGTCCTGGCAGGCCGAGCCCTCGACGTAGCGCTCCTCGCCGCGGGTGGCGAAGACCCGCTCGTACTCGGCGATGGCGCCCGACTGCCGGCCGGGCTCGTTGAGCCAGTAGAGCGGCAGGCCGACGGCGGAGATGATGAGCAGCACCAGCGCCCAGCGCAGGGTGCGGTTGAGACGGACGGTCTCGAGCTGGTCGTCGTCGAGGTAGCGCTTGCGGTTGGGCGCCAGCTCGATCTCGGAGCCGACCTCGGGCCGGCCGGCGCGCAGGTTGGCGATCAGGAAGACGATCGACCCGACGCCGACCAGCACCGCGATGACGGCGCCGATCGTCACGACCGTGCTGGCTGCCAGCACGGTCCCGAACACGGGATGGGATTCCATCAGTGGCTGCCGCCCGAGACGCAGTTGGGGCCCTCGGCCTCCTGGCCGGTGGTGTTCGTGCCGATGGGCGGGCCCTGGATGACCGTGCCCGTGTCGACGGTCAGCTGGTCACCGTCGACGGACATGGCGAACCGGTCCATGCCGCGCGGCGCCGGCCCGCCCTTCTTCTCACCGACCTGGTTGTACTGCGAGCCGTGGCACGGGCACTCGAACCACTGCGACGTCTCGCACTGCGGGACGCGGCAACCCAGGTGGGGGCACTTCTGGTAGAGGGCGACCACCCCGGCTTCCATGCCCGCCAGCTCCTGCGCGGTGTACACGGCCTGGGCCGCCTCCAGCGCGTCGGAGGGGTAGGCCGTGATCCACATGCGGCCCTCGGGGTAGTAGGCGAAGCCGTTGCCGTCGGTGATGGCCTGCTGGATGTCCTCCAGCGAGCCGACGTTGATCGCGGAGCCGAAGCCGCCGGTGTTGCTCGGCCACAGGAAGGCGAGCATCGAGGCGCCGAAGCCCGACAGGCCGAAGGCGAAGACGGTCACGATCGACCGGTTGAAGAACTGGCGGCGGGTGAGGTCGATCGTCTCGGTGTCGGGCGGGACCCAGGCGACCGGCGCCCGGGCCTCGTCGGCCTTGACCGGCAGCGACTCGGCCCGTCGGGCGGCCACGGCGGCCAGCTCGACCTCGCGGCCGGTGACGCGGGCGCCCTCGGCCTCGGCGGGTGTCGTGACGACCCGACCCCGGTCGAGCTTCGTGGCCTCGCGGGTCAGCGTGGAGGTCGCGACGCCCGTGTCCCGCCGGCGCGCCGAGGCGAACAGCAGGACGCCGGCCGCCACGACCAGCAGGGGGACCACGATGACCAGGATGGTTACGGTGCTCATGACGCTGCTCCGTCGCTCACAGCTCGAAGAAGAGGCCTGCGTTCCAGGGGAACACGAAGTTCTGCCCCGGGCCCCGGAAGAACGAGCCGATCATCACCAGCACCGCCCACGACATGAGGAACATCGTGAACAGCGAGATGGCGAACTTCCGATCCTCGGGCTTGTTCGAGGGATTCCGGTCGGTGTAGGGCGCCAGGATCAGGGCGACGAGACCCAGGCCCGGCAGCGTCACGCCGGCGACCATGGGATGGAACATGGTCAGGAGCTCCTGCAGGCCCAGGAAGTACCAGGGGGCCTTGGAGGGGTTCGGCGTCTGGTTGAAGTTGGCAAGCTCGAGGAGCGGGGCGTTCACGAAGGTCGAGAAGACCAGCAGGAACGCGGTCACCGCGAGGGCCGCCACGAACTCGACGCCCAGCAGGTGCGGCCACACGTGGACCTTGTCCTGGGGGACCGCCTTCACGTCCTGGATCGAGCCGGACTTGACGACCGTCAGCAGGCGCTGGGTGTGCCCGCCGGGGCCGGCGGCCACGGGCGGGGCGCCGGCGGTCGGCGCCGCGGTGGCGGCCGCCGGCGGGGCCGGGGCGACCGCGGTGGCGGTGCCCCCGCCGCCCTCGGACCGGGCCTTGGCGGCCTTGGACCGCTCGAGCAGGTGGGCGGGGATGCGGCTGGCGGCCGCACTGGCCGGCGCCTCTTCGGCGGCCCCGGCCGCCGGCGCGTCGCCCCCGGCCGGGGCGGCGCCGCCCTCGGCCTTCTCCGCCGCCTTGCGGCGGGCCTCCTCGGCTCGTTTCCGGAGGTGTTCGGGGATCTCGGTCACAACGTGTGCCCTCTGTTCTCAGGCAGCCCCGGTCACAGGGGACCGGAGATGCCGCCGTCCTTGCGGA
>Ga0126306_10001509_pt1 | contig 12500 bp, 11 predicted proteins | sample Plot27_FD_92592 | JGI IMG/M metagenome (GOLD analysis project Ga0126306, IMG submission 92592) | Serpentine soil microbial communities from UC McLaughlin Reserve, CA, USA - Plot27 | ecosystem: Environmental > Terrestrial > Soil > Grasslands | place: USA: UC McLaughlin Reserve, Lake County...
AACAGGGCCGACGGGCGGCTGCGGGCGAAGGCGGCCAGCCGCCGCACTCGAACGGCGTGCACGCGGGCCAGCTCCCGGGCTGCCGCGAGCGCCCCGTCGAGGTGCGACGCCCCGGACTCGAGCAGCCGGGCCTGGCTGTCGAGGAAGCGCTGGTGCTCGTCGGTGACGAACTCGGCCGGGTCGGGGTACTCCGCCCCGAACTCCGTCTCCAGGCAGGCGATGACGTAGGCGTCGTACTCTCCCGCCGTCAGCGTCACTCCTTCGAACACATGTTCGATCATACCGCCCGGCAGCCCGGATGACCAGGGAGAACGCCAAGAAAGTGGAGTGGCCGGCGCAGACGGCGGCCCGGGGGTCCGTCAGCCGGTGTCCGCCGCGCGGAGGATCACGGCGACCTCGACGGCGGTCTCCGGCTGGACGGGCAGGTGCGGCAGGACGGCGAGGACCTGGTCGGGCTCGAGCCCGTGCACCAGCAGCTGCTCGACCAGCCGTTCGGCCGCGTCCGGAGCGACCGGCTTCGGCGCGCCGGTCGCCGCCACCGCGGCCTCGGCGAGGAACAGCGAGCCGGCCAGGTCGTCGTCGGGTGGCGCGGGCTGGGCGGATCCGGCTGCGCCCCTGGTCACCGCCTCCGCGGCGCGCACCAGCGACAGCGGCAGCCCCTCGGCCTCGACCTCGATCAGCGGGACGGCGCCCAGCGCGGCGAGCACCAGGTGCTCCGCCTCGATGCGCAGCGGCGCCTCCCAGCCACCGGCGGCGAGGACGGCGTCCGCGTCGTCGTCGGCCTCCCCGACGTCCTCGGCCAGCTCGAGCCACGCCTCCGGGCGGGTGCGCCGAGCCCGCTCGACCGCCCGCAGGCAGGTCTCGTGCACGAAGGGATGCAGCACCTCGTCGTCGAAGAGGTCCGCCCGCACCGTGCCGGTCGCGTCCACGGCGTTGAGGGCGTCCTGGAAGCTGCCCGGCCGCGCGTCACCCAGGTCGAGCCGGCCGTCCTCCTCGCCGCTGAGCGGCAGCCCGGCCGCGGCGCGCTCGCCCACGGTCAGCCCGGTGGCGACCAGCCGGCCGGCCGAGCGCAGGTGGTGCGGCTGGTCGGAGATGCCCACCGACCAGGCGCACGCCTCGGCGATGAGGTCGGCGGCCCGCTCCCGCAGCACGGTGCGGGTGAGCAGCCCCAGCCAGTCGACGTCGAACATCGTCGGGTCACCCGCGGCTCACGGGGCCGGCTCGGTGTGCTCGGTCAGCGGCAGCAGGATCTGGAACCGGGTGTCGCCGGGCCGCGAGGTGACGCGCAGGTCACCGCCGTGCCGCTTGACGACGATCCGCCAGGACACGTCCAGCCCGAGCCCGGTGCCGTGGCCGACCGGCTTGGTCGTGAAGAAGGGCTCGAACACCCGCTGGCGCAGCTCCGCCGGGATGCCCGGCCCGGTGTCGCCGATCTCCACCAGCGCGCAGTCGCCGTCCCTGCTGGTGCGCAGGGTCAGCGTGCCGTCGCCGGCCATGGCGTCGAGCGCGTTGACGACCAGGTTCGTCCACACCTGGTTGAGCTCGCCGGCGTACGCCGGGACCCGGGGCAGGGACCGGTCGTACTCCTTCACCACCGTGATGCCCGGGCCGATCTTGGCGCTGAGCATCACGAGGGTGGCGTCGAGGCCGGCGTGCAGGTCGGTGGGCTGGTGCGGCATGCGGTCCATCTGCGAGTACTGCTTGGCCGCGTCGACCAGCGCGGAGATCCGCCCGGTGCTGTCGGCGATCTCGGCCAGCAGCGTCTCGGTCTCCACCGTGTAGGCCAGCCAGCGCAGCGCCGGCTCCAGGTGCCCCGGGGCGACGGCGGAGGCGACCCGGTCGAGATCGTCGTCGACCAGCCCCGCCGCGACGAACACCCCCGCCAGCTCCCACGGCTGGGCCACCTCGTGGTCGGCCAGCCACTCGCCGAGGGTGTCCTCCCGGTCGGAGCGCTCCAGGGCGGACAGCTCGCCGGCGGACCCGACACGGGAGACGAACTCCTCCTGCAGTCCGGTGAGGGACCGCAGCACCTCCCCGTCGACCTTGCCCTCCGAGAGCATCGCCAGCTTGTGCCGCATCCCGGCGGACCGGTCGCGCAGGGATGCGGTCGCCCGCGCCGCGGCGGCCGCCGGGTTGTTCAGCTCGTGGGTGAGTCCCGCGGTGAGCTTGCCCAGCGCGAGCAGCCGCTCGCGCTGCCCGACCAGCTCGGCGGAGTTGCGCTGTCCCACGAACATGCCCTCGAGCAGGTGGACGGCCATCGGGTACCAGCGCCGGAACACGGCCGCGAAGGGCGCCGCCGGCAGCGCCAGGAAGCTGCAGTCGGTCACGGCGCGCACCGTCGCCGGGTAGACCTGCTGGAGCCGGTCGCCGAAGTAGAACTGGACGGCGCCGGAGTAGACCCCCCGGTGGTCGGTCCGGACCGTCTCGACCTCGCTGCCGCCCACGAGCCGCACCATGGTCATCGTCCCGGACAGCAGGACGAAGAAGCACTCCGCCGGCTGCCCCTCGACCGAGACCTCGCTCCCGGCCGGGAAGTCCACGACGTCACCGTTGGCGGCGACCCAGTCCAGCTGCTCGTCGTCGAGATCCTCGAAGAGGAAGAGCTCCCGCAGCTCCGCGGGGCGGAGCCTGCGCTCGGCCGTCGTCATCGCTCCCCCAGGTACCGGTGCACGAGCGTGACGGCCATGGCGCCCTCGCCGACCGCCGAGGCCACGCGCTTCACCGACTCGGCGCGCGCATCTCCGGCGACGAACACCCCGGGCAGGCTCGACTCCAGGAAGTAGGGATCGCGGTCGAGGGTCCAGCCGTGCGGCCGCCGACCGTCCTGGATCAGGCTCGGACCGGTGGGGATGAAACCCCGTTCGTCACGCACGACGACACCGTCCAGCCACGACGTCCGGGGCTCGGCGCCGATGAAGACGAACAGGTGGCTCGCCGGGTACGTCGACCGCTCCCCGGTGCGGGCGTCCCGGAGGGTGAGTTGCTCCAGGTGGTCGGTGCCGTGCGCCTCGGCCACCACGGTGCAGGTGTGCACGTGCACGTTGTCGATCGCGGCGAGCTGTTCGACGAGATAGTGCGACATCGAAGCGCCCACATCCGGCCCCCGGACCAGCACGTGCACCGAGCTCGCGTACGGCGCGAAGTACACCGCTGCCTGCCCGGCGGAATTGGCGCCGCCCACGATGAACACCTTCTGGTCGGCGCACTCCTGCGCCTCGGTCATGGCCGATCCGTAGAACACTCCGCGCCCGGTCAGGTCGTCGGCACCGGCGACGTCGAGGCTGCGGTAGCTCACCCCCGTGGCCAGGACGACGGCGTGCGCCGCGATCGTGTTGCCGTCGGCGAACCGCAGCACCCGCTTGGACCCGTGCGACTCGAGCGAGACGCAGTCGCGGGTCAGCAGCATCTCGGCGCCGAACTTCGTCGCCTGGCGACGGGCCCGATCGGCGAGCTGCGCGCCGGAGACGCCGTCGGGAAAGCCCAGGTAGTTCTCGATCCGGCTGCTCTGCCCGGCCTGCCCACCGGTGGCCTGCCGCTCGACCAGCACGGTGCGCAGCCCCTCGGAGGCGCCGTAGACGGCGGCGCCCAGGCCGGCCGGGCCACCGCCGACGACGACCAGGTCGTAGAAGTCGGCGCTCGCCTCGACGCTGAGCCCGCCGACCGCCGCGAGCTCCGCCTCGGTCGGCGCGCGGAGCACGACCCCGTCGGGGGTGATCACGACCGGCACGTCGTCCGGCCCGGCCTCGGCGGCGGCCAGGAGCCGCTGCCCCTCCGGCTCCTCCACGCTGTACCACCGGTAGGGGACGGCGTTGCGGGCCAGGAAGTCGCGGGCGCGGAAGGACGGCGCCGACCAGCGGTGCCCGATCAGCTTGACGTCGGCGACCGTCGCCTCGGGGCTGTCCCGCCAGGCCTGGATCATCTGGTCGACGACCGGGTAGAGCTTCTCCTCCGGCGGGTCCCACGGCTTGAGCAGGTAGAAGTCGACGTCGACGACGTTGATCGCCTGGATGGCGGCGTCGGTGTCGGCGTAGGCGGTGAGCAGGGCGCGCCGGGCCCGCGGGAAGAGGTCCATCGCCTGCTCGAGGAACTCGATGCCGTTCATCTGCGGCATGCGGTAGTCGGCGAGCAGGGCGACCACGGTGTCCCCGCGCAGCTTCAGCTCCCGGAGCGCCTCCAGCGCCTCGTCCCCCGAGGAGGCGCGCAGCACCCGGTAGTCCTCGCCGTACTGCCGGCGGAGGTCGCGGGCGACGGCCCGGGAGACCCCGGGGTCGTCGTCCACGCTGAGCAGGACGGGCTTGCCCATGCGGCCTCCTGTCGAGGATGTCGGAGACCCGGCGCTGGGCCGGGACCAACGCTAGTCCCGGTCGCGCACGATGTGCACCGCCGCTTCCTCCGCCGACGCCCCGGCCCCGTCGATGCCCCGGTCCCACGCGAACAGCTCGTCATCGGAGTCGTCGGCGCCGCCGTCGTCGGCGTCGACCAGCCGGCCGGCGCGGACGTCCCCGACCTCGTCGTCGAGCAGCTCGCCGTCGGTGTCGGACGAGTCGCCGAGACCGTCACCGCCGTCGCCCACGTCGTCGGGCAGCTCGCGGGCGAGCCGGCCGTCCAGGCTCTCCCCCGCCGACTCCTCGGCCTCCGTCGTCCCCCAGTCGTCGACCGCCCACGGCCGTTCGGGCGGTGACCAGCCGGTGTCGAGGACGTCGCGCACGCCCGGTGTCCCGTCGAGGGTGTCCTCCGGTTCGAGCACTCCGGAGGCTTCCTCGGGGTCGGTGCCGTCCGTACCGTAGGTCGCGGGTTCCATGGCGAGTCCCTTCTCAGGTGGGCGGTGCGGGATGTCCGCAAGTGCGGTGGCCGGGATCGATCCGTCGGCGGTCCCGAGCGGCACCGGGTGCGTGGAGTGCGAGGCCGCGGGCGGCTGGTGGTTCCACCTGCGGCGGTGCGCCCAGTGCGGGCACATCGGCTGCTGCGACTCCTCGCCGAACCAGCACGCCCGGGGGCACGCCGCGCAGGCCGGTCACCCGATCATGCGCAGCTTCGAGCCCGGCGAGCGCTGGTTCTGGGACTTCACGACCGAGTCGGAGGTGCGGGGGCCCGAGCTCGCCCCGCCGGAGGCGCACCCGGTCGACCAGCCGGCCCCGGGCCCGCGCGGCCGCGTTCCCGCCGACTGGCGCGCGCTCCTGCACTGAAAGAGGACCACCCTTCCCCCCACGCCTCGCCCGCTCGGCGCGGGCCCCTGAAGGGTGGCCGTTCCAGCACGTCACGGCCGTCACTCCGACGCCGCTCCGGCGGTGTCGCCGCGTGCCTGCTCGCTGCTGGGGCCACCGATCCAGACGGTCTTGGCGTTCATGAACTCGAACATGCCCAGCTCGGTCAGCTCGCGGCCGTAGCCGCTCTGCTTGACCCCGCCGAAGGGCAGCTCGGGATAGCTGGTCACCATGCCGTTGACGAAGGCCATGCCCGACGCGATGTCGCGGACGAACCGGGCGCGCTCGTCCTCGTCCTCGCTCCACAGGTTCGCGCCCAGCCCGTAGGGGTGGCTGTTGGCGATCTCGATCGCCTCGTCCAGCCCCGACACCGTGTACAGCGCCGCGACCGGTCCGAAGACCTCCTCGGAGTGCATCGCCATCTCCGGCGTGATCCCCGTGACCAGCGTCGGCGGGTAGAACCAGCCCGGGTCGTCGGGGCGCTGCCCGCCGACGACGACGGTCGCCCCCTTGTCGATGGCGTCCTGCACGTACTTCTCGACGTCGTCGCGGCCGGACTCGGTGGCCAACGGCCCGACCTGGGTGTCCTCGGCCATCGGGTCGCCGACGGTGAGCGCGGCCAGCTTCTCGGCGAACAGCCGGGTGAACTCCTCGGCGACGTCGGCGTGCACGAAGAAGCGCTTGGCGGAGATGCAGCTCTGCCCGTTGTTCTGGCACCGGGAGGTGACGGCGACGTCGGCGGCCTTACCCAGGTGCGCCGAGGGCATCACGATGAACGGGTCGCTCCCGCCGAGTTCGAGCACGGTCTTCTTCAGGGCGTTCCCCGCGATGGACGCGACCGACTGGCCGGCCGGCCCGCTGCCGGTCAGCGTGGCGGCGACCACCCGGTCGTCGCGCAGCACGCGCTCGATCGTGCCCGAGCCCACGAGGAGGGTCTGGAAGACGTCGTCGGGGAAGCCGGCCTTGCGGAAGAGCTCCTCTAGGTACAGCGCCGTCTGCGGAACGTTGCTGGCGTGCTTGAGCAGGCCCACGTTGCCGGCCATCAGCGCGGGCGCGGCGAACCGCATCGCCTGCCAGAGCGGGAAGTTCCACGGCATGATCGCCAGAACGACGCCGATCGGCTGGTGGACGACGTAGGCCTCCTGGGCGCCCACGGCGTCGGCGTCCTGCGGCTGCGGCTCCAGCAGCGCCGGCCCGTGCTCGGCGTACCAGCGCAGCGCCTTCCCGCACTTGGCCACCTCGGCCTTCGCCGAGGCCAGTGTCTTGCCCATCTCGGTGGTCATCAACTCGGCCACCGTCGCGGCGTCCCGGTCGAGGACGTCGGCCGCCGCGCGCAGCCAGCCGGCGCGCTCGTCCGCCGTCGTCAGCCGGTAGCCTGCCCACGCGGCGGCGGCCCGTGCGATCTTCTCCTCGAGGGCGTCGTCGGAGAGCGGCTCGTAGGTCTTCAGCGTCTCGCCGGTGGCCGGATTGATCGTGGCGATGGCCATGCTGTTCTCCCCTCGGTGTCCTGCCGGCGATCGTCCCCCGAAACCGCCGGCCCGGCGACTGTCCTACCGTGGGGGTGTCCGCGACCGAGCGGGCAGGACGTCGCGGGGGTGAGCGCGTGACCGGTCGGCAGCCGGGACGGGGCGGTCGCTCCGCCGACCCGCTGCACGACGCCCTGCTCTTCGATTCGACCGCCGACCTGGTCGAGGCCGCCGTGCCGTGGCTCCTGGACGGGCTGGCCGTGGGCGACGCAGCGGTGGTCGCCACGAGCACGGCGACCGCCGACGTGCTGCGCGAGGCGGTCGACGACGACCCGCGGGTGCACGTGCTGGAGCGTGGCGACGTGTACCGCGCCCGGACACCCACGGCGATCACGACGTTCCGCGCGCTCGCCGAGCAGCGGGCCCGCGAGGGGGCCGCGCGCGTCCGGGTCGTGGGCGAGGTCGACTTCGGCCCGACCGAACGCGACTGGCTCGAGTGGCAGCGCTACGAGTCGGTCATCAACGACGCGCTGGCCGACTGGCCGCTGTGGGGGTTGTGCGTCTTCGACACCCAGCGGCTCCCCGATCCGGTCCTCGAGTCGGCGCTGCACACCCACTCGGTGGTCGTCACCCCCGACGGCCGGGCGCCCAATCCGCGGTTCACCGACCCGGCCGACTACCTGCGGTCCCTCCCCGTGCCGGCCGAACCGCTGGAGGCGACCGCGCCCCGGCTGGCCAGCGACGACATCGACGACTTCATCGGCCTGCGGCACGCCGTGGCCGCCGAGCTCGCCACGGTCGACGCCCCCCGTGACGCGATCGAGGACTACCTGCTCGCCGTGGACGAGATGACGTCCAACGCCGTGCGGCACGGCCGCCCCCCGGTGGGCCTGCGGCTGTGGACCGGATCCGACCGGATCGTCTGCACCATCACCGACCGGGGCGGCGGGTGGGACGACCCCTTCGCCGGGTACGGCCCGGCGCACGGCGACGACCTCTCCCGCGGCGGGATGGGGCTCTGGCTGGCCCGCCAGCTGTGCGACCACGTCGACATCACCCGGGGTCCCGACGGCGTGCAGGTGCGCCTCACCATCCGGATCGGCTGACCCCGGCGCAGGTGGTTCCCGCGCCCGTTCCACCCAGTGGTGACCACACGTCGGACGCGGAGCAGTCTCCGGGGATACTGGGCGACGCGCAGCCGGATGGACGGCGGCCGGACGATGGGAGCAGGCCGATGGACAAGGTCGTGGCCACCGCCAGGGAGGCGGTCGCGGACATCCCCGACGGCGCCGTGCTGGCGGTCGGCGGGTTCGGGCTCTGCGGCGTCCCCATCGCCCTCATCGACGCGCTGCTCGAGCAGGGCGCCACGGGCCTGACGACGATCTCCAACAACTGCGGCGTGGACGACCAGGCGCTCGGTGTCCTCCTCTACGCCGGCCGGATCAGCAAGACCATCAGCTCGTTCGTCGGCGGCAACAAGGAACTGGCCCGGCTGTACCTCTCCGGCCAGATGGAGGTGGAGCTGACCCCGCAGGGCACGCTGGCCGAGAAACTGCGGGCCGGCGGCGCGGGCATCCCCGCCTTCTACACCCCCACCGGTGTCGGCACGATGGTCGCCGAGGGCGGCATCCCCGTGCGGTACGACTCCGAGGGCAACGTGGTGAAGACCAGCGAGCCCAAGGAGGTGCGCGTCTTCGACGGGCACCAGTACGTGCTCGAGACCGCGCTGACCGCCGACTTCGCCCTGGTGCGCGCTGCCGTCGGCGACCGGCACGGCAACCTCGTCTTCCGCGAGTCGGCACAGAACTTCAACCCGCTCGCCGGCATGGCCGGGCGGATCACCATCGCCGAGGTCGAGGAGCTGGTCGAGCCGGGCGAGATCCAGCCCGAGCACGTCCACCTGCCCGGCGTGTTCGTCGACCGCGTGGTCCCCGTCGGCACCGACGGCAAGGGCATCGAGTTCCGCACCACCCGGCCGCGCAGCGAGAAGAACGCCGCACCCGCCGCCGCCGGCGAGGAAGCAGTCACCGACACGAACGGGGGGACCTCGTCCTGATGGCACTCACCCGCGAGCAGCTCGCCGCCCGCGTCGCCCTGGAGCTCGAGGACGGCCAGTACGTCAACCTCGGCATCGGCATGCCCACCCTGGTCCCGAACTACGTGCCGGACGACGTCCACGTCGTCCTTCATTCGGAGAACGGGATCCTCGGTGTGGGCCCCTACCCGTTCGAGGGCGAGGAGGACGCGGACCTCATCAACGCCGGCAAGGAGACCGTCACGATCCTGCCGGGGTCGAGCTTCTTCCACTCGGCGATGTCGTTCGGGATGATCCGCGGCAAGCACCTCGACGTGGCCATCCTCGGCGCCATGCAGGTCAACCCCCGGGGCGACCTGGCCAACTGGCTCATCCCCGGCAAGATGGTCAACGGCATGGGCGGCGCCATGGACCTCGTCCACGGCGCCCGCCGGGTGATCCTCATGATGGAGCACGTCGCGCGCAACGGGTCGCCCAAGCTGCTCGAGGAGTGCACCCTGCCGCTGACCGGCAAGGCGTGCGTCGACCGGGTCATCACCGACCTCGCCGTCGTCGACGTCACCCCGGACGGATTCGTCCTGCGCGAGGTGGCGCCCGGGGTGACAGCCGACGACGTGGTCGCCGCCACCGGTGCGCCGCTCACCGTGCCCGACGACGTGCCGGCGATGAAGGTCCCCGCGACCGTCTGACGCGCGCAGGGCTTGCCTCGAGTGTCGACTTGTCGTCGTCTCAACGCGGTCGATACGACGACAAGTCGACACTCGGCGTGCTCAGACCTCGAGCGTGCGGGCGAGCGGGACGCCCGGCCGGTAGGCCAGGTGCCGGTAGGACGGCGCCTCGAGGACGGTCAGGTCGGCCCGCGCGCCTTCGCGGACCACCCCCACGTCGGTGCGCTCCAGCGCGGCCGCGCCGCCGGCGGTCGCGGCCCACACCGCCTCGGCCGGGGTCATCCCCATCTCCCGCACGGCCAAGGCGACGCAGAACGCCATCGACGAGCTGTAGCAGCTGCCCGGGTTGCAGTCGGTGGCCAGCGCGACCGTCACGCCGGCGTCGAGCAGCCGGCGGGCGTCCGGGTAGGGCGACCGGGTCGAGAACTCGACGCCGGGCAGCAGGGTGGCCACCGTCGTGCCCGCGGAGAGCGCGTCCACGTCGTCGTCCGTGAGGTGGGTGCAGTGGTCGGCGCTGGCGGCGCCCAGCTCCACGGCGAGGCGCACTCCCGGGCCCGCGGAGAGCTGGTTGGCGTGCACGCGCAGACCCAGTCCGGTGTCCCGCCCGGCGGTCAGGACGGCGCGGGCGGCGTCGCCGTCGAACGCGTGCGGCGACGCCGGCTCGCAGAACACGTCGATCCAGCGGGCGTGCGGAGCGCAGGCCTCGAGCATCGGACCGGTGACCAGCGCGAGATACTCCGCCCGGTCGATCCCGGGCGGCACCACGTGCGCCCCCAGGAAGGTGGTCTCCTCGCTCACCTCGCGAGCCAGCCGCAGCGCCCGGGCCTCCTGCTCCACGTCCAGTCCGTAGCCGCTCTTGATCTCGACAGTCGTGGTGCCCTGGGCCCGCATCTCCCCGACCAGCGCCCGCAGGTGCGACCGCAGCTCGTCGTCGGTCGCCGCCCGGGTGGCGGCCACGGTGGCCGCGATCCCCCCGCCGTCGTAGGGCACCCCGGCCATCCGGGCCTCGAACTCCCCCGCCCGGTCGCCGGCGAACACCAGGTGGGCATGGCTGTCGACGAAGCCCGGCAGCACGGCGCGTCCGCCGACGTCGACCCGCGCGTCGGCGGCCGATGCGTCCCGCGCGGGACCCACCCAGACGACGTGCCCGCCCGACACCACCACCGCCGCGTCGGCCAGCGTGCCGAGCAGCCCCTTCCCCACCGACGGGTCGTTGGTGACCAGCTCGCCGATGCCGGTGACCAGCGTGCTCACGCGGCCTTCTCCCACAGCGGCTCGATCGCGTCGCGGAGCAGCCGCCCGACGTCGCCGAGCACGTGCTGCCCGTCGGCGACCACGACCCGCCCGTCGACGACGACGGTGTGCACGTCGGCGGCGCTCGCGGCCATGACCAGCTGACCGGGAGATGAGCCGGCGGTGCGCGGGGTGTCGGTGCGGACGGCGACGAGGTCGGCGCGCTGTCCCGGCGCGATCCGGCCGGCGTCGGCCCATCCGAGCGCCCGGTGGCCGCCGACGGTCAGCGCGTCGAGCAGGTGGCCCATCTCGAACCGGCCGCGCCCGCCGGACACCAGCCGCTCGTGGGTCTCCAGCAGCCGGGCCTCCGTGAGCAGGTCGGTGAGGGCGTGCTGGTCGCTGCCGAGGCACAGCGGCGATCCGGCGGCCAGCAGTCGCCGGAAGGGTGCGACGCCGTCGCCGAGGTCGGCCTCGGTGGTCGGGCAGGCGCACACGGTGGTGCCGGTGCCGCCGAGAACCGCGACGTCCTCGTCGGTGAGGTGCGTGGCGTGCACCGCGGTGGTGTCCGGACCCAGGACGCCGTGGGTGTCGAGCAGGCCGGTCGGGGTGGAGCCGGTGAACGCCAGGCACGCCTCGTTCTCGCCCGGTTGCTCCGAGACGTGCACGTGCAGCGGCCGCCCCCGGGCGAAGGCGGCCACGGTGCCGAGCTGGGCGGCCGGCACGGCACGCACCGAGTGCACGGCCGCGCCGATCCGCACCCCCGGCCGGTCGGCGAGCAGCCCGACGCGGGCCGCCCACCCGTCGGCGTCGGCGTCGGCGAACAGCTGCTGGGCGGCGTCCAGGTCGAGGTGGCCGTGGTCGGCCAGCCCGCCCGCGACGTAGCAGGTGTCCAGCAGGGTGAGCCGGATCCCCGCCTCGGCCGCCGCCTGGATCAGCGCCTCCCCCATCGCGTTGGGATCGTCGTACCGGGCCCCGAGGAGCCCGTGGTGCAGGTAGTGGAACTCGCCGACGCAGGTGACGCCGGCCAGCGCCATCTCGGCGTAGGCGGCCCGGGCCAGGGCGAGGTAACTGTCGGGATCCAGTTCGAGGGCGACGCGGTACATCTCCAGGCGCCAGCTCCAGAACGACCCTCCCCCGCCGTGGGTGCGGCCGCGCAGCGCGCGGTGGAAGGCGTGCGAGTGGGCGTTCGCGAACCCCGGCAGCACCAGGCCCGCCAGCCGATGGTCGCCCGGCGCCGGATCGCCCAGCTCCACAGCGGTGATCCGCCCTCCGTCGGTCAGGACGCGGACGCCGGCGACCGGACCGTCGTCCAGCTGGGCCTGCTCGCACCAGTAGGCGGTCAGCACGCCAGCTCCGCGACGACGCGGGCGAGCGCGGCGACGCCGGCCCGGCAGTCGTCGGCCTCGGCGTGCTCCTCGGGCGAGTGGGAGACGCCGGTGGGGTTGCGGACGAACAGCATCGCGGTCGGCACGCCCGCCGCGGCCAGGACGCCGGCGTCGTGGCCGGCCCCGGTCGCGAGGACCGGCGCGGAGCCGCCGTCGGTGCCGAGCAGCGTGGCCAGCCGGTCGCGGAGCGCGCCGTCGAAGGGCGTGGCCGGCGTCCACGACTCCTCGACCGGGTCGGCGCCCGCCGCCCGGCCCACGTCCTCGACGACCGCGCGCACCCGGTCGTCCACGGGTCCGCGCGCGTCGAGCCAGGCGGTCACCGACGACGGGATCGCGTTGACGCCGTTCGGCCGCACCCGCACCTTGCCGACGGTCGCCAGGGCGCCGTGCCGCCCGGCCGCGGCGCGGGCCTCGAGGACGGCCGCCGCGAGCGCGAGCATCGGGTCGTCGCGGTCGTCCAGCCGGGTGGTGCCGGCATGGTCCGCCCGGCCGCGGAGGTCGAGCCGCCA
>Ga0126306_10001511_pt1 | contig 12497 bp, 8 predicted proteins | sample Plot27_FD_92592 | JGI IMG/M metagenome (GOLD analysis project Ga0126306, IMG submission 92592) | Serpentine soil microbial communities from UC McLaughlin Reserve, CA, USA - Plot27 | ecosystem: Environmental > Terrestrial > Soil > Grasslands | place: USA: UC McLaughlin Reserve, Lake County...
CTCCCGTGAGGTCGCGCGGGCTGCCGGGGCCGAGCTGATCGAGATCCCACCGGAGGACTTCGGCCACGGGCGGACGCGCAACCTCGGAGCCGAGCGCGCGTCGGGCGAGCTGATCGCATTTCTCACTCAGGACGCCGTGCCCGTGGAGGGCTGGCTCGATGCGATTCGCGAAGCGTTCAGGCTCACGGATCGGGTGGGAGCCGCCTTCGGGCCTCACCTCCCCCTGGAGGACACCAGCCCGATGATCGCGCGCGAGCTGACCGAGTTCTTCGACGGATTCTCGCCCAACGGCACGCCGGTGATCCACCGGCGTGGGGATCTCACCTTCCTGTCGAACGTGAACGCCTGCTACACCCGCGCGTGCTGGGAGGAGATTCGCTTCCCGGACGTCCCCTACGCCGAGGACCAGGCATTCGGCCGCGCGATGCTGGAGGCCGGCTGGGCGAAGGTCTACCACCCCGGCGCGGCGGTCCAGCACGCGCACGACTACGGGCCTGTCGAGTTCATGAAACGCTATTTCGACGAGTACCGCGGACTCCGTGAGACCAGCGGCCACGTCGAGCCGCTGCGTCCGCTCGACGCCGCGCGTCACCTCGCACGCGACGCGCGCTGGATGCGAGCCCAGCAGATGCCGCCGCAGCAGCGCGTGCGCTGGCTCGCACGTTCCGCCCTGCACCACTCGGGCCGGCGCGTGGCGTCCGCCCTCGGCTCACGCGCGGAGCGGCTACCCGCCTCCGTGCAGCGCAGGCTGTCGCTCGAGGGGCGAGGGTCGGAAGCTCCGGAGCGGCCGGTGTCGCAGGGCGAGCCGCTTCCGGCCACTCCGGGGCCGGGCCCCTACGAGGAGATCCTGCGCCTGAGCCGGGAGGGCCCGGCGCCCCTGGAGTCTCCTGTCCCCGGCATGTCGGATAGGGAGCTGCTCCACGTGGCGGTGTTGATACCGCCGTTTCAGCGCGGGAGCGGCGGCCACAACACGATCTTCACGCTGGTCGCCGCCCTCGAGGAGATGGGTCACACCTGCACGATCTGGATGTACGACCCGACCCGGCGCCACCTCGAGGAGGCCTCGGTGCTGCGCGGGCGGATCGTCGAGGAGTTCCGGCCGCTGCGCGCGCCGGTGTTCAAGGGCTTCGACGACTGGCACGGCGCGGACGTGGCGGTGGCGACCGGCTGGGACACGGCGTACCAGGTCGCGCTGCTGCCCGCGTGCCGCGCCCGCGCCTATCTGATCAACGACCACGAGCCCGAGTTCTTCGCCACCTCCGCGGAGTCGCTCTTGGCGGCGCGGACGTACGAGCTCGGCATGTACGGGATCTCGGCGAGCCGCTGGCTGCGCGACCTGCTCGCACGCCGCTACGGCCAGCGCGGCGGCTGGTTCCGGCTCGGCGTGGACCACACGATCTACCACCCGCGGCCTGTGGAGCGGCGGCGCGACACCATCGCCTTCTACAGCCGGATCTACACCGCCCGGCGGGCCGTGCCGCTGGGGGCGCTCGCCCTGGAGGAGCTGCTCCGCCGCCGGCCCGAGCTGCGTGTGGTCGCCTTCGGGCACGAGCCCGACGAGCCGCTCAAGCTGCAGTTCCCCTACGAGCAACTCGGGGTGGTAGCGCCCGAGCGGCTGGCATGGACGTACTCCGAGGCGACCGTGGGGCTCTGCCTGTCGCTCACCAACTATTCCCTGCTCCCGCAGGAGATGATGGCGTGCGGCCTGCCGTGTGTGGACCTGGCCGGAGGGAGCACGGAGGCAGAGTTGGGACGCGACGCGGGCGTGGAGTACGCCGAGGCCGATCCGGTCGCCCTCGCCGACGCGATGGAGGCGCTGCTCGCCGACGCCGAGCGCTGGGAGCGGCGCGCGGAAGCCGGCCTCGCGATGGCGGACAGCGCCTCGTGGGACGTGGCGGCGCGGCAGGTCGAGCTCGGTCTGCGGGAGGCGCTGCGCGAGCAGGAGCGAGCCGCCGCCGGGCAGCGCTAGCTGGGCTTGACGATCTCCACCCAGTCGACCATGGACCGGCAGGCCTCACGCCAGTGGCCGAGGTCCACGCTTCTCACCTCGGTCCGGAGCCCGAGCGGCTCGAAGACGATGGCCTGCAGGGCGCCCGGCATGTTGTCACCGGGGCGGAGGCTGCCGCCACCCCGTTCGATCACCAGGCGATTGCGTCCCGGCTCGAGCGTGGCGTCGATCGGCGTGGCGTAGTTGCCGTCGTTGCCGGTCTCGTACGAGACCTGCCCCACGCGGCGGCCGTTGATGTAGACGCGCAATTCCCGACCGAACTCGCCCTTGAGCCAGACCCGGTAGCGGCCACCCCTCGCCACGGGGACGTTCGCCGCGAGCTGTCCCGGCGTGTACAGGCCCACTCCACCGGTGGTCTCGGTCCAGCCGAAGGATCGCTTCGCCTTGACGGGGTTCACCACGGGAAGCCGCGCGCGTGGAACGTAGGACACCGTGCTGCCCGGGTCCGCGTCGGAGGCCGCGCGGCGAACCGCCGCGCAGTCCGCGCGCCCGGCCGCCTGAAGGCCGCTCCCGGCGGGCACGTGCACGACGATCTCGCGGTCCCGGCGGTTGCGCCAGACGTCGTAGAAGCGTCCGCTGAAGACCCGCTCGAAGGACGAGGGAGGCCGGCTCGCGTTCGGCCGCCGGCGGGCCACGATCGTCTCGTAGCTCGCCACGGCCGTGGGTGGCAGCTGATCGAGGTCATAGCTCATCCCGTACCCCGCCAGCGTGCCGTCCGCGAGCAGCCCGAGCTGCGCGTTCTTGTACGAAAACCCGGGCCCGTCCGGCGGCAGGTCCTGCAGCGCGTACAGAGCGATCTCGTCGAACTCGGGCAGGAGCGCTGCCTGGTCCGAGCCGAAGCGGTCCCCGATCGACATCAGCTCCTCGTAGCGCTGGTTGGGAAGCAGGTTCGTGTCGTGGTAGGTGAAGGCGTTCGACGCCAGAATGCCCACGGCCAGCGCCACGCCGACCACGCCGCCCTCGATGCGGCGGCCGGCCCGCCACAGGCTCTCCACGCCGAACACCGCGAGCAGCACCACGACCGGCGAGGTGATCACCAGCAGCTTCGCGTCGGTCCAGGTGACTCCGCGCTTGGTGAGTACGGCCCAGACGACCGCCATCACCACCACCCACGCCACCAGCGTCCAGCGGCGGTTGCGAACGATGAACAGCAGGCCCAGCAAAGCGGCGATAAGGCCAACGCCAATAAGCAGGTACGTCTCTTGGAACCGCGTTGCGGGATCGACTCGGTGGCTGCCGGTGAGCCACACCCCGAGCATTTGCTCCTTCTTCAGCGGTCGAAGCAGGTTCCCGGGGTCGTTGACGGCAGCGACGTTCGAGGTCGAGAAGCTCTTCGTCAACTGGAGCGAGTCCGAGAGCGGACCAAAGGTCGGAAGCGCGAGCAGCACCACCGCCACCGCCAGTGCTGCCGTCCAGCCTAAGAGCGGCTTCCATAGCGCGCGCCGGTCGCGAGACTCCACGAGCAGCAGCACGAGCCCGGCCAGGGCGGCCATCCCCAGCCAGGGGAGGAACGCGAGCCCGATCGCCCCGGTGCCTGCCGCGGCGACCACGGCGGGCACGAGCGCGCCGCGCGGGCCGAGTGCAAGCAGCCTTGGCAGCAGGACGAGGATCGCACCCAGGAGAAGCACGAACGGCAGGGCCGTGACCTCCTTGATGGCGCCCATCTGGGCGTAGGCGTAGACGAGCGCCGGCGTCGCCGCGAGCATCGACCCCGCCGCGGCGAGGAAACGGGGCAGCGTCGCCTCACGCGCGAGGTAGTAGAGCGTGGGCACACAGGAGGCGAGCAGCAGCGAGAGGAACGGCTGGTAGAGCCAGATCCGATCCACGCCCACGAGCCTGCCGGCGCCGCCGAGCAGGGTGTGCCCGCCGCTCGGGTACTGGGTCCCGAAGTAGGCCTCGAGCGTCGTGCGGTAGGTGGAGACCGGCAGCTGGTCGAACACGCGGCCGTGGTCGAGCAGGTAGTCCGAGCCGAGCAGGTGGAAGCCCACGGTCGTATCGAGCAGATAGCCGGCCATCGTCACGTGCCCCGAGAGCAGAACTGGGCCGCAGAGCGCCACGTACGCGCCGAGCCCCGCCGCCACGAGCCACCAGTCCGGACGAGCTCGCCTTAGCCGGGTGAAGCCCAGCGCGTACCCCGCCACGCCGCAGAGCAGGAGCGCGAATGGCGTGAGCGAGCCGGTGGCGGACTTCCACGCGAACAGCTCGGCGAGCGCGACGAGGCCGCCGAGTCCCACCGGCACGAGCAGCGCCCCGGGCAGGATTCCCCCGCTCGCGCGGTCCACCAGCAGACCGGTGCCGAGAGCGAGCGCGACCAGCAGCGCCGGGAAGAGGATGGTGGCGATCACGAACGTCATCGGTGCTCCGTCACGCGGCCGGGGGCCGCGCGAGTGGGACTAGCGCCGCCGCCGCAGCCCCAGGATGGAAATCAGGAAGGAAGAGAAGAAGATCTGGATTCCCACGATGATCAGCGAGGCGCCGAGCACGGCGAGCCGCTCCTCGGAGATCTCGCCGAAGCCGCGCTCGATCCAGCGCGCCGCGATCACCGCCGCGATCACGACCCCTGCGAACGCGATCGCTCCCCCCAGCAGCAGACCGTGCTCGAGACGGAAGCGGGCGCGCATACGGTCGAACCAGGGGTCCTTCTCGCCCATGAAGTAGGTGCCGTACGCGTGCGCGCAGAGGCCGAGGCCGAGCACCTGCGTTCCGACGACCATGAGGAGCGCGCCCGCGACCATCGAGTGGAGGTCCCACTCGCGGCCAAAGATGTTGAGCTCGAGCAGCACGGTGAGCGCCACCAGCGTTCCGAGGACGGCCATCACGGCGCCGGGCACGATGAAGAGCCAGGTCGGGCTGTGCACGAGCAGGAAGCGCAGATGCCGCCAGCCGTCGCGGAAGCTCGACAGCTTCGACTCGCCCTCGCGCGGGTGGTAGTGGATCGGGATCTCCTCGATCGCGAGACGCTCCTTGCCGGCGCGTATCACCATCTCCGAGGCGAACTCCATGCCGGTGGTGCGCAGGTCGAGCCGCGGCAGGGCCTCGCGGCGCACGGCGCGCATGCCGCAATGGGCGTCGTGCACGCCGGTGCGGAAGAACAGGTTCAGGATCCCCGTGAGCACAGGGTTCCCGACGTAGCGGTGCAACCACGGCATCGCCCCCGGCTGGATGCCGCCCATGCGGTCCCCCATCACCAGGTCGGCGCCCTCGTCGAGCTTCGAGACGAAGCGAGGGATGTCCGCGAAGTCGTAGGTCAGGTCGGCGTCCGCCATCACGATGTACTCACCCTGGGCGGCCGCGAAGCCGGCGCGGTAGGCGCTGCCGTAGCCGCGACGGGGCTCGTGGATCACCCGGGCGCCGGCCCCGCGCGCGAGCGCGGCGCTCTCGTCATCCGAGCCGTTGTCGGCCACCACGACCTCGCCCTCCAGAGCCTGGGCTGCCAGGGCGTTGCGGGCCTCCGTGACGCACCGCTCGATCGACGCGGCCTCGTTCAGGCAGGGGATCACGACCGAGACCTTGATCGGCCGCGCACCCTCGCCATTGACTGCCGGTGGACGGGTTGTCTGCTCGACTGTGCTCAGAGGAACGAGCCTTTGGAGGCTGCTTCTACTACGTGCAAACGCGCGAAGGTGCGTGAAGTCGCGCGCGCTGGGCGGCGATGCTAGCGGAAGGTCTGCGAGCCTCTGCCGCTTGCATGCGCGTTTGCCTTGTCTACGACTGCCTGTTTCCCTACACCGTCGGCGGCGCCGAGCGCTGGTACCGGAACCTGGGCGAGCGGCTCGCGGCTGACGGCCACGAGGTCACGTACCTGACGCTGCGGCAGTGGGACCGGGGACCCGGCGCACAGGTGCCCGGCGTCCGGGTGGTGAGTGCCGGGCCGTGGATGCAGCTCTACGCGGAGGGCGGGCGCCGCCGGATCCTGCCACCGCTCGTCTTCGGCGCCGGGGTCCTGTGGCACCTGCTACGACACGGCGGGCGCTACGACGTGGTCCACACGGCGTCGTTTCCCTACTTCTCGCTACTCGCGGCCGCGGTCGCGAGGCCGCTGCGGGGCTTCCGCCTGGTGGTCGACTGGCATGAGCTGTGGAGCCGCGACTACTGGGTCGAGTACCTCGGCCGGATCGGGGGGCGCGCCGGCGCGGCCGTGCAGTCGCTGTGCCTGCGGGTGCCGCAGCGAGCGTTCTGCTTCTCGCAGCTGCATGCACGCCGCCTTCGGGAGGCGCCGGTGAACGGCGAGCTGACCGTGCTCGAGGGCGAGTACGCCGGTTCGCTCGAGGCGCGGGAGCCGGAGCCCGCCCAGCCCGTGGTGGTCTTCGCCGGCCGCCACATCCCCGAGAAACGGGTGCCGTCGCTGGTGCCGGCGCTCGCCCTGGCGCGCGAGCGGATCCCCGATCTGCGCGGCGAGGTCTACGGCGACGGCCCCGAGCGCAAGGAGGTGCTGCGGCTGCGCGCCGAGCACGGCCTCGACGGCGCGCTCGACGTGCCCGGCTTCGTGGCAGCGGAGCGGGTCGAGCACGCGCTCGCCCACGCTCTCTGCATGTTGCTCCCGTCGAGGCGCGAGGGCTACGGCATGGTGGTAGTGGAGGCCGCGGCGCTCGGCACGCCGAGCGTGGTCGTGTCGGGTACGGACAACGCGGCCACCGATCTGGTGAGCGAGGGCGAGAACGGCTACGTGGCGGCATCGGCCCGCCCGGAGGACCTCGCCGCCGCGATCGAGCGGGTGCACGCGGAGGGCCATGCGCTGCGCGAGCGGACCGCCGCTTGGTTTGGCGCGAACGCGCAGCGCCTCTCGCTTGCCGCCTCCCTGGAGAAGGTGCTCGAGAGCTACCGGGCGGCCAGCGCGCGGCGATAGCTCGCGACCGTCAGGTCGGCCGTGCGCTCCCAGGTGAACCCGGCCGCGCGCTCGCGTCCGGCGGCGCGCAGGCGCTCGCGGAGCGCCCCATCGGCCAGCATCCGCTCGATCGCGGCGGCGATGGCCTGCTCGTCCTCGGGATCGAACGTGAGTGCGGCGTCGCCGGCCACCTCGGCCAGGCTCGCGCGCCCGGACGTGGCCACGGGAAGGCCGCGCGCCATCGCCTCCAGCACTGGCAGGCCGAAGCCCTCGTAGAGCGAGGGGAACACGAAGAGGGTGGCCGCGGCATAGAGGTCGTCCAGCTCTCGTCGCGGCAGCCAGCCCACGAAGCGCACGTCCGCGCTCACGCCGAGCGACTCGGCGAGCTCCCGGAGCTCCGCCTCGTGCGGCGTGGGATAACCGGGCAGGGCGAGCGCGGGCCGCCGCTCGTCCGGAATGCGCGCGAGCGCGCGGATCAACCGGGCCAGGTTCTTGTGCGGACGCTTCGCCGAGACGCTCAGCACGAGCGGCCGCTCACCCAACTCGAGACGCCCCCTCGCGGCGCCCGCATCGCCGCCCTCGCCCGGTGCCTGGCCGATGCCCTCGGGGACCACGTCCACGCGCTCGTCGCGGGCGCTCGTGTAGCGCACCAGGTCGTCGCGCGTGGCGGCGCTCGGCACGATCACCCGGTCGGCCCGCCGCACGGCGAGCGGAACCAGCATCCGCATGCCGAGCGCCCGCAGCCCGAAGTGGGCCTCGGGTTGCACCCGGTAGTGCAGGTCGTGAACGGTCGCGACCCGGGCGAAGCGGCCGGTTGCAGGGCCCGTGGATGCCAGGCTATGGACAAGCTCGACTCGGGCGCGCCGGGCCAGCCGCACGGCGTGAAGCTGGTCGCCGGCCACCCACTGCGCGCGCCTGCGTGGGTCGATCCTTGCGACAGCGGTTGGCGACAGCTCCCCCCACTCCGGACCGGCGAGGCGGTTCACGAATAGGGTCAGGCGAACGTCATCCCGCTGCGCGAGCGCCCGTACGAGCTCGCGCGAGTAGACCTCGAGGCCACCCATCTCCCTGGGCGCCAGGAACAGCAGGTTGACCCCCACGTGCACGGGCGGCCAGCCTATTGCGTCCCTAGGCTTGGCCCGCGTGAGCGCCCCCGTCAAGAGCGTGGCCCTGAACGCAATGTTCCTCGCGCCCGGCGACTCCGGCGGGCCCGAGACCTACCTGCGCGAGCTTGTGCCTGCTCTCGCCGCGGAGTACCCCGAGCTGCGGATGACCGTGCTGACGACCGGCGCGGGTAGCCGCTCCCTTGCGGCCGACGGCTTCGGCGAGCTTGCGGAGCTGCGCGCGCTGCCCGCCGAGGAGTACCGGCGACTCAGGCGTCAGCTCGCGGAGCAACTGCTCGTCCAGGTGCAGGCGCGGCGCGCGGGGGCCGACCTGCTTCACAGCCTGGCCAGCACCGGCCCGGTGCTCACGCCGGGCCTCCCGTCGGTGGTCACGCTGCATGACGTGACGTTCATGCACACGCCGACCTTCGGCCGCGTGACCACCTGGGGCATGACGAAGGTCGTGCGCTGGGCCGCGCGCGACGCAGACTCGCTGATCGCGGTGTCTGAGGCCGCGCGCGACGAGATCTGCGCGACGCTCGGAATCGACCCGTCGCGCTTCACGGTGGTGCCACACGGCGTCGGCGAGACGCCGCCCGCCGAGCGGGCGCCCGAGGAGCAGCTGCGGGAGCGCCTCGGGCTGGGCGACGGGCGCATCGTGCTATGCGTTGCCGCCGTGCGGCCCCACAAGAACCAGGAGCTGTTGATCCGTGCGCTACCCGAGCTGCCCGGCGACGTTGTGGTGGTGCTCGCCGGGCGCCACGAGCCGTACGCCGAGCGGCTGCGCGAGCTCGCCATGGGGTTGGGCGTCAGCGCCCGCGTGCGGATGACCGGGTACATCTCGGACCCGGAGCTCGAGCGGCTCTGGGAGCTGGCGGCGTGCGCGGCGTTTCCGACCCGTGCGGAGGGCTTCGGCATGCCCGTGCTCGAGGCGATGGCGCGTGGCGTGCCGCTCGCGTGCTCGGACATCCCGGTGCTGCGCGAGGTCGGCGGGGACGTTCCGCGCTACTTCGACCCCGCCGACCCCGCCTCGGCCGCCACCGTCATACGCGCCGTGCTCGGGGACGCCGAGCGCGGCCGGAGTGGCGTGAAGCGGGCCGCTCGGTTCTCGTGGTCGGAGGCGGCACGCGGCACCATGGACGCGTACGAGCGAGCACTCGTGGCGGCACGAACGTAGCCTTCCCGCGGCGTGAGTTATTTCGCCTGGCATGAGGAACCCGGCTATTGGCGCGACGTGACGCGCCATTTCTCGCCGGACGCACGCCTTCTGGACGTCGGCTGCGGGGGCGCGTGGCTCGGAGACCACTTCGACGACTACACCGGGATCGACGTGTCCCCGGACGCTGTCGAGGCAGCACGCTCTCGCGGCCGCCAGGTCCTGCTGGTGGATGGCGACGAACCGCTTCCTTTCGAGGAGGCCAGCTTCGACGGAGTGGTGCTGAAGGACGTGCTCGAGCACGTGGCCAACCCGGTCGCGCTCGTGCGCGAGGTCCGCCGTGTGCTGCGACCGGGCGGTCGCGTCTTCGCATCGTCGCCGGACGCCCAGCGCTGGGTCTGGGACGATTACACCCACCGCCGTCCGTTCACGCGCAAGAGCTTCCGCAAGCTCTTCGAGGACCAGGGCCTGCGCGTGGAGCAGCTCGGCTACGAGTCGGTAATGCCGGGCAGCGGGATCGTCTCGGGCTGGACCAAGCGCAACCGGCGGCCGCGCTTGCTGGCGGCGCTCGCGTGGCTGCCGATGGTGCGCCGAAACGTCTGGTTGGTGGCGTCCCGCTGAGCCATCAGGCGCGCGAGCGCCGCGCGACCATCAGGAGCTCCTCCGAGTGCCGGGCATCGCGGAGCGAGACGGCGTTGGCGATCGCGGCGAGCGCCCGCAGCCGCCGCGTCCCGTCCAGCGGCCCCTCGTCCGGAAGCCGGCCCTCTCCGATCGCCGCGCTTTGGCTGAACATCTGAAAGGCGTGGGGTGAGGCCGGGGGCGGCGGGAGCGGCTCGAAGCCCGTGTCGCGAAGCAGCCGTTCCAGGGACGCTCGTGTGAAGAGCACCAGGTGGCGCGGCGGATCCAGGCCGAGCCAATCGCGACCGAAGCGCCGGAGGCCCAGTGCCTCGAGGTTCGGCGTGGCAATCCATAGCAGGCCACCGGGCCGGAGCAGAAGGTTGATGCGCCGAAGGTTTTCAGCCGGGTCGTGCAGATGCTCGATCACGTGGCTGAGCGTGACGGCGTTGAAGGAGCCGCCGTGCTCGCCGGGGTCGATGTCGGCCAGGGTCCCCTGCGTCACGCTGAGCCCGGCCTCGCGGGCGCCGGCCACGGCTGCCGGATCCGGGTCGATCCCCTCCGCCCGCCATCCAAGGGCCGCCATCTGTGCCAGGAATGCGCCGCTGCCACAGCCCACGTCGAGCAGCCTTCCTCCGGGAATGGCGGGCAGGTGCCGGATCTCCCTGTCCACGAGCGCGCCCCGGGACGGCGCAACGAGTGGGATCAGACGGCCGCCCGGAATGGTCGGCCCCTGGACATAGCCCCAGCGCGCACGCCGATAGTCGTTGGCGAGGCCCTGGCGCAGCCGGCCGACCGGCGGGCCGAGCGTGGTCGGGCCGTGCGTGTAGTACGACCGATACGCGAGCTCGATCGTCTCAGGCGTCGGCCGCGGATTCAGGTACGCCGAGCGGCAGCCCTGGCAGCGCACGAGTGTCCAGCTCCCAGGTGCCGCTCGGAAGGCGCGGTCGCCCAGACCGGCGTATAGGACTTCCCTGTTCGCGCACGCGCACACCGGGCAAGCGCTCACCGCCTCGAGGCCGCCAGCGGGCCATTCGCCGTCAGCCCCGCGAGGATTCGTCATGCTTGGAGGGTATGCGGAGCGCGACGCCTGAGGCTGGCGCAGACGTTCTCTCGGGCCCAGACATCGCCGACCGCGTCGTGCGCGGTGGGGCGCTGCGCGCCGTCGGCTTCGGAGTGGTGAACCTCCTGGGGGTGGTGAGCTCCGTCGTCCTGTTGCGGCATCTGGGCGTGGCGGACTTCGGGCGCTACGGCACGGTGATCGCGCTCGTCGCGATCGCGAGCGGCTTGGCGGACGCTGGGCTCAACATGACGGGCAGCCGCGAACTGGCGCTGTTGCCGCGTGGGTCGGAGCGCCGGCGGCTGCTCGGTGCGCTGCTCGGTGCGCGGCTGCTCCTTCTCACGGCGGCTGCCGTGGCGGCGGTCGCGTTCGCCGTCGTGGCCGGGTACGACTCGGTGATGATCGCCGGCACGGCGCTTGCCGGCGCGGGCGCCGCGCTCATCGGCGCGCAGTCCACGCTCACCCTGCCGCTCGCCGTGGAGTTACGCAACGGCCTCGTGACGCTCAGCGAGATCCTCAAGCAGGTGATCTTGGTCGTGGGCGTGGTGGCCCTCGCGGCGGCGGGTGCGGCCCTGACGCCGTTCTTCGCCGTACAGATCGTGGTTGGCGTCGGCGCGCTGGTGGCGGTGCCGTTGCTCGTCGCCCGGTCCGACCTGGCGAGGCCGTCGCTGTCGCGTTCGGACCTGCGGCGCCTGGCGATCGTCGCCCTCCCGGTGGCGCTCGCATCGATCGTCACCGCGTTCTACGTGCGGATCCTCATCGTCCTCGCGTCGCTGCTCACCTCGGAGTACGAGACGGGGCTCTTCGTCACGTCGGCCAGGATCATGGAGATGCTCGGCGGCATCGCGCTGCTGGTGGTGGGCGTGATCCTGCCGGTGGCCACGGTGGCCGCACGCGACGATCGCGGTCGCCTGCGCTACGTGCTGGCACACACGACCAAGGCAGCGCTCCTCGGCGGAGGGCTGATGGCGCTCACGGTGGTCGTGGCAGCACGGCCGATCGTGGTGCTCCTCGGCGGGGAAGAGTTCGCGCCGGCTGCCTCGGTGCTGCGACTGCAGGCTCCGGTCGCGCTCACGATCTTCCTGGTGTACCCGTGGACGGCGTTCCTCATCGCGGACGGGCATCGCCGTGCGCTGGTCCGCTGCATGCTTGTCGGGCTGGCCGTGCTGTTCGTGACCGGCGTGCCGCTCATCGCTCTCCTCGATGCGGAGGGGGCGGCGCTGGCCGCACTGGCCGCGGACCTGGTGTTGACCGCGGTGATCCTGCAAGCCGTGCGGCACGTCGGCGACGGCCGCGTGGGGGTCGAGGCCGGCTATCTCGCGCGCTACGTCGCCGCGGTGGCGGCCAGCGCGGGCGTCGCGGTCGTGGTAATGGCAATGGCGCCGGCGGTCGTGGCCGCCGTGGCCGCGGCCGCGGCCTTCACCGGTATCGCGTTCGCGCTACGGCTCGTGCCGTCCGAACTGACCGCCCTGATCCCGGGGCGCTGATCACTCGCGAACGCGGCGTGCGAGGCGGGTCACGCCGGCACGCGCACGCTCCACCGGTCTCGACAGCCGCCTCGACCAGGGGTCGCCGAGCGCACGCGGGGGTCCGGGGAGCTGCACTATCCGCCGCAGCGGCTCCACGGCCTTCGGCCAGACAAGGTCCGCACCGGATGCCAGCAGGCGCTCGCGGTACGCCGCGGGTCCCCGATCGAGCACCTCGACCATGGCGTCCGCGACTGCATCCAC
>Ga0126306_10001512_pt1 | contig 12496 bp, 11 predicted proteins | sample Plot27_FD_92592 | JGI IMG/M metagenome (GOLD analysis project Ga0126306, IMG submission 92592) | Serpentine soil microbial communities from UC McLaughlin Reserve, CA, USA - Plot27 | ecosystem: Environmental > Terrestrial > Soil > Grasslands | place: USA: UC McLaughlin Reserve, Lake County...
CTGGGCAATGGGTCACGGCCTCGTGTCGCTCACCGCCTCGCTCGTCAAGGTCGACATAGACTTCGTTTTCCCCGCCGCCAACCTCGCGATCACGCTGGTCGGCACCATCGTACTCGCGCTCCTCGTGCTGCTCGGGCCGGTGCGCCGAGCCACTCACCTCAAGCCCGGCGACGCACTGCGATACGCGTGAGACGCATCCATGATTCGTCCACAGCGTTGCGGGACGGCCGCTCCCGCAGCTTCCCGCCATCACGCAGAGGCCTCTACCACCTGACCGATCGTTCGGTCGGCGTCGGGCACGGGGCTGTCGCTCACTTCGTTGGAAGCGCTCGCCGTGGACGCGCGAGAGGCCAGGTGGCGCTCGCCGATCGGGGCGACCGAGAACGGCTGCCGACTCGAGGTTCGGGCCCGTTCCGGCGGCGGCTACAACGTAGTGGGGCTGAGAGACGTCGCTCTAGCGGGCCGCACTCACGGGCAGGCCCGGGTCCGAAGGTACCCACGCGGTACCGGAGGATGCCGAACGGTGCGCACAGGTGCCGCAGCCTGCGGAGCCGCGTTTGTCAGCAAGTGCAGCCGCTTTGGCTCTGCGGCGCGCATCGCGTCGACGCTCAGGACTGCCATGGTAAGGAAGGGGTCGACGGTTCGAGTCCGTCAGAGCGCTTACCCCCGCGCGCCGCTCTACAGCGCGGAATCCGGGGGTCGGCAGCGCCAGCATCATTTGCGTCCCTCCGAGGGTCGTGACACACCATTTACACACGAGCCGTTGCGGGCCGCCCGGATCGCGTCCTCCGCCGGCACCCGCGGCGCGTCATCGAGCTCGTCGATCACGTGCCCGTACGTGCTCAGCGTGAGCTTTGCATCGTGGCCCATCTGCCGGGCCACGTAGATCACCGAGCGGCCCTCGTGCAGCAGCAGCGAGCAGAACGAGTGTCGCAGCGTGTAGGGCGACGCGTTCCCCGCACCAGCCGCCAACGCGGCGCGGCCGAAGGCTCCACCGGTGCCGGTGCGCGTGCCGTCCTCGCGCTTGCGGCCTCGCGACGCCCGGCTCGCCCAGGAGGAGTACGCCTCCCTCGACCACCGGCCGCCGTCGGCGGACGGGAACACCAGCGCACCGTCGTCCAGGTCGCCGGCCGCGCGCCGCCAGCCACGCAGATCCTCCGCGAGCGGCGCGAGCAGCCGCACACTCCGGCGCTGCCTTGTCTTGCTCGCGTAGATCGTCAGCGTCCGCTCGCCGACGTGCCGCCAGCGCAGGTCGAGCGCCTCGCCCGGCCGCAGCCCGGCGTAGGCGAGCACCGAGATCAGCGTCGCGTCCCGCGGTCCGCTCGCGGCGCGCATCGCCTCGACCGTCGCCGGCGGCAACGGCCGCACCTCCTTCTTGGGCGGGCGTGCGACCTTGCGCACCGTCCTGCTTCCCTGCGCGGTCCGCGCACTCGGCGAGGTCGGCATCGCGCTAGCGGACCTCGCCGACGAGGTCCACATCCCGCTCGAGGAAGTCGAACGGTACGTGAGCACGCCCGGAACCCCAGCCCGCGTCACGGTTGAGCTCTGACACAGGCGACCCCGGTCTCATGCCTGTGGACACCTGTGGACCGCCTTCTGAGCAGTCCGTCTGAGCAGTCCGCCAGCGCGTGAGGAGTATCTCTACGACTTCAAGGGCGGCTCGCTTCGCTCGCCGCCGGCGGCCCGGCTGCGGGCGGCCGCAAGCGGCCGTGCTCGCCGGCCGCCACCACGCCGCGGCGCCGCCAGGAGCTCGCGGAGACGAACCCGCCTCGCGTTCAGCGCGGCCAGCTCGAGCCGCTACGCCACGTCGCCGGGTAGCTTCGCCGGCCCGCGCCCGTCAAGCGACACCGCTTCGCGGCTCGCCTGCGGCTCGGCCCTGACGGGCTGCGCTTGACAGCCACGGGCACGGCTCCGCTCTTGGGCAGGGTATGACCGGGCTGCGCCCGGAATCTGCTCGCGAGCAGGTCGCACAGGACCGAGACGCGCGTGCTGGCGACGCTCATGAGTCATCGCCACCATCCGTGGGCGCCGGATCGCTGAAGAGTGCGAGATACGGGTCGTAGCGGAACATCCGGGAGCGCTGCTGCCCGGTGACCTCGACCAGTAGCTCGAGCTCGGTGAACTTCGCGACGAGCCGGTTCGCCGTCTGAAAGGCGATGTCGAGCTGTTGCGCGACGTGCCGGACGTTGACCAGCGGCCGCCGGAACAGCTCCGAGAGCAGCGCCAGGCCGTTGGCGCCGGCGTGCTGCATCGCGAGCGCACGATGGCGCTCGCGCAGCTCGAAGATCCGCTCGGCCGTCACCGTTGCCTCGTCCGCCGTCTCGGCCACGCCGCGCAGGAAGAACCGCAGCCAGCCCTCCCAATCGCCGCTGATCCGGACCGCGTGCAGCCGGTCGTAGTACTCCGCGCGATGCAGCTTGAGGAAGTGGCTGAGGTACAGCAGTGGCCGGCGCAAGACGCCGTGATGCACCAGCAGAAACGTGATCAGCAGCCGCCCAACGCGACCGTTGCCGTCCAGGAACGGGTGGATCGTCTCAAACTGCGCGTGCGCCAGGCCGACGTCGATCAGCACGGGCCGCGATCCCTCACGATGCAGGAACCGCTCCAGATCGTCGAGCGCCGCATGCATCTCCGCCACCGGCGGCGGCACGAATGTCGCCCCATCCAGCGCCGCGCCCGCCGGGCCAATCCAGTTCTGCGTGCGCCGGAACTCGCCCGGCGTCGCGTTCACGCCGCGCCCATCGCGCAACAGCTCCCGGTGGATCTCACGGATCAAACGCAACGACAGCGGCAACGTGTCCAGGCGCGCCAGGCCGTGGTTCATCGCCCGCACGTAGCCCACGATGTCGCCCACATCGCCGCGACCGCCCACGCGCTCAGGATCCAGCTCGGCCGCCAGCAGATCCTCCAGCGTGCTCTGCGTGCCCTCGATCTGCGAGCTCAACACCGCCTCGCGGCGCACATACATCGCCACGAACAGATCCGGATCCGGCACCACCCGCACCAGCCCGTCCAGCCGCCCCAGCGCCATATCCGCGCGCGACAACAGCCCCAACATCGCATCGTCGAGCGCCACCGGCGGCTCCGGTGGCAACCCCGCCGGCACAAACGCCGCGTAACCACTCGGCTGCCTCACCAGCCGCCCCGCCCGCGTCATCCCGGCCACCCCAGAATCCATGAAGCTATTTTAGATCCCCGCGGTACGTGGAAATAGGAACCGGCTGCCGGGGTCGATGTTCTCGTCGACGTGAACAGCACCCCACCTCCCGCGCGCTGTCTCCACAGACCGCGCCGCGCGCGAATACCGCACCGATTCGAAGGGCCGTGGCCGTCATGAATCCGCTTCCAACCGGCTGCAGCGGATGCCCAAACAGCCTCGGGAGCACCTCTGCCACGGTTTCGTCGAGCCCGTCATGCCACAGAACGAGCTGCGCAACAGCGTCGCCGACGTGCTGCGCCGCGGCGCAACGACGCCCAGCGCTGCGCCACCTGAGCCCGCCGCCGAACCCCGATCCATATGGCTACCATATGGCCATGGCGCGGACGCAGACCCTGGTGCAGCTCTCCGACGAGTTGCTCGAGCGGCTCGACTCCTACCGGGCCCGCGAAGGCCGGTCACGCTCAGAAGTCGTACGCGAAGCGATCGAGCGCTACCTCGCCGCCGACCGCGAGGCAGAGATCGACCGGCTGATCGTCCTGGCCTACAAGCGTCAGCCACCCGAGGACATCTGGAACGAGCAGGCCGCCATACAGATGATCTCCGCCGAACCGTGGTAAACCGCGGCGAGGTCTGGTGGGTCGAGCACCCCGCCGCCGGCCGCCGCCCCGCGTGCGTGCTCACCCGCCAAGCGGCGATCCCTGTTCTGAACTCGGTGCTCGTCGCTCCCGCAACCCGGACCGTCCGGGGCATCCCTACCGAGGTCACGCTCACCCGCCAAGACGGCCTGCCCGACGACTGCGCGCTGAGCCTCGACAACCTCACGACCGTTCCCAAGGCCCTGCTCACGACGCGCATCACGAGCCTTCCCGACGCCAGGCTCTCCGAGCTCTGCCACGCCCTGCGCGCCGCCACCGGCTGCTGAACGACGCCACCGAGCGCCTCGACTCCCCGAACGCGGCGACCCGCGCCAAGCAAACGCAACCGCCATCCCGTGCGAGCGCGGCCACGCGACGTTCGAACGGCGCGCGATCACCTGCGATCCGTGGAGGCCGGCGGGCTCGCCTGCGCCCCAGCATCGCCGACCCCCGGACCGGGACAGCGCGATCCGCCGCACCAGCTTCCCCGAACAACTCAGACCGCGAACACCGGGTGGAAGCTGGCGCGTGCGTTCTCGCCGCCCCGATCGGGCGGCCGGCACGACCGGGCTGCGTCAGCCACCGACCACCCGGAACCCAGGAGGTCCCGCGATGATCACCCTCACCGGCCACGGCCGCCTCACCCGCGACGTCCAGACGCGCACCACGCACTCCGGCAAGACCGTCGCGACCATCTCGGTCGCCAGCGACCGCCGCGACCGCGACCTGCAGCCGATCTACGTCGACCTGATCGTCTGGCAAGCCCAGGCCACGGCCGCCGCCGAGCACCTCGTCAAGGGCCAGGCCGTCAGCTTCGCCGGCCGCTTGGAACCGCGCGAGTACGTCACCAACGCCGGCGAGAACCGCTGCGCGCTCGAGCTGCACGGCGTCGACATCGAATACGGGCCCAAGCCCCGCGCCAGCGAGCCGGGACCCGCGGCGACCGACGAGGCCGACACCGACGACCTCCCCTTCTGAACCATCGCGGCGGGCGGGCCGACGACCACGCGGCCCGCCCACCCCGCGCAGGAACCTCCGCTGCGTCGCCGCGGCCCAACCGCAGCACTTCCAACGACCCCGCTCCGGCAACGCGGACCCGCAGCACGCGCCCTGGACGGCCCGGCACGCAACGCGCGCCACGATGCACGCCCTCCGCTCGGCGTCCCTGACAATCGGCGCCTGCCGTACCCGGTCACACCGACGTCGCCGCCATTGATCCGGCTCGCACGTCGTGGGAGGATCGCTAGTCGATCCGATCGCGAGGAGGAAGCGATGGCCGAGGTTCCGCGCTGGCGACTCATCGGCGACTGGTTCGACCTGTGCAGGTGCAGGGTGCCGTGCGGCTGCACCTTCGCCCAGCCACCGGACGAGGGACGATGCGACGGCATCCTCGCCTGGCACGTCCGCGAAGGACACTACGGCGATACCGCGCTCGACGGGCTCAACGTCGTCGGCGTCGGTGGATTCGACGGGAACATCTGGACCGGCGAGGCCATCAACTCCGCCATGGGGTTCTTCATCGACGAGCGCGCCGACGAACCCCAGCGCGAGGCACTGCAGGTGATCTTCGGCGGACAGGCCGGCGGCTGGCCCGCCGGCTTCGCCCAGCTGATCGAGGAGGTGCGCGGAATCGAATTCGCTCCGATCGACTTCGAGATCGCCGACGACCTCGCCCACTGGCGCGTAGAAGTCCCGGGAAAGGCGTGGGGCAGCGCCGACGCGCTGACCGGACCGACGACCCCCGAGGGAGCGCGCGTACAGGTCCACAACCCCCCGGCGCCGAGGTTGGCCCCGGCCAGATCGCCACCTGGGCCACCGTCAGGGAGGCCGAGGTCGAAGCGTTCGGCTTCAAATTCAGCTGGCCCGGCCGGTCCAGCAAGCACTTCCCGTTCGACTGGTCCGGACCGGACAAGGCCTGAACCGACGGCGGCACCGCACCTGACCCACCATCTAACGAAGGAGCAGTCATGGCCTGGAAGCTCGAGGGCACCTATTTCGAGACCTGCTCGTGCGAGGTGGTGTGTCCGTGCACCGCGTCGCTGACGCTCGGCGCCGACTACGACCGGTGCAACGTCACGATCGTGTTTCACGTCGTCGACGGAGACGTGGAGGGGACCGACGTGAGCGGGCTCACGGTCGCCGCGGTCGCGGACTCGCCGAAGGTGATGAGCGACGGCAACTGGCGCCTCGGCGTGTTCATCGACAGCGCCGCCTCCGACGAGCAGGCCCAGAAGCTGGGGGCGGTCTTCGGCGGCGAGCTCGGCGGGCCGATGCAGGCCCTCGCACCGCTCATCTCCGAGAACCTCGGCATGGAGCGCGCGCCGATCGAGGTCCGCGAGGACGGCCTGCGGCACAGCGTCAAGATCGGCGACGCGATCGACTTCGAGATCGAGGACGTCGTCCCGTTCGGCGTCGAGACGGGCGAGCCGGCGCGGGTGAGCGGCATCTTCCATCCCGCCGGCTCCGAACTGACGATCGCCAAGGCGACGCGCTCGCGCATCAGCGCCTTCGGGATCGAATACGAGGGCAAGTCCGGCTTCTCGAACTCGGCCTTCTCGTGGGCGGCCTGACGTGAGCGCGGTCGCCTCGCCGCCCGCGCGCGAGGACCGCGGCACGGGTCTCGGGCCCGCGTTCAGCGCCGCTCGTGCGCGCCTCGGCCTGATCGCCGCGCTGTTCGGCCTCGCCGCGCTTGCCTGGTGGTCAACCGCGGAGCGCATGGGCGGAATGGACGACGGCCCCGGCACCAACCTCGGGGCGGTCGGCTGGTTCCTCGGCGTGTGGATCGTGATGATGGCCGCGATGATGTTCCCGTCGGTGTCGCCGACCGTCGCGCTGTACGCGCGCATGGCCCGGCGCGGACCCCGCATCGCGCCGTTCGTGTTCGCGTCCGGCTACCTCGCTGCCTGGACAGCCGCCGGCCTCGCTGCCTACGGCGCGTTCAAGCTCGGCGATCGGCTGCTCGGCGACGAGCTGGCATGGGACGGCGCGGGACGCTGGCTCGCCGGCGGCACCCTCCTGCTCGCCGCCGCCTACGAGCTCACACCGATGAAGGACGTCTGCCTGGGCAAGTGCCGCAGCCCGCTCGGCTTCCTGCTGAGCACCTGGCGCGGCGGGACGCGGGGAGCGTTCGAGATGGGCGCGCGGCACGGCGCCTGGTGCGTCGGCTGCTGCTGGGCCCTGATGGCATCGCTGTTCGCGCTCGGGGCGATGAGCCTGGCCTGGATGGCGTTCGTGGCCGCCCTGATCGCGCTCGAGAAGACCGTGCCATTCGGCCGAGCGATCACCTACGCGACCGCCGCGCTCCTGTTCGCACTCGGCCTCGCGCTGCTCGCGACACCCGACGCCGTCCCCGGCCTGATGATCCCGGGCGACGGCGGCACGACCATGGACGACGGCATGCCAATGCGCTGACGACCAGCGCTGAACACGACACACCCGGGTAGGACCACATCGCGGCCATCCGCGTCGCGCTCGGCTAACGTCCGTACCGTGGCCGGCTGCTGTGACCCCCGCGGCTGTGACCAGTTCTTCGGCGCCCGCTTCGCACGTCGCATGGCCAAGCGCTACCGCAAGCACGGCCTCGACAAGACCGCGCGCCAGATCGTCGAGTTCCTGCAAAGTCGCGGCCTTGACGGCGCCACGATCCTCGAAGTCGGCGGCGGCGTCGGCGAGATCCAGCTCGAGCTGCTCAAGCGCGGCGCCGAACGAACCGTCAACCTGGAACTCTCGCCCGCCTACGAGCAAGAAGCCGCGCGGCTCGCCCAAGCGGCGGGAGTCCAGGGCCGCGTCGAGCGGCGGCTGCATGACATCGCCGTCGGTCCGGCGGCTGTCGAGCAGGTCGACATCGTCGTGCTGCACCGCGTCGTCTGCTGCTACCCCGACTACGAGCGGCTGCTCGGCGCCGCCGCTGACCACACCCGACGCCTGCTCGTCTTCAGCCACCCGCCACGGAACCCGATCTCCCGCGCGATCATCGCCACGCAGAACGTCGGCTTCCGCATCATGCGGCGCGAGTTTCGCACCTTCGCCCACCCCCCAGCGGCGATGCTGGCCGTGCTGGAACGCCACGGGCTGCAACGCACGTTCACCCACCGCGGGATCCCGTGGCAGGTCGCCGGCCTGGAACGCCGATAACCGCCTCAAGCCGATCACGCGTCCATCGTCCGGCCCGGGAAACAGAGCACCAGGCATCAGCTCGCACCGACTCCACGACCAACACCACGTCCGCGCGGCCACCACCGGGAGTCCGTCACCCGTGGCCTCGGGGAGTCGACCATTGACGCCGAGGTCGTCCAGCTCCGCCCGAGGAGGTAGGACTGGACTCCGCTAAAATCCCTGCTAAGAGGCCCAAAATGGGAAAGGTGGTAGAACAATGGACCGATGCTCGTCTGAACGGACTGGCCGCCGCACTTGAACCTGTGCCCACGCAAGTCGCCGCGCTGAGCGCGACCGTCGAGCACCTGCACCAAGCGGCCATTCAGCTGGCACCCGTACCCGCCCAGCTCGCTGTGTTGGCAGCCACCGTCGAGCGCCTGGCCGACGAGAACCGCGCGCTTCGCGAAGAGCTCGCCGCCATGGAGCGCCAGCTCGTCCAGATCGCCTGGGCTCTCGTGGCGGCATTGGTGAGCGCCTCCGCCGCGCTCGTCGCCGCACTGCTCTGACCGCGCGACCGTCAAGCGTCCATCCCCCGGTGGATGTGGTCGCAGTGGTCGGCGCGCCCGAACCCGCGCGGATCGGCCGGACCGTCGGGGTCCCAGCAGTAGATCAGCTCGGTCGAGCGTAGCCGGCCCTCCCGTGGCGGCGAGCTCGCGGACGAGTTGCGCGCAGGCGCCGGTGCGGCGGCCGTCGCAGATCTCGCCGTCGACGGCGCCGATGTCTATCGCGCGGCCGGCCTCGTGGTTCGTGCCCGGGTAATGGTCGGACTGCAGCGCGGTGATGATCACCGAATGCCGCCGACCGATCGCCGCGAGAATCGCCACCAGGCGCTCGTCGATCCCGCCCGCCATCAGGTCCGCGCGCTGCACCGGCGTGAGCACGGTCCGGGGGTTGTCGAGCACCTCACGCACGGATGCGGGGTCGGCCTGCAGGCCGCCGGCGCGGGGTGCGCCGCGGTAGGCCGCGGCCTTGGCGAGCACGTCGGCGACGTACCAGCCGGCATGGTTGTACGCGTACAGGGCGGCGCGGTACTCCTCTGGCGCGCCCGCCTCGTCGAGGTAGCGCGCCGCGGCGAGGATCGCGTCCGCCGGGTCATACGGTGAGACGCGGCCGTCCTGGTTGCCGTCGGTGCCGTAGGCGTCCCACGTCGACGGCGGCCCGTTGCGCACGTTGAACTGCATCGGCCCCGCGCAGCACCCGTACGCGTTAACGCCGGAGCGCACGCCCGGTGCGGTGGAGCGACCGTGCTGGGTCTCGATCCAGCCGATCGCCGCCAGGATCCACGGGTCGATGCCGTAGCGCTCACCGGCCTGCACGTAGAGCCGCAGGTAGGCGGGCGGGATCTCCCGCCGCGCGAGTGCGGACGGCTCAAACCCGGGTGCTGTCGCGGCCTGCAGTCCGACGACGGCGCCGACGATGCCCATCACCAGGACCAGGAAGATCGCGCACAGGCCGAACAGCGCGAGCAGCAGCGCGGGTCCGTAGCGGCTGCGGGCGACGGCCGCGCCGGCGGCCACGGCGACGGGGAAGCCCATGCGCGGTCAGCTCCCGACGTCGGTGACCTGCCAGCCGGCCGGGGCCGCTCGAGCTCGAGCCGCACCGAGTAGCTGTGGGCGCCGTCGCTGACCAGCGCCGTCAGCTCCCCGTTGCGCCGCGCGACGCCGTGCGCGTGCAACAGCACCAGCTGCGGGCGGCGCTCGCGCACGTTCGGTGGGACGCGCGGGCGCTCGCGCTGCAGGCGAGCGCGGAGGCGATCGCTGATCGCGGGGATCCGCCGCGCGTCTCGGCGCCCGTAGCTGTAGGGGAGATACCCGTCAGGAAGCGCCGTCCCGCGCGCTTGGCGGCGGCGACCTGCTCAGGGGTGACGTTCATCGCGGCGGGTGGCTTGCCCTCCTCGCTCGGCGCTTCGGCATCCGCCGCCGGCGCGGACGCCTCCGGCAGCCGCGCGGCGGCGGGCTCGGGCGCGGGCGGCGGCTCCGGTGCCGGCCGGGGGGTGGGGCGGTCGAGGAGCGCGAGCGCCGCGGCGCTGGCCAGCAGGAGCACGACCGCGAGCGCGAACAGGCGCGGCCGGTCTGCGTCGCGCAGCGGCCGGTGCATGAACGCGTGCAGCCGCTCGATCACTCCTCGCCCCCCCTTGCTAGCGGTGGCGCGTTGCTGCTCGCGCAGCTCGCGGGCGCGGCGCATCACGTCCTCGTGTGCCGCCCGCGGGCTCAGCTCGGCCGCGGCCCCGTTGCCGGCCGGGGCGGACGGGCGAGCCGGGCCGTGGGGCGCCCGCGGCGAACGCTCCTCGACAGCCGCCGGCAACTGCGGCTTGCCGTTGGACTCCGCGTTGGCGTGGCCCGGCGGGTCGCTGGAGGTCGAGGGCCCGTGCGGGCGGTGCGTGCCGATGGTGCGCAGCGGGTCGTCAGGCGCCGGACGCAGCCTGGCGCCGTTTCCCGCACGCTGCGGCGCCGCCGGTGCGTGACCGTTGGTCTTGCCGTTGACGTGCGGGATGGTGTCCGGCGGCTCGGCGGCATCGGTGCTGCCCCGCGCCCCGCCGCCGGGTCTTGACAGCGCGCTCTCCTGCCGGGCACTCTGCGCGCCGCGGCGGAACGCGGCGCCGGCGACGAGCGCGGAGAACGGTCGGGTGGCGACCTCGGCGCCGCGCCGGACGACCTTCATCTGTGGCAGTTTCTCGCCGTACCCGCTGGCGCAGCACCTGGCCGATCTCCGCAAGCGATGCGCCCGCCCCGAGCATCTCGGTCGCGGCCGTGTGCCGCAGCTGATGCGCGCCGACCCTCGGCAAGCCCGCCCGGTCGCACGCCGCGCGGACGACCCACCCGATCGTGCTTCGGTTCAGCTCCCTGCGCGGCGCGGTCACCCGCAAGAACAGCGCCCGACACTCGCACCGCGGGCGACGGCGAAGATAGGACACCAGCGCCTCGCCGACATCGACGGGCAACGGCAGCACGTCGTGACGGCCGCCCTTGCCGCGGATGAGCAACTCGCCGCGGCGCCATTCAACATCATCGAGCTGGAGCCCAGCGACCTCGCCGGCGCGCAGCCCGAGCCGCGACAACAACACCTTCCTGCCCATCGCCGCCTCCAATCGGATCGCAGAACACGAATCCGCGAAGCCTCGACAGGACGGCCACGACTATGTTGAGCGCATCACCAGCCGAAATCGCGCTCAGCAGCGAAAACCCGGCGGGTCGAGCGCATCCTCAACATAACCGCGGCTTGGACATACAACCCGTTAGGTGGAATTCCACGTAACCGGTTCTGCGAGCGCCGGGGGGTGAGACTCCCCCCGGCGATTCACCTGCTGGCGATATGCAAGACCAAGCGGGACGCCGAGGGCGCGCTTGAGGCGCTCACCGCGATCCTGGCCCAGCTGGGCCTCGAGCTCAAGCCGGCCAAGACGCGGATCGTGCATCTGCGAGAAGGAGGCAAGGGCGTTGATTTCCTCGGCTTTCATCATCGCTACGTGCGCGGCAACACCCGCCGGTCACGGCATCTCACCTTCCTCGTCCGATGGCCCTCACACCAGGCGATGGGACACGCACGCCAGCGCATCCGGGAGATCACGGCGCGCTCGCGGCTGCGGGTCCCTGTCGAAGTGATCGTGCGAGACCTCAACCGGTTCTTGCGCGGCTGGGCGGGTTACTTCCGTCACGGGAACTCGGCCCGGTTCTTCGACAAGATCACGCTCCATGCGCTCCGACGCCTGGCGGGCTTCATCGCCCAGCGCCACAAGCGTCGGAAACGGTACGGCTGGTGGGTCGTTGCCCACCAGACGCACCGCATGGGCCTGATCGACCTCAACGGCACCATCGTCGCGCCGCGGCCAACACCGCGGCACCGGGGGCGCTGAATGCCGGCGGTGAAGAACGTCGGTGAGCCGTGTGCGGGAGAACCGCATGCACGGTTCGAGGTGGCGGCGGGAGGAAACCAGCGCCAGTCGGCTGCGCCGCGCGGCGCCAGGCGCCTCTCGCCGACCCGACCACCCTCCGCCGGGACCGCGTCCTCAAGCACCGCGATCAGCGACCGCCGCCGGTGAACAAGCGCGTCCACCGCGCACAGGTAGTCGACGAGCACCGCTTGCGAGACTGCGTCGTCGAAGCTCAGCTTGCCCAGCCAGCGCCCGTGCGGCTGCGTCCACGCCCGGCCGGGGAAGCGCAGCCCGCGGCGCAACAGGAACTTCGACAGGCGGTGACGGGAACGCATCAGGTCTTTGCGCGCGTCATCGATGCAGCGGACCAGGTCACGGAAGCGCTCGTCTGCCTCGCTCGGCACGAACATGAAGCTCAGCTCGCCCGCGGCGAACAGCCTGACGAGCTGCTTCGCGTCACGTCGATCGGTCTTTACCCGATCGCCCGGCGCCTTTGGGAATCGAGCCCGGCGCGATCACCCGCACGTCCAGTCCGCGCGCCGTCGCTGCTCGCGCAAGCCCGAATCCCGTCGGTCCAGCCTCATAGACCGCACGCACCGGGCGCCCGAGCGCCTCCAAAAGCCCGGGCACCACGACCGCCGGCTCGCCGCGCAACCGCTGCACGCGCAGCTCGCC
>Ga0126306_10001513_pt1 | contig 12492 bp, 12 predicted proteins | sample Plot27_FD_92592 | JGI IMG/M metagenome (GOLD analysis project Ga0126306, IMG submission 92592) | Serpentine soil microbial communities from UC McLaughlin Reserve, CA, USA - Plot27 | ecosystem: Environmental > Terrestrial > Soil > Grasslands | place: USA: UC McLaughlin Reserve, Lake County...
GCAGAAGGCGGCCACCGGCCACCTCCCCGACGACCGGACGCTGCTGGTCGAGCGGTTCCGCGACGAGCTGGGCGACTGGCGGCTCGTCGTCCACTCCCCCTTCGGCGCCCAGGTCAACGCCCCTTGGGCGCTGGTCCTCGGGGCCCGGCTGCGCGAGCGCTACGGCGTCGACGTCGCCTCGATGCACTCCGACGACGGCATCGTGCTGCGGCTGCCCGACACCACCGGTGAGCCGCCGGAGGCCGACCTCGCCGTCCTCGACCCCGACGACGTCGAGCGGGAGGTGACCGCCGAGGTCGGCGGCTCCGCCCTGTTCGCGAGCCGGTTCCGGGAGTGCGCCGCCCGGGCGCTGCTGCTCCCCCGCCGCGACCCGCGCAAGCGGACACCCCTGTGGCAGCAGCGGCAGCGGGCCGCGCAGCTGCTCTCGGTGGCCAGCGAGTTCTCCTCGTTCCCCATCACCCTCGAGGCCGCCCGCGAGGTCCTGCAGGACGTCTACGACGTGCCGGGTCTGGTCGAGCTGATGCGCGACGTGCGCGCCCGCAGGGTGCGGGTGGTCGACGTGCAGACCGACTCCGCGTCCCCGTTCGCCCAGTCGCTGCTGTTCGGCTACGTCGGCCAGTTCCTCTACGAGGACGACGCGCCGCTGGCCGAGCGCCGTGCCCAGGCGCTGGCCCTGGACACCGGCCTGCTCGCCGAGCTGCTCGGCCGTTCCGAGCTGCGCGAGCTCCTCGACGCCGAGGCGATGGCCGAGGTCGAGGCCGAGTTGCAGCGGCTGCCGCAGCCGCGGCACCCCCGGGACGTCGACGGCGCGGCCGACCTCCTGCGCGTGGTCGGCGACCTCACGGCGGCCGAGGCCGCGACCCGGGGGGTGCCGGCCGACTGGCTCGACGAGCTGGTCGCCTCCCGCCGGGCGCTGCAGGTGCGCATCGCCGGCGAGGAGCGGTACGTCGCGATCGAGGACGCCGGCCGGCTGCGCGACGCCCTGGGCACGGCGCTGCCGGTCGGTGTGCCGGAGGTGTTCACCGAGCCGGTCGCCGATCCGCTGGGCGACATCGTCGGCCGCTACGCGCGCACGCACGGTCCGTTCCAGCCCGCCGAGGCGGCCGGCCGCCTGGGGCTCGGGGTCGCGGTGGTGGTCGCGACCGTGCAGCGGCTCACCGGCACCGGACGCCTGGTCACCGGCGAGTTCCGGCCCGGAGGGACGGGCCAGGAGTGGTGCGACGCCGAGGTGCTCCGCTCGATCCGCCGGCGCAGCCTCGCGCGGCTGCGCCAGGAGGTGGAGCCCGTCCCGATCCGCACGCTGGCCCGGTTCACGCCGTCCTGGCAGGGGGTCGGTGGCCGGCTGCGCGGGGCGGACGGCGTCCTGGCGGTCGTCGAGCAGCTGGCGGGCGCGCTCGTCCCGGCCAGTGCGCTGGAGTCGCTGGTGCTGCCCGCCCGGGTGCGCGACTACTCCCCCGCGATGCTCGACGAGCTGACCAGCGCCGGCGAGGTGCTGTGGGCGGGGGCCGGCGGGCTGCCCGGCGGTGACGGCTGGATCAGCCTGGTGCCGGCCGACCTCGCTCCCCTGCTGCTCTCCGAACCCCTGGAGGTGCCCGACGGGGGAGGTCCGCTCCTCGACGTCTTGGCCGGCGGTCAGGCGCTGTTCTTCCGTGGTCTGTCCGACCTCGTGGGTGCCACCGACGACGCTGCCATGGCCGACCTCGTCTGGGACCTGGTGTGGGCGGGGGCTCTGACCAATGACACCCTCGCGCCGCTGCGCACCCGGCTGCACGGCGGCGGCACCCACAGGCGCACCCCGGCCGCCCCGCGGGTCACCCGCAGCCGGTACGGGAGGCCGCGCGTGGGCCGGGCTGCCATGCCGACCCGGACCGGCCCGCCGACGGTGGCCGGTCGCTGGTCCCGGCTGCCCGACCGCGAGCCCAACGCGACGCGACGGACGACGGCCCGTGCGGAGGCGCTGCTGGAGCGGCACGGCGTGCTGACGCGCGGTGCCGTGATGGCCGAGCAGGTGCCGGGGGGCTTCTCCGCGGTCTATCCGGTGCTACGGGCGTTCGAGGAGAACAACCGGGCACGGCGGGGCTACTTCGTCGAGACGCTGGGGGCCGCGCAGTTCGGCACCCCGGGTTCGGTCGACCGGCTGCGCAGTTTCGCCTCGCCCGACCGCGTGCCTGGCGGGGCCGTCGTCCTGGCCGCGACCGACCCGGCGAACGTCTACGGCGCCGCCCTGCCCTGGCCGGAGCGGTCCCCGGAGAACGGCGACGAGGCCGTCGACATCGGCGAAGGCACGGGCCGCCGCACCAGCGGGCACCGGGCCGGCCGGAAGGCCGGCGCGCTCGTCGTCCTCGTCGACGGCGACCTGGTCCTCTACGTCGAGCGGGGCGGCAAGACGCTGCTGTCGTGGACCGAGGACGAGCACGTGCTCAAGGAGGCGGCCGGCGCGCTGTCCGGCGCGGTGTCGGCCGGTGCGCTGGGTCGCATGACCGTGCAGAAGGCCGACGGCGCCTCGGTGCACGAGAACACCCCGCTGTCGGTCGCGCTCCAGGCGGCCGGCTTCGCCGCGACCCCGCGCGGCCTGCGCCTGCGCGCCTGAACGGAACGTCAGCGCTGCGCCGAGGCGAGTTGCGCCGACGCCTGCGTGCCTGAACGGAACGTCAGCGCTGCGCCGAGGCGAGTTGCGCCGACCCGCGGGCAGCCTGCGGCCCTGGAGCACTCTCCGCCCGGATCAGCAGCGACACCCAGCTCCGGTAGGGCGACCAGGACTGCGCCACACGCGCCAGCTCGTCGACGGACGGATCGGCCAGTCCGTAGAGCGCGGCCATGCCGGCGTGCAAGCGGCCCTCGTTGCGGGGAAAGACATCGGGTGCACCCGCGCCGCGGATCACGACCAGCTCGGCCGAGAACGGACCCATCCCGGGCAGCTCACGGACGGCGTCCAACGCCTCGTCGGCCGGCATGTTCCGGAGGCGCCGGCCGTCGAGCCGCCCGTCGAGCGCGGCCTCGGCCAGGGCCCGGAGCCGGTGCTGCTTCACCTCGGGTACCGGAAGGTCGCCGGCCACGTCGACCAGTCGCGCCGGAACCGGGAAGGCCCAGAGCGGGACCTCGTCCACGAGGTGGCGGGTGCCGAAGCGCTGCGCGATCCGCTCCTTGACGGCGGCGGCCGCAGCCCTGGTGGTGCGCTGGGAGAGCACCGCCCAGCAGGCCGCCTCGTATGGCGAGGAGAAGCACACGGGACGCAGGCCGGGATGGCGGGCGGCCAGCGCGTCGACCACCGGATCCGCCGCTCGCACGGCCCCGAACCCGGAACCGTCGACGTCGAGCGACAGGATCCGGGTCAGCTGCGCGAGGAGACGATCGGGCGCCCCCTCGGGAACCCGCGCGACGACGGCGCCGCCGACCTCCTCGTGCACCGCGACGCCCACGGCCTCCGTGGACCCGTCGACCGGGAAGGCGAGTCGCAGAGTGGCGTCGCCCGTACCTCGGTACCGCGCGGGCGTGAAGCCTTCGAGGAAGCGGATGCCGGCGGCGAGCGAGAAGGGGCCCAGGACCGGCAGCGGCAGCGTGTTCATGCCGGACTGCCTACGCCGCGGGTACGACAGTCCATCAGCGGCGCGGGTGCAGCCAGCGCGCGAAGAGCCGGGTCAGGGCGGGCATGAGCACGTGGCCCAGCAGGATCACGACGACGACGGCCGACAGCAGCAGCCGCGCCTCCGACGGCCACGACGCCAGGTGCGGCGTCACGAACTGCTGGAAGACCGAGGTGATGGCGAAGACGGCGGCGATGGTCAGCACCGTCATCCGCCAGCGCGGGCCCGGCTGCGGCGAGCGGGTGAAGAAACTCTCCAGGCCGGCGACCCGGTTGTACCGCTCGTCGTCCACCATCTCCTCGACGTGCGCCAGCGCCGACCGGCGCTCCTTCGAGCGCTCCCAGGCAGCGAGCGACTCGTCGTCCTCGAAGCGGTAGACCAGGTGGTACTCGGAGCTGCCCGGGCCGGGGTGCAGCATGCTGGCGCCGAGGTTGCCGGGGAAGCGCGAGGCGACCTGCAGCACGTCCTCGGCCCAGCGCTCGAACGCCTTGCGCTGGTCGGGTCGCACGACGCGGGCGACGGTCACGGTGACGGGCTCGGGTCGCGTCGAATCGTCGTCGGTCGAACCGAACCGGGCACGCAGTCGCAGGGGCACACTCACGAGCACCTGTAGCGCTCGGTCCGCGCCGGGTCATCCCGGTTGTCGGCGGGCTCACACCGTATGAGCAGGCCCGGCGCCCGCCGGGGACACTGGAGCACGTGCCCGAGGGAGACACCGTCTGGCTGGCGGCCCAGCGGATGCAGACCGCGCTGGCCGGGGCGACCCTCCGGCGGGGCGAGTTCCGCATCCCTCAGCTGGCCACTGCCGACCTCACCGGCGCGACCGTCCGGGAGGTGGTGCCGCGCGGCAAGCACCTGCTGATCCGCCTCGACGACGGCCGCACGCTGCGCACCCACTTCCGGATGGACGGCAGCTGGCACATCTACCGGCCGGGCACCCGCTGGCACGGCGGCCCCGCCTACGACATCCGCATGGTGCTGGCCACCGACGAGTGGGAGTGCGTCGGCTACCGGCTGCACGACATCGAGCTGGTGGCCACCGCGGACGAGGAGCGGCTCATCGGCCACCTCGGACCGGACGTCCTCGGCCCGGACTGGGACCTCGACGAGGCGCTGCGCCGGCTCCGGGACCGGCCCGACGAGCAGATCGGCGTCGCGCTCGTCGACCAGCGGAACCTGGCCGGCATCGGCAACCTCTACAAGGTCGAGTCCCTCTTCATCCGCCGGGTCCACCCCTGGATCCGCGTCGCCGACGTCCCGGACCTCGCCGGTCTGGTCGAGCGGGCGCGCGCGCTGATGCGGGCCAACCTCCACCGCCCGGAGCAGAACACGACCGGCGACCCCCGCCGCGGCCGCGACCACTGGGTGTTCGGCCGGCGCGGCAAGCCCTGCTTCCGGTGCCGCACCGCGATCCTGCTCGGGGAGCAGGGACCGCCCACGCAGGAGCGGGTGACCTGGTGGTGCCCCACCTGCCAGGCGGCCGACTCGCCCGTCGACCCGCAGGCCCGCACCGGCGAGCCCGGCCGGCCGCAGCCGGTCACCCTCTACTGAGGCTGGTCGACCCAGAAGGTGTCGTGCCGCAGGAAGAAGGCGGTCCAGTCGTCCTGGCCCATGGCGCTGCGCCGCGCGGCGTCGGCCAGGGTTTCGAAGTAGTCCTCGCGGGGCGCGCCGGGGGTGAACAGCAGCAGCATCGAGGCCGGCTCCCCCGACTCGTTGCGGAAGCCGTGCACGCCGCCGATCGGCACGTGGAAGAAGTCACCGGGGCCGGCGTCGACCCACCCCCGCCCGTCGGGCAGCCGCACGCTGCCGCTCAGCACGTAGAACGACTCGGTGATGCTGCGGTGGAAATGCGGTGACGGGCCGGACGGCTTCGGGCCCATGTCCCACCGGTAGAGCCCGAAGGCCCCGCCGGTGGTCTGCCCCGTCGCGAGGTAGTGCGCGGCGCTGCCGCCGCCCATGGGCAGCTCGGCCGGGGTTCCGGCGCTCCGCACCCAGGCCGTGACCTCCCCCGCCGAGCCGTCGTAGCTCGGCGGGGGGTACTCCGGCCCGGACACGATCCGTCCCGGCCGGTGGGTCAGGCCGGCTGGTCGGGGCGCTCGGCCGGCTGGGCCTCGCGCTGCTCGGTCGCCGACGTCGGTACCGACGGCGCACCCTGCTCGATCGCGCCCGCGGCCTGGCTGCCCTCGACGGCCGCCGGACCGCCGGTCATCGAGGCGCGGATCTGGTCGAGCCGGGAGGCGCCGGCCACGTCGAGGGTGGCCTTCTGCACCTCGAGCATCCGGCCCTCGACGGAGGACTGCGCCAGCTCGGCCTGGCCGAGGGCATTGGCGTAGCGCGCCTCGATCTTGTCGCGGACCTCCTGCAGGCTCGGGGTGTTCCCCGGCGCGGAGAGCTCGTTGACCTGTCGCATCGACGCCGCGACGTGCTCCTGCATCTTCGCCTGCTCGAGCTGGCTCATCAGCTTGGTGCGCTCGGCCAGCGTCGTCTGCAGCCGCATCCGGCTCTGCTCCACCGCACCGCGGGCCTGCTCGGCGGCCTGCAGCGCCTCGTCATGGCTGCGCTTCAGGTCCTCCATCGCCTGCTCGGCGGCCACGAGCTGCGTGGCGAACGCCTGCGCGGCGCTCTCGTACTCGGTCGCCTTCGCCGCGTCGCCCCCGGCGCGGGACTTGTCGGCGAGCACCAGCGCCTGGCGCGCCGAGGCCTGCAGCTTCTCGACCTCACCGAGCTGGCGGTTCAGGCGCATCTCCAGCTGCCGCTGGTTGCCCAGCACGGCCGCCGCCTGGTTGGCCAGCGCCGAATGCCGCTGCTGCTCTGCCTCGATCGCCTGGGCGATCTGGATCTTGGGGTCGGCCCGCTGGTCGATCTGGGCGTTGGCGGAGGCGGTGAGGTACCTCCACAGCTTCACGAACGGGTTGGGCATGGGTCCTCCTGCTCCGGCGCAGCTGCCGGCCCGGCGATGCTCGTCGTCCCCATCGTCCCAGGTGATCCCCCTCGGGAGCGAACGCGGGCGAACGGATCGGTTCCGCGGCTAGTGTTCGCGCGTGGCCAGCGGCGACCCGGTGCTCAGCGTCCTCGGCGAGCTGGTCGTCGACATGATCCCCGTTCCGGGCGCCGACGCGGGTCCCGAGGGCACCGCTCCCCAGTTCGTGGCCCGTCCGGGCGGCAACGCGCTCAACGTGGCGGTCGCCGCCGGACGGCTCGGCGCGCCCGTGCGGCTGCTGGCCCGCCTGGGCCGCGGTCCGCTCGCCGCCAACCTGCGCCGGCACGCCGAGCTGTCCGGGGTCGATCCGGGCGGGTTCGTCGACGCCGCCGAGCCGGTCAGCCTCGCCGTCGTCGGTCTGGGCGAGGACGGCTCCCCCGACTACGGCTTCCACGTCGTGGGTGCCGCCGACTGGCAGTGGACCGACGCGGAGCTCGGGGACGTCCTCCCCGCGGAGACGGCGATCCTGCACGTCGGGTCGATCTCGAGCTGGACCGCACCCGGGTCGGAGGCGATCGCCCGGCTGGTCGAGCGGGTCTCCGCCGCCGGCAGCGCGCTGATCAGCGTCGATCCCAACATCCGGCCGATGCTGGCCGACGGCCCCGTCGGCGAGACGCTCGGCAACACCGCCCCGGTGGTCCGTGCCCGGCTCGACCGGCTGGTGGCCCGGGCGGACGTCGTCAAGGTCAGCGCCGAGGACCTCGCCTGGCTGCAGCCCGGCCTCGCCGGTGCGGCGGCGCTGGACGCCGAGGCGCGGCGCTGGGCCGGACGGGGCCCGGCACTGGTCCTGCTGACCGACGGCGGCGAGCCGCTGCGGATCGCCCGGCCGGGCCACCCGGTGCTGCACTGGACGATCCCCCGGGTGACCGTCGCGGACACGGTCGGCGCCGGCGACTCCCTCGCCGCGGGACTGCTCAGCGGCCTGCTGCGGGCCGGGATCGTCACCCGCGCGGCGCTGGAGGCGCTGCCCGACGAGACGCTGCTGGCGCTGGTCGACGAGGCCGCGCTGGTGGCGGCGCTCAACTGCACCCGGGTCGGCGCCGACCCGCCCACCCGCGCCGAGCTGGACGCCGCGCGAGCCTCCCGGTGACCGACCCCGATCCGGCCGACGTCGCGATCGTCGGGCTCTCCGAGCTGTCCGCGACGGTAATCCGGGCGCGGCTGCTCGACGCCCACGACCGCTTCTGGGACACTGACACCAGGACGCTGCACGACCCGGTGTGGTTCAACCAGTTCGGTGGTTTCGGCGCGGTCGCCACGACGCCCGGCGGTGAGGACGTCGGGTACGTCCTCGGCGTCGTCACCGCCGACCGGCTGGCCTACCTCCACCTGCTGACCGTGCGGGAGGACCGCCGGCGCGCGGGACTGGGCAGCCGCCTGTGCCGGTGGTTCGACGAGCTGGCGGCGAGCACCGGCGCCCGCGTGGTCCAGGCCGTCGCGCGTCCCGACGACGGGCCGGCGCTGGCGTTCTCGAGCCGGCTCGGAGCGAGCACCCACCTGTCAGTGGACCATGCCGGTCCCGGTGCGGACCGCGTCGTGCTCACCCGGTCGTTGCCTGCGGTGGGCTGAGGAGCTCGGCCAGCCGCGCGGCGTGCCGGTGCCGGGTGGTCGAGCGTCCCGGCTGGAGGACGACGCCCAGCAGCCAGCGGGCCGCGATCTCCGCGGTCTCGTCGTCGGTCCCGAGGGCCGACCCGAGCCGCGCGACCAGGTGCGCCCACGTGTCGCCGTCCACCGTCAGCAGCTGGCCGAGGACCTCGTGCTCCGTGTCCGCGAGACGCCGCAGCACGGGGTGGGCACCGAGTTCGTCGGAGAGCGAGGCCAGTGCCTCGTACAGCGGGAGCGCGGCCGCCAGAGCCGTGAGCCGGTCCAGCTCCGCCGCCAGGAGCGCGGCGACGACGTCGTCCTTCGTGCGGAAGTGGTTGTAGAGCGTCGCCTTCGACACGCCGGCTGCCGCCGCGATGGACTGCATCGTGCTGCGGCGCACGCCGTGCTCGGCGAAGGCCCGCGCCGCCCCGGCGAGCAGACCGGCCCGCGTGCGGTTCATCGCGTTGCCGGCGCGGGTGTGCACTCCCCGCAGGTGCGCGGGCCCGCGACGAGCAGCGGGCGGGAGCACCGTCAGGCCGCCAGGGAGACGGCCTCACCACGACGGAGGGCGGAGCGGGCCGGGGCGCCGACCAGTGCCAGCGCGGGCTCGGGAACGGGTGCGGTCTCGGCGGGCCGCTCGGCGGCCGTCCGGGGCTCGGGGGCGGGTGCGCCGGCGGAGGGCGCGAGGGGGCGGACCGCGTCGCCGTCGGCTCCGCGCAGTTCGAGGCTCACCTCGGCGAGCAGGTCGGCCAGCTCGACCTCGAGGGCGTCGCAGATGGAGGCGAGCAGCTCCGAGGACGCTTCCTTCTGGCCCCGCTCCACCTCCGAGAGGTAGCCGAGGCTGACCCGGGCCGCCCCGGAGACGTCGCGCAGCGTGCGGCGCTGACGCAGCCGGTGGCCACGCAAGGTGCTCCCGAGCTGGGTGCGCAGCAGCGTCATCTGGCCGTCTCCTGTCCTGCGAGCGGGGAAGCGGCGGCGCCCTCCCGGGCGCCGTGCGCTCACGGTACGCGGCGTCCGGCACAGCGGTCGGACCGACTGCCGCGCGTCCGCTGATGGCGTAACGCCCTCCCCCGGTCGGGCGTTCCCGGGTGGACGGCCAGGGGGTCGGTCCGGATTCGTGGCGCGCAGCCGTACCTTCCTGACCTCTCCCGTACTCATTAGAGTGCGGCTCGGCCATCCCTCCGGAACCGAGCGCTCACCGGGGAGGCACGGGATGCTCGACGGGACATCCACTCCAGCTCCGTTCGTGCGCCTCGTCGGCGGACTGTCGCTGACCGTCCAGGGCCGTTCCCTGCCGATTCCGCCCGGCGGCAGGCGGCTGCTGGCCTACCTCGCCCTGCACCCGTCGGGCGTCGACCGCCGCGTCGTCGCCGGGGTGCTGTGGCCCGAGGTGGACGACGGCCGGGCGGCCGGCAATCTCCGCTCGGCCCTGTGGCGGCTGCACCGGGTGGGTTGCCCGTTGGTGCGCGCCGAGGGCTCGGTGCTCTCCCTGCACGGGGACGTCGGAGTCGACCTCTCGCTGCTGGAGGAGTGGGCGGCCCGGGTGCTCCGCGGGGAACCGCTCGCGGCCGACCTCACCGTCGACCCCGCCCCGCTGGCGGAGCTGGAGCTGCTGCCCGGCTGGTACGACGACTGGGTGCTCGGGGTCCGGGAGCGGTCGCAGCTGCGGATGCTGCACGCCCTGGAGGCGCTGAGCCGGCTGCTGCGGGCCGCGGGCCGGCCGGCAGCCGCCGTGGAGGCGATGCACGTGGCCGTCGCCGCGGAGCCGCTGCGGGAGAGCGGGCAACGGGCGCTGATCGAAGCACACCTGGCCGAGGGCAACTGGGTCGCCGCCCGGCGCCAGTACGACGCGTTCCGCAGCATCCTGCGGCGCGAGATCGGCGTCGAGCCCAGCGCGGAGCTGACCGCGGTGGCGGCCCCGCCGCGACCTCGTCCGCTGCCCGTCCTCGCCGTTCCACCGCGGCCCCGTCCCGGTTCCCGCGCCGGGCTCGCGCACGGCGGGTAGGAGCGGCTCGGCGCTTCAGGCGGCGGTGTCGGTCCGGGCGCCGCTCGTGCCCGTCGGTCCGGCCGCACGGCGGGCGGCCGCCGCCTTCATGGCCCGCGCGCTCGTCTGCCGCAGGGTGAGGGCGCGGTACACGTAGTCCACGCCGGTGAGCACGGTCAGGACGACCGCGAGCCCCATCAGCCACCAGCGCGCGCTGGCGGCCGCTCCGGTGAGCGGCAGGATGTAGAGCCCGATCGCCACCGCCTGGACGACGGTCTTCGCCTTGCCGCCGCGGCTGGCCGCGATCACGCCGTGCCGGATCACCCAGAAGCGCAGCAGGGTCACCCCGGCCTCGCGGACGACGATGAGGACGGTCACCCACCAGGGCAGCAGCCCGAGGACCGACAGGCCGATCAGCGCGGTGCCGGTGAGCGCCTTGTCGGCGATCGGATCGGCGAGCTTGCCGAACTCGGTGACCTGGCCCGTGCGCCGCGCGATCATGCCGTCGTAACGGTCCGTGATGATCGCCAGCACGAACACCAGCGTCGCCCAGTAGCGGCCCGCATCGTCCTGGCCGGCGTCCTCCAGCAGCAAGAAGGCGAAGACCGGCACCACGGCCAGCCGCAGCACGGTGAGGGTGTTCGGCAGGTTCAGCAGCTTCGCCGACGACGGCGGGGTGGCCGCGGGGTCCGGAGCGACGTCGGTCACCGTGGTCACCGACCGGCCGGTGCGACGGCCGGCTCGAGGGCGCGGGCCACCAGGTCCACGCCCTCGGTGACGACGACTTCCGCGGCGACGAGCTGCCCCGCCACCGCGCCGTCGGGCACCCCGGCGACGGTCGTCGTGCCGTCGGCGTCGGGGTCCTGGTGGGCCGCGTGACCGAGCCAGACGCCCGGGCCCTCCTCGGCGGCGAGGTCCTCGGTGAGCAGCACCTCGACCCGCTCGCCGATCCGGTCCTCGGCGCGCTGGGCGGTCAGCTCCTCGACCAGGTCGGTGATCCGGCGCACGCGCGCGTCGATCTCGGCCCGGTCCAGCTTCCCGTCCAGCCCCATCGCCTCGGTGCCCTCCTCGTCGGAGTAGCCGAAGACGCCCACCGCGTCGAGGCGCCCCTCGGTCAGGAAGCGCTCCAGCTCGGCCACGTCGTCCTCGGTCTCGCCGGGGAAGCCCAGGATGACGTTGGTGCGGAAGCCGGCGGCCGGCGCCAGGGCGCGGGCCCGCTCGATGAGCCGCAGGAAGTCGTCCGTGCCGCCGAACCGGCGCATCCGGCGCAGCAGCGTCGGCGAGGAGTGCTGGAACGACAAGTCGAAGTACGGCGCGACCCGGTCCGTGCCGGCGATGACCTCGAGCAGGCCGGGCCGCAGCTCGGCCGGCTGCAGGTAGGCCACCCGCACGCGCACGATGCCCTCGACGGCGGCGAGCTCGGGCAGCAGCCTCTCCAGGGAGCGGAGGTCGCCGAGGTCCTTGCCGTAGGAGGTGGAGTTCTCGCTGACCAGCACGAGCTCGGTGACGCCCTGCGAGGCGAGCCACTGCGCCTCGCCGAGCACCTCGGCCGGGGGCCGGGAGACGAACGCCCCGCGGAAGGTCGGGATGGCGCAGAACGCGCAGCGCCGGTCGCACCCGGACGCGAGCTTGAGGGCGGCGGTCGGGCCGGACGCGAGGCGCTTGCGGCGCAGCCAGTCGTGCCCGGGGATCGACGGCGCGTCGGCCGAGGCGGTCGCCGCGGTCCGCTGGACCGGGCTGATCGGCAGCAGCGTGCGGCGGTCGCGCGGGGTGTGCGGCACCAGCGGCCGGCCGGCCAGCACGTCGTCGAGCCGGTTCCCGATCGCGCCGTAGTCGTCGAAGCCGAGGACGGTGGCCTCGGGCAGGGCCCCGGCGAGCTCGGAGCCGTACCGCTCGGCCATGCAGCCCACGGCGACGACGGAGGCCCCGGAGTCGGTGGCGGCCAGGATCGCGTCGACCGAGTCCTTCTTGGCCGTCTCGATGAAGCCGCAGGTGTTGACCAGGACGGCGTCGGCGCCGTCGGCGTCCTCGACCAGCTCGTAGCCGTCGGCGGCGAGCCGGCCGGCCAGTTCCTCGGAGTCGACCTCGTTGCGGGCGCACCCGAGGGTCACCACCGCCACGGTGCGGGCATGGCGGGGCAGGGCTGTCACCGGCTCATCGTAGTCTGGCCGCGCTGCAGCGGCCCGCCACGAGCTTGCGAGTGGCGGGGGGCAGCGGGGTCCTTTCTCAGGGCTCGACGGGGCCGCCGCCGCGCAGGGTGAACAGGACCGACTCCAGCTCGTCGGGCTTGATCAGCACGTCGCGTGCCTTGGACCCCTCGGACGGGCCGACGAAGCCGCGGCTCTCCATCAGGTCCATCA
>Ga0126306_10001514_pt1 | contig 12490 bp, 13 predicted proteins | sample Plot27_FD_92592 | JGI IMG/M metagenome (GOLD analysis project Ga0126306, IMG submission 92592) | Serpentine soil microbial communities from UC McLaughlin Reserve, CA, USA - Plot27 | ecosystem: Environmental > Terrestrial > Soil > Grasslands | place: USA: UC McLaughlin Reserve, Lake County...
TAAACTTTGGGTTTCTTCCATAATCTCTTTTTATGTCTGTATACTAGAAAATAATTTCAATAAAATCTTTTCCATATTTGAGAAATCTTAATTAATAATCGTTTTGTTATTGTCGTCGTCGTCTCATTAAATATTATTTGTGCAAAGAAATCATCTATTCCTATGATTTATGCAATTTGTGAAGGTCCATATTCTAATATCCTTTCAATTGTAAAACCATTATCTGTAATAATTCAATATTTCAAGTAAGCCTGTGGAATTATCTAGATGTTTTCACGTTTTTTCTTTTCCTATTACTATTTTTATTAGATAGTTTGTGAAACTTTTTTTTTATTGTATCTTTTAACTTTGTGGGCATTTACTTGGATCTCCTCTTGTTCTATTCTCTTCATAAATGTATGATTTTAATTGGTTAATGGGCTAGAAGGTGTGTCAACTAATTTTGACACGATTTTGTAGTTATAAAAACTATAGATATAATTTTTTAGTTACTTTATCGTTATTCATTCTTCATATATACATGGTAATCATGTCTATATTCATTATATTTATTAACTTTCTAATTAGATCTTCTGTTGTGATTGGCTTTTGAATAAAGCACTCTTCGGCAATTATTCTACCAACCTCAGATCGTGCTTTTCTAAATTCTTCATGAACGGTTGCAATTGCAATTGCAGTTAAAAAGCAAATTTTTGCTTTAGGGTCTTTTTCTTTTATTTTGATATATAATTCAAATCCGTCCATGGTTGGCATTTTTATATCTAGAATTACTAAATCATAAAAATTGCTTCTATACAATTTTAAAAATGTAATAGGGTCATTAAATGTATATATTTGAAATCCATTATCGTTTAACATACTCCTTATTGTAAAAGTAATATCCGGTTCATCATCTATTAATAAAACTTTTTTAACCTTATTGTTAGATATCACTTCCGATTTCGTACACCTATTTATTAATTATCAAAAATATAAAATAAAAAGTAGATCCTCTTCCATTAGAATATTTGATGCTCTTATTCTTCCTTTATTATCCTGCCTTCTTTACGTATTTTTCGGCGGCGAAAAATTTTTACCAATATATTTATGTATTAAGGTATTTTATATAAAATTACAAAATAGAATAAGAATTGATGGAAACTCCATTAACTCAAGCAATATTTTGTAGACGTTACAGAGATACATACCATTATTATTTATCCAATCTTCTTTAATTGAAAAATAGATAGGAATCTTCAATTTATTATATTAAAATACAGATTTTTTACCTACTATATAATAGATTTATTTCTGTTGAGTCCTATTATTATCTAATGGGTTCGACATCTAAAATTCAAAGCTTTGATGGCTTAGTTCTCATTATAACAAGATTTGGTAACATAATATATAAGTTGTTGATTAGTTAACAGTACTAATTAAAACATAATTAAAAATACTATAATAAAAAACTAAAAAAATCGAGTTAAAGTTATTTATTTAGCTTCCATATTTTAGTTATTGAATTCCCATTCTTATCTACTTCATCTGCATATATTCCAACTATATTATTTAGTACAGATAGTACTCCAGTATCAGTCGCATCAAAATTTACAGATCCCTCGTTTCTTAATTTTCCATCATCATCAAACTTTCCAATGCCACTAAAAGTATATTTTGCTACTTCATTATCGAATGTTATAAGTATCCCATGACCTTTAGTGTGCATATATCCATTATCCTTTAAAGTAGACCAAGCAGTTCCTTTATCCATTATAGGAATATTTTCATTTAGTGTCCCATTACCTGACCATGATACTTCTAGTTCTGGTTTATCGATATTTGTTAATCTCATTCCTTCACCTTGTCCTTTCAATACTAATAGTAATTCACCTATACTTACAGTAAGATCTTTAGTGGTGGTTGTATTTGTCATGTTATTCATATTAGTTTCCATTTGTGCATTAATCATACTTGCTGTTGTCAAAAAAAATATTGACATAACCAGTATTCCAAAAGTTAATAGATATTTCATATCTATTTATTTACATATAAAATACTAGACTAAAAATATTTGCTAAATTAAATAGATGAAAAATTTAGTAAAATCAAAATATATTATCAAAAAGCTTAACTTTGCTCATTTCTTCTACCTTTTTTAGAATAGTTAAGTTTTTGGGGCATTAGATATTTCTCCTTTCTCTTTTACTATTGAAACATTCATGTAGATGAATCCTGATGTAATACGGGTTCGTAGGGGTGTCAACTGATTTTGACACGATGTTATAGTTCCAATCATCCAAATAGCAATACCTATTTTAGATCTTGATAATATAATATTATTATGGCTACTATCGGTCAAAAGAAAGATATGAATAAAAAACAAGAAGACAAAGATACTAAAGAAAATCAAATTGAAAAGACACTTGAAAATGCTTCTAATACAGTAGTAGCAGAATCAAAAAAAGAGGCTAGTCAAATAGGAGATTCGGATCGTGAATAAAAAAACAATAATGATTTAGGACAGAATTAAATTTATCTTACCGAGGTTATTTAACTAACTCCATGATAGTAAACTAACTTTTTTATTACAATCGAAAATCGAAATCATATAACTATTAAATCTGATATTGATAATAATAAAATATGTCATCTCATCACTCAGGAGCTTATCAATGTGAAGCATGTAACTTGGATTTTAGTTCTGAAAAAGAATTTGAGGAACATAGAAAAAAAGAACATAGCAGTGACACTACTAGTAATAGTTAAAACAATAAATTGTAAAATGACTGTAAAAAGAAGGAATAGTGACATTACCTCCAACCCATCTTATTTATTAATACACAAATATCTTTATAAATTAAGTTCTTATATTTCAACTTCTTTAAACATGGATTCTGAGGGCTTCGAGTGTGAAAATAATGTAATAATCATCTATATTCATCACCGCAATCTCCAATTATCTCAAACAAGTCATTTGACTTTTTACATACAGCATCTATATCATCATAATCTGACTTATCCAAACTAAAGTTGAATACCTGTGCATTATTGTTTCTATGCTCAGCTATTCCAAGTCTAACACCGATAATAACCCCCGCTACTGCTGCTGACTTGTCAAGAATATATTGTGTTGCTACATTTGCAATACTTACATCGTACTTTTGTGCAATTCTCTTTAGAGTTGATAAAAGCTCTTGAAACAAATTCCATCCTCCCCAAGCCTCTATCATTTTCATGTACTTTCGTAAGCTTAATGTATTTAACTCAGTAGTGGATGGTGGCCGTGTTCTTCCTAGAAAACGCTCTGATATAAGCCCTCCACAAATGCTTCCATATGCAAGTAGACTGATATTATGCTCCAGGCAAAATGGTATCATCTTTACTTCTGGTCTACGATCTATAATTGAATATTGAACTTGATTTGATACAACTCGTATATCTGAATCTATCATGATCTGTATACGTTCAGTATCAAAATTTGTAAGGCCTATATGCCTGATTCTTCCCTTATCACGGATGTCAGATAGGTATTTTAGAGCATCCATGTAATACGGATTGTTATAATCCCACCAGTGGAATTGAAGTAAATCAAGAGAGCTAACACTCATTCTGCGAAGCGATCTTTCTATATTTTCCTTAACTATAGAACGTGTAATTCTTCCTGGTTGTGGGACCCATTTTGTTAATGCCTGAATTCTTTCACGTTCTTCTTTTCCTTTTAGTATCAATAACCTACGTCTGAATTCTCCAATAAAATCTTCTGCTGGGCCATAAATATCTGCTAGATCCCAACTTGTAAAACCAGCATCATGATATTTCATCATATCTGCGATTGCCAATTCATGGTCGATATATCCATGCCCACCTGCAACCTGCCACATGCCGTTAACTATTCTACATATTGTCAAATCAGGAGCCAGTTGGTAATATTTCTTAGTCATATCATTCATTCTATCCTTTCTCCATATTTACGTCACAAATATCAAGTACAAAAATTTGACGCATAGTAGTAATCGAAGCATTTCCTAACTGACTTTACTAATCTCTTTTACATGTTTGAGAACAATTTCAAGTTTTTGCGGATTAGATATATCTCTCCTTGCTTCTTTATTATTACAAGATACATGGATAGGAATACCGATATAATATGTGCTCGGATGTGTATGAACTGATTTTGACACAATTTTGTAGTTCAGAAGTATTGTTATTACTAATTTGAATATAAAAGTCAAAGGCTACAGATAATTAACCAGTTATTATGAGAAAATGACAAGGCAAAGATGATACATTGGCTCATTTATCTGATCAATTACTTATCGTAGGTGAGAAAGAAGATACAGCAGAAGCAGTTAAAAAGAAAAAGAAAATAAATTGATTGATTTTTAAAAAAATTTATTATTTATTAGTGACTGTAGAAATTCGTCATGATTGTGATGATATACTCCCCAAGCCCTAGAATACACTCGATCTTTCTTTTTTCCGAATATATCATATTGAGGAAGATCTGAAACAGAACTTAAATTTATTTTATTATTATCATTATATTTAACTTCGAAGGAATTATTATTAATAATTTTACTTGATAGATTTGTTTTATCGTTAAAAATTATTTTTTGACCTAGATTTGTATAATATAATGTGTTTCCAATTGTTAAAACAGAAGCGGTTTAGTCAATTTCTTGAGTCAATTGAGAGGAGTCTATTATTTTTATCTAACTTGCAAACTACTACTACTACTACTACTACTACTACAAATTTATTATATCTATTTATTCACCAAATTCTTTAATAGTGATGGTTAATGAAGTATTTTTTATATTATGAAGGAGGTTACCCAATATACTCTGCTTGTTGCAATTTTAGCTGTTCTTATCTATATTGCTGTAGTTAGCACTGGAACAGTAGCAACAACTAACCAAAATAAAAGTTCGCTATCTGAATTACAAGATTCTAATTTAGCTTCTTATGAATTAGTATCTGGTAATTTAGATTATGTTCATACAGCAGACATGAATAGAGCAACTCAGACAGTACTTTTAAATGGAATAACTCTCAATGCTAGTGAGTTTATTATATTATATGATTCAACACCTTATGCAAGTAAAGGACATATAGCATTAAATTTACCGTGTGATCCTAATGATCCCCAAGACCGTCTCATAGATGTTTTAATAGGGAGAGCTCCTGATATGAATATAATGGCTCTGGGATATATTCCACAATTGTCATCTCCTCCTAATATGTGTGTTTATCACGGTCAATTTGGATTTGGAGATCCTGTAACTGATATTGTTCTAAAAGCAGTATCAGAGGATCCAATAACATTCAAAGGTCCACATTCCGTTGCAATAGTCACACATGAATCATACATACCAAAAGTAGCATCTTATATGCAGAAAGTAATGCAGAACATGACTAATATGACTGGCTCAATAAAATAACTATATTTTATTTTTATTGTATTGTCAAGAAATATAGAAAATATACCTATATTTATACAATAGAAAATTCTGAGACGAACTTTAGAGAAATTTTTAATATAACTTTAAAAATAAATAACAATTATAACATTATTTTTATTTATTACTTAATTTAGTCTACTAACATCGAAAATTATCCTCATATATTCTGTAACCAGAATTTAATCCATAATTGTCTTTTACTCTATTTCGGTAATTTTTTAATATCTAAAATTCCTTATCATTCGATGCTATTATAAACTATCACAACAACTGTCAGAGGAGAACCATGAATTTTAAATAAATGATAAATTATTATTTTAAGTAATTGTTCCTAACAGGTAGTAAGTAAGGGCTCAGAGGTGTATAAACTGTTTTTGACACAAAATTGTAGTTTAAAGTTAGTATTTTAAAAATAATTTTTATAATGAATTATTATCACAGGACAAGAGCTTAAATATAACTCAATCATAATTTTTGCAATGTTATCTGTGTCATGTAGAGATGTTGGTAGACTGTAATTTCAGAGGAACTGGTGAAACAGAAGAATAACACTATTCTTACCAAAGGTGATAGAATGGAATTTAGAAGACCCAAAAAGAAAATCCTTAGAAGTTAGAGAAATAAGAGATGAAATTGAAGAAAGGATAAAGGAACTTGTGGCAGAAATTACAACAATTACACCTACTTAAAGATAAACTAGTCAGCAGCAGAAATAAAAAAATCTTTTTTGCAGAACTTATTGGAACCTTTACAGTTATAGTATTTGCTACTGGTTCTGTTGTATTAGATGCAAAATTAAATGGAGTGTTAGGACTTCCTTTTATGGCAATTGCTCCTGCTATTGCTGTTGCTATTGGAATTTATTTATTTGGTAAAACATTCATGGGACATTTTAATCCTGCAGTTACTGTAGCATTTTTAATTACAAAACATTTAGAAAGAAAAAAAAGGTTATTGTTGATTTATCTTTTAGCAGAAATCTTAGGTGGCATTTTAGCAAGTTTTTTCATATATTTTATTTTTGGAAATCAAGTTCATTTAGGTGCCAATGCTCCTAATTATACTGATTTTCCAATTTTTGTTATTGTTGGAATAGAAATATTGCATCTGCTTTACTAATGTTAGTAGTTCTGATAGTAGTATATACAAAAGGATTAAAGAAATTTGGAGGACTATTAATTGGTGCTACAGTGGGTTTAGATGTCTTTTTGTTTGGATTAATTTCTGGTGTTTCAATGAATCCTGCCCGTTCTTTGGCACCCGCTGTTGTATCTGGTTATTATATTGATTTATGGCTTTATCTTACTGCACCATTTATTGGAACTACAATTGTAGGATTACTATTGAAGAATAAATTTTAGTTCATTCTCTTAATGAAGTTTATTGTTTTTGTGTTTTGCTTTTGTTGTAATAATTCAATATTCAAAGTTCAATCTTCAGGATAGAAAACAGCCTTTTCTATCTATAGGATCTAAAAATAATTATTTATATCAATATACAGATTGTTTTAAAATAGTGTTATTTGTTTTAAGAATATTAAAAAATAATTATAGCCAAAAGGGTTCTGAGGGGGGGCTTCGAATTCTCATTGTATTAAAGTTCAGTAACATAATATAATGAGTTTATTTTTTATAAATAATTATTTTACTTACTGCTAGATTAAGAATCATATGAAAAGGCACGATGAAAAAGGATACTATCTAGATTTGTGCCAGACCTCCATCAACAAATAGTTCTATACCAGTGATATAACTGCTATCATCGGATGCAAGAAATGAACAGCTTTTGCCACTTCGTCAGGACTGCCCATCCTTCCCATAGGTACGGTTTTCACGATATTCTTCTTGAATTGCTCGCTCTGTTCCTCATTCTGCAGTAGATTGCTAAAGATCGGCGTGTCGATCGGACCAGGACTGATGGCGTTGACACGGATCTTTCTGTGTCTCAGATCAACCGTCCATGTCCGTGCAAACGAACGTACTGCAGCCTTAGTCGCACTGTAAACACTAGACTCCTCTACTCCTTTGGATGAACCATCGAAGCATTCAAAACGATCGAGCCTCTATCGTGAAACAGAGGGAGTGCTTTCTGAACAGTAAACAGAACTCCTTTTACATTAATGCGGAATATATTGTCGAAATGTTCTTCAGAAATTTCTCCCAATGGAGCAAATTGGGCAATGCCAGCGTTTGCAAATAGAATGTCGAGATGACCTTTTTGATCCTTAACAGTATTGTACAATCTATGTAGATCTTCGAGATTAGATACATCGCCCTGAATACCCACGACATTTTTATCTATCTCTGATAAGGCTATATCAAGTTCTTTTTGACGTCGACCAGTGATGAACACATAGGCACCTTCGGAGACAAATCTCTTTGCAGTAGCTAAACCAATGCCACTGTTTCCTCCAGTAATAACTGCAATTTTTCCTTCAAGTTTCTTTTCCATTATTCAAACTCACTTATTGTTATTAGATAACGTAAGGTAACTATGTAAAATAATAAGTGACAATATAGTTATCAAGTAGATTAATGGTAATCTGTTAAAGAGGAAAGAGGTACTTTATACACAAATTACAGTATGTGTACAATTTAACATACAGTAAGCATATTAGAATGTAGAACCCATATCACAAAATATGATATCTAAACCTCTTGCTCGTATGGATGGTTCAGAGTCATCGTTAAAGACCTATCAATATACTTCTTTTAGAGATTTTAGGCTGACTATTCGGAACAAGCTAAAAATGTCAAAACACGACTCAGATTACGCTCCAAAGTTTCGAGCAATGATTTACGAACACCAACCGCACCGGAAACGACCTCTATGAGCAATACACGCAAGGGACTTCCCTTAACCAGCTCCCGTCTTGAGAAAATATTTCCGACATTAACGCCAGCTCAGATTCGTCGTGTTGCAGCGCATGGACATATACGTACAGTTGAGCGTGGTGAAGTGCTCGTCAAACAGGGAGATACCTCCGTACCGTTCTTTGTTGTAATCACAGGGGAACTCGAAATTGTGCGACCCTCTGGGGCCTATGAGACTCTTGTCACTATCCATGATTCTGGTCAATTCACAGGCGAGGTCAATACACTCTCCGGCCGCCGGTCTTTAGTTCAGATGCGTGCCATTAATCCGGGTAAGGTTATCGAACTAGATCATCAACAGATGTTGACTTTGGTGCAGACTGATGCTGAACTCGGAGAGATACTGATGCGGGCTTTTATTCTTCGTAGGGTTGAGTTGATAGCTGCTGGTGTTGGAGATATTGTTCTCATCGGATCAATACATTCCGCCAGTACACTTCGGATCAAAGAGTTTCTGATGCGCAATGGACATCCATATTCATACGTTGATTTAGAACGCGACCCTGATGTACAGAATCTGTTGGATAGTTTCCAAATTTCTGCCAGTGAAATACCTGTGTTGATCTGTCGAGGTCAAGTAGTACTCAGGAATCCCAGTAACCAACAAATCGCAGACTGTCTTGGCTTCAATGAATCTATTGACCAAGTCCAGATTCGAGATCTAGTCATCATAGGTGCCGGTCCCTCGGGGCTAGCTGCCGCAGTGTATGGAGCTTCAGAAGGACTCGACGTTTTGGTGCTTGAAACGAGTTCGCCTGGTGGTCAGGCAGGTTCAAGCTCACGAATCGAAAATTACCTAGGATTTCCCACCGGCATATCGGGTCAGGAGCTCGCCTCTCGAGCATACCTCCAGGCTCAGAAGTTCGGAGCGAAGATGCTCATGGCTAAGGCCACAGAACTCGTTTGCGACCGCAAACCGTATGCTATCCAACTCGAAAGTGGGGCTCAAATTTCGGCACGCACTGTCATGATTGCTACTGGTGCGCAATATCGAAGGCTACCATTAGAAAACCTGTCTCGCTTTGAAGGCGCAGGCGTATATTATGGTGCGACCTTTGTGGAAGCGCAGTTGTGTAGAGGAGAGGAAGTGATTGTGATTGGTGGAGGAAACTCGGCTGGTCAGGCTGCGGTGTTTCTTGCGCAGACTACAAAGCGTGTGCACATGCTCGTCAGGTCCACAGGTTTGGCTGAGAGCATGTCACGCTACCTAATTCGCAGGATAGAGAAGAGTCCTACGATCGTATTCCAACCACAAACGGAGATAGTGGCCCTAGGAGGAGGCGATCACCTGGATTCCGTTCAATGGCGAAACGGTAAAACCGGACAGATTGAACAGCACAGGATCAGACACGTATTCGTCATGACCGGTGCCGATCCTAACACTCGTTGGCTCAATGGCTGCGTAGCACTTGATGCAAAAGGCTTCATAAATACCGGTCCCGATATATCGTCAGAAAATCTGAACGCTTCAGGCTGGCCCCTTACCCGTCAACCATACTTGCTCGAAACCAGTTTGCCAAATGTTTTCGCGGTGGGTGACGTGCGGGGAGGCAACATCAAGCGTGTTGCCTCCGCGGTAGGCGAAGGATCGATCGCTATTTCATTTGTTCATAAAGTACTCCAGGAATAGAAAGCAGATCGAATGTGACTGAGACTAGATGAATTACTATGAACCCAGTTTTCCACGCTGGGATCTGCTATTTTGTTTTCCATAGCTACAATAATAATAATAAGTAATTGTAACAAGTAATGAAGTTTAAACAAATTAAATGCAAATAATATTAAAGTGCCAATATTATAGTCACAATATTATTCAAAATGATTTGGTAATTGCACAAAAAACGGCTTTAAAATAATTTTCATGTAATATTTCGACTTAAATGAAAAAATCAAAGTAGCCAGGCGTAAGTCTTTGACCTATCCGATTTCCTTATATGATTGATATTAGTCAGAGGTTCATGATCGTCAACACTGAAATTTCTATATAGTGCTATTTCTAACCATTTTGGCTGATCAAACAAAACATTTTACATCTATAATATCCGAAATCTATCTACTGGTGAATCTAGAAGATTGTCAGGAGAAGTTGGAAATGAGATAAGCAAATCTCGCATTGAAACCCTTACTGATGGAGTTTTCGCTATAGTCATGACTATATTAGTACTTGAGATTGCTGTCCCACAGCTATCTCATTCAGAGGCGGCTATTGAGCTTCCAAAACAACTACTCAAGTTATGGCCTATGATTCTAAGTTATGGAACAAGTTTTATAATTTTAGGTTTTTTTTGGATTGCCCATGATTATCAGTTCCACTACATTAAACGAGCAAATCGAACCTTTCTCTGGATAACCATCTTTTATCTAATGTTTATAGCATTTGTACCATTTTCAACGTCTCTTATTGGAGAGTATGGAGATCAGCAGATCTCGGTAATTATCTATGGGATCAATATAAGCATAGTTGGATTTTGGGAATTTATACGATGGCGGTATGCTACAAAAGATCATCGTTTAGTAGATAGCAATCTTGATCCCACCTTTATAACAATAATGTCAAAAAGATTTCTTTTAGGACCTACTATTTATTTGATCGCAGTTGCAATATCTTTTGTAAGTACCCAGGTAAGCCTTGTTCTGTTTATAGCTACTCCTCTATATTTTCTAGTATCGGCTAGAAAGGACAAATCTTGATTTTGGTTTACCAAAAATAAGTAGATGAAACGAAGTGGATTCATGGGCTTTTGGACAAGTAGCTCCAATATTATATCCCCTTGGTAGTATATGAGCCCAATTGATTAGCGGGTTCGGAGGTGTATGAACTGCTTTTGACACAATTTTGTAGTTCAGAAGTATTGTTATTACTAATTTGAAAAGTCAAAGGCTACAGATAATTAACCAGTTATTATGAGAAAATGACAAGGCAAAGATGATATATTGACATTTATCTGATCAATCAAAAATGAATAAATTTACTAATTAGTTTTTTAGTAAGGCTCGGTAATTTGTTTAATAACTTTTAATTGATTGGTCAAGTCACCCTTTTGTTTGTTCAATAGTTGCATTTCATATTGCAAGGCTCTATTTTGTTCTGTTAGGGTTTTTTATCATTACATCATAATGGGACATTTTCTCATCAATATCTTTTAATTCTTCTTCTAAAGTATTCTCCAATCCTGATCCCTTATTTATCATGTACACAAATGCAGAATCAAATTTATAAATATGATATTAGTAAAAATTATAACTCATAGCTAAAATAGTTTTATATAGATGTAACGTTTGTTCCATTGACTTATAACAATAGACTTGTAAAATATGTTAAAGCGAATTTCAATAGGCTTATCAAAAAAATTTGATTAAACTCCTAATAAATAAGAAGATTTCAATAACTACAATTAAAAATGACTGCTAAAGAAAACCTTGAAAGTTATAAAGTAATGGTTAATTTCAATCAAGATTTAATCAAAAATACAGAAACTTTTAAAAAATTAAAATTTTATCCTGTCATAGAAATTGATAATGATCTATATAAAATAGAGTTGGATACTAATCCAGATACTCTGATAAATGTTAATTGTATAAATGTACCAACAGGAATTTCCTCAAATAGTAGAATTGATATTAGTCAGTTTGGTGAAGGATTTTTCATATGTAATGGAAAAGAAATAGCAGCAAAGTGTCATTCTATTGCTAAAAAAATCCATGAGGATATTATAAGAGATGCAAAGGAGATTTATAATAAAAAATTTTATAATGAATAAAACCGATAAATATTGCTGGTTAAATGTCTTATAATTGTCATAGCCGAAAAAGAAAATTTAGAAAAGATATCAATACATATTTAATGATACATTGAGATAATAACTCCTTATTAATTGGTAACTTATAATTATACTCATCCCTATTATTATATTCATTTAACAATTTTGTATATAACTATAGTATAAGAGTTAGAAAAAAAACCATATTTCTATAAAGAATATCTTTACCTAAAAAAGAATTTTTTGTTATATTGTTCCCTTACTGTGATCCCATGTAGCGTAGAAGTGTGGAATTATTTCAATTATAACTGATTCTCCTCGCTTTATAGTATCCATGAGGAACTTTGCCATATTATTGTCAAGGCTTCCAGTATACTTGATCATTATCTTTTCTGCTATTGGTACATTTCGGCTA
>Ga0126306_10001516_pt1 | contig 12488 bp, 12 predicted proteins | sample Plot27_FD_92592 | JGI IMG/M metagenome (GOLD analysis project Ga0126306, IMG submission 92592) | Serpentine soil microbial communities from UC McLaughlin Reserve, CA, USA - Plot27 | ecosystem: Environmental > Terrestrial > Soil > Grasslands | place: USA: UC McLaughlin Reserve, Lake County...
CGTCGTCTTCCTGCGGCGGCCGTTCGTCCTGCTGCGCTTCCACAAGCCCGAGTACCAGATCGACTCCGACGGCGGAACGGTCACCTGGCCGATCAACCGCGGCGTGCTCGTTACGAAGCGCGGCAGGGGACGTGGCTACCTGCGGCTCGGCGTGCGCCGCGAACCGGTCGCCGACGGCTCCGGCGAGGTCACGCTGGTGGTGTCGTCCGAGGTCGTGAACTTCTACCCCACGCTCGCGACCCGCTTCGGCCGCTGGATCTACGAGCAGACCCAGCTGCGCATCCACGTGATCGTGACCCACGCATTCCTGCGCTCGCTCGCCAACCTCGAGCTCGAGCCGTCGCGCGTCGGCGCGCTGCGCGCCGCCGCGGAGGCCGCGATCACCCCAGCCGCTCGCCGGTGATCTCGCGCAGCTTCGTGCGGTCGTGCCGCGCCGTGATCCGGCGCACCGTGCCGGAGCGGGAGCGCATCGAGATCGACTCCGTGGTGGCTCCGCGCGGGCCGATGTAGTGCACGCCGTCGAGCATCTCGCCATCGGTCACGCCGGTCGCCGCGAAGAAGACGTCGTTGCCCGACACGAGCCGGTCCTTGTCGAGCACCTCCTCGAGGTCGTAGCCCGCCTCGAGCGCCGCGGAGCGCTCCTCGTCTGAGCGTGGCCAGAGGCGGCCGAGGATCTGGCCGCCGGTGCACTGGATTGCTGCTGCGGCGAGCACGCCCTCGGGGGTGCCGCCGATTCCGAACAGCAGGTCCACCGGCGAGTCCTGGGTCACGGCCACGAGCGCAGCCGACACGTCGCCGTGCGGGATCAGCCGGACGCGCGCGCCGACCTCGCGGATCTCGCGCATGTACTCCTCGTGGCGGTCGCGGTCGAGCATGATCACGACCAGGTCGCCCACCGCCACGCCCTTCTCCTTGGCCATCAGCTGGAGCGTCTCGCCGATCGGCCGGTCCAGGTCGAGCAGGTGAGCCAGGTCGCGCGAGGTGGCCATCTTCAGCATGTAGACGCACGGCCCCGGGTCGAACATCGTGCCGCGCTCCGACAGCGCGATCGTGGCGATCGCGTTCGGGAGGCCCTTCGCGCAGAGCTCCGTGCCCTCGAGCGGGTCGACCGCGATGTCCACCTCGGGCGGCGATCCGTCGCCGATGTGCTCGCCGTTGTAGAGCATCGGCGCCTCGTCCTTCTCGCCCTCGCCGATCACGACGACGCCGTCCATGGCCACGGTGTCGAGCAGCATCCGCATCGCGTCCACAGCCGCGCCGTCGGCGCCCTCCTTGTCGCCGCGCCCGATCCAGCGAGCGCAGGCAAGCGCGGCGTACTCGGTGGTCCGCACGAGCTCCATCGCGAGGTTGCGGTCCGGCTTCGGCGCCGCGTCCATGTCGCCGGACGCTATATGACGCCCGGGGGCTTGCGTGCGGTCTCGTACACGGCCTGGCGCAGATAGCCGGCTCCGAGCAGGCCGAGCGAGGCGAGCAGCCCGACGAAGTAGCCGATGTCGAGGCCGATGTCCACGCTGTCGCCGGGGCGCCCGAGGATGATCCCGTTGCAGAGGATCAGCATGAACGCGACGATGCCCACGATCATCGTGACCTCGCCGGGCTTCCAGGTGAGCGAGTGCCCGCGGGCGATGATCCAGGTGAGGATGAACGGCGCGGCGCAGGCGGACACGAGCAGCCAGTCGAGTGTCGAGTAGACCTGCCAGGCGTTCGCGCTGTCGCCATCCGTCACGCCGCCGGGCAGCGTCGAGTTCGGGTTGTCCGAGCTCGTGCTGAACCACGGCAGCCACAGGGACGCGAGCAGGACGAGGGCGGCGCCCATCCCCATGAGCTCGCCGGGCGACACCTTCGAGAAGTCGAGGTAGCCGCTCCTCTCCTCGGCGCTGGCCTCCATGCCCCGGAAGCTACAGGCCGAGATAGGCTGCGCACAACCCCGATCAAAGGAGCCCCGTGGCTGTCACCAAGATCATCGAGGTCGTCGGAAGCTCACCCGAGAGCTCGGACGGTGCCGTGAAGGCAGCACTCGACGACGCCCGCCAGTCGCTGCGCAACATCAAGGCGGTCGACGTGGTCTCCACGGGGCTGCGCGGAGAGAACCTCGACGAGTGGCGCGCGCTCGTGCGCATCTCGTTCTTGGTGGAGCGGGTCAGCGAGTAACCCGGTCGAGATAGTCCGCAGGCCGCTGCGGGTGCGTGATCGGTCCAGCCGGACGCTGGACCAGCGATTCGGTGTGCGCTTTCCGCGAATGGCAGCTGCCACAGCTCGCCTGATCGCCATGCTGTCGCCCAGCTCACGCATCCGCCAAGCGGCTTTCCGGCGAATCGTCGTTCTCGCCGTGGAGGCATACAACCGCCGCGATCTGGAAGCGGTGGCGGTCGGGTTTCACCCGGATACCACGGCCCGGCGGGCTATCGCGGCTACATCGAGGCTACGGAGGACGTCGGGGGCGCCGATGTGCGTCTGCAGCCGACCGAGCTCATCGACATGGGCAACCGTCTCGTCCTGGTTGCGGACATGCCGATGCGGGCCCAGGCGAGCGGCATCGCGCTGGCTCAGACCTACGCCAGCGTCTGGACGCTGAAGCACGGCAGGGTGATCCGTGTGGACGACTACGTGAACCACTCCGAAGCCCTCGCGGCGGCGGGATTGTCATGAGGCTCGACGGGATCGGCGCGCTGGTGGCCGGAGGAGCGTCGGGGCTCGGCGAGGCCACGGCGCGCGAGCTCGCCTCGCGCGGCGCACGGGTGACGATCGCGGACCTGAACGAGGAGCGCGGCGCCGCGCTTACCGACGAGATCGGCGGGACTTTCGCCAGGGCCGACGTGACGGAGGAGGCGCAGGTGGAGGCCGCGGTGGCGAGCGCGGGGGAGCTGCGGCTCGCGGTCTCCTGCGCCGGGATCGGCTGGGCCGAGCGCACCGTCAAGAAGGACGGGCCCGCGGCGCTGGGCCCATTCGAGACGGTCGTGCGCGTAAACCTCATCGGCACGTTCAACGTGCTGCGCCTGGCGGCTGCCTCGATGGCGGGCAACGAGCCGGACGCCGAGGGCGAGCGCGGCGCGGTCGTGATGACCGCGTCGATAGCCGCCTTCGACGGCCAGATCGGCCAGACCGCCTACTCGGCCTCGAAGGGCGGCGTGGTGGGACTGACGCTGCCGGCCGCGCGCGACCTCGCCCGGATCGGCATCCGGGTCTGCACGATCGCGCCGGGGCTGTTCGACACCCCGCTGCTGGCGGGGCTGCCGGACGAAGCGCGCCAGGCGCTCGGCGCGCAGGTGCCCTTCCCGCCGCGTCTCGGACGCCCGGAGGAGTACGCACAGCTCGCGTGCCAGATCGCCGAGAACCCGATGTTGAACGGCGAGACGATCAGGCTCGACGGCGCCCTCCGGATGCCGCCCAAGTAGCCATTCACGGAAGCGGCGCCAGCGGGTCCACCTCGACCTCCACCTCGACATCCACCTCCGGCAGGGTGCCGCGATCCTGCGTGGGCGCCGGAGCCGAAGGTGGCGCCGTCTCCGCCGGAGGCGACCCGGTCTCGGGCGCCTGCGGCCCTGCGGGTGCCTCCTGCTCGGGCGCAGTCGCCTCTGGGGAAGCGGACGCGATCCGCTCCTGCTCGCGGGCGCGCAGCCGCGCCACGGCGCTGTGCGGGTCCCGGGCGCGATCCAACCCGACGTCAGGACGCTCGCTCGCTGCGGAACGCTCCCAGGCGGGGGGGCCGGAGGGCGCGTCGCCCCCGCCGCTTCCCCCCAAGCCGGCGAGGGTGCCGACTCCAGCGCCGATGGCGAGCACAGCGGCTCCGATCTTGATCGCGGTGGGACCGAGTGAGCCGGCCAGCCCGCCTCCGGCGCCAGCCCCGCCCGCCGCCGCGCCGCTCCCGGCGCCCGCAGCCCCCCAGGCCGCGTCGAGCACACGCTCCTTGAGGCCGAGCGTCGGCAGCACGGGGAGAACGACGGCCAATCCGCGGCGCTGACGGTCGAGGTTCTCTCGGAACACCGCGCACTCGGAACACAGGTTCAGGTGCCGGCGGAGGTGGCCGCGCCTGAGAGCGGGTCCGCGCGCGACCGCCAGCTCCTGCCGCACCTCGCGGCAGGGCAGCGCGCATGCCTCACGCCAACCGGAGAGCGAGGAGCGGGCCTGGTACACGAGCGCGCGGACCTTGTCGCGCCGGCACCCGAGCACCTGCGCGACCTCGTCATGCCCCAGCTCCTCGATCTCGGACATGACGAGGGCCGCGCGCTGATCCTCCGGCAGTCGGCCGAGGTCGTCGACGAGCTCGCGCAGGTCGCTGCGGCGCTCCACTTCCTCGGACAGGCCGGCCGTGGACGCCGGCGACAGCTCGGCCGGAAGCTCCCGGCGCGCGCGCAGAACATCGACGCAGCGGTGGCGAGCCGTGGCGTAGAGCCAGGCGCGGAGATGCTCCGGCGGCCCGCGCTATCGGGGGGCCGCGCCCGTCTATAGGAGGTCATCAATCAAGGAGGACGGACATGAGAACCCGAATGGGCCTACTCGCCATGGCGATATGCGCACTGGCAGCGGCCGCTCCAGCTACGGCGGGAGCGCAGGAACCGGCCGGCCTTACCCAGGTGGTCCCGGTCACCGGTAAGTCGAAGACCGGCAAGCAGTTCGAAGGAACCTACGCGATCGACCGCTTCAGGAACTCCCGTCGCGGGCTCGTCGCCGTCGGCACGCTTCGGGGGCAACTCGGCAAACGACGTGTGGCCGAGCGCGGGGTGACGATGCCCGCGGCGCTCTCAAAGCCAGCCGCAGCAGCGCAGCTCCCGCCGATCCCGAACGCCTGCGAGATCCTCGACCTCGTGCTCGGTCCAATACGCCTCGATCTGCTGGGGCTGGTCGTTCGGACCAATCGCATCAACGTGAGGATCGACGCGGTGCCAGGCCCGGGCAACCTGCTGGGCAACCTGCTCTGCGCGATCACCGGCCTACTCGATCCGCAGGCCGCGTCGGAGCGCCAGCTGGCCCCCGCGCTGAACGCGATCCTCGCGCTCGTTCCCAGAACCGGCTAGGTAGCGGGAGGCCCCCGGAGGCATGGGGGATCGCCGCGGAGCGGGAGCGTCATCTGGCGCTCCCGCCCGCGGCCCCCCAAGGGGCGCGCGATCACGACCCATGAGTAGGGTTCCGGCCATGCCTGAACCAGTGATCGTCGACGCCGTCCGCACACCCATTGGCCGCGCCTTCAAGGGCTCACTGGCCCAGCTGCGCCCTGACGAGATGGGTGCCTTCGTCGTGGACGCGCTGCTCGAGCGCAACTCCGACGTCGATCCCGCGCTGATCGAGGAGGTCTACTGCGGCGTCGGCCTGCCCCAGGGGCTTCAGGGCTTCAACATGGGCCGCATCATCGCCCTGCTGTCCGAGCGGCTGCCGCTCGAGACGAACGGCGCCACGGTGTCGCGCTACTGCGCGTCGAGCCTCGAGTCGATCCGGCAGGCGTCGAACGCCATCGTGGCCGGCCAGGGCGACGCGTACATCGCCGCCGGCGTCGAGTGGGTCTCGCGCTACAACGAGGCCGTGGAGGGCGCCCGCCCGCAGGACCAGAACGAGAAGCTCCAGGGCGGCGACGGCCGCCCGGACGCGTACATCTCGATGGGCCTGACGGCCGAGAACGTCGCGGAGCGCTACGAGGTGTCGCGCGCGGACATGGACAAGTACGCGCAGCGCTCGCAGGAGCTTGCCGTGCAGTCGCAGGAGAGCGGCTACTACGACCGCGAGATCGTGCCGGTGACCCTCGAGGACGGCACGGTCGTCGCCAAGGACGACGGGCCGCGCGCCAGCTCGACGCTCGAGAAGCTGTCCCAGCTCGACCCCGCCTTCAAGGAGGACGGCAAGGTCACCGCCGGCAACTCGTGCCCGCTCAACGACGGCGCTGCCGCGGTGCTCGTGATGTCGGACACCAAGGCGAAGGAGCTCGGGCTCCAGCCCCGCGCGCGCATCGTGGCGGCCGCGACCGCCGCCAACGAGCCCGAGTACATGGGCGTGGCGCCGATCTGGGCGATCAAGAAGGTGCTGGAGCGCGCGGGCATGTCGATCGACGACGTGGAGACCGTGGAGCTGAACGAGGCGTTCGCGGCCCAGGTGATCCCGATCATGGCCGAGTGCGACATCCCGCTCGAGAAGATGAACCCGCACGGCGGGGCGATCGCGCTCGGGCACCCGTTCGGAATGACCGGCGCGCGCATCATGACCACCCTCATCAACGGCCTCGAGACCGACGACAAGACGATCGGCCTCGAGACGATGTGCGTGGCCGGTGGCCAGGGCCAGGCGATGATCGTGGAGCGGCTGAACTAGACCGCGTGCAGCACTGCGCGGCCCGGGTTGGCGCGCAGCATGTCGACGCGGCGAAGGGCCAGCTCCGCGTCGGTGGGCATCCCGTAGTAGAAGCCCTGGCCGAACTCGCATCCGAACGCCCGCAGGGCGTCGACCTGCTCCGCCGACTCGATGCCCTCCGCCACGACCTTCAGGTCGAGCGCGGCGCCCAACTCGATCACTGCGCGGGCGAGCGCGTGGTGCTCGCGCGAGCCGGTGACATCGTCGATGAACTGCTTGGGGATCTTCATCGTGTCGACCGGGAGGCGCGACAGGTAGGCGAGCGAGGAGTAGCCCGTGCCGAAGTCGTCCACGGCCACGCCCATTCCACGCCGGTGCAGCGCCTCGAGCACGGCGAGCGGCACCGGGTCGTCGCCGACGAAGGCGCGCTCTGTGAGCTCGAAGATGAGCAGCTTGGGAGCCACCTGGTAGCGCTCGACGAGCGAGTCCAGCCGGTCGAGGAAGCCCGGGTCGATCAGCTCGGGAGCGCAGACGTTCGCGTGGATCGGCATCCGCAGCTGGGCCGCCTTCTCGACAACGCGCTCGAGCACGATGGCGCCGATCTCGACGACGGCTCCGGTCTCCTCCGCGAACGCGATGAACTCACTCGGAGGCACGAGCCCGCGCTCCGGGTGGTTCCAGCGCACGAGGGCCTCGAGCGCCACCGGGCGGCAGTCCTCCAGGGACACGACCGGCTGGTAGACAACGGTGAGCTCCTCGTCGGAGACCGCGCGCTCGAGTTCGAACGCGAGCGTGCGGCGCTTGCGCAGGGCGTCGCGCATCGACGGGTGGAAGACCCTGTACTGGCTCTTGCCGCGCCGCTTGGCCTCGTAGAGGGCCACGTCGGCCTTGCGCAGCAGCTCGTCCGGGCAGTCCTTGCCGGGCGCCCCGACCGAGATGCCGAGGCTCACGTGCACGCGCACGCGCTCGCCCGCGACGTCGATGCGGTTCTCGAAGTCGTTCAGCAGCCGCTTCGAAACGGAAATGGCCTCCTGCTCGCCGCCGGTGCGGTCGAGCAGCAGCGCGAACTCATCGCCGCCGAGGCGTGCCGCGGTGTCGCCCTCGCGCAGGCAGGCGCGCAGGCGGTCCGCCACGGCTCGCAGCAGCTCGTCGCCCGCGTGGTGGCCGTGGCTGTCGTTGATCGCCTTGAACTCGTCGATGTCGAGCAGCAGCACGCAGACGCCCGGGCGGCGGGTCTGGAGCGCATGCTCGAGCCGGTTGTGGAAGAGCGAGCGGTTCGCGAGCTGCGTGAGCGAGTCGTAGAGCGCCTTGCGCTCGAGCTCGTGCTGGAGCGACTCGAGCTGGCGCACGGCCTGCTCGAGCCTGTCGTACTGGAGCGCGACGGTCACGTTGCCGGTGAGCGTCTCGAGCAGGCGCAGGTCCTCCTCGGAGAAGTTGCGGTCCACGCTCTCGCGTCCTGCGATGGCGAACAGCCCGACGCAGCCCGCCTCACCGTGAAGCGGGGCCACGAGCCCGGCCTCCATCCCCCGCCCGCGGAAGTACTCGCGCTGCGCAACGTCGTGGATGTCCTCGGTCTCGACGGGCCCGGTGATCCCCGCCGCGAGCGAGCGCAGGCTCTCGGCCAGCGGCTCGTCGATCGACTCGAGCATGTGCCGGCTGCCGTCGGGCCTGAGAGACGAACGCGCCGAGCGGTTGGGCTCCGCGGAGAAGAGGACCAGGTCGACGGCGTCCACCCTGAAGGCCGAGGCGGTCCGGGCGAGCAGCGCCTCCAGCTCGGGCACGATCTCGGAGGAGCGAGAGAGCGTGCGCGTGGCCTCGTAGAGGAACTCGAGCTCGGCGTTCCGCCGGCGCTCCGAGAGGTAGGCGCGGTACGCCGCCATCAGCAGCACGGTCGGCGGGATCAAGAGGAGACCGCCCTCGGGCTTGGCTGCCACTACCGCGGCGATCGCAAGAGCGAGACACGTGTTGCTGAGGGCCACGGTCCAGTTCGTGAGCAGCATCTCGAGGCGCTGCTGCGGCTCGAGCCTGCCCTCGGCGATCGTCACGGCGGCGCCGACGCAGATGTCAGCCACCAGCGTGGCGGCCGAGACCGCGGCGAAGACCGCAGCCCACACGATCGGGTCGAGGGGGTCCCGCACCGTGGTCAGGCCCTCGACCACGAACAGCGCCACGCAGGTCCCGAGCGTGAACTGCGCGAGGTTGAAGAACGCCTTGAAGGCGGGGATCTCGCGGTCGAACGCGAGGGCGATCGACGAGCCCACGAGCCCGGCCAGCACCAGCTCGCCCGCCGGCAGGAACAAGAGGCCACCCACCAGCGGCAGCTCGCCGAGCGACAGCGAGTGCGTGCTGCGCCGGAAGTGCAGGTGCACCACCCAGCGCTCGGCAGCCGCGAAGCCGGCCGCCACCACCCACCACGGAATCTCGAGGGTGGACGGCGGCGCGCCGTTCGGCTCCACCAGGGTCAGGTACGCCAGCACCGTCGCCACGGCCACGGCGGCGCTGAGGATCCAGATCTTGGCCTCGAGCCCCAGCTCTCGTCCGATCGTGATCATCCGCCTACCTGTCGAAGTCGGAGGTCCGCCGGAAGCTGACCCTGCGGAAGCTCACCCGGTTGGGATCCACCTCGCCGCTCGAGAGCAGACCGCAGTCGCACCGGAAGCTCGCGCGGGTCCACGAGGCGCTCAGCGGCGAGCCGGCCGCGTCGCGGAAGCTCGCCCGCCGGAAGCTGGCGCGTGTCCAGTCGATCTGGCCCGTGGCCGGGTCGATCAGCCGGTTCGGCTGGATGCCCTGGTTGGCAGTCCCGGTGCCGTCGAGCGCAGCCAGGGAGTCCACCATCGCGCCGGTCCCGGGGACGTTGTAGCGCGTCGAGAGCATCGCGCCCTTGACCTGGTTCGGCGCGAGGTTGGGGCGCTTCTCGAGCATCAGCGCGACAGCACCGGAGACCACTGCCGTGGACATCGACGTGCCGCTCAAGCGGAAGTAGGAGCGACCCACGACGCACTTGCGGCAGAGCTTCTCGAAGTCGCTGCCGATGGCGAGTGTCGACACGAGCCGCAGGCCCGGTGCCAGCACCTCCGGCTTCTGGAAGCCGTCCTGGGTCACGCCGCGGCTCGACCAGGCAGCGAGCACGTCGTCGTCCCGGGTCTTCGTCCCGCGGTCGTCGACGCCACCGACCGTGATCACGTGCGGGTCGTTGCCGGGCGCGTAGGAGACCGCGTCGGTCGCCGTGCCGTCGTTGCCGGCCGCGGCCACGACCACGAGGCCGCTGAACCAAGCGCTCTCGACGGCGGCGTCCAGCGGATCGGTGAGGTACGACTCGGCCACCGTCGAGGACAGCGACAGGTTCACGACCCGGATCCCCAGCTGGCTCTTGTTGTCGACGGCGAACTGGATCCCGTAGATCACGTCGAGCACGGTCGTCTCGCCGTCGTCGTCCGAGACCTTCACCGAGATCAGGTTCGCGCGCGGGGCCACGCCCATGTAACGCCCGCTGAGGTTCCTCTTGACCGGGCTGTTGAGGCTGTTCCCGGCAATCAGCCCGGCCACGTGGGTGCCGTGACCGAACTCGTCGTTGGCGGTGGTCGCGCACGGGTTGGTGACCGCTGACGCGATCACGCGCGAGCGGCCCGCCGTGACGAAGTCCGGAAGGTCACCGGAGATGCCGGTGTCGATCACGGCCACGCCGACGCCGTTGCCGGTCGCGCGCTGCCAGGCGTCGGTGGCGCGCACCGAGTAGAGCAACGGCTGACGCAGCTTGGAAACCGACTGCAGCGGCGAGACGTCCCAGTCGCTCAGCCCGAAGACGTTGCGGCGCGTCGTCGCGTTGGTGGCCGGGCAGCGCAGGTTGCCGCTCGTGCTGGTGCCCCCGTCGCCCACGTCGGTCGCCGCGTTGAGGCTCACGTCCTTCACGGCCGGGTTGGTCTCGAGCTCCTCCGCGACGTCGTCCTCGAGCACCGCTCCGAAGCCGTTGATGACCGGCAGCTCGGGAGTCGTCACGGTGCCGCCCAGCGCCTGGACGATCAGCTGCCCCTGCGCGGGGGTGGCTCCGGTCTCCATCTGGACGATGTACTCGTCCGCCGCCCATGCCTTGCTGGCGGAGAAGATGAGAAGAAGAGAAAACGCTGCGGTCAGCGCTACTGCGAACCGGAGCCTGAAGACGATATTGAGCTCAGCCATGCGGGAGTCGTTCCTCCTGGTTGGAGTTGATCCGGCAGCTGAGCCGCCTCCACCGCCCATGGAGAGGCCTCTGGCTTTGCGCCCCCGCCTCGCGACGGGTTTGCCTTGATCGGTCTGGAAGGAGTTATCGACGGCCCGAGGGGCGCCCGCATCGGACATACGCCCATCGGACAAACGTCCGCGTCAGGCCAGCAGCACGATCTTCCCGAGTTTTCCGCCGGATTCGAACCGGCTGTGGGCCTCCTCGGCCTGTTCGAGAGGGTAGGTCGCGGCCACCGGCACCTGGACGCTTCCGGCCTCGAAGTGCGGGAGTACCTCCCTCTCCACCAGCCGCATCGCGATCGCCTTCTCCTCGAGCGGCCGGGCGCGCAGCGTGGAGCCGTGGATCCGGGCGCGCTTCTGCATCACGGCCAGCAGGTTGATCTCGGCCGTCGGCCCGGTGCCGCCCACGCCGATCACGGCGATGCGCCCGCCGGTGGCCAGCGCGCTCAGGTTGCCGGCGAGGTTCGAGGCTCCCACCAGCTCCAGCACGACGTCATACGGGCCCTCGTCCTCGAAACCCTCGGGATCGATGGCTCGCGCCCCGAGCTCCTCGACCTGCGCCCTCAGCTCCTCGCGGCGGACCGTGGCGGTCACGCGCGCGCCCGCCGCGCGGCCCAGCTGAATGGCGGCTGTGCCCACTCCCCCCGCGCCGCCGTGCACGAGCAGGTGCTCGCCGGTGCGCAGGCCGGCCTGGGTGAAGACGGCGTCGTGTGCGGTGGTGAACACCTCCGGAAGCCCGCCGGCCTGAGGCCAGTCGAGGCGCTCGGGAACGGGCATGGCGCCGCGCTCGTGCACCACGGCCAGCTCGGCCTGCCCACCGCCGCCGACCACCGCCATAACGCGGTCGCCCTCCTTGAAGCGGCTGGCCCCCGGGCCGAGGCCGGCAACCTCGCCCGCAAGCTCCAATCCGGGGATGTCGGGCGGTGCGCCCGGCGGGGCGGGATACGCGCCCCTGCGCTGGAGCATGTCGGCCCCGTTCAGGCCTGCCGCCCTCACCCGCACCAGCAGCTCGCCCGTGCCCGGCTCGGGATCCGGACGCTCCTTCACGACCAGGCTTCCGTCCTTGATGGTTACTGCCCGCACCGGCGGGGAATGTACTTGCGTCGTGTTAAAGGGGTGTAACCGGGTGCCGTCCTAGCCGACTATTAGGGTCAGGAGACTGAGATGAGAGCTACTCGCCTCATTTCGCTGGGTGACCGCCCGCCGCTCTGGCGCGAAGCCCGCATCGGCCTCGAGGCCGCTTCGCTGTTGCGGGATCCGATCTTCCGCGGCGACGGCATGACCGACGGTCGCGGCCGGCCCGTGCTGCTGATTCCGGGCTTTCTGGCGGGCGACGGGTCGCTCTCGATGATGGCCGGCTGGCTCAAGCGCGCCGGGTACCGGCCGAGCCGGGCCGGGATCGTGTCGAACGTTGACTGTGCCGGGAACCTGATGCCGCGGCTGGAGGAGCGCCTTGAGCGCCTTGTCTCCGAGCAGGGCCAGAAGGCCGCGATCGTCGGCCAGAGCCGCGGCGGCACGCTCGCCAAGGTGCTCGCCCACCGCAGGCCCGACCTCGTGACCGGGGTCGTGGCACTCGGCTCGCCGCAGATCGATCCGCTCGCGGTGCACCCGCTGGTGCGCCTCCAGGTCGAGGCCGTGGGCCGGCTGGGATCGCTTGGGGCCCCGAGGCTCTTCACGCGCTCCTGCGTCGACGGCGACTGCTGCTCGTCGTTCTGGGAGCAGCTGGCGCAGCCGCTGCCGCGCGGGGTGAGCCTCGTGTCGATCTACTCGAAGAGCGACGGCGTCGTGGACTGGCACTCCTGCCTCGATCCGCACGCCACGCAGCTCATCGAGATCAACGCGTCGCATTGCGGGATGGCCGTGTCGAAGTCGGCCTGGCGCGCGGTGGCGGAGTCGCTGGAGGCGTTCCGCGCGGCCGAGCCGCGCCGGCGCCCCGCCGCCAGCGGGCAGGTGCGCCGCCTGCGCGCAGCCTGAGCCTGCCTCAGAGCTCCAGC
>Ga0126306_10001518_pt1 | contig 12464 bp, 13 predicted proteins | sample Plot27_FD_92592 | JGI IMG/M metagenome (GOLD analysis project Ga0126306, IMG submission 92592) | Serpentine soil microbial communities from UC McLaughlin Reserve, CA, USA - Plot27 | ecosystem: Environmental > Terrestrial > Soil > Grasslands | place: USA: UC McLaughlin Reserve, Lake County...
AACGGGCGCACGCCGTTCTTCAGCTGGAAGCCTCTGCCGCGGCTGCCGCGGAAGACGCTGCGGAACACGTCGAACGTCGAAGCCCTCACGATCACCGAGCTGTCGCCGACCCCGATCGGAACGGGCGCGGCGGGCTTCTCGGCTCTGGTCCGCGAGCATGCCGGCAATACCGCCCTGGACGAGCTCGTTCTCACGAAGTCCCCCAGCGGCGGTCCCTGGATCTACACCTACGCAGATGGTGACCTCAACTCGCTGGAGGCGATGGTCGAGAACGACGCCGCGCATGCGCTGGCCGTCGAGGTGCACGTCACCGGGACGCCGCTGGCGCATGTAGCCGAGACGGCATTCACGTCGGGCCGCCAGTCGTACTACGTCCTCGTCTCCAAGGACGCGAGCTTCAGCAACATCGTCGACTACGCATTCACGCAGCTCCCGGTCTACGCGCCGCGCAGCTCCATCAAGGCGACGACGTACCCCGACGAGACGACCTCGTACTACTGGGCCGTCCTGCCCGCGATCGGCATGAACGGAACGCTTGCGAGCGGCGATCCGCTCCTAGCCTCGCCGTCGAACTTCCAGAAGCAGTCGACTCCCCCAACACAGACTGCTCCGGCGGACGGCGCCTCCGTCGAGCTCCAGCCGACCTTCCGGTGGACACCGGTCGAGGGCGCTCGCCGGTACCGGATCCAGGTGGCGGACGATCCGACTTTCGGCTCGCTCGTCGACGACGTGGTCACCGACTCCACGGCGTACACCAGCAACACCTCGTACCCAGCCGACACGATCCTCTACTGGCGCGTCCGCGCCGACGACGAGAACCTGATCGGCCTGACGTGGTCGTCGATCGGAACCTTCCGTCGGAGGCTCCCGGCGCCGGTGCTGAGCGCGACAAACCCCGGCTCGGGCGAGAGCATCCCTCTCTGGACCTGGGCGCCGGTGAACGGCGCGGTCTCGTACGACATCGCCGTCGACGAGCCCGACGGCGATCATTCCCAGTTCGTCGACTTCCGCTCGGCTGCGTTCACGGCCGTCAAGATGACCGGCACCGGGATCTGGGGCTGGCGCGTCAGGGCCGTTTTCCCGAAGCAGCTCGCCTCCCAGACCCAGCCGGGGCCGTGGTCGGCGACGAAGCCCTACACGCGCACGATCGCAGAGCCGGGCGGCGCCAAGACGGAGCGGATCGGCGTATCGGTGCTGCTCTCGTGGAACGCGAAGCCCGCCGCGAAGAACTACCGGGTCCAGATCTCACAGCGGGCGGACTTCCAAGGGAACGTCGAGCAGGTCGACACCGACAACACGAGCTACGCACCGACGCTGCTCGCTTCCGCGTACCTCGCCGGCGGGACGTTCTGGTGGCGAGTCGCCGCTCAGGACGAGGACAGGAACATCGGCGACTTCAGCCCTGGGCAGCAGTTCCCGCTGCCCAGGCAGTCCGGCGCGGCCGCACTGGCGCGGCTGAGGCTCGCGACGAAGGTCGTGAAAGTGCCTAACGGCCGCCGCGTGATCGTGACGGTCAGGGCAAACGGCCGCGCCGCGCGCGGTGCGCTCGTCCGGGTGTTCGCTCCGGGTGTGACTCCGCTCAAGGCGAAGACCAACAGGAGCGGCCGGGTCACATTCAGGGTCAAGAAGCTCGGCCGCGGCAAGAGGCTGGTGCTCAGGAAGCTGCGCTTCCGCGCCGCCAAGACGGGCTTCCTGTCCGGGCGCCGCACCATCGCCATCCGGTACTAGTCCGCGGCCTCCACCACTTCTGCGCCGGCTTCGTCCGGCGCTTGGTCTTATGTTGCGCCGGTACGCGGCCGATAGAACGGCTAGCTCGCTCGAGGCGAGCACAAAACGGATCGAGATGGCTACCGGCCAGTTTCTGACGACACTTATGCTCGCGACCGCAGCGCTCGCGCTCTGGTCGTACGTCCGCTGGCCGGGCGCCGCTCCCGCGACGATGAAAGGCGCGGCCGTCCGGGTCGTGATCTCTCTTGTCCTGCTCCAGGTCGGAGCCGCCGCGTTCGGGCTCGGCATCGCGGCCGCGCCCTCCCTGGCGATGCTGTTGTTGGTCGGGACGGTCGTCCCGGTGTTGACGTTCGCGTTCCTCGCGTCGATCTGGTTCCTGAAGGTCTGCGCGGACCAGGCTCGCGGCGCCGCGTAGCGCGCTAGAGCGCGTCGACCAGCGTCGCCCGGAACGCCGGGTGACTCGACGCCCAAGCCCTGACGAAGAACAGCAGCTCCGTCGCGGCTTGCGCCCTGTTGCTGCCGTTCACGTGCCACGGCACGACCACCTCGATGGTGTCGCTCTCAATGTGAGTGGCGACGCAATCTGCCTCGGTCAAGGCGGAGACGAGGCCGGGCGCGAGCTCGGGTTGCGTGATCACAAGCTTCATCGGTACTTATCCAGTATCGCGAACCCGTGGTCGGAAAAACGGCTCGGAATGGGTAGTTCGTGCTCGTCTAAGAGGTAGTGCAGGCGCCTGCCGTGAACGTCTGTTCAGGGCTTTGGGATAGGCGATCGGTCGCCGCTCGGCCGCGGCGCGAACAGCCGTTTCAGAAGCCGGCGAACGCGCTCCACCGTTGGGGTGAAGACGTCCTTCGAGTCGTCCCAGCTCGCCATATTCGGAGCATGGTCGCGGCCGTCGCGACCGCCTTCCATCATCCGGGCGGGTGGTACTACCCGAGTGTGTGGTGTCGTGCTTCAGGCGGACTGCCCGAGCGGAAGCCATCGAGGCAGTGTGGCCCTCACGGTCGTCGGGCCGCCCGGTGCGCTCTCGATCTCGAGCCGGCCGCCGAGCAGCCTGAGGCGCTCGCGCATGCCGACGAGCCCGATCCCGCTCTCTCCGTCCTCGGCAGGCACAACGCGGGCGGGATCGAAGCCGCGGCCCTCGTCACGGATCTCCATGGAGACGCCCTTGAAGGTCTCATCGCGCAGGATCACGGCGACCTCGCGACTGCCGCTGTGGTGCCTGACGTTGCTCAGCGCCTCTTGCAGGACGCGCATGAGCGCGATCCTCTGCGAGGCGGTGAGTGCGTCGAAGGATCCCTCGAGCACGACGGAGGTGGAGATACCCGTCCGCCGTTTGAGGGCCGCGAGCTCGCGTTCGACAGCCTGAGGCAGCGGCTGTTGAAGGAGCGAGCGCGGTTCGAGCGAGTGTGCCAGGTCGCGGAGGTCCTGATGGAGCTCGGCGAGTTGAGATTCGAGGTCGTCGAAGCGGCCGACCAGCGTCTTGCGATGCTCACTCCCGACGAACTCGACCATCTGTTCCCGGAGCAGCCGAACGTCCTGGGCGAGTGCGTACACCTGCTGGAGCGGGCCGTCGTGCAGGTCGAATCCGAGGCGCACGAGCAGCCGCTCGTTCGCCGCGGCCAGCCCCGGTTCGCGTGCATCGGACATCAAGCGTGGCTTCATGTGCGACGCGCTCTAGGTCGAGTGGGCAGTCAGCGCAGCGACGAGCCCCGACCGATACGCGTATCGAGCCGCTTCCGTTCGGCTGGAGACCCCGAGCTTCCGATAGAGGTTGCGAAGGTGGAACTTGACGGTCTGCTCGCTGATCCAGAGCTCGCGAGCGATCTGCCGATTGGACAGCCCGCGTGCCACCGCTTCGAGGACGACGCTCTCGCGCTCGCTGAGCTCGACCGTTCCGGTGGAACCGAGGCTCTGCGGTGCCTCTTCGCCCCAGACCTCGAAGGGCCGGCCCGAGAGCGCACTGCGGAGCACCGCCGGGAGATCCACGGGCTCGATCGTCTTGACGATGTACCCGAGCGCACCAGCCTCCCGCGCGGCCTCGATGTGGGCCTCGTCGCTGTAGCTCGAGAGGATCACGACCGCGATGGTGGGATCATGCTTGCGGAGGCGCGTGAGGCATGTGAGCCCGTCGAGCTCCGGCATCCGCATGTCGAGCAGGACGACGTCGGGATTCGTCTCACGCACGGCGGGGACGACGCGGCTGCCGACCGAGACCTCGGACACGATCTCGAAATCCTCCGCGGCTGCGAGCGCGCGCCGCACCGCCGCCAGCATGAGCCGGTGGTCGTCGGCCACGAGTACTCGAAAAGTGCCCAAACGCCGCAGTCCTTTCCGTGGAGCCGTTCGAGATGAACGTCACCTTCGGGCGCATCATCGTTCGCATAGGCCAAGCGTTCACCCCCCATCCAGGGGATGTCCGACAAGAAAGCATGGGCCGTGAGCCATGCACATATTCGTGGCGGCTGCCGCACCACCGGACAGGTACAACCAGTGCATGGCGCCGCGGTCGGTCCGCCTCTCGAGCCCGGAACGCGTCCTGTTCCCCGACGAGGGGATCACGAAGCAGGATCTGTTCGAGTACTACCGCGCGATCGCGCCGGTGCTCGTACCGCACCTGCGCAATCGGCCGTTCACGATGAAGCGCTCGCCCTACGGAGTGGGCGGGGACGCGTACTTCCAGAAGCAGGCGCCGAAGGGAATGCCATCCTGGATCCCGACGCGCACCTACCGCACCTACCCGCGCGAGGGCGAGTCGCGGCTCGTCGACTTCCCGCTCGTCAACTCGCCGGAGGCGTTGCTCTGGATGGTGCAGATGAACTGCGTCGACATGAACGCTTGGTACTCGCGCGTCGACAAGCCGCACCGCCCCGACTTCGTGCTCTTCGACCTCGACCCGCCCGACGGCGGCTTCGCGCTCGCGATCCGCGTCGCTCACCTGATCCGCGAGGAGCTCCAGCGGCTCGACCTCGAGTCTTACGTCAAGACGAGCGGCGCCGAGGGGATTCACGTGCTCGTCCCGATTGCGCGCCGAGCGACCTTCGAGCAGACATACGCGTTCGCGGAGCGCGTGGCACGCACGCTCGAGGAACGCCACCCAGGGCTGGTCACGACCGAATGGTTGAAGCGCAAGCGCGAGGGCGTGCTCCTCGACCACCGTCAGAACGCGCGGGGGAAGACGATCGCCTCGGTCTACTCAGTGCGGCCGAAGCCGGGCGCGCCGGTGTCGACGCCGCTTCGCTGGGACGAGCTGACAGAGGACGTGACGCCGCGCCGCTTCGGGATGAGCGAAGCGCTCGAGCGGGTCGAACAGCACGGCGACCTTTTCGGGCCGGTACTCGCGGGCGGCCAGGCACTCGGACGTGCCCTGAAGAAGCTGCTCTAGTGCGGGGTGGGTAGCGCTCCTTTTTACTGCGCTCGGCAATTGAGCCGGGGCATCAGAGCCCTCTACTAATCGCCCTCTTTTGCCCGGCCAGGGGGACAGAGGGGAAACGATGCGGGCACGGCTCACGCGGCTCGTCGCCCTCGTCGCCTAAGTCAGGTGGCGGCGGGACGAAGCGGTTCCGAGCCGGCCCAACCCTCGGCGTCCTCACGCACCATCTGGAAAAAGTCGCGCAGTCCGTGGCTGTCGACGTGGATCTCGATGTCGTGGCCCAACGAGGCGGAGGCGTCGTGGAAGGTGATGTCGAGTTCGCCGAGCTGGGCGCTGAGGTACTCCGGTAGCCCGCGGTCCTCGAGTTCGCGCCGAAGGTCCTCTACTGATGCCGGCGGTACGGCCCAGGCGACGTGATGAACCCCCGGTCGGGCGCCTGAGAAGCGGCCCTCGATCCGCTCCGGAACGAGGCGGACTATCTCCATCAGTTCGATCGGGCCGCCGCCGCAGTAGCCGAACGCCGAGTGATGGACGAACTCCGCCGGCTCACCCCTCGAAGTAGTGTTTTCGAGCGGTACGTTTTCGACGAGGAACAACGGCCCGGCTCCGAGCTGCTCCGCCAAGCGCCCGACGGTCGCCTCGATGTTCTCGACAACGTAGGCGTAGTGGTGTGCTCCCTCCAGCGACGGTCGAAAAAGATCCTCTGGCACCATTCTCTCCTCGGTCTCTCAAGCAGCGGGGCTTACCGGAGACCACAACAGCTGGTCCCGGTTCTCCATGTAATTCCTGCAGTTCGGGAAGCTGACGAACGCCAGCATCATTCCCTAGGGGTGTCAGGAAGTGGGCGACAGTCGAACCTCGGCCGGAACTCGCGCTTGGCGCAGTACGCTCGACCGAGCGAATTGCGCTCGACCCGATCGCTCGCATCTGAGTCGGCGAACGTTACGATCCCGTTGTGGATCCGGCGGCGAGATAGCGGTCAGACGCGGCGAACGCCGCGCGTGATTGGCGCACCCCGAGGCCGTTTTCGAGGCGGCCTCGGACGCTGCGTGCAACCGCTACGACTTGGAGGTACACGGAATGGTTCGTCAGAACCTGTTCTCCGACCGATGGGACGGAGTGGACGAAGACGAGGGGACTCGGCATCGAGTCTTTTGGCGGCCGGACGAGGCCAGGATGGGAGCAACGCTGTACGAACTGGCCCCGAACGCGCCTGAGGCCCGAATACATATGCACTTCGGAGCCGAAGAGATGTTCTTCGTCCTGAGCGGTCGACCCGTCTTTCGGAACCAACACGGCGAAGAGGAGATGGCTCCGGGCGACTTCGTTTTCTGCCCCGAGGGACGTGCCGGACTACACACGTTCAGCAACCCCACCGAAGAACCCGCTCGGATCCTCGCGATCAGTGCCGGGAGCTTCCCGGACGTCGTCGCCTATCCCGAACACGGATATGCATGGGTGGCGACTCGCGATCCCGATCCGGAGCTACTCGCGAGAGGCAGCGACCCCGGCATCATCGCTCGCTTCGAAATCCCGATCGAGTAGATCGTTCGGCCGTCGCTGGACACGACGAAGAGGCCGCGAGAGCGGCCTCTTCGCGCGGCCCTGGCTGCGAGCTCGCTAGTGGCCCTTCCGGCCGGGTCTTCAACGACCAGCGCCGGCGGCTTGTCGGCGTCGTCGTCGGCGCGCCGCTACTTGCGGAGTGCCGCGTCGACACCTTTCCGCAGCAAGCCCTCGTTTTCACCTTTGTTCGAGTCCTTCGGCGGCAGGGCCTCGATCATCTCGCGCGTCTTCGGGCCGACCTCGAGGTGCATGACTGCGTTCGCCGCCACACGCTCGATCATCGCCCGAGTCTCAGGGCCGATCTCGAGCTGAACTGTAAAGAGATTCACCGGGTTCGCCTTTCAGTCTTTTGCCTCTGATCGCAGCCTGTGCCTTACCCGCTCGCTCTCGTCTGAACCCTTCTGCGGAATGTCGCATCGTTCCTCCGTGCTGTCGCAACCGGACGCCGAGCACGCGCAGCGTTCTCTCGGCGGTCAGCGGGATCGTGTCGCCCTGCCGCCAGCTGAGCGTCGTGTCCGATACGTGTCGGCAGATCGGTGGTGACTGGCGCTCTTGTGCGGAGCCATACCGTTTTCAAACGAGCCGTTTACGCGCCTTCGGATAGAAAGTCGGCTGTCCGCAACTGGGACCTGCGGCAGCGTAGTGGGGGCGGCTCCGACATGGCGACAGTCCGAGCGCCCCCAACTACGCCTCGCACGCACTCAACATGCGAATGCGGCACGGCATCGGAACGTGGCGAAACGCGGCCCGCTGCGGGCCCGGACCGGGATCGGACGGCTGAGACCGCGCGGCTTGCCGCCGAGGTTGCAGGGGCAGGGTTCCCCTGGCTGTGTCACTTCCGTGTCACCTAGCCAGTGCCGCTCGGGAGGGGTCTTCTCGGAAGGTGCCCATTTCCGAGGGCTTTTGCAGTGGGCCGGGCAGGGATCGAACCTGCGACCTTGGGATTAAAGGTGCGGTGGCAGCGATCCGTCGCAGACCGCGCATCCGCGCGCGGGCCCGAAGATCCCTCGTTCAGGGGGACGGCCGCGTGGCGTTTTCGCCGTTGAAAGAGTGACTGAGAGCCGGGCGATTGCGGCCGCCCTCAGATCTGGAGGACGTCTTGTTCAAACGCCGATTCGCCGTCTGGTTTCTTCTCGGTGTAGTGCTGGTGTCGATCTCGGCCGCGCCGGCGGCTGCGGACGCGGACGGCCCGATCGTAATCCTGGAGTCGCCAGCAGACGGGAGCGGGTTCGACCAGGGACAGCAGGCCCAGGCGGCCTACGGCTGCCTGCCCGGCCCGCTGGAGTGGCCTGTTGTCGAGTGTGTTGGCGAGGTTCCAATCGGGGAACCGCTGGATACGAGCAGCGTCGGCGAGCACATCTTCACGGTTCGCGCCGTCGATTACGTTGGCGCCCAAACGACGGTCACTCACACATACACCGTCTTCGACGTGATCCCGCCCACTGCGAGCATCCGTTCTCCCGCCGATGGCGCCGTCTATCCCTACGGGGCCGAGGTCGTCGCCGACTACTCGTGCGACGACGGGCCGGGTGGCTCGCCAATCGCCGGCTGCATCGGCACGCTTCCGAGCGGCTCGCCGATCGCGACCGATCGGCTCGGAACCTTCACGTTCCGGGTGGACGTCTACGACACGGCGATGAACCAGGGGAGCGCAACCGCCTCCTACACGGTCATCGATCTGACGCCGCCAACCATCACGGTGACGTCGCCAACCGACGGCGCACAGTTTCGGCTCGGTGAGGCAGTGACACCGCAGTACCAGTGCTACGACCAGATTGAGGGCGCTCGCGTGTCGTGCGAGGCGACTCCGATCGACACGTCGACGTATGGAGTCCACATGTTCAGGGTCGACGCGCGCGACTTGTCCGGCAACGCCGCGTCCGTCGTCCGGACGTACTCGGTCGTTTACGACTTCGAAGGCTTCTTCTCGCCCCTGGCGCCGCGGCCGACCGTCTCGACCGTGAAAGCGGGCGACGATGTTCCCGTGAAGTTCTCGCTCAACGGCTACCAGGGCCTCGACGTTTTCGCCGCGCCACCCGCGTGGAGGCCCGGCTGCCCGTCGCCGTCGGCGGATTCATCGCGAGCCCTCGGGAGCTTGAGTTACAAAGCGGCCGTCGACCGCTACGTATTTCTGTGGAAGACAGATCCGACCTGGGCCGGCTCCTGCCGCGAACTCGTCATCAGACTCGGCGACGAAACCGTGCGGCTTGCGTACGTTCACTTCCGATAGGCGCAGGGCGAAACGGACCGCGTTCCCTGGCCCCTAGGTTTTCGCGAGGAAAACGTGAGCCACTCTGCATGGGCACGTCCAGCGGTGGTTAACGCGCCGGTCGGCTTCGGGTGATGACGCGTGAACGCCCACCGACAAGGACTCGCTGCGACACTCGGCCCGCACTGAACCTACGCCGCATCAGGCGCCGGGCTGGTGGCCGACCGGGAGATCCTCTACGACCAGCGCGGGCGGCTGGTCGGCGTCGTCGCGGCGGACGCCGAGGACACGCAGCGTCCGGTCTGCGGTGAGCGTGTCGCCCTGCCGCCATTTGAGCGTGGAGCTCCGGTAGGTCGGCGGATCGGCGGGTGAGCCGTCTGTCCTGCTGAAGCCTGAAGTGGTACATCCGTGCTTCGTTTCCGGGACCGGACGGCCACCCCGAACCTACATGTCTGGCGCAACGGTTAGGGGGCGAGGTACTCCGCAGACGCCGCAGAAGCCGCAGGCACCGCAGAAGCCCGCAGCTGCCAGCTCCGAAGCGCCTCGCCCCACTGACGAAACGGGGAACCCCGCCGATTAGTTGCGCGGGTTCGAACCAGCGCCGGGACGCTGATCCAAACGGCGCCTGTCGCCAAACTCGCGATCAGCGCACTCTGGGCAGTACACAGCGACTTCAGCGACTTCCTCGTCGCCTTCGTTCTCCACCACCGCAACCAGATAAGCACGCCAGCGAAGCGCCTCTTCGACCGTCGCCGGCTGTGTGGCGCATTCCTCGCAGTTGAGCATTGGCCCGCAGTTGAGCATTGGCCACTCCTCCTCAATCTGAGAACGCGGGAACCGTTTGCGCAGGTACGGCCGAGCCGTCTGCGGATAAGCCCTCGGTTACGCGGCTGCCGTCTTCCTTCCGTTTCCGGCTGGGACCGAACGGCTGCGACTGACCTATCCACTTCTGCCAGAACCGGCGAACGGAGCGACCAGCCCTTCGCCGGGAAGCCCTGAAGAAAGCCGGGAAATCGCCCGTGCCATTAAGCCCCCGTTCTCGCTTTGCGACGTGGCATCTCGCGGCCGGCCGGCAAGTGCCAAGAGTCGAGCTTTCGCGGTTGAACCGTTTGCCATATCGATGTACGTTCTCCTGGCTTGGACCTGCGGCGAAAGGAGTTCCTGTGAAGAAGGCGCTTGCGCTCGCGGCGGCGGCCTGCGCCGCGTTTGCTGTCGCCAGTTCAGCCTCGGCGACGATTCACCCGCTGATGGTCGGCTGGGTCTGCGGAAACGCATCCGGAGATCCCCCCGGCCAAACCCCCGGCGAAACCCACTCCGCGCAATCGACGCTTCGTGCGTTGGTGGCAACTGGCGTTGTGATTGGCGAGGATCCGGCGACCGGGCTCCCGATCTTCGACTTCGATCACCCGGCGATCAAGTTCAGCACCTTCATGGTCGTTCCCGTGGAGACCGGTACTCCGTCTAACCCCGGCGCGATCAACTGCGCCAAGGGGATCCTCGCGACGATTAGTTGAACCGCAGCGGGCGGCTTGCACGCTTATAAGCAGCCCGCGGTTCACCCCCCGCCCTGGGGCCGGGCGTACGTGGTTCCCGGCCCCGCTGGCTGGTCGAGGGCGCTACTTGCGCTGCTCCGTCTGCGATCAGGGCAGCTCAGCAGCTACAGCAAGACGCGCGCCCCCTTGGCATCGTCGTGCGCGCCGGCGTCCACATCGGCGAGGTGCTTGAGCAGAACGGCTCGTTGCGAGGAATCGCGGTCCACATAGCCGCGCGAGTGATGACGGAGGCAGGCGGCGACGAGGTCCTCGTCTCCGAGACGGTCCGCGACGTCGTCGCCGGCTCCGGACTCGCCTTCAAGGATCGGGGAGTCCACGACCTCAAAGGCATCGAAGGGCCGCGCCGCCTGTTCGTCGTCGCGTAGACGCAAGCCGTCTGCTCACGGAAAGGCTTCGCCGCGGGTCTCAGTTAAAGAGGGGTGCCGGAGACGAGGCTGACACCGGACGATCGCCGCCGCTGCCAGGCCAAGGGTGCGGAGATGAAGCGCGAGCGCCGCGAGGAGTCTGAGCAAGCGGCCGAAGGGATGCGCTCGCCCGTGCCGCCGGCGTCCGGTTGGGGAGGGCGGCCGTCTGGATGACAGCCGCCCTCGATGTGTGACAGCCCACGGGGCTGGAACTAGTGCTTCCCCACGGGCTGGAAGTAGTGCTGTGCCATGTACTCGGCGACGTTCCTGCCGAGGATGACCGCCTGCACGTCGGCGGTGCGGTAGTGGAGGCCGGCCCAGATGCGGGCCTCGATGATCTCGTCGAGCGGCTCTGAGAACCGGTCGAAGTGGCGCGCCGGCTCACTCGGGAAGCGGCTGCTCGTCACGTCGAAGCCGATCTCGTCGGTGCCGAAGAAAATCTCCAGCGCCGTGAGGTAGGCCGCGTCGTTACAGAGGTGCCCCGAGGGGTGGGACGGGTACGGCGCAGTGAGGAGTGCCCTCCAGGATGGGTCAGGCTGGGTCGCCGGATTGCCATCCTCTGCCGCCCGTGGGATCGAGTTCCACGGACGCCAGAAGTCAAAGTGGTACTTGTCGTTCCAGCAGTTGATCGACGCGTCCGCGGCGGCCAGGTTCAGCATCGCGAACAAGCGGGCGCTGTTAACGATGTCGACGGCGGAGGTCGGATTCTCGACCAGGTTTCGGGCGACGGGGTTCCAGAGCAGTGCTGGCCCTCCGGCGCTCTGCCACCAGAGCGCGATGTGCGTCTGCTCGGGCGTGCGGGCCGTGCTGTTGACCGAGCCGAGAGCCTTGACCTCGTTGAAGTCCGCCGCCCAGGCGGAGCTGGTGAGTGCCTGCGGGCCAGCGGTGCGGAACTGCGACGCGCTCTGCATCAGGAACGGACGCACTCCTCCGACCCACGCGGTCGGGTCGAGCATCGGTGTTCCATCGGGGTTCAAGAGCGGCCACCAGTGCCCCGGGGCAGAGTTCGGCACCCATTGCGAGGGGCCGAAGCGCCCGTCGTCCTGCCGTGCGGCGATCATCGCTTCGGCTGCGGCGTTCCCCGCGGCGATCCCTTGTCTCTTGAACGGCGTCTCCGCTATTGCCGCGAGGGAGGTGGCGTATTGCGCGTCCAGCGTCTGCAGCAAGCTCGCCCGGTTCGGGAACGAGATGGTCACGGGCACCGTCGAGACGATGTTGGAGAGGACGCGGTACGCCGCGGTCGCCGCAGCGGCCTCCTTCGAGGCCCTCGCGGAGAAACGCCGCTTGAGCAGATACGGTCGATGATGCCGCGGCTCCGTCGCGTTGACCGCGTCGTAAACGGCGCCTTGGGTCATCCCCATGTTGATGTTGAGGACGGGCGGTGCTCCCCCCGCCGCCCCGGGAAACGCGACGAGCGTATTCGTCGCAATCCGGTTCCAATCTGTGACCTCGTTGGCCTGCGCCGCCGCCGGGGCGACGAACGCGACCGCTGCAGCGAGCGCCGCAAACCAGCGCGCGCGTGGTGCGTTCACCTTCATAAGTCGTTCCTCCCGCAGCATCGTCTTCTCCTTCCTAGTCCGTGTGTTCACCCGAGGGTAAAAAGGCGCCGCCTCGTTGTCGTTCGCGCGTGCGA
>Ga0126306_10001519_pt1 | contig 12461 bp, 11 predicted proteins | sample Plot27_FD_92592 | JGI IMG/M metagenome (GOLD analysis project Ga0126306, IMG submission 92592) | Serpentine soil microbial communities from UC McLaughlin Reserve, CA, USA - Plot27 | ecosystem: Environmental > Terrestrial > Soil > Grasslands | place: USA: UC McLaughlin Reserve, Lake County...
CCGTGCTCAACCGTGCTCAACCGTGCTCAACCGTGCTCAGCCGTGCTCGGCCGTGCTCAGCAGCCGAGCGCACCGGGCGGGTTCGAGGGGCTGCGGCAGGTGTCGGAGCCGACCCCGCCACGGATCGTGTCGACTCCCGGGCCGCCGCGGATGGTGTCGTCACCCGCCTGGCCGGAGAGCGAGTCGGCGCCCGCGTTGCCGGCCAGGAAGTCGTCGCCGTAGCCGCCCGTGAAGGTGTCGGTGCCGTCGGTCCCGGTGCGGTCGGTCACCTTGTCGGCCCCCAGGTTGCCCCGGGCCTTGTCGTTGCCGGCGCCCGCCTCGATGACGTCGTCGCCGCCGCCGCCGACCAGGGTGTCGTCACCTGGGCGCCGAAGAGCCGGTCGGCGTCCGTGCCGCCGTAGACCGCGTCTCCGTCCTCGTCGCCCCACACCTCGTCGGTGCCGGGGCCGCCGCGCAGCTCGTCGGCCCCCGGGCCGCCGTGCAGCAGCTCGCGCACGCTGGACGTCTGGGGGTCGTCCGCCGGCACGCCGACGTTGTCGCCGCCGAGGACGAGGTCGTCGCCCAGGCCGCCGGAGAGCTGGTCGGCGCCGCCCTGCCCGTCGATCCGGTCGTTGCCGTCGCCGCCGTCGACGACGTCGAACCCGGTGGTGACCGCGCCCGGGCTGCTGCCGCCGGTGTTCTCGAGGCTGTTGTCACCGGCGCAGATGACGTCGTCGCCGGCCAGGCCGGTGATGGTGTCCCCTCCGCCGAGCCCGGCGATCACGTCGACACCGGCGGTGCCGGTCAGGGTGTCGGCGGCCGGCGTGCCGACGATCGTCGGCGTGAGGCCGAAGCAGGTCAGCGGCGCCGGCGTCGTGGTCGGCGTGCCCGTCGCGGTGGTGGTGCCCGGCGGCGTGGTGGTCGGGGGTGCGCCGGTCGCGGCGTCGCTGCTGCCCGTGCCGGTCAGCATGGTCGCGGCGGCGACGAGGGCGGCCGCTCCGGCCGCCAGCAGGGGGGCGCGCAGGGCCGGCGCCGCTCCGAGGGTGGTGCTCACCAGGTGGTCCTCCGTCTCGTGGGATGTCCGGTTCGCTCCAAGGACGCTGGACCGAGCCGGTCAGTTCGGACCATTCACCATAGATGGGACGCCGGCCGAGCATCGTCGCGCCCGCTGGACGAGGGGTGCCGACATCCGGTGCGCGCGTGCTTTCATGACGCGGTGACCGGGGGGACCAGATGACCGACCAGACCAACCAGACCGGCCAGACCGCCCCATCGGCCCAGGCGGACCGGGCCACGCCCGAGGAGTCGCGCCGGATCGCCAAGGCGCTCCTGGACTTCCTGTCCTGGGCGCACGTCGTCGGCGACGAGAGCTCGCGCAACCCGGCCGTCCGGCTCGTGCAGGACCACCTCGGCGCGGCCGGCCGGACGCAGCCGGTGGTCGGCAACGAGCTGCCGGTGTTCGAGCAGGTCAACCTGCAGGTCGCCCTCGACAGCTGGTCGGGGGAGACCGGTCGCCAGGTCGCGGTCCACGGCATCACCCTTCCCCCGCACTACGAGTCGCCGAGCCTGCAGCAGCTGGTGCACGGCGACGGGCTGGGGCCGGTGCGGACGTCGGCTCCCGACCTCGTCGACCTGGCCTCCGGCCCCGGCCGCACGACTGCCTGCCTGCGCCGGGCGCTGCTGCTGGTCTCGGACGCACGCGGCAGCTACGTCGTGATGGTCCGCGGCCCGGACCGTCACCAGGAGCCGAGCCTGGCGGTAGAGGTCGCCGGCCTGCCGACCGCCGAGGCGCAGGCGGTGCTGCGCGAGCTCGCCGACCTGCGGAACCGGCTCAACGTCTACCGCGGCCAGGTGATCGAGCTGACGACGACCCCGATGGGCGGGCTGTCGGTCTCGTTCCCGGTGCTGCCGCCGACGGCCCGCGACGACGTCGTGCTGCCCGAACGGACCCTGCGCCGGGTCGAGCGGCACACCCTCGACGTCGTCGCCCACCGCGAGGCGCTGCGGGCGGCCGGCCAGCACCTCAAGCGCGGACTGCTGCTCTTCGGGCCGCCGGGCACCGGCAAGACGCACACGACCCGCTACCTCGTGCAGCAGCTGGCCGGCAGCACCGTCCTGATGCTGTCGGGCCAGTCGCTGCACGCCGTCGGCCCGATCACGACGATGGCCCGCGACCTGCAGCCCTCGGTCGTCGTGCTCGAGGACGTCGACCTGGTGGCGGAGGACCGCGGCTACGGCCCCGGACCCAGCCCGATCCTCTTCACCCTGCTCGACGCGATGGACGGCGCAGCGGCCGACGCCGACCTGCTCTTCCTCCTCACGACCAACCGGGCCGACCTGCTGGAGCCCGCGCTCGCCGCCCGGCCCGGCCGGGTCGACGTCGCCGTCGAGATCGCGCTGCCCGACGCGGACGGCCGCCGCCGGCTGCTCGAGGTCTACACCCGCGGGCTGCGGCTCGACCTCACCGAGGCCGACGTCGACGAGGTCGTGGAGCGCACCGACGGGGTGACCGCGTCGTTCGTCAAGGAGCTCGTACGTCGCGCGGTGCTCGAGTCGCTCACCTCGGGCCGGCCGCCCGGCGAGCCGCTGGACCGCGTCGCGGTGACCCGCGCCCTCGACGACCTGCTCGACAGCGGCCAGCGCGTCACCCGGGCCCTGCTGGGCGTCTCCGACGGCGACGGCCCCGCCTCAGCGCAGGGCCCCGGCGGACCCGTTCCGGGCCTGGCGCCGCACCGGCACGAAGGGGCGGGCTGGCTGGGTGCCCCCGCTGCCTACGGGTCGCACGTCACATTCACCGACGGCGCCTACACCGACGGCCCGTACACCGACGGCGACTGGTCCGACGACGTCGAGTAGCCGCCGGCATCAAGTCCGCGGGTCAGCGGGGCCACGAGCGCGGCCGGGCGACCCACGCCGAGAGCCGGGTCGACGCGTCACCGCGACCGGCCGCCACCTGCGACGGCGTCAGGTAGAGCGCGTCGCGCAGGTCCGCACCGGCCAGGTCAGCGCCGCGCACGTCGGCCCCGATGACGTCGGCGCCGCGCAGGTCCGCGTCCCGCAGGTCGGCCCCCACCATGAGCGAGCCGCGCAGATCCGCGCCACGCAGGTCCACGCCGCGCAGGTTCGCCCCGGCCAGGTCGGCCCCCGGGCCCGGTCGCCGCCCGGAGCCGGGCGCGGTCAGACCCGCGACGACGCACGCCCTCACCAGCTCGCTGGCCGCCGCGAGGAGCGGTCGCAGCGCCGCGCGCTGCTGCTGCACGTCCACGACGCCGACCCCGGTCGGGTCGAGCCGGGTCAGCCGGTCCACCTCGTCGTGGGCCGCGCCGAGGCGACCGTGCAGGTCATGAGTCTCGGGCCGGCGCCGGGCGTCGCGCAGGTACCAGAGCAGCTCGTGCAGCGGGCCGACGGTCCGGAAGGCCGCGGTCAGCTCGTGGCGAGGCGTGGAGGCGTCGCCGGCGAACACGACCTGCACGACCTTCTGCCCGGCGCCCAGGCAGTCGTAGGCGACGCAGCCGGGGAACCCGGTCTCGGCCAGGACCGGGTGCACCGCGCACCGGTGGTCGGCCAGCAGGTTGGGGCACGGCTCGTCGGGGGCCTTGTCGATCGCGAAGTCCGCCGAGCGGGTGAGCCCGAGAGCCACGCAGCACAAACCGACGCACGATGCGCAGTCGGCGACCAGGTCCTCCGGCACGGTGCGCAGTCTGCCGCCGTCGTGACCCACCCCACCACCGGCGGTCGTTTCGGTCCCGTCGTGCCGGGCACGGCGACTACAGACGTGCTGAGCACAGACCTGGCCGGCAGGCAGAGCGCCGGCAGTCGTTACCCGACAGAGAGGCTCCACCATGACCCGCAACACCGTGTCCCGCTCGCTGCACGACGTCGGGCTCGCCGCCTGGTTCGGCGGCACGCTTGCCAACTCGGTGGCCCTGAACCCGGCCGCCGGCGAGGCTGCCACCAAGGAGTCGACCGGTGCCGTCGCCAACGCCGGCTGGGACCGCTGGACCCCGGTGAACGCCGCGGCCATCGGCGCCCACGTCGTCGGCAGCCTCGGCCAGCTAGCAGGCAACCGCGGCCGGCTGGCCGGCCAGCGCGGCGTCGCCTCCATGGCGTTGGCAAAGACCGGCCTGACCGCCGCGGCGCTCGGCGTGACGGGTTACAGCCGCCTGCTCGGCCGCAAGGTGTCGGCCCACGGTGACGTCCCCGCCGAGTCGGCCACCGAGCCGACCGTCGGCACCCCGCCCGAGGTCGCCCGCGCCCAGAGGCAGCTGGACTCGCTGCAGTGGGCGGTCCCGGCACTGACCGGCGCGCTCGTCGTCCTCAGCGCCTTCGCCGGCGAGCAGCAGCGCGCCAGCGAGGCCACCGGCGGCACGCTGCGCCGCCTCGTCCCCGGCCGCCGCTGAGCCATCAACCGGGCCGCCGCTGAGCCGTCAGCCTGCTCGATCAGGCCGCGGGCTGCACCCGGTAGACCAGCGCGGTCCCGTCGAGCACCACGTCGCCGGCCTGGTTGGTGACCACGGTCGCCAGCCGGGTGATCGGCTTGTCGGTCCGGGCCTCCAGCACCTCCACCTCGGCGGTGATGGTGTCGCCCGGCCGGACCGGTGCCCGGAACGACCAGTCGACGTGCAGGAAGACGCTGCCCGGGCCGGGCAGGTCCTCCGCGACGACCGCGTTGAGCAGGCCGGAGGTCACACCCCCCTGCACCATGAGGCCGCCGAACCGGGTGCGGGCGGCGAAGTCCTCGTCGTAGTGCAGCGGGTTGCGGTCGCCGGTCAGCTCGGTGAACAGCTCGATGTCGCGCGTCGTCACCTCACGGGTGCGACGCGCCCGCTGGCCGACTGCAGGCGTCTCGGGCACGTCAGTCCTCCTTCACCAACAGCTCGGCCCAGGTCGACTTGCCGTCGCGGGTGACCCGGAAGCCCCAGGTGTGCGCGAAGGCCGCGACGATCGGCAGGCCCCGGCCCGACTCGTCCCGGCTGCCGGCAACCCGCTGGCGAGGTCGCAGCGCAGACGTGTCGGCGACCTCGACCAGCACCCGCTCGCGGGTCACCGCGGCCCGCAGCCTGGCCGGCGGGCCGGCGTGCGTCATCGCGTTGGCGAGCAGCTCGGCCGTCACGGCCGACACCGCGTCGACCAGCTCCGGCACCGTCGTGCGGACGGCATCGGCGAGCTCGCGCCGCGCCACCGGCACGTCGGCGACCTCGGTCAGCTGGTGCCGGACCCGCACGGTCTGCGCCCCGGCCGGCAGGTAGTGGAGCAGCACCAGCGCCGTGTCGTCGGTGCGGTCCGCCATGCCGAGCAGCTGGTCGGCCATGTCCTCGAGCGACTGGTCGGCGTCGAAGGTCTCGAGCGTCGCGGACAGCTCGTCGATGCCGGTCTCGACGTCGCGGGTGCGCGACTCGACGAGCCCGTCGGTGTAGGCCACCAGGATCGAGCCGGCCGGGAAGGACACGACGAGGTCGTCGTAGCTGCTCCCGCCTAGACCGAGCGGCGGGCCGGGAGGGGCGGTCACCTGCTCGACGCGACCCGAGGGCAGCCGGATCAGCAGCGGGGGGTGCCCTGCCGAGGCGACCCGCAACGTGTCGTCGAACGGGTCGATCACCGCGTAGGCCGCGGTCGCGAAGCGCGGCGGCAGCCGGGACGGGTCGGTGTCGTCGATCCTGACCAGCTCGCTGACCTGGGCGTCGAGGACGGTGAGCACGTCGACGGGCGGGAGGTCGGCGTGCGCCGCCGCCCGCATCCCGGCCCGGGCCTGGCCCATGACGACGGCCGCCGGCACCCCGCGACCGGACACGTCCCCGACCCCGATGCCCACCCGCCCGGCGCCCAGGTGGTGCACGTCCCACCAGTCGCCGCCGACCTCCACGTCGGCGCTGCCCGCGACGTAGCGGGCGGCGACCCGCAGCCCAGGCAGCTCGGGCGGGTAGGCGGGGAGCAACGAACGCTGCAGCTGCAGCACGAGCTCCTGCCGGCCTGCAGCGGTCCGCTGCTGGGCCACCACCGCACTGGCCCGCGCCGCCACGTCGGCGAGGAACGGCCCGTCCGCATGGCTGAACGGCTCGCGCTCCCCGGCAGCGAGCAGGACGACGGCACCGCTGAGGTCACCGGCCACCGCGAGGGGCACCACGGCGATGTTGCGCGTGTCGGCCGCCTCCAGCCAGCGGGTGCTCGGCGTGTCGTCACCACCCCGGAGAACGCGTGCCTCGGCGGGATCGATGAGCACCAGCTGACCCGCGGCGAGAGCGGCGTCCCAGGGCGACGGCCCGGCGCGGCGGTCCGCGGGTGGCGGCGGGCCGGCCCGGTCGATCAGCTCGGGCGAGATCGCGATCGCCGCCGGCTCGGTGCCGCCGGACCCGGTCGGGCGGCGGCCCGGCGGGATGATGAAGACGGCAGCCACGTCGGCCAGTGCGGGCACCAGCTCGGCGGTCAACGCCCGCAGGGCGGTGTGCGGGTCGGGCGCTGCGGTCATCCGCTGGGTGATGAGGGCAAGCAGCTGGGCCCGCGCGACGGCGGCCTCGGCCTTGGCCTGACCCGTCTCGTCGACGGCGGTCATGACCAGGCCGTCGTACGGCGCCCGCAGCCCGATCGGTGCCACCACGTAACGCAGCAGGACCTCGTCGCCGTCGAGGTTGCGCATGCCGATGTCGCGCCGATCCATCGCGACGACCTCACCGGTCCGCAGCACCTGGTCCAGGACCGGCATCGAGCGGCCCTTGAGCTCCGGGAACGCCTCCGACAGCGGCCGGCCCAGCTCGCGGCAGCCGAAGTGCCGGATCGAGGCGGCGTTCTGGTAGACCAGCCGGTGCTCCGGGCCGCGCACGACCGCGACCAGCGCCGGCGAGCTGTCCCAAGCCGCGCGCAGCGGACCGAGCACCTCGAGGAAGTCCACCGCCTGCTCGCACGGCTGCTCCGACGTCACGCCGGAACGCTACCTTCCGACCGGTCAGCGCAGCGCGTAGAACCGCCAGCACCCGAAGTCCCCGGTCGGCAGCACTGCGGGGTCGCTCCCGGCGTCGGACCTCGGCTCAGGCACCGCCAGGTCGGTGGTCATGCGATCCTCCCCTGCCGCGGGCACGCCGGCGCGTGCGTACCACTCTAGGGTGGCGGGCTTGTGAGCCGACTGACCGAAGCCGCCGTGCCCGCGCGGCTCGGCGTCGGTTTCCGCTGGCTGCTCGCGTCGTCCTGGTCGTCCAACCTCGGCGACGGCATCGCGCTGGCGGCCGGCCCGCTGCTCGTCGCGTCGCTCACCGACGACGCGTTCCTGGTCTCGCTCGCGGCCACCATGCAGTGGCTGCCGCCGCTGGTCTTCGGGCTGGTGGCCGGCGCCCTCACCGACCGGCTGGACCGCCGGCTCATCGTCGTGACGGTCGACCTCACCCGGGCCGCTGTGCTCGTCCTGCTGACGGTGGCCGTCGCCCTCGGCCAGGTGCCGATCGCGGTGGTGCTCGGGGCGCTCTTCGTCCTCGGCACCGCCGAGGTCTTCGCGGACAGCAGCGCGCAGACCCTGCTGCCGATGCTGGTGCACCGCGACGACCTGGCCGTCGCCAACTCGCGGCTGCAGGGCGGCTTCATCACGTTCAACCAGCTCGCCGGCCCGCCCCTGGGGGCGGCCCTCTTCGCGGTCGGGGCCGCCTGGGCCTTCGGGACGCAGGCAGCGGTCGTGGCCCTGGGCGCGCTGCTCGTCCTGCGCGTCGCGCTCCCGCCGCACCGGCGCGACCCGGCGCACAGCAGCCGTCTGCGCCACGACATCGCCGAGGGCTTCCGCTGGGTGCGCCACCACGCCGCTGTGCGCACCCTGGTGCTGACCATCTTCACCTTCAACATCACCTTCGGTGCCGCCTGGTCGGTGCTCGTCCTCTACACCACCGAGCGCCTGGGCCTGGGCGAGGTCGGCTTCGGGCTGGTCGCCACGGTCAGCGCGGTGGGCGGCCTGGTGGGCACGGCGTCGTACGGCTGGATCACCCGCCGGGTGAGCCTCGGCGACCTGATGCGGATCGGCCTGATCGTGGAGACGCTCACCCACCTGGCGCTCGCCCTCACCACCAGCCCGTGGGTCGCGATGCCGGTCTTCTTCGTCTTCGGCGCCCACGCGTTCATCTGGGGCACGACTTCGGTTACGGTGCGGCAGCGCGCGGTCCCGATGCCGCTGCAAGGGCGGGTCGGTGCCGTGAACCTGGTCGGCGTCTACGGCGGGCTGGTCATCGGGTCCGCCATCGGGGGGGTGCTCGCGCAGCACCGGGGGCTGGCGGCGCCCTTCTGGTTCGCTTTCGCCGGGTCGGCGGTCTTCGTTGTGCTGATCTGGCGCCAGCTGGCCCACATCGCCCACGCCGACGAGCGGGACGAAGCGCTGGACGCCGGCCCGGCCGACGGACCTTAGGGTGGCGCCATGGCCCCGCCCCGCCGCCCGGACCCGGAGCCGCTCGAGACCGACGACGTCCGTGCGGTCACCGTGGGCACGGTCGCGTGGGGCGTGCTGCTCCTGGCCCTGCTCGCGGCCTACCCGCGGCTCGACGACGACGGCCGCGGCTCGTGGGTGTGGATCGCGGCCGCCGGCTTCGGTCTCGGCCTGGTCGGCGTCCGCCACGTCCGGCGCCGGCGGACGGCCCTGTCCCGCACGGTCCCGCCGCCGACTCCCGGTGCGACCGACGACGCAACCAGGAGCAGCGACCCCAACGCCGGTACGTCGCCCGGTCGCTGAGCCGTTCGCCGCCCGTCAGTCGGCGGGTGGGTCGTCCGCCAGCAGCGACTCGGTCAGCAGCTCGGCCGCCCGCGCGGGGTCCTCGAGCAGGGCGGCGACCGGCCAGCGCGCGGCCCAGTCACCGGCCGCCCAGGCCAGGCCGCGGGCCAGCCCGTCGGTCGTGGCCGCGTGCACCGTCCCCCCGGCGTCGACCCACCAGGTCACGTCGTCGCCGGCGACGGTCAGCTCCTCGTGCTCCTGCCACGAGTCCGGCGCGGCCGGCAACAGCCGGCGGACCCCTTGGGGCACCGGCCGCGCGACGCCGGTCCCGTCGGGCGCGGCCGCAGGCAGCCGCTCGGTGCTGGTGTCCAGCTCGAGCACGTCGGCCAGCCTTGCCGCCCACCCGAGCGGCAGCACCAGCGGCGGTTCGGGCCACCGCACCTGCAGGTGGTGCGGCGCGGTGACGACCACGACGCGGTCCGCGGGCAGCACCGTCGCCGGGTCGACGCGGACCGTCTCGGGTGGCGGCACGGTCGCCGGGTCGGTCCCGGCCAGCGCGCCGTAGGCGGCCCGCAGGGTCCGCTGGTCCACCCGGCGATCAGGGTCGGCCAGCCGCCGCAGCAGGTCTCTCGGGCCGTCCGCGTCGGCGAGCAGGTCCCCTAACCCGGTGCGGAACCCGGCGGCGCGCAGCACCTCGTCGTCCACGGCCACCCCGGTGAGCTCGTCCCACAACCCGGTCAGCCGGCTGCCGGTCACGGCCAGCTCGGTCGGCGGCCGTCCGTCGAGCCGGGCGTGCGTCCGCAGGAACCAGCCGGCGTACGAGGCCACGGTCAGCCGACCGCCGCCACCGAGGTCGACCGGGACGGGGGTCACCAGCGCTGCCCGGAGGGTTGGGTCGGCGGCGACGTGCCCGAGCAGGGCCGCCCACCCGCCGTCGCCGACGACGTCGAGCTCGGGGACCGCCGTCATGGCCGGCACCGTCGGCGGCACCGCTGCCGGGCTGCCGCCGTGCCGGGACACCTGGTCGGCCACCCAGATGAGCCAGTCGGCCAGGCCCGGCACCCCGGAGTCGTCCTGCGCCGCCTCGGCGAACGCCGGGTCGACCGCGAGGTCGCGGAGCTCGACGACCGTGAGGTCGCCCAGCACGCCGGCCGCGGCGAGCACGTCGCCACCCCACCGGTCGACCAGCGCCGGGTCGACCCGGGCGAGGCCGTCTGAGTCGTCGGAGTCGTCGGAGTCGTCGGAGTCGGCGAGGCGGGCCAGCACCGACCCGGGCAGCACCAGCTCGTCGGCGGCAGCCGGCCGGCCCCGGTCGTCGGCGAGCACCAGCCGGGAGTGCCAACGCAGCTCGCCCGGGCGCAGCCCGGCGGCGGCGACCAGCCCGAGCACGGCGTCGGCGACGGCCGGCGGGTCGGCGTCGTCGACGTCGTCGGCGTCGTCGGCGTCCCACGCCGCGTCGACCGCGGCCCGGACCTCGGGCCGGTCGAGCACGGTGCGCGGGGTGGCCTCGGCCGCGCCGAGCCGGGCCAGCAGCGGGTGCGCGGCCTCCGGGTGGACCGTGCGCAGCCCGAGGTCGGTGAGGCCGGCCGGGAGCCCGGGGCCGGGCAGCAGTGCGCCGCGGGCGCCGCGGACCAGCCGGCCGTCGACGAGCGGGACCGGGAGGGCCCCGAGCGCGTCGAGGGCGGCCCCGGGCAGCGGGCCGTCAGCTGCCAGCGCGGCGTACAGGCGGTGCCACCACGACGGCGCGCGGGCCACGTCGGCCAGCAGGTCGACGACGTCGGCCATCGACAGCCGACGGCCGCCGAGCACGGTGAGCCGTCGGTCGTCCTCGACCAGGCCGGCCACGACGTCGGCGAGGGCGCCGCCGAGCGCCGGTCCGGCGCCGACGACCGAGACGGCGTCCCGCGGCGCGACCGGGGCCGGCACGTCACCGCCGGCGGGCAGCGTGCGCAGCACCGGGGCGGACCCGAGGGCGTCGACGACGGCCGCCCGCAGGGCACCGTCCAGCCGGCCGACCGCGACCGGGCCGGGCACCAGCCCCCACCGGTCGGCCGGGTCGCCGACCTCGAGCACCAGCTCCACGTAGGCCGCGGCCGCCTCCGCCACCAGGTGGTCGGTCAGCGGGCCGGGTGCCACGTGCCGGCGGGCGGGGTCGAGCGGGAAGGTCCCGACGAGCAGCGCGGGCAGGTCCAGGCGCTCGTCGGTCGGGGTCGGCGAGTGCAGCACCTGGGGCACCGGCCGGCCGTCGAGGGGACGCGCCCAGGTCAGGCTCCAGCCCGGCCGGTCGCGCTCCTCCACCGGCCGGTCGGCGAGCAGGTGCGGGTCGAGGGACCCCGTCCGGCGCACCACCTGCCACCGGCCGGTGCGGCTCACCGACCGGGTGGTCCCGTCGACCTCGACGTCGACCCGCTCCAGCGCCGGCAGCGCGAGCAGCAGGGCCTCGTCCACCTCGGCCAGCAGCCGGACGACCAGCTCGCGGGCGGCCGCGTCGCGCAGGGGGAGCTCGACCGCGGTCGTGGCAGCCGCCGGCGGGGCGTCCGGCGCGGCGTACGGCAGGCGCAGGACCGGCAGCTGCCCGCCGCGGCGCGCCATCTCCTCGGCAAGTGCCGGGAGCGCGGCGAGCTCGGCTGCGGCGCGCCCGGCGTCCCACCGGACGGCGCCCGACGTCGACGCGATCCGCGGTGCATCGGTCACGGCGAGGACCGCGGCGAAGCCGACGCCGAAGCGCCCGGCGGAGGACTCCTCGGTGCGCTTGGTGGAGGCCCGCAGCGTCGACAGCGACTCGACACCGGCCGCGTCGAGCGGGGCGCCGGTGTTGGCGGCGACGAGGAGGTCGCCGTCAAGACGGAGGCTCAGCACCCCAGCGGCACCGCCGCGGGCGGCAGCGTCGGCGGCGTTCTGGGCGAGCTCGACCACGACCCGGTCGCGGTAGCCGCCGCGGACCAGGTCGTCCTCGGCGTTGGCGTCCTCGCGGAAGCGGGCGGTCGACGCCGCCCACCCGGCGAGCACCCGGTCGCGGATCGCCGCCGTGCCGAAGGGGTCGTGGCTCACGGCTACCGCACCGGCCCGCCGCGCGGAGTCAGGAGTGGCCGAGCTCTTCGGTGTCACCGGTGTCGGCCGCGTCGTCGACGGAGCCCGGCGGGTGGTCCGACGGTCGCACCGCGATGACGTCGTAGCCGAGCTCGTCGACGAGGGGCGGCGTGACCTCGACGGGCGCCGGCAGCACGGCGAGCTCGGAGTGGGCACCGCACCCGTGGTCGTAGGACACGACCCGGCCGTCGCTGGGCGAGTACGCGTTGGCGCAGACACCGAACACCCGGCGCAGCGAGCCCGCGAGCGGGGTGACGAAGCCGCAGGTGGCGCACTGGGCCGGCGCCGCCTCGGCGACCGGTGCGGTCGGCCCGCTGTCGCCGGAGTACCAGCGGTCGACGGCATCGTCGCGGCCGAGCGGGGACATGACCCGCGGCCGGCCGAGACCGAGCTCCCACACGGCGACCCGGTCGGAGTCGTCGTCGATGCCGTCCGCATCCTCGTCGCGGCTGTCCGGACCGGCCGCGGTGTAGCCGGGCTCCAGGCGATCGTCGTCGGCGTCGGTGGGCAGCAGGTCGCCGACGCCGAGGTCGCCCGGCGCCAGGCGCCGGCTCCACGGCACCCAGGCCTTGGCCAGCAGGGCCGCCGGGCCGGGGAGCAGGACGCTGTCGCACACGGTGACGCTGCGGCCGCGCGGCACCCGGGCGACGGTCACCGCCCAGTGCCAGCCCTGGTAGGCCGGGTCGAGGCAGGCGAACCTGTGGGTGACGAGGCGCTC
>Ga0126306_10001520_pt1 | contig 12457 bp, 9 predicted proteins | sample Plot27_FD_92592 | JGI IMG/M metagenome (GOLD analysis project Ga0126306, IMG submission 92592) | Serpentine soil microbial communities from UC McLaughlin Reserve, CA, USA - Plot27 | ecosystem: Environmental > Terrestrial > Soil > Grasslands | place: USA: UC McLaughlin Reserve, Lake County...
CCGCTGACGTGGAGGACGCGCTACGTGACGCGTCCGAGCGACTGGCTCAGCTCGCGGGCGCTGTACGGGGATCCGCTTCTGTGACGGGCAAGCTAACCGCCGACCGGTCCGAGGAGGGCGAATCGTAATGGCCGCCGGCGTCGACGTTCGCCACAAGAAGGCGTGCACCACTCCGCGCGACGACGGCCGATGCTGCGGCGCCTCGTGGCAGGCGTATGCGTACGACAAACGCGCCGGAAACTGATCCGCCGCACGTTCCCGAACAAGACTGCCGCGAAGCAGTGGCGGCACGACGCCATCACCGCGCTGCGCGCAGGCGAGCAGATCATCCCGACCGGCGAGACCGTCCACGACGCTATGACGCGTCTCCTGTCCGCCATGGAGGACGGGACCGCCCTGGACCGCTCTGGGCGCCGTTACCGGCCCGCGACGGTCCGTTCCTACCGGCAGGCCTGGCGCGGGTATCTCGAACCGTCCCTGGGCCGTCTGCGGCTGTCTGAGGTGCGCCGCGGCGACGTTCAGCGCATCGTCGATCGCATGCACGCCGATGGGAAGTCCGGCAGCACGATCCGCAACAAGCTCGACGTGCTGCGGGTGCTGTACCGGCGCGCGCTTGAGGATGAGGAAGTCACGCGCACGCCGATGACGAGCCTGCGGCTGCCGGAGAACCGGCACCAGCCGCGTCGCGTCGTCAACGTCGACCGCGCCGACGGGCTGCTCGACGCGCTCGCGGACGGCGAGCGCGCGCTGTGGGCTACCGCCGTGTTCGCCGGGTTGCGGATCGGGGAGCTGCGCGCGCTGCGCTGGACCGCTGTGGATTTCGACGCCGGTGTCATCCGCGTGCAGGCGGGGTGGGACGACAAAGCCGGCGAGCAGCCGACCAAGACTGCCGCCGGCGCGCGGACGGTCCCGCTCGCTGGCCGGTTGCGCGCGGAGCTCGCGCGGCACAAGCTCGCGACTGGCCGCAGCGGCTCAGACCTCGTGTTCGGCCGCACCCCGGCCGCGCCGTTCACCCGCTCGACGGTCCGGGCGCGCGCCATCCGGGCATGGGAAGCCGCCGGCCTCGAGCCGCTCACCCCGCACGAGATGCGCCACACCGCCGCTTCCTACATGGCCGCCGCCGGCCTGTCGCCGAAAGAGGCGCAGACCGCGCTGGGACACGCCGACATTCGCACGACGTTGAACGTGTACGCGAAGGCGGTTCCGGGGTGGGAGACCGAGGCGGCGGCGAAGCTCGATGCGTACCTCGGTGCGAAAGTCTTGCGAAAGTCCGGTTCCCAGCCGGGCGGTTCCTAGCGGTTCCCCAGCGGTTTCAAACCGCGGCGTAGAGCCAAACTTGGCTCTACGCGGTGCGTGGGAGCCGACTTCGAATCCCCGTAGCGGTACCTCGAGGCCCTGCAAATCGCAGGGTTCCGCGTTCTCAGGGGCTTGACGCCACGCCGGCCACTTCGAGCCGCGCACCCCGCAGCTGACCCGGACGCGGACTTCCCCCGCATCCAGCGCCGCGGCGCCGAGTGCACCGTCGGCGAGATCGGCCACGACACGACGCGCTTTGCCACCTTGCGGCCCTGGCGTCACGGGCCGGCCAATGCCCCGGCAACGACAAGTCGGCCGGCAGACGCCGCTCCGGCAAGACCCTGTGACGGATCCAAGCGGGACGGTTTCAACCGAGCCAGCGGTTGGCCGTGTACGGCGGCAGCGTGCGCACGAAGAGCATGATGATGACGGTGGCGCCGAAGTACCCGTACAGGCTCGCCACCGACTCGTGCTGCTCGGTGGCGTTCTGTCCAAACGCCAGCAGCCCGAAGACGAGCAGAGCCATCGCGAGGCAGGTGAGCAGGAACGGCTTGCGCTTGGACGGCCTGAACTCCGTCGTCGCCAGGCTGGCGATGAGGAGCAGGAACACCAGGCCCTCGAGGATCGTGATGATCACCCACGAGACGTCGGCGCCCGGGATCGTGCCGATGAAGGTCTCGTCGAACTGCTTCTCCAGCGGTGGAGGGATCGTGAAGTCGCCGTCGATGGCCTTGTTCCAGAAGCCGTAGAAGAACAGCCCGCCGATCATCACGTAGAGCCCGACCAGCGCGAACAGGTACGCGACCTTGTCGAACGGGCTCGCTTGGACGGTGCGGTCGTATTCATCTGTCCGCGCAGAAACCGTGCTCATTTCGTTCTCCTTCGAGCGAGAGGACTGACCCTGAGATGGTCTGAAGTGACGTCGGGGCTGTAAGCCACGGAACTTCCCAGGCGCCCTGCCGTTCGGCATCGGGGCGTACTACCGGATCGCCATCCGTGATTTCCCGACGGCTCGCTCGAAGGCCCGGACCATGGCGGCCGCCCGCTGTGGCGCCTCTGCTCAGAACCGCAGTGGCAGGTTCGTGACCGCGCGCAGGTAGGGATCGGTCTGCCACTGTGCGTCACCGTCCAGCGCGAGGTCCGGGAACTCCGCGAGCAGCATCTCGATCGCCACCGGGCCGACGAGCCGGACGAGCGGCGCGCCGATGCAGTAGTGGATCCCCGCGCCGAAGCTCATGTGCGCCTCCCCTGCGCGGCTGATGAGGAAGGCGTCGGGATCGGTGAACACGCTCGGGTCGTGATCGGCGGCGCCCACGACCGCGGTCACCTTCGCATTCTGCTTGTACTGCTTGCCGCCCACCTCCGTGTCGACCCCCGCGTAGCGGTCGATGACCTGCACCGGGCCGTCGAAGCGCAGCATCTCCTCGAGCGCGCCGCCGATCAGCGAGGGGTCGCCGCGCAGCGCCGCGAGCTGGTCGGGATTCAGCAGCAGGTTGCGGACGCCCGTGCCGATGATGAACGTGGTCGACAGGTACCCGGCGACGAGGAAGTCGACGGCGCACATCTGGACCTCCTGTGGGCTGAAGCCGGCCCGCGCGAAGCCGTCGCACATCTGGGCGAACAGGCCCTCCGCCGGCTGCGCCTTGTCGGCGAGCAGCATCGCCTCGAAGAACGAGTTGAGCGCCATCGAGCAGGTCGCGCCGGCGCCGCGCACGGAGGCCGACTGGGTGATGTCGTGCGCGGCCGCGATCGCCGCCTGCCAGGTGATCAGGCCCGTCCAGACGCCCGGGTTGTTCGGGATCCCGAGCAGCGTGAAGAGCACGCTCGAGGGCAGTGGCAGCGCGTAGTCGTCGATCAGCTCCATGCGCCCGTGCTGCTTGGAAGAGGCGAGCAGCGGCTCCGCGAACTGTCGGGCGAGCTGCGGCGCGGACTGGATCGCCTGGTCGAACATCGGCTCGAGGAGGCCGCGGAGCTGCGTGTGCAACAGCGGATCCGAGGCGAACAGCCCCTGCGGGAAGCTCGACATCATCCCGTAGGGCCCGTAGCCGGGCGACGCGCCGCTCGGCGGGTTCTTGAGCCACACGTCGGTGCCGGTAAGCACGGTCTGGCAATCGGCGTAGCGGAACATCCAGTCGGTCTTGTAGAGGGGGACCGGGTAGATCGGGTCCGCCTCGCGGAACCGCGCGTACGTCGGATACGGATCCGCGAGGAACGCGGGATCGTGGGGATTGAACGCGGCCGGGTCCCACCCGTCAGCCATGGATCTCCCGTGCCGGCGTCGCGACCGGGGCGGCGAGCGCGCCGAGGAGCCACGCGCTCACCTCGGGGGTGATCGTGAGGTGCTCCTCGTTGGACTCGCAGCACGCGTAGTCGTCGAACGGGCTCGCACCGGAGCCCGGCGGCGGCACCGGGGCGAACGGGTCCTGGAGCAGGTCCAGCGCGCTGACGGTCGGCACCGTGCACGTGCTGTCGAGCGCATGGACGACCGTGCCGCATCCGACGCCTGCGGCGATCGCCGCCACCTGGCCGTTGTAGGGCTCCTGCCCGCCGGGCGCCACTTCCCACGCGACCCCGGCGTCGAAGCGCAGGGGTGGCAGCTCAGGTGGCTCGCCCAGGAACCACGCGCCCTGCCCGATCGTCGTCTGCGCGCCGTCGGCGAGCGTCCGCAGCTCCGCCGAGATCCATGGCGCGCCGCTCCAGGCGAGCGTCTGGACCCCCGCCGCGCCGCTTCGCGCACCGTCGCCGCGCCCGGAGGACACGGCGAGCCGGCGCGGCAGCCTCGGGTAGTTGCCGAGCGCCGCGAGGTCCTGGACGAGCGCCTCGCGCAGCGGGCTCGTCCCGACGGTCCCCTCGTGCAGCCACCAGAGATCGAACTGCTGGTTGGCCGGCGAGTCGAGCAGCTGCGCGTAGCCCCCCAGCGCCGGCAGGAAGGGCAGGCATGCGTGGACGAACCACTGCGCGGCGAGGCTCGTATAGGTGCCGGCGTGCGGCGTGTCGATCGTGAGGAAGGTCTCCGTGTTGTGCGTTTCGCCGCGCGCGTCCATTGCGGCCAGGGCGTAGCGGCTGATCAGGCCGCCCATGCTCATGCCGCCCACGACGAGCGGCTCCTGCGTGCGCCCGATCGCCTCGCGGACGCAGGCGACCAGCACCTCCGCGTTGCGCTGGACGTCGTCCATGCCTTGGTCGAGGCCGACGAGCACGATGTCGCGGCCGGCGGCGCGCAGCGCGTTGGCGGTGCCCTGCTGGTCGAGGATGTCGTAGAGGTAGTCGGGCGGGTGGCCGCCGGGGAACCCCTCGACCATGATCACCGGGCGGCGGACGGCCGCGGCCCCGTCGGCGAGGTAGACCCACGCGTTCCCGCTGTTGCCGTTCTCCGCGCGCAGCGGCCACGTCTCGTCCGGCTCCGGAGCCGCGGGCGCGTCGCTCAGGGTCAGCTCGAACCGCGCGGTGCGGACCGCAGCGCCATAGCGGCAGCGGACGGACACCTGGGCGGCGGTCGCGCCGTCGCCGTACTCGGCCACGAGCGGCGTCCCCAGCTCGACGCGGCGGAAGCCGCCGCCGTCGCCGGGGTCGAGCTCGACGGCGTCGGGCAGCGGAGCGCCGGCGTTGGTGAGGTGGAAGTCCTCGCGCACGAGGAACGGCACGCTGTGCCCGCGGTACGTCGCCTGCGCGAGGCCCCACTGGTCGTGCAGCAGGCCGCAGGCGAAGAACGCCTCGCGCTCGTCGAGCTCGAGCGAGCGCGGCGGGTGGCGCAGAGCACGGCCCTCCGCCGCCGCGCGGCGCACCCGCGCGACGAGCCCGGCGCGAGGCACGCCGTGGTGGAAGCGGGCGATCCCGATCGGCAGCGGGCCGTCGGGACGGAACGCCCCGACGGCAGCGAGCACCTCGGGCAGCGGCCGGACCGCGCCGGCCGTCCGTGCGCCGTTCTCGAGCCGCAGGTAGGCGCCCTCCCACGCAGGCTGCGACAGCATGGGAGCCTGGCCCGTGCCGGCCGGCAGGTCGCTGGAGCCCCACCAGATGAGCACGTCGCCGGGCGGGCTTGCGCCGGACAGCAGCCGCCGGACCTGGTCGGCGAGCGTCATCCGCCACCGTTCCCGAGCGAGGCGAGATGGCGCAGCCCGCCGATCCCGGGGATCAGGCAGTAGACGCTGCCACGGGTCTGGATCAGCCGCGGCAGGCCCGTCAGGACGATCGGGTCGCGGCTGTCGTCGGTGCGCACGACGAAGTGGCCTCCGCTCGAAGGCTGCGCACCGATCAGCGGATCGCGTGTCCCGCGCAGGCCGTGCGTCGCGATGTCCTCGTTGGCCCACACGCGCAGGATGAACTCGTACTGGAGCTCGAGGTCGCCGCATACGAACAGCCCCATGAGGCCGCGCTCGACGCCGTCGTCGGGAGCGCCGGGAGCGAGCGGCGGACCGTACGGCATGCCGCGCCGCACCAGCCGGCGGCTGTGCGGCTTGCCCATGACGAGCGCGCCCCGCGGGTTCAGGCGCCTGATGTGCGACCCGATCGGGCAGCGACGGCCCTCGGCGTCGTCGTAGAACGTCGTGTGCCCGACCCCGGGCGCGTAGTCGAACTCGTTGAGCCGGTGCTTCGTGATCGCCGGATCCGGCGTGGCCGTGTCGGGTGACAGCGTCAGCGGGACGCCGTTGCGCCAGCGGCCGAGGAGCTTCGCCGCGAGGAGCTCGGGGTCGAGCTGCCAGAGGTCGCCGCGGTCCCGCAGGAACGCCTCGAAGCCGTGCACGTCCTGGCGCAGGATGCGGAACGCGGCGTAGGTCGCGTTGTCGCCGAGCTCCGGCGGCACGCTGCCCAGGAAGTTGCCCCCGTAGGTGTTGACGTAGTCGCGGCCGAGGAGGAAGTCGCCGACGTCCGCCTCCGGCTGCATGTCGGGCCGGCTGGGGCTCGGCGCTCCGGCGATCCGCGGCTGCGCGATGCCGTCGCGGTAGCCGAAGTGCACCCGGCCCTGCGGCAGGGCGTTCGCGTCGTGCGCGGAGATCTCGGTCAGGTCGCAGGCGGCGAAGATCTCGCGCAACCGCGCCGAGATCTCGTCGACCCGCCGGACGCGGTGCTCGTCGGTGTAGAGCGAGAGCAGCATGTGCACGGCCGGCGTGCCCTCGCCGCCGAGGATCCACTGCGACGGGGCGCTCTCCCCGACGTCGCCGAGGCCCACACCGTCGCGGTAGTCGGGGTCGGGCGCCTGCGCTCGGAACGCCGGGCCTTGCTGGAACGCGGTCGGGAAGTCCGCCAGCACCGCGGCGGGAACGCCGAGCGCCTGCAGGCCCGTCCACGTCACGCCGAGGTTCAGCGTGTAGTGCGGCTTGTCCTCCCACTCCTCGGCGGTGGTGATCTGCGGGCTGCGCTGCTCGTCGCCGGACACCAGGCCCGCGATGAACTCGGCGCCGCCGTTCGGCTCGGTCACGGCGAGCGCGAAGTGACGCGCGTTGGCGGAGCGATAGCCGCGCAGCAGGTTGCCCTGGATGTCCGCGAGATCGAGGGCCATCGCCTAGAGCCGCCGCGCGCCTCGGAGGATGTCGATCACGGTGATCTCCGGATAGGCGGACCACACGCCGACCTGCCCGAGGTTGTGGGACATGACGAACTCCGTGAACTCGGTCGGGTAGCGCTGCACCGGCAGCGGCGGCGCGCCGGCGATGAACTGGAGGATCTCGGTGAACGCGTCGCCGAGCACGGCGACGAAGTCCATGATGTAGCTCTGCAGGCCACCGTCGTAGGCGGTGATCACCCACAGGATCGAGCCGTCCGGGCTCGGCAGGAAACGGGCGAAATGGACGTAGTGCAGCGAGGAGAGCGCCGCGTGGACCTCGCCGGCCGCGGATTGCAGGAGCGCCATAAGCGCGGGCATCTGCGTCGGGTTCTTGAGTGGCAGGTAGAGGTTGAGCGCGTTCTGGACCTGCGCCTCCAGACCGAACTGCAGCGAGAGGTCTGCGCCGGGCGCCGCGGCGGGCGCGGGGCTTGGGCTCGTGTCGATGTGCGGGACGAGCATCAGAGGATCTCGGCGATGCGCAGCTGCTGGACCGCCCCCAGCCGTTCGAACGTGGCGGTCGCTGCGGCCAGGAGCGCGTTGCGCTCGTGACCGGCGACGTCGTGGCGGACGAGCTCGAGCCGGGCGCGAGCGATGTCGTACTCCATCTCCATCGCGGTCGCGACGGCCTCGGCCTTGCGCCAGGCGCGCCGCGCGGCCTCCGGGTGCCCGCGCTCCCACTCCAGGAGACCGGCGAGCAGCCAGCGGCGTGGCCGGATGCCATGGAACGTCAACGCGATCTTGCGGAGCGCGCGGCAGCCGTGGCGCGCCTTGCGCTCCAGCTCCGGGCCCTGCGGGCGGTCCGCGGTGGCGAGGAGCTCGAGGTAGACCTCGACAGCGCCGGCTGTGAAGTCGGCCCAGTGAAACCCGGTCGGCGTCCGGCCGGTGACCATTTCGATCACGTCGTCGGCGGCTCGCTCGGCGTCGGCGCGCCGGCCCTGGCGCAACCGCGTTCCGGCCGTCGAGTAGTGCTTCTCGATCAGCGTTCCGCCGTCGCTGGCGGCGGTCTCGATCACCAGTGCGGCCCCGAGCGCCCGGTCGGCGAGCTCGGTCTCGCCGCGGCCGAGCTGCGTCTGCACCTCGTCGAGGAGCGACCACGTTTCGAGCTGGCGGTTGGCGTTGCGGGCGGCGAGTTCGCGCGTGCGCCGCCAGCACGCCTCGGCGCCGCGGAAGTCGCCGCCGCAGATGTGCAGCGCGGAGCGCGTCTGCCAGAGCTCGGCCTCCAGGTTGTAGTCGCCGATCGTGCCGAACAGCTCGAGCGCCCGGTCGCTGGCGGCGATGCCACGCCGCCAGGCGCCCCGCTGGGCCGCAATCAGCGCGTGCACGTTCCAGACGTAGGAGAGCGCCTCGGATTGCCCCTCCTCATCGGCCATCCGCACCGCCCGGGCGGCATAGCGGTCGGCCAGCCGGCGCAGATTGAGCAGGCTGACCACCCCGGCGGCGTTGGCGAGCGCGCGCGCGAGCTGCGGCGAGGATCCGGCCTCCTCGCCGACGTTGACGCCGGCGAACTGCAGATACACGAGCTCGGCCGCCGACTCTCCGTTGAGGTAGCTGATCTGAACGAGTGTCTTGTAGCAGTCGACCGCCTCGTCGAGGACGGCCTTCTCGGCACGGCGGCGGTCGCGGTAGCGGCGCGGCAGCGCCAGGTGGGCGGCCTGCGTGGCAGCCGCTCCCAGCAGGCTGCGCGCCATCGGCAGCCCGCCCCTCGGGATCTCGCGGTCGAGCCGGGAGACCGCGCGCTCGAGCAGCTTGCGGCTGCGCTCGAAGTCGCCGAGGAAGTAGTGCGCGGTCGCCTCGCCCTTCGCCCAGAGCGCGCGCCGCGCGGCGTCCGCCCCGGACTCGTCCTGCGTATCCAGCTGCGTGTAGAAGTGGGCCGCCTCGCGGAACGCCGCGCTGCGCAGCGCCTGGCGGCCGGCCTGCTCGAGGTATGTGATGGCCTTGGCGGGCTGGTTCGTCTCAGCCCAGTGGTGAGCGAGCAGCGCATGGTGGGGCTCGAGCTCCTCGGTCGAGTAGCTGCGCTCGTACCACTCGGCGACGGAGCGGTGCAGCAACCGGCGCTGGGACTCGGTCAGCAGCCCGTAAGCCACCTCGCGCGTGATGTCGTGGCGGAACGCATAGCTCGGCTCCTCCTCGGGCTCCTCCGGCAGGATGAGGTCGAGCGTCACCAGAGCACGCAGGTGGTCGAGGACGGCCCGCCGCTCGCCGCTCACCGGATGTACGTCCGCGACGGTCCGGGCCGAGAACGTCCGCCCGACGACGGCGGCGACCTTGAGCACGAGCTGCTGTGACGGCGTCAGGCGATCGACCAGGCTCAGCACGGCTCCCTCGACGGTGGAGGGCACGTCGAGTCGCTCGAGCTCGCCGACCACCGTGGTCGTGCCGTTCTGGACCGTGACGATCCCGCCCTCCTGCATCGTCTTGATCAGCGCCTCGCAGAAGAAGGGATGGCCGGCGACGCGGTCCTCGACGAAGCGGCTCAGGTCGGGCGGGACGTCCGTCACCCCCAGCCGCTGACCCACCAGCGCCGCCGTGTGCTCGGGCGCAAGGTTCCTAAGGCGCAGCGGGCGGACGGACGCCATCGAGGTCAGGGCGTCGTAGTCCTCGGACTCCGCGGCGGGGGCGCGCGTCGTGACGAGCGCCAGCAGCCGCGGGACCGACCGCACGACGTCGTGCAGGAGGCCCCATGAGTTGCTGTCGAGCCAGTGGGCGTCCTCGACGAGCAGCAGCACCGGCTCGTCGGCGGTGACGCGCGAGAGGATGCGCGTCAGCAGCATCGTCGTATTGTCGGCGCGCAACTCGCCGGTCATCGCGGTTGTGACCTCGTTGTCCGGGATGGCCACGGGCAGCACGGTGGAGAGCAGCGGCGCCAGCCACCTGATCTCCGGCGCGCCGTCGATCCGCTCGAGCACGAGGCGCTCCAGCGCGGCCGGATCGGGCGGCTCAGCGTCGAGACCGAGCACGTCGGCGAAGACCGGGCGCCACGCGTAATAGCCGGTCGAGCGCTCGACCGCGTCCGCCGCCGCTGTGAGCACCCGGACGCCCGCACGCTCCGCCAGCCGGCCGGCCTCGGCGAGCAGCGCCGACTTCCCGATTCCCGCGTCGCCTTGGAAGACCAGCGCCCCGCGCTCGCCGCGGTCGGTGAGCAGCTCGAGCCGCTCGGCAAGGATGGTGCGCTCCGCCGCGCGGTTGACGAGCGGGCCGTGGCGCGGCGCCACGCCCGCGCGCACCTCGACGAAGCGCCGGATCGGCACCGCCTCGGCCCGTCCCTTGACGGTGATCGCGGGGAGCGGCTCAAAGCCGAAGCGTTCCCCGACCGCGCGTGCCGTGGCCTCGTCGCAGAGGATGTCCCCGTCGCCGGCGAACGCGAGCCGCGCGGCGAGGTTCGTGACGTCTCCGTGCAGCATGTACTCGCGCCGCCGGTCCCCGCCGAAGATGCCGCAGAACACTCGGCCGCTCGCAACACCGACCGAGGACGGCAGGCCCAGCTCGCCGAGCGATGCGCGCACGGCTGCTGCCGCGCGCAACGCCCTCTCCGCGTCGTCCTCGTGGGCGCGCGGCGGCAGCCCGAACACGCCCGAGAGCGTGAGCCCCTTGTTGTCCATGAAGGGCTTGCTGGCGCCCTCGAACCGGGCGATCGTCTCCTGGAAGGTCCGCACCGCCGGCTGATGGCGCTCGATCCCTTCACGGGACGTGCCGCGCTCGTCGAGCAGCCTGGCCATGACCACCGTCACATGGCGAACTTCGGCGAGCCATTCCGTTCCCGATTCGGCGCGCCACGCTCGGGCCGGGGCAGGGACGAACGGGGCGATCCGCTCGGATGGGATGTCGACAGCATGCTGCACCGATCGCTCAGGCCCGGGCGACCCATGCATCGCTGCCAGCACGACGAAGCCGTCTTCGGCCGGCTCTACGCGCTCGACGACGTCGGCCAAGCACTGCCACGCTGATGGTGCGAGCACCACGCCGCCGGCCGGCGCCAGCCGCTCGGCGGCTGATACGGCGTCCAGTGGGTCGCCGGCGGGCAGCAGCTCCCAGCGCCCGTTGACGCCCCCGACGAGCGCCAGCTCGAATTCGCCGGCGGCGATCCCGATCCGGGTGCGCAGGCGACGGCCCGCGGGAGCGGGGTGACGATCCTCGGCGGCTTGAAACGCAAGCGCTGCGCGTGCCGCACGCGCCGTGGCATCGGAGAGGTCCTCTCCATCGGCGGCCGGCCAGAGGCACATGAACGCGTCACCGGTGACCGCGAGCAGGTCTCCACCGTGTCCGTATACGGTCTCCGTGATATGCACGAAGTAGGCGTTGAGCGAGCGCGCGAGCTCGTCAAGGCCCTCGGGTCCCGCGCTGCAGAGCTCCTCCACCCGCGAGGTGAATCCCTCGATGTCCGTCAGGACAAGCGCGCCGCGGACCGGCGACGCTTCGGCCTCGGTCAGCGGCGCGCCTGACGCGAGCCGCGCGCCCAGGAACGAGCACACGTAGCTCGAGCTGTGTCGTAGCGCAAGCGGCGCGGCGATCGAGACAGCGACCTGTTCCCCGGTTGCCGGTGCGTCTGCCAATGGGCGCAGCGTAGAACAGCGCCGAGAGCCGTGCAGGCGAATTCCGTCACCCTCCGCTCCTCATCCGGCCGAGCGGCCCGGAGCCCGGCCGGCCGACCAGACTCGACTAGACGCCGAGGCGCGTCTTGTCGTTCTACGGATTACGCGGGTTGGTTCCCCCCGCGCAGGCTCCGTGGCCCGCATCCCCAGGAGATCCCTGGTTATGGGGAGTCTGGACGATGAACTCGATTTGGCCCTGGGCCGGGTTCATGTCGTTGAGCCCGTTGAAGGCGCAGATCGAGTTCGCGTGCTCGGGTGCCCCGGTGCTCACTCCCGAACCGGAGAACGGAACGCCGGGAGTGCCCGGAGGGCCAGTCACCTCGCCGGCGGAAGCGGCACCTGCGCTTGCACCCGCAAGGGCGGCTCCGCACGCCGCGGCTGCGAAGAAGGACTTCGTGCGCATCTTCCTTCCCCTTTCTGTGCGTCTGTTGTTGAGAGCCGACGCTACTAAGGCGCGGGAATGGCGTCAATCGAGACGCAGGTATCGCGTCAATCGATCCGCCGTGCGTCTCAGGACTGCGAATCCGGCTCCGGCTGCGCGTCGTCCGGCACACGGACCCAATCCGTGATGTGCTTGTGGCGGACTCGGAACGCGGTGCGGGCGGTGTTGCCGGTGCCGGAGCCGCACTTGCCCTTGCCTGGGCGCTCGGTCAGGCGGAACGTCGCGATGAAGAACCCCTTCGCCGCCGGCTCGATCCCGATCAGCTTCGCGCCGCACGGGAGCGTCCGGTTGAAGAAGCGCGCGTGCTCGCGGGTCTCCAGCTTGATCGGCGCCGTGCCGTTGGAGACGATGCTCGGCAGCGCGAAGTAGCGAGCCGCGCCGCGGACGTCTCCACGCCGCAGGGTGTCGGCCCAGGCGCGCACGATGCGGACTGCGGCCGGTTTCACGTCGCGGCTCACCTTCGGCTCGGGCGTCGGCGTCGGTGCCGCCCGCTTCTCGGTGGCGCCCGGCGTCGTGAGCTTGTAGCGGTCGTCGCCGCCGCCGCCGCCGCCGCACGCGCTGATAGCGAGCGCGGGGGCCGCACCG
>Ga0126306_10001521_pt1 | contig 12445 bp, 13 predicted proteins | sample Plot27_FD_92592 | JGI IMG/M metagenome (GOLD analysis project Ga0126306, IMG submission 92592) | Serpentine soil microbial communities from UC McLaughlin Reserve, CA, USA - Plot27 | ecosystem: Environmental > Terrestrial > Soil > Grasslands | place: USA: UC McLaughlin Reserve, Lake County...
GAGACCGCTCACCCCGATGTGAACATGATCTTCGGCGCGGTCATCGACCCGAACATGGGCGACGACATTCGCATCACCGTCATTGCGACCGGTTTTGATCGCAGCAGCATGCCCCGCCGCGCGCTGGAACGCAACCCGCGCGAAAACAAGCGGAATGATTCAGGTCTTTACATGCGGTCTTCCGAGTCGGTCAGTGTGCACGCGGACCATCCATCCGGTGAGGCGAAATCTGCCGGTGCATCCATGCCCTCGGTGAGCAAGGACGATCTGGATATCCCGACCTTTTTGCGGAATCGCCGGTAAGAGAGATCAAACCCGACAGGTCTTATTCGCGCTATTTCTTCTCCTGACGTTTGCGCGGATCAAGGCCTTTCTCAGCTTGAGGCTTGCTGAGACCTGTCAGGTTTTAATAAGATAATTTGGTCAAGTCCAGTTCCCCAAAGCCGGGGCGGTCTTGGCGTGCCTGGGCGAGGCACGCCTGACCGCCCCGCGCGTTTACCCCACCCTGCCTCCCCAATAATTGTCCATATAGATAAATTCCCCTATATTTTGTTGGGGTTTTGGGGGAGATGTCACGTAGCGATGCAGTGGGCAATTATGTTAAAATACAGATCATGAAAGCTGTACTCCCCAAACCCGTTCATGAATCATATCGAAGGCACCGCAAGCAACTGACCGGCCAGATCATTCTGCCTGTTGCGCTGGCGGCGCTCCTGTTCATTGCCCTGATCGTGCTTGTGAATATTGCCACCTTCCGTGATAGCGGAGATGTGGGTCGCTGGGCAGCGATCTCCACCATGTGGATCGCCATGCCGGTCTGTGCGATGGGACTTGTTTTTCTTCTGCTGCTCGGCGGGATCGTCTATTTGATGGGACGATTGCTGGGCATCGCGCCCACGTATACAGGCAGGGCGCAGGATTTTGTTCATAAGCTTGCCATCCGAATACGACGGGTAGCTGACGCAGTTGTCAAGCCAGTGATCACCGTGAGCTCGGTCGGTGCAAGTATCAATCGTTTCTTAGGAAGGAAATAAATGATGAATAATCGAATTTTGATTTTCGGTGCACTGATTGGCGCCGCAACAGGATTGGCCGCTGCATTTATTCTGCAGCGCCGCGCCGAACAGACCGGCAATGAGATCTCGCTCTCGACCGGTGAAGGCATCCAACTTGGCGTAATGGTCATGGGTCTCTTGCGGGCCATCTCGGCGCTGGGGGATGAGAAATAATAGGCTAGTCAAAGACTTCTAAAATAAGCGACTACAAAATAGTCTCAGCGGAATTAGATGGGGCCGAGTTTCTGCGAACGTAAAGGGCCTCAAATAGGACTTTCTGAATGCAGCCAGCAAAGCAACCGAAGTCTGCGCGTACTTGTTTTTTAAGCATCATGATCTTCTTCCTGGTTTGTGGCTTTGGCTCCTGGGGAATTCGTGAGTTATTGTTCCCTCCAACGGACGTTTGTGCCATCGAACGGAGTGAAGGCAGGAAGCTTCTAGATATCAGCCAAGTTCATCCTATCAAAAACAACATTGAATTAATCGGGCATGTGGGTGGAAAGGCGCAGTCAGTTTTTGTGAGGGGCGATATTGCATTTGTAAAACTCGGTCTCGAGGTAGCCGCTTTCGATGTTAGAGATCCTGCTCACCTTAGAAGAATAGGATACATACTCATTCCAGGCGAACTTGTCTATGTTGACGATAGAAGGAATTATGCTTACATCCATTCCACAGGAGGCTCGTCTGGGCTGTGGAAAATTGATGTATCAAATCCTATCCAAATGTCAGCAATTCACATCTACGATTCAAAATTCCCTATCGTAAGTATTAGGTTTGTAGATGAACAAGCATATGTGACTACGCGGACGTGTGAATATACATATTTTCTTGAAGGGAGTTTCAAAACAAGATGTGACGATACACTTCACATCGTCGACACCAATGATCTCGATTCGCCTGTCCAGTGTTATCAGGGGCTTTTGGGAAATGCTGCTAGGACTTTGGCAGTATCGAGCATGCCAGAACGAATCACTGCTCCACAAATCGCTATTCAAGGAAATTACAGTTATCACGCAGAAGGAAAAGATGGGCTTAAAGTGTATGATGTTTCCAACCCCCTTCAATTGGCCGAGGTTGGCTCGTATTCCTCCACAGCTGAATTTACAGACGTCGTTGTTTACAAAGCCCATGCGTTTGCTACATCTTTGGAATGTAAAAATCAAGAAATCTATTATTGTCTCAACGCGCTCGACGTTGCAGATCCCATAGACCCAAAGGACCTGGGCGAATTACCCCATAAGCCAGTAATCGTAACGGAATTTGACCATTATGCAGTTCTAAGAGAGCAATTTGGGTATGGTAACTGGCCTCCGGGTGTCGAAATTTTTGATATGTCACTTCCAAACCCAGAAGGTGCAACGATTGCACCCGCGCAAATCGCAGATATTGTCAACATGATCGTTAGTGATAAGCGTGCTTATGCCACGACAAGGGATAATCGGTTTCTAATTCTTGACATCTCCACAGTTGAAAACCCAGTTACCATCGCCAGTTATAATCTTGGTGGCCAAGATCAGCTAAATTATGGTATTTCAGTAGTTCATAATTATGCATATATCATTGTTCGGGATATAGGATTGCGAATCTTGGATATCTCTGATGAAACAACGATCAGAGAGGCTGGGATATATAGAATGGAGTCTATTCCTGTCGAACTAACAGCAAAAGATCAATATGTATATATCGCCGAATGGTACGGCACTCTTGAAATTGTTAATGTTTCTGATCCTATGCGACCTATCCGGGTCGGAGTTTATGATGCAAAAGGTCGAATCAATGGGATGCACATTGTAAATAATTATTTGTTTGTGACTGCTGGTTCTTCCGGTTTACAAGTTCTGGATATCTCAGACCCAGCGTTTCCATCTCTGGTTAGTTCTTTTACTAGTGGTACCTTCATGACAGGTGTAGATGTTAATTGCCAGCATATTTATATATCCGACATAGAAAACGGTCTTTTCATCCTTCAGTCAGATTTGTTGCCCACTGATAAGTGTGATTGATTATGGCGATTTATTAGGTCTTTATCCTTCCTTTCAAATCCTCTGCTTTGAACGGGCCTGCCTCCTTCATCAGAGCACGTGCCTCCTCTACTTTCTTCCAGACGTTCCATAACAATACGCCGCGCACACGGTCGTCGTCTATATAATAGACGACTCCCTTTTTGAAGGGCTCCTCCTGCCAATCCTCGATGGTTTTCATCTTGCTGCTCATTTCCCCGACCGCTTCATATCCCAGCTCGAACAGATCAGAGTAGAACATCGGGGTGTGAGTATAGGTTTCGCCTGCGCCGGCCATGTTGCGCCCGGCGAGCTTTCCCATTTGGACGGCATTATCTTCATGCTCCACGCGGGTCCTTTTTTCCAGCGTGGTATGGTAAAAGCTGGCTGCATCCCCGGCTGCGTAAATATCAGGGACGGAGGTTTCGAGGCGTTCATTCACAATGATGCCGCTATTCGTTTTGATGCCAGACTCTTTCGCCAGATCCAGATTCGGGTGGATGCCGATCCCGGCCACGACCCCATCTGTTTCGAAGGTACGACCGCTGCCGGTGTGGATCACAATGCGATCGCCCTCCTTTTGGAGGCTGGCGGCTGATTCGCCTGTCACCACTTCCACCCCTTTTTCACGATAATAATCATTGAGGAACTGCGAGAGATCCTTGGGGAAGATACTGTCGCTGATTGCATCTTCAGGGAAGATCATCGTCACTTTCTTGCCGACCATCGTCAGCGCCGCGGCGATCTCTGAACCAATAAAGCTCCCACCGATCACCACGAAGTGGTTCCCATTCTCTGTCAGGGCACGCAGATGTTGGTAATCTTGGAAATTGCGATAATAAATGATATTGCCATTTCCAAAGGGCAGGTGATTCGGCGTGCCACCTGTTGCCAGCAGCAGCTTCTCATATGTATATTCATTTCCGGCATCGTCAACGACGTGTTTTTTCGCCGGATCGAGTTGCACGACTTTACGATCCAGATGAAGTTCAGCCCGCTGTTCTGTCTTGCGCCAGATCTTTTCCACCGGACGGCCCTTCCATAATCCTTTGGATAGATTCGGCCGCATGTATGGCGGATCCGGCTCCATGCTAAGCATGCCGATTGATCCCTCGGTATCCATTTCACGGATGCCTTTTGTTGCGCCATCCCCTGCCAGTCCGCCGCCGATGATCAGATATTTGTATTGTTTCATTGCTGCTCCTTGTGAATTACATTAATAATAACGACAAACCCGGGAAAATGTACAGCTAATATCAGAATTGATGAAGTCAAGTTCATACTCTCAGGCAGGACATTCTTTTAGATATCTTCCTGCCAGGGATTGCCATATGCTTATTGGTGTCGGGCGTTTAATGCTCATACAGCCCATACAAGGCTGACTGTTTTTCTCTAAGTGAGGCCATCAGCCGGTTGGAGGCTGTAATGAATTTATCCACTCCCTCCTCCTCCAGTTGTTGTGTGACGGCATTCAGGTCTATTCCAACGAATGAAAGTTTGTTCAGTACGTGATACGCTTTGGATATGTCTTGTTCTAGGCTCCGTCGGGGATGCCCATGGTCTCGATAGGCATCCAGCGTTTCAATAGGCAACGTGTTGATCGTGTCTGGCCCGATCAGAGGTTCGACATACATGGTATCGCTGTATGTAGGATTTTTCGTGCTCGTGCTGGCCCACAATAATCGTTGCGTGCGTGCGCCTTTCTTTGCTAGACTTGCAAAACGATCGCTGCTGAAAATTTCCTTGTACAGCTGGTACGCCACCCTGGCGCTGGCAATCGCGACTTGCCCATGCAGACCCGCGGCAATAACGGCCTGTGAATCCTCTGTCAGAAACTTCTTTTCCAACAGGGGATCGAGAAGAACATCGATGCGACTGAGGAAGAAGCTTGCCACCGATGCAACCTGCTTGAGGTTCCCCGCCCTGCTCGCCAGGGTTTCCAGGCCTGTGATATAGGCGTTTGCCACTTCCTGATAACGAGGGATGCCAAATAACAGGGTAATGTTGATGTTAATCCCCTCTCCGATGAGCTGCTGGATCGCTGGAATGCCTTCGCGAGTGGCCGGTATCTTGATCATGGAATTTGGCCGGTCCACCTGGGACCAAAGCTGGCGAGCTTCCTCCATCGTTCCTTTCGTATCGTGTGCCAGGGTTGGCGATACTTCCAAACTCACGAATCCATCCTGTCCCTTCGTCCGATCATATATAGGGCGCAATACGTCGGCAACCATTTGAATATCTTCCACCGTAAGGAACCGGTAAATCTCGTCCGCGGTTTTCCCTTCCAGCGTTAGAGTATGGATCGCCTCATCATAGTCATGGCTATCTCCGATCGCCTTTTCGAAAATCGAAGGATTTGAAGTCACTCCACTTACACCATTCTCGTCGATCAAATTCTGTAACTCGCCTGAGGCTAGCATTCCTCGACGAATAAAATCCATCCAAACACTTTGTCCAAGAGTTTGCAACTGCAATAGTGGATTGTGTGTCATGGTTTACTCCTTATTCAATCTATTTATTTCTCATTTCTTTGCAATCCGCAACTGGTGAAAAACTCAGATCTCAGACTGGGATCCTCGGCATAATGACCGCGCCATACGGTTGTTCTTGTCATCGGTGCTGTTTCTCTTACACCTCGCATTTCCACACAGAGGTGGTGTGCTTCAAGAAATACGGCCACACCATGGGGATGCAGCATAGTTTCCAGAGTATCGGCAATTTGGTGCCCGATTCGTTCCTGTACCGCAAAACGCTTCGAGAAAAGCCGCACCAGCCGCGTTAGCTTGGAAATACCGATGATGTTTTCGTGTGCAATGTAGCCGACATAAGCCCTGCCATAAAACGGAAGCGCGTGGTGTTCACAAAGCGCAAAAAAAGGAACGGGTCCTTCTACCACCTGGCTGAGGTGGCAGTCTGGTTCGCCCCGGCATTCTGTGTCAAAGACTTTGAGCAGCTTTGGGTCGCCATCATAGCCCTCCGTAGCATCAAAGAGCGCCTTAATAAAACGCCGAGGTGTATCTTTTGTCGCTGGTGTGTCTACATCCAAGCCAAATGCAGAAAAGATTTCTGCGGCATAGCCCTCGAACTTATGAATATCTTCATCGGAAATTTTGCGCGTCTGCAGTTGCACCGCCCCACGATATTCAATATCATGAGGATCATTATGTAAGATCATTCCTATCTCCTACTTTTGTCGTAAAGCTTGTTTGTGATCGAAATGGATGTGGGTCCATTCCAAGAACTATTCCGCTTATTAGTTGCGCGTAGAGGCTCTTTCTTACTAAAACAAAAGCGCTTCCACGTTTTCATGGAAGCGCTGATGAAGTTATTGTACCGATGTATGGAATGGGATCTTGTCAATGATTTGACGAAAATCTCCTCTCACCTTCCAGGCGCATGCGATCTCTTGTGTCGTTTTCAACCATCATCCCGCAGGCATCGCTACAGCGATGCCTGCGGAACAAATGTATTGTGGAAGATGAGTTATTTAAACTTGTTGGGGAATTGTCTGATAATGCCTTCACTGAGCATATCAGCCATTTCGAGCGCCTGGATATGGACCTGGTCATAAAAAGCAATGGATGCCGCGTAATCGCCATTCAGGTAGGCTACGGCTTCCTTGAGAGTTAGGTCAAGATGTTCTCGCATCATTATCTTCATCTCTTCGAGCGGCCAGTTCTCAGGGTTTGCAGCATTGAGGAATTCTGCGATGTCATCAGCGTTCTCATACCAGCGCGCAGTTGCGTCTTCGAGCGCAGTTGCATCTCCATTCTTCGCGGCCTGGAGGATCTCTGCTGCAATTAGAATATGGTCTCTCAACAATGCAGAGAGTTGCTCTCCGGCTGCATCACCATAAAATGGCTTTGTGGCATCGCCAATATCGTCCTGGTTCTGCAACAATCGTTGGACAGTGGGACCCTGATCCGGAAGATCGGCGAACATGCTGATAATGACCATTCGTGTCCACGTGATATGGTCTTCCCAAAGCTTACGCATTGCATCGTGAAAGGCTTGCGCATCCATTTTGGGCTTGGCTTCTGCAATCATCCCAGGGGCAATGGCAGCCAATACAATGGTCAGTAGGAGCGATGAAAAGAAGATGAAACGTATTCGTTTTTTGCCATTTGCATTCATCTTTTCTCCTTGTTAAAGGAATGAAAATATTCGTGAATTTTCAATCGTCATCATCTCTTTACGGCATGGCAGCATCCCCCAGGGATTTCAGATATTCCACCAGGTCAGATTTCTCAGCGTCGGTCAAGCCCAGCCCGAAATGTGTATCGTAATGGTTCACCACATCCAACAAGGTAGCGAACCGTCCATCGTGATAGAAGCCACCTTTGGTATGCGTCCAAAGTCCCTTCAGCGGAGAAGTGCGATACATGAGGTCCGGTGAACGGTCTGCCTGGAAGGAATCGATCCCGATTTCAGCCGGAGTATGCAAATTCCAACCTGGTTCAGTGTAAAGTGGTGGAATGTGACAGCTCGCGCAGTTCGCTTTCCCTTCAAAAAGTGCATCTCCACGTGCGGCAGCCGCTGGGTCAAAACTATCTGCGGGCGGCAACGGGACTAGCAATGATAGCTGGTAGGCGTGCAGAGCAGGCAGTTTGGAGGTGATTAAATCTTCGTCTTCGGGAGTCTGTATATGACCAAAGTTGTTTGCGGCTGCAATCGGGAATTGGGCTGCATTATCGAGGCGTGGATCATAAAAGTTTCCCTTGCCATGCATAGCATGGATGGCAACAAAAGCATTCCAGTATGGAATTGAACCCCAGCCTGTCCACGTGTGCAGATTAACACCTGCCAACCCGAAGGCTGGCGGAAGCAGCGTCGCGCCAGATACATTCGTGCCTGTCACAACGCCATCTGTCACCTGTTCGGGGTTAAATGCCTTGCCATCTAGCGCTAGCTCGGCATCGAACTTGCCCGGTCCCCAACTGTTGAGCACTTCTAATACGGTAGCCCGATCAACGCCCAAAAGGGTTTCAAATGGACTTAGATCGGGTGAGAGGGCAACGATTGCGCCTACGTTTAGGTCGCGATTTGCCCAGCCGTCCAGCCGGTGACCAATCCCAGGAGCAAAGGAATCATCAACGGTCGAGTGACACAACGCACACGTAATGCCGATCGAGCTGAGGCTACCGTTTTCATTAAAGAATCCCTTGACCCCGACAACAGCATCCAACTTGAGTAGAGCTAACGTTACTGCCGGGTCATTTAGATCAACTTTTCTCCTCCTTATCTGCCTCTTCAGGGAGTCGGGCAGGGCTTTCACATCGACCTTGAGTCCGACTGATAAGGCTGTTACTGGGCTTACCCCCGGTCCTATGCCGCCAAGCTGCTCTCCCTCGATTGCTTTGTGCAGCATGAGCTGCGCGCCCCAGAAATCCTCATCTCCGAAGGTATCAAAGCGGAAGATCTGCTGGCCATCTGCAATCAGGTTGGCTGATTGGCTAGCCCTCGCTTGCATCCCGGCTGCGCCAAGCAAGACTAAAATCAGGAGAAAGGCTCCTAAATAGATCAACGACTTGTGAAATGTTTTCTGGTTTAACATGCGCTCTCCTTTCTTTACCCTAAACAATTATTCAATCAGGTCAATAGGGAGCCCAGAGATTTATGTCTGGGAAAAGTGAGCGGGCACCCTCCCCCAAATGGTTTTAGTTCATAAACTTTATACCTATAGTCTCCTTTCTTCTAATAAAGACTGCACTTAGTGGGTCAGTATTAATATGCTTCAATGAAATATACGTTTAAACTGGTCGACTGGATTTGGCTCAAGTCGGAATTCTTGATGAGTGTGCTCGATGCCCACTATAACGATTCCACACCTGCAACACTATTATGGAACAAGCTGAGAGCCAAAACAATAGATTTGTGGTGCAATAGATAAGATCGCCTTTCAGTAAGCGGGTATATATGGTTTCAAATTGCAAAATCAGATGGGGAGAGATTACACGATAGACAATTTATCCTCCTTGTTCCTCGGAATCCATGATTAGGAGTATGTCGGGAAAAGTATTGATCACTTCTTGCAGAGACCGTAACCTCGGAACATCAGTCTGAGGAGGTTCAAAATGGAAGCTGGATATCGTCGATAGCGTACGCAACACATTATTGAGATAATCTTCGACAGTGGTCTTATCCAAATTGTAAAAGGTCCCGAGCAATTTATAGGTTGTATAGGCTCTCAGCCAAAAGAGGGTTATCAATAAACGATTACGTAACGCATACCTGTGTTTTCGACCAGCGCCCACAGCACGTTGGCGCTTCACTTTATTTCGTTGGGTGTACGGTAGAGCACTCACACGGGTCATGTGGGCAATCTCAAACTCGGCATATAACTTCTCAAATTCGGCTAGAGACATTCCAATCAGGCTGTTCATAACTTGTGGTTTCTTTAGAATCTTTTCGTAAGTAATCATCGGTAAGAATTCACACATACCTGCCTTTTGTGGGATATTTTCTGCTTATTAGTTGCACATAGGTGACCTCTCTTACCAAAACAAAAGCGCCTCCATTTTCTGGAAGCGCTGATCGCATCTACACAACGTTGAGATCTAGTGAATCAAATCCTGTAAATCATCAGAAGATGGCATTCTCCCCTCTTCCTCAAGGCGTCGTAAATCGCGCAAGGTTTCATATTCAGTACGACAGGCCGGGCACTGATTCAAATGCTGTTTAACCGGCGGCAGTTTGGCAGCAGCATCTTGACCGGAGGTCTCAAGCTCTACGAAACGAGACATAAGATCAAAGCATTCAGTGCAGGAAATCTCTTCCTCCTGAGTCTCATAGATGTTTCGCAGCCACCTCTCAAAACGGTCACGGTTCATTACTACTCCTCAATCATTCGTTGCAAATCTTGCCAGAGTCTTACCTCTGTACAGTGAATAAGGCGAGTATCTCGCCAACGTCAAAACCACGTGCCTGCAATCTATTCTTCAGTTTGCGACGCGCATCGTGGAGCATTTTATAGATGGCGTTCCGGTTTGTATCCAATCGCCGCGCAACTTCATCCATGGGAACCTCATTGAAGACCATCATAATAAGCACGCGGCGCTGTTTGTCGGTTAGATCCTGTTCGATTACCTCCCAGATATTTTCCCGGATTTCCCTTTGCATGGCTGATTGGTCAGGCGTGACCTCAGACGATTTGTCCCGCATGATCCATTCCATGAAAGAGTCCCCGTCCGCAGACGATAATTGATCGAGTGATATGCCCTTCCATCGTTCCCGGCGAGCGGTCATCAAGGCGATATTGATGGCAAATTTGTACGCCCAGGTGGTGAACTTGCTATCCCCTCGGAAATCAGAGAGATGATTTATCACAGCTATGAGGGCATCCTGCGCGCAATCCTCTGCCAGTTGCAGGATTTCATTACGCCCTAATCTCTCGAAGTCGCCCAAATTACGGCTAAAGAAGAATAAGACTGCGCGTAACAAAAAATCTCGCAGGTCGGCAATCGCAGCTTCCTGCGTTGCACCGCTTGCTCTCAGATCCTCCAACCATTCCTCGTTTGTACGCGTGTTCGCCATCAAAATCATTATATCAAGAGCGCTATTTCGCTAACTTGGCTTATAACAGATCAAACCCTTGAGATACGCTCCTTCCGGAAAATGCAATGAGACAGGATGATCAACTCCTTGGAATAAATGCTCGACAATCTGCGCCTCGACACCCGCATCCAGGGCGGCGCCTGCGACAATTTTCTGGAACAATCCTGCGTCGATCCCGCCCGAGCAGGAGAACGTAACCAGGATTCCATCAGGCCGTAACAGCTTGAAGGCAAGCAAGTTGATGTCCTTGTATCCACGCGCGGCGCGTTCGGCTTGCGCAGCGGTGGGAGCGAACTTGGGCGGATCGAGGATGATCATGTCGAAGGAACGGTTCTCGTCACGGAATTTGCGCAAAAGATGAAAGACATCCCCCTCGAGGGATGTCTGGCGAGAAGCATCGAGGTTGTTGAGAGTGATATTTTCTTTGCATAATGCCAGGGCATCCGCGGAAGAATCGATCGAGAGAACTGAGTTTGCGCCTCCAGCCAGGGCGTTGACCGTAAAGCCGCCGGTATAGCAGAAGCAATCCAGCACGTCTTTGCCGCTTGAAAGCTCACGCACGCGCAAGCGGTTTGCACGCTGGTCGAGATAGGAGCCCGTTTTGTGTCCACTTGGCAGGTTTACGTTGAAGTTCAAACCGTGTTCGGTGATGGGAAACGTGTAGGAAGGAAGATCGCCGCGCAAGAGACCGATTTTGGTTACAAGCCCTTCCAACTCACGGACATCGGCATCGGAGCGTTCATAGATCGTTGTGAGCCCGGTTTCTTCAAGTAAGAGATCGGCGAATGTATCCTTCCAGAATTCAGAGCCTGCGGTGAGAGATTGAAGGACGAGTACATCTCCGTAACGGTCAACGATCAAGCCGGGGATGCCGTCCGATTCTGCATAGATCAGACGATACGCATTCGCTTGACCCTTCGACGGGCTCGAGGCAGCACTTTCGACCTTCAACCTTTGACGCATATCAATTGCCGAACGGATTCTTTGGCGAAAAAATTCCTTATCGACCGGCTTATCCTCAAACGTCCAAATGCGGGCGCGGATCTGGGAGCTGGGTGAGTAGGAAGCTCGGGCGAGGAACTGCCGGTTGGACGAGAGCAGGTCCACGGTCCCGCCGGAGACGGGCTCTTCCTCCACTTGCTGGACGGCGCCGGAGAAGATCCATGGATGGCGGCGGAGCATTGATTTTTCGCGTCCGGGCCTCAGGATGACAGCCGGCATTATTTCTCCTCCGGGAAAAGCTTGAGCATTTGCATCCAATGTTCAGGGTCATCGATGGATGTGAAGCCGAATTGCTCGTAGAGCTCGTGCGCGTCATTCGTGACCAGCACCCAGCGCCGCATTTCCCTGAGGTCGGGGTGCTCCAGGATGGTTTGGATAAGCCATTTGCCGAGACCGTGGGCGCGGTATTCTTCGTGGATGAACACATCGCAGAGGTATGCAAAAATCGAGTAATCGCTGACGACCCGCGCAACACCGATCTGTTGATCTCCAGCATAGACGCCGAACACAAGCGAATTTTTAAACGCGCGTTCGGTGCGTTCCCGTGGACGTGTGTTCGCCCAATAGGCTTGCTTGAGAAAATCGCAGATGGCATCAAGATCGAGCCGCGCTGGGTCGGTGCTGATGGTGAACTTGTCGCGCTGGGTTTCGAGGATCTGTGGCATGGCGTGAGTCTATCATAGGTGATATTATTTCCGTCACACCGCACTGCAGCACGCCCTTCGGGCACGCAGTGCGGTGAAGTGTTGCGAGCCGAACGTAGTGAGGAGATTGCTTTGGTCGCTACGCTTCCTCGCAATGACGTTTAAAGGAGAATAAATGCTCAAACCGATC
>Ga0126306_10001522_pt1 | contig 12444 bp, 10 predicted proteins | sample Plot27_FD_92592 | JGI IMG/M metagenome (GOLD analysis project Ga0126306, IMG submission 92592) | Serpentine soil microbial communities from UC McLaughlin Reserve, CA, USA - Plot27 | ecosystem: Environmental > Terrestrial > Soil > Grasslands | place: USA: UC McLaughlin Reserve, Lake County...
CAGCGCGGTCCGACAGAACAGTGTCGGCCGGCCGCACGACGTGAGCCGCTTCTCGTCGTGGTCTCCCTTGGCCAGATACGTGATGACCATCGGCGCCTCGGACTGCCCGTAGTACTGGGCGAAGATCGGGCCGAACCGGCGGATCGCCTCTGCCAGCCGGACCGGGTTCATCGCCGAGGCGCCGTAGTACACCGTCTCCAGCGACGACAGATCGCGGGTGTGTGAATCGGGGTGATCCATCAGCGCGTAGATCATCGACGGCACCAGCATCGTGGCAGTAATACGTTGCTCCTCAATGACTCTCAGCACCTCGGCCGGGTCGAACTTGGACAGCACGACCATCTCACCGCCCTTGACGATCGTCGGCACGAAGAATGCCGCCCCGGCGTGGGACAGCGGCGTGCACATCAGGAACTTCGGGTGCTCGGGCCACTCCCACTCGGCCAGCTGGATCGTCGTCATCGTGCTGATCGACTGCGCCGTGCCGATCACACCCTTCGGCTTGCCGGTCGTGCCGCCGGTGTACGTCAAGCCGCCGATGTGATCCGGCGGCAGGTCCGCGGCCACCAACGGTTGCGGTGAGTACTTCGCGGCCTCGGCGTCCAGGTCCACCGCCACGTCCGCGAGCTCGGAGGGTACCGGGCCGATCGTGAGGATCTGCTTGAGCGATGGCACTTTCTCCAGCAGCCCCAGCGAACGCTCGACGAACATCGGCACAGGGTCGATGATCAGCGAGGTGATCCCGGCGTCGGAGAGCACGTACGCGTGGTCATCCAACGAGCCGAGAGGGTGTAGTGCGGTGCGCCGGTATCCCTGCGTCTGCCCGGCGCCGATGATCATCAGCACCTCGGGCCGGTTCAGCGACAGCAGCCCGACCGCTGCGCCGGTTCCTGCGCCCAGCGCCTCGAACGCCTGAATGTACTGGCTGATGCGGTCGGCCAGCTGGCCGCCGGTCAGCGTGGTGTCTCCGAGGAAGAGCACCGGCTTGTCCCTGTTGCGCTTCAGGGCGCCGACTGTGAGGTGGCCGGAGTGGAGGGGATGGCGCAGCAGGTCTTCCGACGAGCGCTCGCGTGAGGAGTCATCGACCAGAGTCATGACGACAAGACTAGAACGTGTTACAGAAAGGCTGGCCCGGTACCCCGTAATCGCCGAAACTGCATTCCAGCAGGCGCTCTCTCGAGATTCTTCTGCCGGAATGCAGTTTCGGCGCACTTGAAGTCAGCGGCCGGCGGCCTTGCGGGCCTGCTCGGCTACCTTCTCGGCGAGGTCGGCCCGCCACTGGATTTCCTTCTCGATCCACGGGTTGTCCTGCGGGAATTCTTCGGTCTCGCCGACACGGCGCACCTCGAGCTTGACGCCGGGTCCGAGCGGGCATTTCTGCGCCCACTGCTTGGCCTCTTCCTTTGACGACACGTCGAGGATCCAGAATCCGTTGAACAACTCCTTGGCCTCGGTGTACGGACCGTCGGTGACGACCGGCGGATCGGAGTTGAAGTCGACGACGAAGCCCTCGTCGGGTCCGGTCAGGCCCTCGCCGGCCAGCATGACACCGGCCTTGATGAGCTCCTCGTTGTAGCGGCCCATCGACTCGATGATTTCGTTGAAATCGATGTTGGCATCCTGGAAGGCCGCCTCGGCCTCGGGGGTCACTCGCATGATCAGCATGTAGCGCGACATTGGTGTGTCTCCTTCTAGTTGTGGAAGGGGCACGTCCATCGTGCCCTCGTTGACACGTCGAACGGAAACCTACGGAAATCGACACGACCCGCGAAATTCTTCTAAGAAATTTTGGCGCCCTGCGAGGATGGCGAAATGCCGTCAGCTGACCTGGTCATTCGTGGACCGTCCTCACTGTCGACGAGCTCCAACCCACGGCCGAGGCGCTGGCTGTGTCCGGCTGCGTCCGTACGAGATCTCGAATACGCAGATGAGCACCGACATGACGCCCGACAACGGCGACGACATGCTGCGCCAGGTCGGCATCAAGATCTGGGTCGACGGCTCACCGTGGATCGGCAACATCGACCTGTCCTTTCCCTATCTGGACACCGATGCCACCCGCATCATCGGCGTGCCACCGGGCTCGTGCGGACACGCGAACTTACACGCGCGAGCAGCTGGCCGAGATCGTCGGCGCGTATTTCTCGAAGGGCTGGCCGATGGCGTGCCACGTTCAGGGCGACGCAGGCGTCGACACGATCCTCGACGTCTACGAAGAAGCGCTGCGGCGCTGGCCTCGCGACAATCACCGACTGCGCCTCGAACACGGATCTCGACGTACGGGCGACGTTTCTGGCGGGTCGACAGGTTTACGGCTCAGATATCTGAAGTCACAACGTCCACACCGAGCGCCATCAGCAACTGCGGGACCTGACACATGAACCCAGAACGTGACATCACATGTGACATCAAGTTTCGGAGGGCAGTCATGGTCGGAACCGGTTGACACCAATCGCCCTAAAGAAGGTGCCCATTCGTGGCAGTCTCTGGTCATGTCCGACCTGCCTGCACCCCGTTTTCTCGACGAACGAACCGCCCACTGGGCCGAGGTCAAGCCCGACGCCGAAGCATTCACCTATTTCGACAGAACCTGGACATGGGCGCAGTGGAACGACCGCGTGCGCCGACTGGCCGGCGCGCTTCAAGAGCGTGGGGTCAAGCGCGGCGATGTGGTCGCGTTTCTGGATAAGAACCACCCGGCGTGTGTCGAGCTGACCATCGCCGCCGCATCGCTGGGCGCGGCCAATGCGATCATCAACTTCCGGCTGGCCGCCGACGAGCTCGACTACGTCCTGAACGACTCCGGCGCCAAGCTGCTCATCGTCGGCGCCGAACTCAAGCCAGGGGTCGACAAGATCCGCGACAAGCTCACCGACGTCGAGCACGTCATCACGGTGACGCCCGAGGGCAGTGACGGCGACGAGTACGAGGCGATGCTGGCCGAGGCGACGCCTGTTGGCCGCGGCGACGATGTCCAGCCGGACGATGTGTGCATCATCATGTACTCGTCGGGCACCACGGGCCGTCCCAAGGGTGTGGAGCTGACGCAGGCGAACATGATCGCCCACACGGTCAACGCGCACGAGGGGTTCGAGTTCGACGAGGGCGACAAGAACATGGTGTCGATGCCGTTGTTCCACGTCGGCGGCTCGTCCTATGTGCAGTTCGGAATTCACGACGGTGTGCCCAGCGTGATGACACGGGAGGTCGACGGCGCCTCGCTGGCAGGCGCAATTCTCAAGGGCGCCAACAGGACATTCCTCGTTCCCGCAGTGTTGGCCAAGGTGTTGGAATCCGGCGAGGACGCCGTCAAGCTGTTCGGTGCGCTGAAGACCTACGCGTACGGGGCATCGCCGATGCCGCTTCCGCTGCTTCGGCAGGCGCTGAAGGCGTGGCCGAACACGGACTTCATTCAGGCATACGGCCTCACCGAGGTGGGCGGCGTGATCAGCCACCTCCTGCCAGACGCCCACCGCGCCGAGGACCATCCCGAGCGGCTGTCCAGCGCGGGAACCCTGGTTCCGAACGCAGACGTACGCGTTGTCGACCCCGACACGTTGAAGGATGTGCCGACCGGTAATCAGGGCGAATTGTGGTTCCGCACACCGCAATTGATGAAGGGATACCACAACAAGCCGGATGCGACGGCGGAATCGATCACCGAGGACGGCTGGTTCCGCAGCGGCGACATCGGGCGGGTAGACGACGCCGGCTACATCTTCGTCGAGGACCGGCTCAAGGACATGATCATCTCCGGCGGCGAGAACATCTACTCGATCGAGGTGGAACGGGTGCTGGCCGAACACCCGGCGGTGGCCGATGTTGCGGTCATCGGCGTGCCGGACGAGAAGTGGGGCGAGGTGGTCAAAGCCGTTGTCTCGCTTGAGGGCGACGCCACCGAACAGGATCTCATCGCGTTCTGCCGCGAACATCTGGCCTCCTACAAGTGCCCGAAGTCCGTCGACATCAAAGAAGAACTGCCGCGGAACCCGACCGGCAAGATCCTCAAAAAAGATCTGCGCAAGCCGTTCTGGGAGGGCCGCGACCGCGCGACGGTCTAGCCTGGCTCCGTGACCCCGGCCCTGGACGACCTGCTCGACCGCCTGCATGTCGTCGCCCTACCGATGCGAGTTCGCTTCCGCGGCATCATGGTTCGCGAGGTGGCGCTGATCGACGGGCCAGCCGGCTGGGGCGAGTTCGGGGCGTTCCTCGAATACGAGCCACCGGAGGCCGCGCATTGGCTGGCGGCCGGCATCGAAGCTGCCTATCGCGGGCCGCCGCCGACTCGCCGCGATCGCATTCCGATCAACGCGACGGTGCCGGCCATACCAGCCTTGGAGGTGCCCAAGGTGCTGGCCCGATTCCCCGATGTGCGTACGGCGAAGGTCAAGGTCGCCGAGCCGGGCCAGACCCTGGTCGACGACGTCGACCGCGTCGAGGTGGTTCGCGCGCTTGTTCCGACCGTGCGGGTCGACGCCAACGGCGGATGGACCGTCGACGAGGCGGTCGCCGCCGCTCGTGCGCTGACGGCCTCCGGGCCGCTGGAGTACATCGAGCAGCCATGCAAGACGGTCGAGGAGTTGGCGGAGGTGCGGCGCCGGGTCGACGTGCCGGTCGCCGCCGACGAGAGCATCCGCAAGGCCGACGACCCGCTGCGGGTGGTGCGCGCCGGGGCCGCCGATATCGCGGTGCTGAAGGTCGCGCCGCTGGGCGGCGTGCGCACGCTGCTGACAATCGCTGAGCAGATCGATATTCCGGTCGTCGTCTCCAGTGCGCTGGACTCTGCCGTCGGCATCGCCACCGGGCTGCAGGCCGCCGCTGCGCTGCCCGAACTCGACCACGCCTGCGGGCTCGGCACCGGCGCGCTCTTGATGGATGACGTCGCCGAGCCGATGGTCCCCGTCGACGGCTACCTGCCGGTCAGGCCCGTGGCCCCTGACCGGGCCAGGCTCGAAGCGCTTGCCGCCGCGGCCGAGCGCAAGCAGTGGTGGATCGATCGCGTCATGACCTGTTACCAGCTGATGTCCTAATTTGTGGGGATCAGGGCATAGACGCCATGGCCGCGGTCGCCGACACTGGATTCGTGCGATCGGTGGTGTTACTTGGCTACCCGGGCGTCCAGGCACTTGACCTGGTCGGCCCGTTCGAGGTGTTCACCGGCGCCGCCATCTACCTGGCCAGCCAAGGCCGCGTCGACGAGGGCTACTCCGTCAGCGTCGTCGCGCGCGACGGCGAGCCGGTCACCACGCTCACGGGCCTCGCGCTCGTCGCCCAACCGCTGCCGGATCCACGCGAGCCCATCGACACCTTGGTCCTGCCCGGCGGCATGGGTGTCGACGATGCCCGTCGCAACCTGGACACCATCGGCTGGATCCAGATCGCGGCCGAACGGACGCGTCGCGTCGTCAGTGTCTGCACCGGATCGTTCCTCGCCGCACAAGCCGGATTGATCGACGGCTGCGTCGCGACCACGCACTGGGCGTTCGCTGGACAGATGGCACGCGAATTCCCCTCTGTGACCGTCGATCCCGAGCCGATCTTCGTCCGGAGCTCCGAGACGGTCTGGACCGCTGCCGGTGTCACCGCTGGCATCGACCTGGCCCTGTCGCTGGTCGAGGACGACTACGGCACCGAGGTCGCCCAGACGGTCGCCCGTTGGCTGGTGCTATACCTGCGGCGCCCGGGCGGCCAGACGCAATTCGCTGCACCGGTGTGGATGCCGCGCGCCAAGCGGGCGCCGATCCGCGACGTACAGGAGGCCATCGAGTCAGAACCAGGTGGCGCGCATAGCATTCCGGAGTTGGCGCGTCGCGCCGCGATGAGCCCGCGTCACTTCACCCGTGTGTTCACCGACGAGGTGGGCGAGGCGCCCGGCGCGTATGTCGAACGCATCCGCACCGAAGCCGCTAGGCGCCAGCTCGAGGAGACCGACGACACCGTCACGGTGATCGCGGCCCGCTGCGGCTTCGGAACGGCCGAAACCCTGAGACGCAATTTCGTTCGCCGGCTGGGTGTTTCGCCCGACCAGTATCGCAAGACATTCGCCTAACCAAGGAGATGGCAATGACTCAGATCGCAATCGTGCTCTACCCCGGCTTCACCGCCCTGGACTTCATCGGGCCCTACGAGGTGTTGCGCAACCTACCCGACGCCGAGGTGCGGTTCGTCTGGCACGAGCCGGGACCCATCGCCGCCGACTCCGGTGTGCTGCTCATCGGCGCGACCCATTCGTTCGACGAGACGCCGTCGCCCGACATCCTGCTGGTGCCCGGAGGCATGACCACCTTCGAGCATGCCCGCGACGAGAAGCTTCTCGACTGGGTGCGGCGGGCCCACCAGACCGCGACGTGGACGGCATCGGTGTGCTCCGGTTCGGTGATCCTGGCCGCGGCGGGTCTGCTCGAAGGCAAGCGCGCCACGTCGCACTGGATGGCGCTGCCCATGCTCAAGACCTTCGGTGTCACCCCGGTCAGCGACGAACGGATCGTAGTCGCAGGGCAACAGGGAAAAAGCATCGTGACGTGTGCCGGCGTCTCGGCGGGCATCGACCTCGGGATGTGGCTCGCAGGGCAGATCGTCGGCGAGGGCCGTGCCAAGGCGATCCAGTTGGTCATCGAATACGACCCGCAGCCGCCGTTCGACTCAGGCCACATGTCGAAGGCGTCGGCCGCGACGAAGGCGACCGCGACGGCAATGCTGAGCAAGGAGACCGTCAAGGCAGGCCAGCCGATCCCGTCGACGCTGTTGCTGTGGGACGCCTCGATCCGAACCGCCCGCAACCGCCGGCGCCGCCGCCGCAATCGCGACCACGCGGTTTCGGCGCGCTAACGCCCGCTCATCGCCTCAACCGCGCCGAAATCGCCGAACGGATGGCGGCGATGACTCGTTCTGCGTACTCGACGAGGTCTAGCCATGTGAACCGCAGCACCTGCCAGCCCATCAGAGCGATGTAGTTCTGGCGCTTTCGATCGTTCTGGAACACCTCCTGATCGCTGTGGAACGCCCAGCCGTCGACCTCGATGACGATCTTTGGTCCCGGGAACGCGAAGTCGACCTTGTATGGGCCGATGGGGTAGTTCGTGCGCCATCCTGTAATGCCGGCATCGCGCAGCAGTTTCACGAGTAAGCGCTCCGCCTCTGAACGAGCACCGTCGGAGGCGGCCTGCAACAACCGCCGAGCCCGTACCGATCCATACCGTCCCTTGTTGCGAAGGTGCGCACGCCAGAGTTCGCGGAGACCCAGGCGGCGCTGCAATGCCGAATCCATCAGCTTGACGCCAGCACGTTCCTTCACAGCCGCTTCGATCACCGTGAGCGCCAGCGCCGTCACACGTAGCCCGCGATCCACTACAACGTCCGAGGGGTCTAAGTCTCGACGTCGCAGTCGACAGCCGTCGCGGCTGCGACCGTGGCTGTTTCGGGGCACCGTGACCTCAACGATGTCGGGGGCGAACTTCGTGAAGCCGTGCCACCATGCCGCCGTGAGACCGCTGGCTACCGCTTTCTCGCCGTAGCCCCACACAGCGGCTCGAATTCGTGCGGCGTCAGTGAATGGTCGGTCGTCGACGAAGTAAACGCCGCGGCTGCATCGAATCCAGTGACCGGAGGCGACCCGTCGCTGCACGGCCTTCGGGCTCAACCCGACGCGTCGAGCTTGGGCGAGCGTAATCACGCCGTCGTGGCGGCGCAGATATTCGTCGAGCACATTGAATGGACGTGCGCAACCCCATCCTCGTTCCGCACCCCTGCGATTTCGGCGCGCTGCCGCCCGCTGAGCGTCCGTAACCGCGCCCAAGCCGCCGTGAAGTAGCGTCGTCGGCGTGAATCTGGCCTACGACGACCGCGGCAGCGGCGACCCGGTGTTGTTCATCGCGGGTCGCGGCGGCGCCGGCCGCACCTGGCACCTGCACCAGGTGCCCGAGTTCCAGCGGGCCGGCTATCGCTGCATCACGTTCGACAACCGCGGCGTCGGCGCGACCGAGAACGCCAACGGTTTCACGACCGACACCATGGTCGCTGACACGGCCGCGCTGATCGACAAGCTTTACGCTGCGCCGGTTCGCATCGTGGCGGTATCGATGGGCGCGTTCATCGCGCAGGAGCTGATGGTGGCCAGGCCCGAGCTGGTCAGCGCGGCGGTGTTGATGGCCACCCGCGGACGGGAGGACCGCGCCCGGGACTTCTTCCGCACCGCCGAGTGGGAACTCGCCACCTCCCGTGTCCGGCTTCCTCCCAGCTATGACGCGAAAATCCGCCTGTTGGAAGGCTTTTCACCAAAGACGCTCAACAACGACGCGAAGGTCCGCGACTGGATCGACATGTTCACGATGTGGCCGACCAAGCACACGGCGGGACTGACTACACAAATAGGCATCGGGCCCCAGGACAACCGGCTGCCGGCTTACCGAAGTATTACGGCTCCGGTGTTGGTGATCGGGTTCGCCGATGACGTCGTGCTGCCCGCCCACCTCGGCCGTGAGGTGGCCGCCGCCATCCCCAATGGCCGCTACCTGCAGATTCCCGACACCGGGCACCTCGGGTTCCTCGAGCAGCCGCAGGTCGTCAACGCCGCGGCCCTGGAATTCTTCGCCGATAGTCTGTAGTGGTGAACCCATCCACCGCACAGGCCCGCGTGATCGTCGACGAATTGATTCGTGGCGGCGTGCGCGACGTGGTGCTGTGCCCTGGTTCTCGCAACGCCCCGCTGGCGTTTGCGCTTCACGACGCCGACCGGGCGGGCCGTATCCGGCTGCATGTCCGCACCGACGAGCGCACCGCGGGCTATCTGGCGATCGGGCTTGCCGTGGCCGAGCGGGCCCCTGTGTGCGTGGCGATGACGTCGGGCACCGCGGTGGCCAACCTCGGGCCTGCGGTGGTAGAGGCCAACTACGCGCGGGTGCCGCTGATCGTGTTGAGCGCCAACCGGCCCTACGAGCTGCTGGGCACCGGCGCCAACCAGACGATGGAGCAGCTCGGCTACTTCGGCACGCAGGTGCGCGCCAACATCAGCCTCGGTCTAGCCGAGGACGTGTCCGAGCGGATGGAGTCGGTGAACGCGCAGTGGCGCTCGGCGACATGTCGAGTTCTGGGGGCTGCCACGGGATCTCGCACCGCCAACGCCGGCCCGGTGCAGTTCGACATTCCGCTGCGCGAGCCGCTGGTGCCCGACGCCGACGAGACCGGCGCCTACGCGCCGGACGGTCGTCCCGGTGGCAAGCCCTGGACGTACACGCCGCCGGTCACGTTCGACCAGCCGCTGGACATCGACCTCACGCCGGACACCGTCGTCATCGCCGGCCACGGCGCCGGTGTGCAGCCCAATCTCGCCAAGCTGCCGACGGTCGCCGAGCCGACCGCGCCACCGGCCGCCAACCCGCTGCACCCGTTCGCGCTGCGGCTGGTCCGCCCGAAGCAGGTCATCATGCTGGGCCGCCCGACGCTGCACCGGCCGGTGTCGGCGCTGCTGGCCGACCCGTCGGTGCCGGTGTACGCGCTGACCACCGGGCCGCGCTGGCCGGACGTGTCGGGGAATTCGCAGGCCACGGGCACGCGTGCGGTGACGACGGGTGAGCCGAACGCGAACTGGCTCAAGCGCTGCGCGGAGGTGAACCGGCACGCGATGGAGGCGGTCCGCGGCCAGCTCAAGGCGCATCCGCTGACCACCGGTCTGCATGTCGCCGCGGCCGTCGCCGAAGCCGTCAGGCCGGGAGACCAGCTGGTGCTTGGCGCGTCGAACCCGGTGCGCGACGCGGCGCTCGTCGGCCTGAACACGCAGGGCATCAAGGTGCGGTCGAATCGTGGCGTGGCCGGTATTGACGGCACGGTGTCGACGGCGATCGGCGCGGCACTCGCGCACGACGGGCGCACGATCGCGTTGATCGGTGACCTGACGTTCGTCCACGACAGCTCGGGGCTGCTGATCGGACCGACGGAGCCGATGCCGCGCAACCTGACCATCGTCGTGTCCAACGACAACGGCGGAGGCATCTTCGAACTGCTCGAGCAGGGCGACGCGAGGTTCTCGGATGTGTCGTCGCGGATCTTCGGCACACCGCACGATGTCGATGTCGGCGCGCTGTGCCGGGCGTACCACGTCGACAGCAGGCAGATCGAGGCCGATGACCTAGCAGGTGCGCTGGGCGAGCCGTTCGAGGGGATGCGCGTGCTGGAGGTGAAGGCCGACCGGTCGTCGCTGCGGGCGTTGCACGCATCGATCAAGGCTGCACTGTGAGCGGAGCGAACAGGACAGCAGGGTGAGGCGTCCATTCATCTTGTGGCGCAGTTTGATTCCGCGTCTGTACGGCGACCCGAGTGAAACCCGATCGCAGCGGATTATGCGACGGGTACGCATCGGCATCGTGATCGCCGGGTGCTTGGTGACGTTGCAGTCGGTGTTGCTTGTGCTCGGTGCGTGGCGCAACGACCGGCAGATCGAGCGCCACATGGGGGTGGCCGAAGCGAATGTGCTCAGCGCGGGTCCGCGACGTTCGACCATCGAGTTCGTCACACCTGACCGCGTGACGTATCGCCCGGAATTGGGTGTGCTATACCCCTCCGAGCTTGACACCGGTATGCAGATCTACGTCGAGTACGACACGAACAACCCGGATCTGGTTCGGGTGCAGGACCGTAACGCGTCGCTGGCGATCATCCCGGCCGGCTCGATCGCGGTGGTGGGCTGGCTCATCGCGGGTGCTGCGCTGCTCGGCGTCATGTTGATCGAACGGCGGTTGAGCCGCACACCGCCCGCCAGCGCCTCACTGAAGACGTCTTTCAAGCTGTGATGCCGGCCACCCCGACCGACATCGGCCCTAGCATCAACTACCGCCAATTGGGCAGTTAGATCTGCAGTTTGTGACGACATGGGCGATATAGGCTGCAGCAGCTCAGGTTTGAACGAGCTTGTTGAGCCAGTCGTTGTCGTAGATGTCGAGTTTCTCGCCCTTGGCGAGGTCATAAACCGTTGGGGTACCAAGGTTTAACGAGTCGATCTCGTACAGGAACTCGAAGTTCGCATCGTCCATGTCTTTGACGTTCACCGCGGACCCACCGCCCTTGATGTTCTGGGCGACGGCTTGTGGCATGCCGGCCTTTTTCGCCATGTCCTGTAATTCGTCTGCGGTGGGCGCGTCACCGCCGGGGCGCTGGTGGGCCCACATTTCCTGAACAAACCGCTGGAACTCGGTGCCGGATGCCTTGACCTCGGGTGAGCCCGCCTTCTCGGTGGCCAGGAACAACGCGTTGCTGACCTGCCCCGAATACCCGCCGCTCTCGTTATCGAAGAATGTCATTGGGCGGTAGGTGACCTCTAGTTGCCCGACGGCGATGTAGTAGGCGAGTTGATCACCGAAGTCGGCCTGCAGATCCGCGCAGTGACTGCATTGCGGTTCGGTGTAGATCTCGATCTTGCCGGGCGCGTTGTCGAAGCCGGCGACGATGCCGTAGCCGTCCTCGCTGACCGACAGCGGCGCCTTGTTCGGATCGGACTCCGCGCTGCCCGCGACGTGTTTGGTGCAACCGACGCCCACGATGAGCAGGGCTATCGTGACCATCACCAGGGCCCGGGAAATCCGCATGTCAACCGCCCTTCTCTGTGCGCACGATACTGGAAACGCGGCCGGCGGACCTGCCGATCATCGGCACGAGGTTTTTGCGTGTCGTATGCCCTGTTGCAACCTTGGCGACAGCCGATGATGGGACGCTCTTGGCGTGCGCGTTGCGATCGTCGCAGAGTCCTTCCTCCCGAATGTCAACGGGGTCACCAACTCGGTGCTTCGGGTGGTCGAGCATCTCCGCCGCACCGGTCACGAGGCCCTCATCGTCGCCCCGGACACTCCGCGCGGCGAGCCGCCCGCCGACAAGATCCACGACGGCGTCCGGGTTCACCGGGTCCCGTCACGGATGTTCCCGAAAGTCACATCGCTGCCGCTGGGCGTGCCGCGCCCGCGGATGGTCGGCGTGCTGCGCGGATTCGACCCCGACGTAGTGCATTTGGCGTCACCGGCCCTGCTGGGCTATGGCGGCCTGCACGCTGCCCGATTCCTGGGCGTGCCGACCGTCGCCGTATTCCAGACCGACATAGCGGGTTTCGCCCAGAGCTACGGCATCGGCGTCGCATCCTGGGCTGCGTGGGCGTGGACGCGACACCTGCACAGCCGCGCCGACCGGACCCTGGCACCGTCGACCGCGACAATGGAAAACCTTGCTGCCCATCGTATTCCGCGTGTGCACCACTGGGCCCGCGGTGTCGACATCACGGGTTTCGCACCGTCGGCCCGAGATGAAAGCCTTCGTCGGCGTTGGTCGCCCAACGGCAAGCCGATAGTCGGATTCGTCGGCAGGCTCGCACCGGAGAAGCACGTAGAACGACTTGCGGTGCTGGCCCGACGCGACGACCTTCAGCTAGTGATCGTCGACGACGGCATCTACCAGGACAAGCTCCAA
>Ga0126306_10001523_pt1 | contig 12437 bp, 12 predicted proteins | sample Plot27_FD_92592 | JGI IMG/M metagenome (GOLD analysis project Ga0126306, IMG submission 92592) | Serpentine soil microbial communities from UC McLaughlin Reserve, CA, USA - Plot27 | ecosystem: Environmental > Terrestrial > Soil > Grasslands | place: USA: UC McLaughlin Reserve, Lake County...
ACGATCCCGCCGCACGAGGTGCCGCGCGCGGTCGGCGGGATCATGGGCTCGAACCCGATCGCGATCGTCGTCCCGTGCCACCGCGTCATCGCGAGCGGCGGAGGCCTCGGCGGCTTCGCCCGCGGTTACGTCGGCGGGCTGGAGATCAAGCGTCGGCTGCTGGCGCTCGAGGGCGTCCTTCCGCTCACCCTCGACGACCTGATGGCGTTGCCCGACGCGTGAGGCCGGGTCAGCCGACGGGCCAGGTGTGCACGGGCTCGTTGGTGTGCATGTGCTCGATGTACCGCTCAGTCACCTTCCGCAGTGCGGTGTGCCGATCCACGTTCTCGGCGGCGTCGATCGCGTGGAAGGCATCCGCTTGCCAGGCCGCGCCGTTCTGACCGGTGAGGCAGCGCTGCTCGATGATTCCGAGCAGCCGGTCCCGGGAGTCCGGATTGACGCCCCACTTGTCCAGCCCCTGGTACGCCAGCGGCAGCAGCCGGCGCAGCACCAGCTCGGTGGCGGGTACCTCGCCCAGCCCTGGCCAGAACAGCCGGGCGTCGCTGCCGTACCGGGCGCCGCTGTGCAGGTTGTCCTCGGCCGCCGCGAACGACATCTGGGTCCAGATCGGACGCTCCGCCTCGGCCAGCGCACGGACCAGCCCGTAGTAGAAGGCGCCATTGGCCGCGATATCGGCCACCGTCGGGCCGCTCGGCAGTACGCGATTCTCCACCCGCAGGTGCGGCTTCCCGCTCACCACCGCGTAGACCGGCCGGTTCCAGCGGTAGATGGTTCCGTTGTGGAGGGTCAGCTCGGCGAGGCGCGGCACGTCGCCACGGTCGAGGATCTCCAGCGGATCCTCCTCCTCGCAGAGTGGGAGCAGAGCGGGGAAGTAGCGGCTGTTCTCCTCGAACAGGTCGAAGACCGACGTGATCCAGCGCTCGCCGAACCACACCCGCGGCCGGACCCCCTGCGCCTTCAGCTCCTCCGGCCGGGTGTCGGTCGACTGCTCGAAGAGTGGGATCCTGGTCTCGCGCCACAGCTCCTTCCCGAACAGGAACGGCGAGTTGGCGGCGGTGGCGAGCTGCACGCCGGCGATCGCCTGGGCGGCGTTCCAGTACGCCGGGAACGTCGCCGGGCTGACCTGCAGATGGAACTGGATGCTGGTGCACGCCGCCTCGGGCGCCACGCTGTCGGCGTAGGTGGAGAGCCGTTCCACACCGTCGATCGCGATCCGCAGGTCCTCGCCCCGGGCGGCGAAGATCTGCTCGTTCAGCAGGCCGTACCGTGGGTTGCGGGAGATCGCGTCGGAGGTGACGTCGCGTTCGCGCAGCGTCGGCAGGATGCCGACCATCACCAGGTGCGCGCCGACGGTGCGGGCGGCCGCTTCGGCGCTGTTCAGGCTGTCCCGGACGGTCTTCTCGAGGTCGGCGGTGCCGCCGGCGGCGAGCCGGAGCGGCGGAACGTTGATTTCCAGATTGAACTGCCCCAGCTCGGTGCACCAGAGCGGATCGGCGATGGCCGCCAGCGCCTCGGTGTTCTTCATGGCCGGCTCGCCGACGTCGTCGACCAGATTCAGCTCGATCTCCAGGCCGGCCAGCGGGCGGTCGAAATCGAAGCGCGACTCGCGCAGCATCCGGGCGAAGACGTCCAGGCACCGCCGGACCTTGTGCCGGTAACGGCGCCGGTCCTCCGGCGTGAACGTGGTGACGGGGACATCCTTGCCCATGTGTCCCTCCCCGGAATGACCAGCCGCGGGAACGCTGCGTGTCTACGTTCGCACGCCGTGCGCATCGCTGCCAGCAGAGCCGCATGTTGGGTCCTACCAGCCGGGAGATGTCGGGGTCGCGACGCAGGCCCGTGGCCCTCCCGCCACGGCGGTCAGGCGACGCCCGTCGCCTCGCGGGGCTCGCGGGGGCGCGGTAGCTCGGGGGCCGGGTATGCCCTCCGGAGCAGCTGGAGCACCCATTGCATGCGCGCGACCGCGGTCTCGGGGTGCTCGCCGAACTCGGCGGCGACCTGTGCGGCGCAGTTGCTGACGCCGCCGTAGCGCTGGAGCGCGAGCCGGATCGCCCGCTTGACCTCGGCAGGGGTAGGGCAGTCGGAGCGCTGGAGATCGGTGACGAACAGCGCCTCGGCCCTGGCGTGGTCGATGATTCCACCAGACATGACGGTCACCCCTGACCTGAGGCTCTGAGTTGAGTAAGCGAGCATGGCGTCCGCCCCTCTCTCCACGGTGCTCCTCACCCCAACCTACGTACGCCGAACACCGGCCGGTTCACGGCCGGCCGGTGTCGGATTACGGTCAGTAGCTCAGACGGAACCGAACATCTGAGTCCAGTAGATAGATCCTTCCGCGTTGCGGGCCAAGCCCATGCCGATCGCGTGTGAGTCGCAGTTGAGGATGTTCGCCCGGTGGCCGCTGCTGTTCATCCAGCTGTCCATCACCTGTTCGGCGGTTCGCTGGCCCATGGCGATGTTCTCGCCGGTCGGGGTGGTGTAGCCGGCCGCCCTGGCCCGCTCCCACGGGTCCACGCCCTCGGGCGTGGTGTGCGAGAAGTAGTTACGCCGGGCCATGTCCGCGCTGTGGCCCTGCGAGGCGTTGTCGAGTCTGGTGTCGGTGTGCACGGCGCCGCAGCCGGCCTTGGCCCGTTCGGCGTTGACCAGCTCGACGACTCGCAGCTTGGTGGCCTGGTCGCCGGTGGGTTTCGCCGTTGGCGCCGGGGCCCTGGCCGGTGCGCGCTTCGGCACCGCCTTGGTCGTGGCCGGCGTGGCGACGGGCGGCCGCGGCTTGACCGCCGCCCGGGTCGGCGACGGGCTGGCCGACACGCTGGGCGACGGTGACGCGTCGTCGGCGGTGCCAGACCCGGCTGCGTCACCGGGCCCCACCTCGTCCACGGTGGCCGGCGGGGTCTCCTCGCCCCGCGCCGGTGACGGTTTGCTGATGCTGTAAACGCTGTCTGTTGAGTTTCGGAACACCCACACCCCGCCGAAGATCGTGGCGAGGAGCAGGAAACCGATCGTCAGCTGACGAACGTGATGCACGGGGGGCGCCTCCCTGTAGACCTGTAAGCGGTGCCGACGCTAGGGGGAGGCAGGCGTTACACCCAAGAGCCCTAAGATTCACTTAAGGTTTGGAGCAGCTGGACTTAACGGCGGCTGACGGACCGCTACTTCACGCTACGTACCGTCAGATTCCACTCAGGAATCCGGCTTCTGCCCGAAGACGTTCACCCGGGTGCCGATCTTGGTCAGCTCGTACAGTGCCTTGGCGTCCCGCGCCAGCAGATTGATGCAGCCGAACGAGCCGCCGATCGGCGCGTACATCGGCGTGTCCGCGGCGTGGAAGCCGATGTCGTCGACGAACCGCTCCCAGTACGGCAGCGGCGTGCCGTACTCGCTGGAGACCGTCTTCACCTTCTTCTGCGTGATCGCGAACCGGCCGGTCGGCGTCTCCAGCCCCTGACGCCCGCTGCGCGCCGGGGTGGGGCCGAGGATCACCCGTCCAGATCGGACCACCCACAGCATCTGGTTGCTGAGATCGACGCAGACGGTGGTCTGGTCACCCGGGGCGCCGCACTGGTCGAACCGGATCGAGGAGAGCTGGCGGGCGAGGAATCCGGTGGTCGCGTCGGCGTACCCGGTTTGGCTCGGGATCTGCGCCCACTTCTGGAACGCGGCGATGGCGGTGCAGTCGGTTGCCGACTGCTTGCCGTCCTGCTTCACCGGACCGTACTGGCCCTTCCGGGTCGCCAGGTAGGCCTCGACCTCGCGCTGCCCGGGCCCAGTCTGGTTGCACGGCGTGACGGCGGACGCCTTGGCGGTCGCGGTCGTCTGTTCCGGGCGGTTGAGCGCGTAGCCGGTGGCCGCGGTCGCGCTAACCGCGACCGCGACCAGGGCGAGCAGCCCGAGCCCGATCTGGCGGCGGGCGACCCCGCGGCGCCGGCGAGGGCCGGCACGCCGGACATGCGGAACCTCCCGCGACGTGGCCGGCCGGTTCGGTGCCTCGCGGTGCCCATCCCGGCGCGAGGTGCGCCTCGGAGTCTCGCTGGTGCGAAGGGCGAAGAATTCGTCGGTGGTGCGGGCGGCGTCCGAGCCGGCCCGGCGCGCGGCGCGGTGCGAGACCTCACGGCGGCCGGCCACAGTCGGCTGCGCCGCGGCCGCCGGGACCGCGGCCGGCTGCGCCCGCTGGGGCACCTCGCGCCGGGGGACATCGCGCCGCGGCGCCTCGGTGGTGGCGGGGTTGATCACGGTGGGTGTCACGCCCATCGTCGCGCCGGTTGTCGCGCCGGTTGTCGTGCCGGTCGTTGCGGCCGGCGGCACGGCGGGCGGGGCCTCGCGGGCCCGGCGGCCGATCGCCTCGGTGGGCTGTGGTTGGTCGGCGGCGTGCGCGTTACCGGGGCGGGTCCGCGGCGGCGGCTCGGGCCCGACCTCACCCGGGGTGATCTCGAGCCAGGTGCCCTGGCTGTGCGGCGTCTCGTTGCGGGTGAACTCGGGCGCGGGTTCACGCCGGCGCCAGGCGCCGCGGCGGCGCGGTGTCTCGGGGGCGTCCTTGGCGCTCGACTGGCGGCGGCGCGCGGCTCGACCGGTGGACCCGGGCGTGGTGCCGGCCTCAGCGGCCTCGCGGACGCGGCGGCGGGCGGCCCGAGTGGTCGGCTCGGTGGGTATGCGCCCGGCATCATCCTGCCGTGCGGAGCCACGGCGGGGTCGATCCTGCGCGTCGGTCGCTGGCCGCTGGCCGGCACGGCCACCCTCGGCGCGGCGGCTCTCGGCCCGGCTCGACTGGGTGAGGCTGGGCTGGGTCACGCTGGGCTGGGTCCCCCAGGCCGCGGCTCGGCGGGCGGCGCGGGTGCGTTCGGACCGGCCACCCTCCACGACGGACAGCTCGGCCCGTCCGGGTTGGAGCTCCGCGGGCGGCTCGGGTGCCGGGTAGCCGAGCGGAGGTGCCGTCGGGTACGGCGCGTCGCGGTACGAAGGCTCGCCGGCGGAGCGGGACGGGGGGTCGCCGACGGTGCCGGACGGGTCGCCACGGTAGGCCGGCTGGCTCGGCGGCGGTTCCCGGTACGGCGGGATGTCGTGCTGCGTGGCGTCACGGCGGAGCGGGTCCGAGGTAGTGGCGGGCGGCGGGGCATGGCGTGGCGAAGGACCGATCACAACTCGCCTCGACATCGGTCGTCCCTCCGTATCGCTCCCGGTGGCCCGCGCCGGCCGCGCGCTCGTCCGAAGTGGGGTACGGACCAGAGCGCAGAAATGTTCGGCGGATCCGGCTCGAGTTCTGAACGTCGTCGGTCCATTGCTTTCGTTGCGTGTTTCCGCAGGTCGCGCGGTGACGTTGGCGCCGTGTTCACCCGTCGTTCCGGCCCGGGTCGTGCTGGTGGGGTGAGCTGCCTGGCGGGGTTGCGGGCGACCGACGTCCGGTGCCCGAAGGAGGAGACATGTCCGCGTTACGGTTCCGCGCCGCGCTGACCGGCGCCGTCACCGCCGTGCTCGCCGCGTTCGCCCTCAGCGGCGCCGCACCGGGCACCGCCGCGCCCGCTGCCGCCGACGCCCGGGCCGACGGCGGCCGCGCGGCGCCGCTCGTCATCGGTCACCGGGGAGCGAGCGGGTACCGCCCCGAGCACACCCTGGCGGCGTACAAGCTCGCGATCGCGCTCGGCGCCGACTACGTCGAGCCGGACCTCGTCTCGACCAGGGACGGCGTGCTGGTCGCCCGGCACGAGAACGAGATCAGCGGCACCACCGATGTCGCGGCCCACCCCGAGTTCGCCGCCCGGAAGGCCACCAAGACCATCGACGGCACCGCCGTGACCGGCTGGTTCACCGAGGACTTCACGCTGCGCGAGCTGAAGACTCTGCGCGCCAAGGAGCGGCTGCCGCAGATCCGGCCGCGCAACACGCTTTACGACGGGCGGTACCAGGTGCCGACGTTCCAAGAGGTCATCGACCTGGTGAAGGCGGAGAGCCGGCGCCTCGGCAAGCGGATCGGCATCTATCCCGAGACCAAGCACCCGACCTACTTCGACGGCATCAAGCTCTCGCTGGAGGAGCCGCTGGTCCGAACGCTCCGCCGTAACGGGCTGGCGCACCCGGGCGCCGCGGTGTTCGTCCAGTCGTTCGAGACCGGCAACCTTCGCGATCTCGACCGGATGATCGACGTCCCGCTGGTGCAGCTCGCGGACGCCACCGGTGCGCCGTACGACCTGGTCGCCGCCGGTGATCCGCGCACCTATGACGATCTGGTGAAGCCGGCAGGACTGCGCTGGATCGCCCGGTACGCCGACGGCATCGGCGTGCAGAAGGCGCGGATCATCCCGCTGGACGCCGCCGGCCGGATCCAGCCGCCGACCACCCTGGTCGACGACGCGCACACGGAGGGCCTGCTGGTGCACGCCTGGACGTTCCGGAACGAGAACATGTTCATGGCCGTAGACTTCCGGCGTGGCACCGATCCGGCTGCCTACGGCGACGCGTTCGCCGAGTACCGCCTGTTCCTGGCGCAGCGCATCGACGGGCTGTTCAGCGACAACCCGGACACGGCCGCTGAGGCGGTCCGCGAGCTGGCCCGTCCAGCGGCCTGACCGGCAGCGGTCGGATCGCGCCCGGCGCGGGCGCGATCCGACCGCAGGGTGACGAGCGCGACTGTGCGGGTGGTTGTCCTCCAGGCACGCCCAGGGCTACGGTTCCCGGGCCGCGGTGTTCGGGAAGCCGGTGCGAATCCGGCGTGGTCCTCGCCACTGTGACCGGGGAGCGTCGCTCCGCTCTGCCACTGGGCCGTGAGGCCTGGGAAGGCAGGAGTGGTCGTGTTGATCCGGAAGCCAGGAGACCGGCTGCGGCACGCACCACATCGCCACGAGGCATGGACGAGAGGACAACCCGCACATGACCGTTCCCACGGCTGACCACGCCCGCACGACCACCAACGCGATCCGCGTTCCACTGTGGGCCTGGGCGCTCACGCTGTTCGCGCTCGCCGTCGCCTATCTCGTCCTTCAGGAGAACGGCGCCGTGTTGTCGCAGTACGCGCAGACCGTGCACGAGTTCGCCCACGACGGCCGGCACGCGCTCGGCGTACCCTGCCACTGATGGCCTCCACTGTGGCCGCGCCCTCCACTGACGCGCGGCGGCAGCTCTCCGCGCTGCCGCCGCTCACTTTCGCCTCCGTGCTGCTCCGCGGCATCCTTGCCGGCGCCGTCGCCGGAGTAGCCGCGGCGATGGTGGCCTGGCTCCTGGTCGAGCGCCCGATCCGGGTCGCGCTCGCCATCGAGGAGGCCAGGTCGTCGGTGCCGGAGGCGAGCGGCCACTCCCACGAGGAGCTGTTCAGCCGTGCGGTCCAGGTGGTGGGCGGCATGCTCGCCGCGGTGGTGGTGGCGATCTGCGTCGCGGCGGTCTTCGCGGTGGTGTTCGCCAAGGTCCGGCACCGGCTGCCGGCGGCGACCGACTTCGGCCGGGTAGCGCTGCTGGCCGCTACCGGATTCGTCACGGTGGCGCTGCTGCCGGCGCTGAAGTACCCGGCCAACCCCCCCGGTGTGGGGGACCCGGAGACCGTGACGTCGCGGACTCTGCTGTACGTCTCGTTCATCGGCGCCGCGATGGTGGTCGCCTACCTGGCGTACGCCGCGCGCGCCAGGCTGGCCGCCCGGGGCTGGTCGGGCGCGCACCGCTCCGCGGTCGTGGCCGCCGGAACGGTCGTCGCGATCGCGCTGCTGTTCATCGTCTGGCCGGCGAGTTCCGACCCGATCCCGGATGACATCGGTGCGGGCCTGCTCTGGGAGTTCCGGCTCTACTCGCTGCTGGAGTTGGCGACGCTCTGGACAGTGCTCGGCCTCACGTTCGGCCTGCTGCTCGCGCCCCGCGCCGCTGATCGGACGTGACCGGCCTGGACATTCAGCCAGCCGCGCCGGGCCCGCCGGGTCGCCGGAACTGACCGGCCGGTCCCGGGCCGGGCATACTGGTGACGTCGATGACGGTGGAGGTTCAGATGGCCAAACTGTTCGGCAAGATCGCCGCCTTCGTCCGGAGCCCGCAGGGCAAGCGGCTCATCAACCAGGCTCAGGAGCAGGCCGCCAAGCCCGAGAACCGGCGCAGGCTCGAGCAGCTGCGCCAGCGGATGACGCGCAAGCGTTAGCCGACCACGGAGCTGCGACGCTCCAGGAGCACGACGTCGCGCCAGCGGCCATGATGCTGGCCGATCCGTTCCCGGACGCCGACCACCCGGAAGCCCGTCCTGGCGTGCAGCGCCAGGCTCGGCGCGTTCTCCGGGAAGATTCCTGACTGGATGGTCCAGATCCCGGCCGCCTCGGTGGAGGCGATCAACCGGCGAAGCAGTGCGGTACCGATACCTCGGCCGCCGGCGGCCGGGTCGACGTAGACGCTGTGCTCCACCACGCCGGCATACACCGAGCGCTGGGAGACCGGCGTGACCGCGACCCAACCCAGCACGGCGCCGCCGCCGTCGACAGCCACGTACCGGTGGTCGGGGAGCCGGGTGGCGACGAACCCCGCCCAGTCCGGCGCGGTCACCTCGAAACTCGCGTCGCCGCCGTCGAGACCGGCCTGGTAGATCGCGAGCACGGCGACCGCGTCCCCCATGCGCATCGGCCGGATCGCCGGCTCCGGAGCGCCGGTCGGCCGCGGGCTGTCGTTCAGCACGTGACTACTCGGCCACCGCGACGGCGCTGGCCGCTGCGACGATCACCCCGAGGTCTTCGGCGATCGAGCAGTTCCGTGCTGTACTCACCGATGCAGTCTAGATGGTGGATTTGTCATTCAAACTGTCTGGGCTAGCGTAAATTGGCTGTTTCAACGCAGGCGGAGGGCGGCGATGTACGACACCGGCGGGGCGGCCGGGCCGGCCGTGTGGCCAGCCTCGAGCGAGCCCGGGCCGAGCGCGGACGTCTGGCGCCGGACCCCCGACGGGCTCTCCCGGACGGTGTCGATCGACCGCTCGTGGTGGTCATGGGGCGGCGTCCACGGTGGCTACACCGCCTCGCTCGGCCTGGAGGCGATGGCTGCGGCGGTCGGTGACCTGCGGCCGGTCCGGGCGCTGCTGATCGCGTTCCTCACCCCGGTCGACGAGCGGCCGCTGGTGCTCGCTCCGACCGTCGAACGGGTCGGCGGCAGCACGTCGGTGGCATCGCTCCGCGCCGAGCAGGGTGGCGCACCGGTGCTGCTCGCCACCGCCACGTTCGGCGCGGTCGGCGCCGGCCCGAAGTACGCCGGCCTCACCGCACCCGAGGTGCCCGATCCAGACGCCTGCGCGCCCATGCCGCTGCCGCAGGGGCCGGTGCCGTTCGCGCAGCACCTGGAGATACGGCCGGCCAGCTCGGGGCGGGTGCTCGCCGGCGGCGACCGGGCCGAGCTGATCGCCTGGCTGCGCTTCGCGGACCATCGCACGGTCGACGCCGCCGGGGTGACCGTGCTCCTCGACGCGCTGGCGCCCGGTCTCTACGCCACCATGACGGTGCCGATCCCGATGCCGGTCGTCCAGCTCTCGATCGAGTTCACCGACGAGCTGATCGGCGAACCGGTGGACGGCTGGGTTCTGGTCCGGATCCGGACGGACCATGCCGGCGGCGGCTGGGTCACCGACGACAGCACCGCCTGGTCCGGCGAAGGGCGGCTGCTGGCTCAGGCCCGGCAGGCCCGCCGGGTGCTGACCCGCCGCGGCTAGTGGCACCACCGACCGCTAGGCGTCCAGGCCGCGGGAGGTGCGGATCGCGCGGCGCCGGGCCAGCCGGTGCTCGCGCCGGATCTCGGCCTCGTGCCAGCGCCGCTTGTCCTCGTCGGTCTCGGGGGTCACGGCAGGGATCGGCCGTGGCTCACCGTCGGCGTCCACCCCGACGAAGGCCAGGTACGCGGTGGCCACCGGGACCGGGTCAGTGCCGGCGCGGTCCCACGGCTCGGCGAGCACCCGGACGCCGACCTCCATCGACGTGCGCCCGGTCCAGTTGATCTGCGCGTCGGCACGCACCAGGTCGCCGACCCGGACCGGCTGCAGCAGCACGATCTCGTCGATCGCCGCGGTCACCGCGTTGCCGCCCGAGTGCCGCGCCGACGCCGCGCCGGCCGCGTCGTCGATCAGCTTCATGATCACGCCGCCGTGCACGGTGCCGTAGAGGTTGACGTCGGTCTGGGACATGATCCGGCTCAACGTGACGCGCGCGTAGGACGTCGGCCTGCCGGCGAGATGGCTCATCCCACCACGGTAGGCGTTGCCGGTCCGGCCCCTGTTCAGCCGAGCCAGCGGGGCAGGGGGAAGGTGTGCAGGCAGGCGCCGGCCGGGTCGATCCCCGATCCGGGCGCGTCAGGTCGCCTGGCCAGGTCGGCGAGGTAGAGCCGGACGTTCCCGTCGCGGACGAGCTCCCGCACCTGCCCCATCGCACGGAGCCTCGTGACGGCGAGCTCCGGAAGAGCCGGTTCTGTGATCCTCCACAAGCTCCCTGTGACGAGCCACACCCGCGGAGCGTCGCCGACGGCCTCCGCGATCACGTCGGGGGCGCAACTCCCGGTGGGCAACGCGGTGACCACAACCGGCGGGGCGAGGCCGTGCTCGTGGCCGTACCAGTAGACGCGGTGGTACTGGGACTCCGTGGCGAGGATCACGTCGCCCGGACGGTAGCCGCGCGCGAGCTCCGCGATGGCGCTGGCCGTGTGGTCGGCGTCCGCGCCCCGCCCTGGCGCGACGAACGCCTGGGAGAGTCGTCCACTTGAAGGGACGAGCAAAACCATGGTCAGCAGGGCCGCCACCGCCCCACCGGCCACGCCCTCCACTTCGCGAAGCCTCGGTGCCAACTGGGGCGGAGTGGGGGCGCCGACCTCGGCGCCCGCCCGGGACGGAAAGAGACAGCCGGCCAGCAGCACCACCGCCGAGGGAAGCAGCCACAGCGCCATGCGCTGTGCCAACGGGTACAGCTGGGCGATCGCCACCAGCAGCGCGGCCACCATGGGCGCCGCCAACAGCGCGGCGGCGGCCCGCTCGCGCCACCACAGGGCGACGGCGCCGAGAACGACGAGCAATACCGCCACCGACGTCGCGGTAGCCGCGAACATCGACGTCATGAAGAGATTCAGGATGTTCCAGGACCAGCTGGCCTGATCGCCGAGCGAGCCACCCTCGGGCCCGAACGCCCCGATCCACAAGGGATGGCGGTTCTGACTGCCCTTCAGGTGCCGGAGTTGCACGACATAGTCGACGGCGACCATGGCGAGCCAGGCCACCGCGGGAATACTGAACCGGACGGATTCCGCACAGCGTGCGCGCACCAGGTCGGCTCCAACCTGGAAGCGATCCGTCCGTGACCGCTCGCCCGCCCCATGGAACAACCGGTCGAGCACGAGCACGGCCGCGCTGGCAGCTGTGACAAACATGCTGGGGAAGCTGAACGCAGCGGCGGCCGCTGCCGTGAGCCACCACGCCATACCGTGCCGGTACGACCAGCGCGGCTGGCGCAACGCCCACACGGCAACTGCCAGCAGGACCGCCGCAGCCGCCATGTCGGCGCTGTAAGGCTTCACCTGCCAGCTGTACTGGATCGCCAGCGGAGCGCAGCCGAAGAGCACGGTTGCGGCGACCGCGGCGAGCCGGGAGAGAGTCATCCTGGCCAGCCATGCCACGGCCACGACGCTGGCGCAGCCGAAGAGCATCGGCAGGATGCGGACCGTGCGGTCACCGCTGCCGAGCAGTTCGACGATCACGCGCTCCGACGCGATCCAACCGGGGGGCGCTCCCTGGTTGAGGATCAACGTCCCGAACAGGTTGCGGAACGGTAGCGTCCGCACGCTGTACATCAACGCGATGTCGTCGTTGCCCAGCAGGTCACCGGTGAACCACTGCAGCACTCGCGTGCCGCAGGCTGCACTGACCACCCAGAACAGCAGCCAGTCCGCCCAGTGCCGAGGATGGGGCAGCCGAAGCATCCAGGCACGCGGCTCGGCGCGGTGCTGCTCGTGCGCCTTCGGGGTCGGCGCCGGTTCCTGGTCGGTGGTGATCTGCTGGTCCGGCAGGATCGTCGCTGTCGCCGGGCCCGGCCCGGATCCGGGCAGGGGCTCTGGGGCCACCGGCGCACCTCACAACTCGGCAGGAACGAGCAGACGTAGTTCTGTCTCCCCAACAGAGCCGGCGCGACTATACCGAGAGCTTCGCAGTTCGTGGAGACGGAATCACGAGTTGAGTGGTATTGGGGTTATGACTTTTGGCCCGTCTTGGCGGTGCCGGGTTCTCGTCCGGAAAGATCGGCTGCGCGCCTAACGCGAGCCCGAGCTAGAACCGGTTCTCGACGTTGAGCCTGTCCATCAGGCCGCGCAGTGTGTAGCCGATGGTCCGGGCGCTGATGCCGAGCCGGCGGGCGACCACCGCGTCGGTGTGGCCGGCGGCGAGGAGCTCGACGAGCGCCCGCTCGCGCGGGGTCAGCGTCACCGTCGGCACGCCGCGGCGGCGCGGGTCTCGGGCCCGGTCCCAC
>Ga0126306_10001524_pt1 | contig 12437 bp, 8 predicted proteins | sample Plot27_FD_92592 | JGI IMG/M metagenome (GOLD analysis project Ga0126306, IMG submission 92592) | Serpentine soil microbial communities from UC McLaughlin Reserve, CA, USA - Plot27 | ecosystem: Environmental > Terrestrial > Soil > Grasslands | place: USA: UC McLaughlin Reserve, Lake County...
CCGTGGACGCCGCGAAAATCGTCGTGACGACGCGCCCCGAGCCGTCGACGACCGGGCCGCCGGAGTTGCCGTGGCGCACGAGCCCGCGGATCGAGGTGATCGGCCGCTGAATCGGGCCGCGGCCATAGGAGTCCTGGGTCACGACCGCCGCCGTCTGGCCGAGCCGCGCCGGCCGCACGTCGTAGCTGCCGTTCTCCGGGAAGCCGAGGACGGCCGCGGAGGTGCCCGGCGGTGCGCCCGCGTTCATCGGCAGCGCGGGCGTCCCCCCGAGCCCCGGCGCGCGGAGGATGGCGAGGTCGTTCTGCGGGTCGTACCAGACGGCCTCGGCGTCCATGGACGGCCCCTCGCCCCCGGGCTGCACGGTTGTGTCGTCCTGGCCCGCGACCACGTGGGCATTCGTCACCACCAGCCCGCCGCCGGCGACCCATCCGCTTCCCTGCACGCCCAGGCCGCAGGCGGTGCCGAGCACTCGCACCACGCTGCGCTCGGCGGCGTGGACGTCGGGGTCGCGCGCGATCTTCGCGTTCGGCGGCGGCACGTTCGCCGACGGGCCGCGGATCGACGGGAACGGGTCGAAGCGCGCGAGCGCCTGGAGGATCGGGCCCGACGGCGGAAGCACCTCGTTCAGCCGCCTGAGGATCGCGGAGCGCTGGATCGGCTCCCGCAGCTCGCGCGTGCCGGGCGTCTGGAGCGCTACCGCGCCCGCGATCCAGACGAGGAAGAGCCCCAGGCACGCCACGAGCACGCTGCCCCCGACGCCGTCGGCCACTCCGAGCTCCTCGGGGAGTCGGTGGCGCAGGTGGAAGCCCAGCACCTCGAGGCCCGAGGCGAACAGCGAGCCGAGCATCAGCGCGCCGATGAGCGCGAACAGCGGCGCGTAGGGCGATTCGGAGCCCTCCTCCAGGAGCAGCGGCCCGAGCCGAGACCCCACGAAGGCACCGGCGGCGAAGCCCGCTAGCGCGAGGCCCCCGGCGATCAGGCCCTGGTTGAAGCCCCACACCGCCATGAAACTGGTGAAGCCGATGATTATCCAGTCGATGCCCGTCAAGGCCCGAGGCAGCGTAATGCGCCCGGCTACCATCGAGCGCAGCCCCCGTGAAGAGCATCCCCGCCGAGCGCCACCGGCGCCTTACTCACCGCGCTCTCCCCACCCTGGGTGGCCTCGCCGCCGTGTCACTCGTCGCGGGCGCGTTCGTCGGAGCAGGCGCCCACAGCGCATCCGAGCGGGTCGCCGCCGACTTCGCAGCGGCCTGGGAGCGCGGCGACTTCCGTGCGATGCATCGCCTGCTGAGCGCCGAAGCGAGCGGGCGCTACCCGGTGCGCCGCTTCCGGCGCGCCTACGAGCGCGCGGCGGCCACGGCCACGCTCACCTCGATCGACGCGGGCGACGTTGAGGGGTTCGACGACGACCAGGTCACCGTCCCCGTGGTCGTCGAGACGCGCGTGTTCGGCGCCCTGCGGGGCGGTCTGCGAATCCCGGTCACCGACGAGCGCGTGGACTGGGACCCCGCGCTCGTGTTCCCGGAGCTGCGCCGCGGCGAGCGGCTGCGCCGGTCGAGCGTCCCGCCGCGGCGCGCCACCCTCCACTCGCGTGACGGCAAGGTGCTCGCGCAGGGGCCGGCGCCGTCCCGGACGTCGCCCTTGACCGGAATCGCCGACTCGATCGCTGGCCGGATGGAAGCCGAGGAGACGGCCGCGGAGCGCAGGACGCTGTACGCGCGCGGCTTCCCGCGCGACTGGCCCGTCGGGCAGACGGGGCTCGAGGAGGTGTTCGAGGCCCGGCTGCGCGGGCGGCCCGGAGGCGAGCTGATCGCGGGAAACCGGGTGCTCGCGCGCGCGCGGCCGCGCGCGGCCCCCGCGGCCGAGACCACCATTGACACCCGCCTCCAGGAGGCGGCCGTGATCGGCCTGGCGGGGCGCCTCGGCGGCGTCGCCGCCCTCGACCCGCGCAACGGCGACGTGCGCGCGCTCGCGGGCATCGCGTTCTCCGCCCCGCAGCCGCCGGGCTCCACGTTCAAGATCGTGACGACCACCGCCGCGCTCGAGCGCGGCCTCGTGAAGCCGTCGACCGAGTTCCCGGTGGAGACGCACGCGATCATCGACGGCGTGGAGCTCGAGAACGCGAACGGCGAGGCGTGTGGAGGCACCTTCCGCGACTCGTTCGCCCACTCCTGCAACTCGGTGTTCGCTCCACTCGGGCTGAAGATCGAGGCCGGCCCGCTGGTGGACGCCGCCGAGCGTTACGGCTGGAACGCCCGCTCGACGATCCCGGGCGAGGTGCCGAGCACGCTCCCTTCGGCCGCGGAGATCGACACGCCGCTCGAGCTCGCCTCGACCGCGATCGGCCAGTTCGAAACGCTCGCCACCCCGCTCCAGATGGCATCGGTGGCGCAGACGATTGCGATGGACGGCGTTCGCACGCCACCTCACCTCGCGGCGGAGCGGCGCCCGCGCCCGGTGCGGGTGACATCCCCGCGCGTGGCGCGCACGATCGAGTCGCTCATGATCGACGTGGTGGCCTACGGGACCGGCACGGCTGCGGCGCTGCCGCGCGTGCGCGTGGCCGGCAAGACCGGCACGGCCGAGCTCGAGGACACGCGCGACCCGGAGACGGGCGAGACGCTGCCGCCCGACCCGACCAACACCGATGCCTGGTTCACGGCCTACGCCCCCGTGGGCCGGCCGCGCATCGTCGTGGCGGTGATGCTCGTCCGCGCCGGTGCCGGCGGCGCGACCGCGGCGCCCGCGGCCCGCGTCGTGCTCGACGCCGCGCTGCCGCCTTAGCGCAAGCGCCGGCGGTGCCCGGCGCGCAGCGATGCCTTCCGGCGCGGCTCAGATGTCGAGCTCGTAGGTGAGGTGCTCGTCGCCGCTGCCCTCGATCTCGAGCTCGAGCGGCCGGTACTCGGTGTTCGCGAGCGGTAGCCGGAAGAGGAGCATCAGCCCCGCGCTCGGGCCGAGCTGGGCGACGCTGCCGGTCTCCGGGAGGCACTCGTCGGGCAAGAGCTCCTTGCCGTGATACGCGAACTGGTTCTCATCGGGAAGCTCTTCGGACTCGAAATCGTTGCCCTGGTTGTCCACGATCTTGAACTCGTCGACCGCCTCGTGCGTCTCGTCCGTGCGGTTGCAGGCCTGGAGGAAGACCCCGTAGAGCGTCTCATCCTGCTCCGGCTCGGTGCCGGCCTCGACGTAAGCGCTGTCAGGCGTGACCCGGGGGTTCAGCTCGCGCGTGATGAACACGTTGTATTCGATGCCCTGGAGCTCGAGCGCAAGCCCTTCGCGGGCGGGCTCCTCGACGCCCTGCTCCACGTCCGCCTCGCCGCACGCGGCCACGCCGGCGGCCAGGGCGGCCAGGCACAGCACGACGAGCAGGCGGCGAGGCATGCGGGCGGGCATATTAGCTCTGGCCTTCAGAGCCTCGACTGGCGGGCGGGGTCCATCCCGGCGTAGGCTCCGAAGCGCGCCGCCTTGTCCGGCTCGTAGCCCGCGATCGTGGCGCGCTTCGGCTCCACGCGCTGCGGCTCCTCGAAGACCATCCGCAGCCGGTCGAGCGACTTGCGCGTCTGCCGCCGGATCCAAGCGGCGGCGCCGATCTCCTTGAGGCGGTCGACCATCGTGGCCGGCTCACTGAAGGTCGTGAGCTCGACCCGGGTGACGTTCGCCGACTCGCGCGTGAAGTCGTACACCGCCACCGAGCGGTTGCGACCGCGGCGCCCCACGCGGATCTCCTCGATGATCTGCCGGGGCCGGTCGGCCTTCGTGATCGTGAGCTCGGCGTACTCGTTGGCGAGCGGCGCGTCCAGCTTGAAGCGGGCGGCCGCGCCAACGCCGACCGGCTGGACGCGCGCCAGCCGGTAGTCGTCCATGAAATGGTCCGTGAAGGACGGCCGCGCGGCGAGGTCGCAGACGAAGTCGTAGACGTCCTCACGGGGAGCCGAGATGACGGCCGAGACGGTGACCTCGCGCATGGGCGGGATCGTACCTGCCGCCGGCCTCACGTCCTCGATGCGGCTAGGCGGCGCGCGGCACGACCGCGAGCCGCCGCTCGCTCGCGTGCACGCGCTCCGTGCGCACCGCGAGGCGGCGATCCTCGGGGAGGCCGGCGAAGCAGAGGTCGCAGAGTTTCCGGCCGCCCTTCACCTCGTGCATGCGCTCGCCCGCCAGCGGCGTGCGGCGGCATTCGCCGCAGGACGCGGTTCGCGACGCGAGCGTGCCGATGCTGCTGCGGACGAGCATGGAGGCAAGGTCGGGCACTGAAAACTTCCTTCGACGGGCGCGGGAAAAGACCTGCAGGCTGAAAAAAGCCCGCTCTTACCGGATTTCTTACTTGGATAGTTCGTATCCATCGATACCATCCAGGGCCCCCCACCCCTGAGGAGAGAAATCCGAATGGAAGCCTTCAACGCCGGTACGCTCGCTGGTGCCGGGTCCTTCCGGTGCGACTCCTGCGGATTTGCCATCGCGTTGCACGAACGTGACTCCGTCCCATCATGCCCCGAATGCGGCGGCAAGAGCTTCAGGCGCGCGTCGTTATTCGGTGAGTCGATCAGGGCGCCGATGCGCCATGAGGTCGAGGGAGCGCCCGACTGGCTCGCGGAGGCACGCGACGCGCTGGTCCGGGAGGGCGACTACCTGGCATTCGAGGACGACGACCGAGTGCGCGTCTTCCCGCTGCAGGACGGGTGGACGCGAATCGGGCGAAGCCTCTCGGCCCACGTGCGCTTCGACGACCCGACGGTCTCGCGCCGCCACGCGCTGCTCTACCGGGACGACGCCGGCGCGCGCATCCTGGACGACCGCAGCCTGAACGGCGTGTTCCGAAACGGGGAGCGTGTCGAGCTGGCGGAGCTGGAGGACGGCGACGAGATCTCGATCGGCCGCTTCAGCCTCTTCTTCGTGAGCCTCGTGGGCGAGCGCTCCGGCGCGGCGACGACAGCTACGACGCCCCGCTGACGCCGCTCACGAGCTCGGCGAGGCCCTCCTGGCGCGACTTCACCGGACGGTAGCCCAGCTCGCGCTCCGCGCGCGAGATGTCGATCGTGCACTCTTGCGATGAGACCCAGACGGCGAAGCGGGTGAGCGGCGGGTTGCCCGGCCGTCTGAGCCGCCGCCAGATGCCCTCCGCGGCACGCGCGGCCGCCCCCGCCACCGCCGGCGGTACCGACTTGTCCGGGATCTCCACGCCCTGGGTGCCGAGCATCTCCGTCAGGAACTCGCGGAAGACGACCGGCTCGCCGTCGGTCACGAAGTAGACGCCGCCCGCGGGCGCCTTGTCCGCGGCGAGCCAGAGCCCCTCGACGGTGTTGTCCACGTGGGTGGTCGCCGTCAGGTGGCGCCCGCCGCCGACCCAGCGGAAACGCCCGGAGCGCACCATCGCGATCAGCGCGGGAAGCAGCGTCGTGTCGCCGCGGCCCCAGACGAAGCGCGGGCGGACCACCACGGTCTCCAGCCCGTCGCCGTTCGCGGCGCGCACGAGCTGCTCGGCCTTCGCCTTCGACGCGGAGTACAGCGCCGGCGAGTCGAGCCGCAGCGGCGCGCTCTCGTCGACGTTCACGAGCGGCTGTCCGGCCATCAGAGCCGCCTCGGTGCCCACGTGCACGAGCCGCTTGGCGCGGGCCTCCTGGCAGGCGTCGATCACGTTCTGCGTGCCGCGCACGTTGAGCCGCTCGAAGTCGGCCGGGTCGCCCCACTCCTCCACCTTGGCCGCCGCGTGGAAGGCCATGTCGCAGCCCTCGGCGCCGGCGCGCAGCGACGCGCGGTCGTCGAGGTCGCCGCTCACCGGCTCGGCGCCGAGCTCGCGCACGCGCTCGGCGGCGCGCTCGGAGCGCGCGAGCGCCCGGACGTCGACGCCCTCAGCGCGGAGGCGCTCGATCAGCGCACCCCCGATGAAGCCCGACCCGCCGGTGACGAACGCAATGGGCATGTGGCCGACCGTACCGCGTCAGCGCTCGTCGCGCGGGCCCGTCCAGAAGGCCTCGCCGACCGTGACGGTACGAGCGATCTCCGCCTGGTGACGGAGCGAGTGCGGGTCCCCGTCCTCGTAGGCGAACATCGCCTCGGCGCGGATCCGGCGCACCTCGCCGGAGCCCCCCAGGTACTGGTCGACCACGCGCGCGCAGCGGCGTCCCTCGGCTATGGCAGTGACGACGAGCGACTGGCCCGTGCGCGCGTCGCCGCATGCGAACACGCCACCCACCTGTGTGCCGTAGACGGGTGCCTTCACGTTTCCGCGCCGGTCCAGGTCGAGCGCGAGCTGCTCCACGGCCCCCTCGTGCTCTGGGTGGTCGAACCCGATTGCGATCAGCACGAGATCGGCGCGCTCCTCGAACTCGCTGCCGGGGATGGCGTGGAGATCGCGCGACGAGGTGCCCTCCACGCGCCGGCCCATGACGGCCATGACGCGGCCGTCGACGCCGCGCAGGGCCGTGACCTGAGTGCCGAAGCGGCGGTCGCCGCCCTCGTCGAGCGCGTAGGTCGTCGGCGTGCGCTTCGGCGGCAGCGGCCAGGGCGTGCCCGGCGGCCGGCCGCCGGGCGGGAGCGGCGGGTACACGTCCAGCATCAGCACGTCCTCGGCGCCCTCGCGGACGGCGTTCGAGATGCAGTCCATGCCGGTGTCGCCGCCGCCGACGACGACTACGCGCTTGCCCTCGGCGCGGATCACCTCGCCCGGCATCCGGCGGAAGGGCCGTCCCTCCATCGCCGCCACGGCGCGGTTGCGCTGGTACAGGTAGTCCATCGCGTAATGGACCCCGGAGAGCTCACGGCCCGGCACGTCGAGGTCGCGGTGCACGCGCGAGCCGATCGCGACGATCACGGCGTCGTGCTTGCCGCGGAGCTCTCCCGCGCTGATGTCGCGGCCCACGTCCACGTCGCAGCGGAACTCGATGCCCTCGTCCTCGAGCAGCCTCACGCGGCGGTCGACGATCCACTTCTCGAGCTTCGCGTCCGGCACGCCGAAGCGGAGCAGCCCGCCGGGCGCCTCGTCGCGCTCGTAGACCGTGATGCGGTGGCCGAGCTTGTTGAGCTCCGCCGCGACGGCGAGTCCCGCCGGCCCGGAGCCGATCACGGCCACGGTCCTGTCCGTGCGCGACTCGGGCGGGTCGGGCTCGATCCAGCCCTCGTCGAAGCCGCGCGTGACGATCGCCAGCTCGATCTGCTCGATGGTCACCGCGTCGTCGTTGATGTCGAGCACGCAGGCCGACTCGCAGGGCGCCGGGCAGATCAGGCCGGTGAACTCGGGGAAGTTGTTCGTGGCGTGCAGCTTGACCAGCGCGTCGCGCCAGCGGTCGCGGTACACGAGGTCGTTCCAGTCCGGGATCAGGTTGCCGAGCGGGCAGCCTTCGTGGCAGAAGGGGATGCCGCAGTCCATGCAGCGCGCGCCCTGGTCGCGCAGCGTGCGGTCGTCCGGCAGCTCGAAGTACTGCCGGTAGTCGTGCACGCGCTCCGCCGGGTCACGCTTCTCGAAGCCGACCCGCTCGAGGCGCAGGAATGCGCCGAGCTCGCCCATCGCCGCTCTAGATCGGGCCTCCGGCCGCGTAGCCCGGGGTGGCGGCGGGCCCGGCCGCGGCGGCAGCGACCTCGGCCTCGCCCTCCGCGGCGAGCTGCTCGGCGAGCGCGCGCTTGTAGTCGTGCGGCATCACCTTGACGACCTTGTTGAGCGTGGGCTGCCAGTCGTCCAGCAGGCGGACGGCCACGGTCGACCCGGTGCGCTCCCGGTGCTCCTCGATCCAGCCGCGCAGCTCCTCGCTCTCATCGGGGGTGATGGCGTCGAAGCCCACGAGCTCCGTGTTGCAGCGCCCGCGGAAGCCGCCGTCGACGTCGTAGACGTACGCGATGCCGCCGCTCATCCCGGCGGCGAAGTTGAGGCCGGTCGGGCCGAGCACGACCACGCGCCCGCCGGTCATGTACTCGCAGCCGTGGTCGCCGAGGCCCTCGACCACGGTGAGGGCGCCGGAGTTGCGGACCGCGAAGCGCTCACCCGCGAGGCCGCGGAAGAACGCGCGGCCGGAGGTCGCCCCGTAGAGGACGGTGTTGCCGACGATGACGTTGTGCTCCGCCGGGAACGCCGCGTTGGCGGGCGGGCGGACGACGATCGTGCCGCCCGAGAGGCCCTTGCCGCAGTAGTCGTTGGCGTCGCCGTCGAGCACGAGCTCCAGCCCGCGCGCGAGCCAGGCGCCGAAGCTCTGGCCTGCCGAGCCGGTCAGCGACACGTGGATGCTGCCCTCGGGCAGGCCCTCCTCGCCGTGCGCGCGCGCGATCTCGCCGGAGAGCAGGCCGCCCACGGCGCGGTTCTTGTTCTCGATGCGGCGCTCGAGCCGGACCGGCTGGCCCTGCTCCACCGCCGGCCGGCAGAGCTGGAGAAGGTCGACGTCGATCGAGTCGTAGAGCACCGGGTCGGGGCGGCGCACGCAGCGGCGCGGCGCGTCCGGCTCCACGTTGGCGGGCACCGAGAGCAGCGCACCCAGGTCCACGTCCTGAGCCTTCCAGTGGTCAACGGCCTGATCCGTGTCCAGCAGATCGGTGCGGCCGATCAGCTCCTCCATGCTGCGCACGCCGAGGCTGGCCATGATCCGGCGCGCCTCCTCGGCCACCATGAAGAGATAGGTCACGACGTGCTCCGGCTCGCCGTCGAAGCGCGCGCGCAGCACCGGGTCTTGTGTGGCCACGCCCACCGGGCAGGTGTTGAGGTGGCAGACGCGCATCATCACGCAGCCGAGCGCGATCAGCGGGGCGGTCGAGAAGCCGTACTCGTCGGCGCCGAGGATGGCCGCCACCACGACGTCACGGCCGGTTCGCATCTGGCCGTCGGCCTCCACGAGGATGCGCGAGCGGAGGTCGTTGCGGAGCAGCGTCTGTTGGGTCTCCGCGATGCCGATCTCCCAGGGGATGCCGGCGTGCTGGATCGACGCCTGCGGCGACGCGCCGGTGCCGCCGTCGTGGCCCGCGATCACCACGTGGTCGGCGTTCGCCTTCGCGACGCCGGCGGCGACCGTGCCCACCCCGACCTCGGACACGAGCTTGACGGACACACGCGCGCGCGGGTTTGCGCAGCGCAGGTCGTAGATCAGCTGCTTCAGGTCCTCGATCGAGTAGATGTCGTGGTGCGGCGGGGGCGAGATCAGCCCGACCCCGGGCGTGGAGTGGCGCAGGCGGGCGATGTAGCGGTCCACCTTGTGCCCCGGCAGCTGGCCGCCCTCGCCGGGCTTGGCGCCCTGGGCGACCTTGATCTGAAGCTCGTCGGCGTTGACCAGGTAGTTGATCGTCACGCCGAAGCGGCCGGATGCCACCTGCTTGATCGAGGAGCGGCGCTCGTCGTGGAAGCGCGCCGGGTCCTCCCCGCCCTCGCCCGTGTTCGACTTTCCGCCGAGACGGTTCATGCCCGCGGCGAGCGCCTCGTGTGCCTCGGGTGAAAGCGCACCGAGCGACATCCCGCCGGACTTGAAGCGCTTGACGATCTCGGCCGCGGGCTCGACCTCGTCGAGCGGCATGGGCTCGATGGCCTCGTGGAAGCGCATGAGCCCGCGCAGCGACGACCGGCGCACGGCGACCTCGTTCACGTAGGTGGCGAAGCGCTCGTAGGCATCGGCGCCGCCGCCCTCGCGTGTGGCCTGCTGCAGCGCGGCGATCGTCTCCGGGTTCCAGCCGTGGAACTCGCCGTCGCGCCGCCAGGCGTACACGCCGCCGGCCGGGAGCAGCTCCGAGCTCGCGGCCGGGTAGGCGCGGGCGTGGCGGTCGAGGCACTCCCAGGCGAGCACGTTCATGCCTACGCCGCCGACCCGCGACGGCGTACCCGTGAAGTGGCGGTCCACGAGCTCGTTCTGCAGGCCGATCGCCTCGAAGATCTGGGCGCCCGTGTACGAGCGGATCGTCGAGATCCCCATCTTCGAGAGGATCTTCAGGAGGCCCTTGCCGATCGCCTTGATCGTGCGCGCGAGCGCCTCGTCCGGCGCCATGCTCTCGGGCAGCCGGCCCTCGCGGTGGAGCGCGTAGAGCGTCTCGAACATCACGTACGGGTTCACCGCTGACGCGCCGTAGCCGATCAGGCAGGCCACGTGGTGGATCTCCTTGGCCTGGCCGGTCTCGACGATCAGTCCGCTCTGCAGCCGCGTGCCCTGGCGGACGAGGTGGTGGTGCACGGCGGCGGTGGCGAGCAGCGCCGGCATCGGCACGCGCTCGGCGCCGAGGTTGCGGTCCGACAGGATGATGATGTTCACCCCTCGCTCGACGAGCTCGGACGCCTCGGCGCACATCTCCTCGAGCCGGCGCTCCATGCCCTGGGCGCCCTCGGAGGCCGGCCAGGTCATGTCGACCGTGCGCGCCTCGAAGACGCTGTGGTCGACCTGGCGCAGCTTTTCCAGCTCGGTCGAGCGCAGGAGCGGCTGCGGCATCACGAGCTGGTGGCAGTGGTCGGGCGTCTCGCCGAGCAGGTTGATCTCGGGGCCGATCACGGCCTCTAGGCTCATGACGATCGACTCGCGGATCGGGTCGATCGCGGGGTTCGTGACCTGCGCGAAGAGCTGCTTGAAGTAGGAGAAGAGCGGTGGTCGCATGTCCGACATGACCGCGAGGGCGGTGTCATTGCCCATCGAGCCGGTCGGCTCGGCGGCGTCGCGCGCCATCGGCACGAGCGTCACGCGCAGGTCCTCCTCGGTCCATCCGAAGGCGAGCTGCTTCGCGCGGAGCGGCTCAACGCGCGGCACGCGCGGGGTCTTCTCCGGAAGATCCTCGATGTGGACAACACGGTCGGCGAGCCACCTGCCGTAGGGGCGGCGCACGGCAAGCTCTCGCTTGATCTGGTTGTCCGGCACGACCGCGTCGCGCTCTAGGTCGACCAGGAACAGCTTGCCGGGGAGGAGACGCCCCTTCGAGGCGACCTGGTCGGCGGGCACCTCGATCACGCCGGTCTCGGAGGCGAACACGACCCAGCCGTCCTTCGTGACGAGCCAGCGGCCGGGGCGCAGGCCGTTGCGGTCGAGCGTGGCGCCGATGACGCGGCCGTCGCTGAAGGCCACCGCCGCCGGGCCGTCCCAAGGCTCGACGAGCGAGGAGTGGTAGGCGTAGAAGTCGCGCACCTCCTCGGGCAGCTCGGGGCGGCCGCGGTGCGCCTCCGGGATCAGCATTGAGATCGCGTGCTCCGGCGAGCGGCCGCCGAGCACGAGCAGCTCCATGAGCCCGTCGAGTGACGCGGAGTCGGAGATGTCGTCGCGAAGCAGCGGGTGGATCTTGTCGATGTCGTCGCCGAACAGCGGCGAGGAGAGCTGGAGCTCGCGGGCGCGCATCCAGTTGCGGTTGCCGCGCAGCGTGTTGATCTCGCCGTTGTGGGCGAGCATGCGGTACGGGTGCGCCAGCTCCCAGCTCGGAAATGTGTTGGTGGAGAAGCGCGAGTGCACCAGCGCGAGGCGGCTGACCACGCGCTCGTCGCGCAGGTCGTTGAAGTAGCGCGGCAGCTGCGGCGCCGTGAGCATCCCCTTGAGGACCATCGTGCGGCTGGAAAAGCTGGGAATGGCGAGCTTCTCCAGGTCCTCGTGCTCGACGGTGCGGCGGATCACGTAGAGCTTGCGCTCGAAGGCGTCCTGGTCGAGGATGGCGTCGCCAGCGCCGACGAACAGCTGGGCGATTCGTGGCGCCACCGCGCGCGACGCGCTCCCGCAGGCACCCTCGTTCACCGGCACCTCACGCCAGCCGAGCACCTCCTGGCCCTCGCCCTCGACCCGCTCCTCGACGAGTCGCATGGCCTCCGCGGGGTTGCCCGGAGGGAGAAAGCAAACGGCCACGCCGTAGCGGCCGGGCTCGGGGAGCTCGAGGCCCGCCTCCGCGCGGAGGAAGGCGTCGGGGAGCTGGATCAGGATGCCGGCGCCGTCCCCGGTGTCCGGGTCGGCGCCCTCAGCTCCGCGGTGCTCGAGGCGCTCGAGCGCGTGCAGCGCCCGGGCCACGACCGCGTGCGATGCCGGCGCGCGCACCCGTGCGACGAACGCGACGCCGCAGGCGTCGTGCTCGTAGCTCGGGTCGTACAGGCCACGCGATGCCTGCAGTGGGTCACCTCCTGTTTGCGTGGCCTGCTCGGCTCAGGCGCACGACGCGGAAACGAACGCGAAACTATAAAGCCATGGCGATGCTCCCTATGGCAGCGACGATCGCCGTGCTCTCCCAGAAGGGCGGCACCGGGAAGACCACGACCGTCCGCACGCTCGCGGACGCCTTCCGCCGTATCGGCCTCGACGTCCTGGTGGCCGACCTGGACCCGCAGGGAAACCTGTCCGACTACTACGACGTGCCGGCCGATGCCACGCCGACCGTGGCCGAGGTGCTCGCCGGATCGGCCAAGGCGGCCGACGCGATTCACGGCGGCGTGCTCCCCGCGAATCTCGGCCTCGCCGAGGCCGAGCTGGTGCTCGCGGGGAAGATGGGCCGGGAGCTGACGCTGAAGCGGGCGCTGCGCG
>Ga0126306_10001525_pt1 | contig 12436 bp, 15 predicted proteins | sample Plot27_FD_92592 | JGI IMG/M metagenome (GOLD analysis project Ga0126306, IMG submission 92592) | Serpentine soil microbial communities from UC McLaughlin Reserve, CA, USA - Plot27 | ecosystem: Environmental > Terrestrial > Soil > Grasslands | place: USA: UC McLaughlin Reserve, Lake County...
CCCGAGCGACATGATGGACGGGCGGGTGGCGGCGATCAGGGGCGCCCTCGACGAGCATGGCTTCCCCGAGACGCCGATCGTCTCCTACGCCGCCAAGTATGCCTCCGCCTTCTACGGGCCATTCCGCGAGGCGGCCGACTCGACGCCCGCATTCGGCGACCGGCGGGGCTACCAACTCGATCCGGCCAACGTGCGCGAGGCGCTGCGCGAGTGCGAGCTCGACGTGGCCGAAGGGGCGGACGTTCTCCTCGTCAAGCCCGCGCTGCCGAACCTCGACGTCCTCCGCGCGGTGCGCGAGCGCTTCGACCTCCCGATAGGCGCCTACAACGTCTCCGGCGAGTACGCGATGCTCAAAGCCGCCGCCGCGCGAGGCTGGCTCGACGAGCGGCAGGCCGCGCTCGAGTCGCTAACCGCGATTGTCCGCGCCGGCGCCGACATCGTCGTCTCCTACTGGACGAAGGAGCTCGCCCGTTGGCTGTAGCGACGGGCCTCTGGGAGACGATCGCCCTCGAGGCGGCGCGTGAAAGCCGGCTCTGGGAAGCCGTGCTGCGGCCCGAGGAGGAACGGGAGCGCGAGGCGGTCTTCTCACCTCTCGGCGAGGAGCGCTACGCGCTCGGCTTGGAGACGATCTACGAGGGCTACCTTCTCCACTATGGGCAGCCGCGGCTGTTCGCGCCGACCGACGCCGACACCGCGCTCCTGCTCGGTGACTACCTGTACGCGCACGGGCTCGTGCGCGTGGCTGCGGCGGGAACGGTGGAGGCCGTCGCCGACCTGGCGGCCCTGATCTCGCTCTGCGCGCGTCTCCGGGCTGACGGGCTTCCTGGCGACGGCGAGGCGTGGGCGGCGACCGCGGCGACCCTGGGCGGCGGCGAGGCGGCGCGCCTCGGCTGGGACGACCTTGGGAGCGAGCCGGTCGTGCGGGCGCTCGAGAGTCACCGCGCGCGGGTCGGGTAGAGTCGCGCCGATGGCTCCGCCCGCATCGCTCCTGCCGCTCGCCGCGAAGACCGCTGCCGAGGAAGGCAAGTCCGTGATCACGGCGATGCTCGTCGTCGGGCTGATCTTCCTGAGCGTGATCATCCTCGGCGAGCTCAGCAAGTACCTCCGCCACCGCCGTCACCACTAGGGCTTATGGCGCCTCCAGGCGACCTGCGCGAGTGGATCGGGCTCCTCGAGCGAGAGGGCGAGCTGGCTCGCGTATCCGCCGAGGTCGACCCGCACCTCGAGGTGACCGAGATCGTCGATCGCGTCGTGAAGGCAGGCGGGCCCGCGCTCCTGTTCGAGAACCCGAAGGGCTCCTCCCATCCGCTGCTCGTCAACCAGTTCGGCACCGAGCGCCGCATGTGCCTCGCTTTCGACGCCGACTCCCTCGACGACGTCGGGCGCCGCCTCGGCGATGTGCTCGAGATGCAGCCGCCGCAGGGGCTCGTCGACAAGGTCAAGGGCCTGAAGAAGCTCAAGTCGATCGCCGACTCGCAGCCCAAGAGTGTGCGCAGCGGCCCCTCGCAGCAGATCGTGCTGAGCGGCGACGATGTCGATCTTTCCGCTCTGCCGGTGCAGACCTGTTGGCCGGGCGACGCGGCGCCCTTCATTACCTTGCCGGCGGTGATCACCAGGGACCCGCGCACGGGCGGGCGCAACGTCGGCATGTATCGGATGCAGGTGCTCGACGAGCGCTCGACCGCGATGCACTGGCAGATCCACAAGGACGGCCGCGCCGATTACCTGCTCGCCGACGGGAAGCTCGAGGTGGCCGTCGCACTCGGGCTCGACCCGGTCACGGCGTACGCCGCGAGCGCCCCGCTGCCCAAGCACGTGGACGAGTTCATGCTGGCGGGCTTCCTGCGGGGCGAGCCGGTCGAGCTCGTGCCCGGCAAGACCGTCGACCTCGAGGTGCCGGCGAGCGCGGAGATCGTCATCGAGGGCTACATCGCCAAGGACGATCTCACCACCGAGGGACCCTTCGGCGACCATACCGGGTACTACTCGCCGGCCGAGCCGTTCCCGGTCTTCCGCGTGACCGCGATCACCACGCGGCGCGGCGCGATCTACCCGTCCATCGTCGTCGGCAAGCCGCCGGCCGAGGACGCCTGGCTCGGGAAGGCGACCGAGCGGATCTTTCTCCCGGCGATCCGGATGAGCGTGCCGGAGATCGTGGACTACGACCTCCCCGTGGCCGGCGCGTTCCACAACTGCTGCATCGTCTCGATCCGCAAGAGCTATCCAGGCCATGCGCAGAAGGTGATGCACGCGATCTGGGGCCTTGGGCTGCTCAGCCTCACCAAGTCCGTAGTCGTCGTGGACGAGTGGGTGGACGTGCACGACTACAATGAGGTCTTCTTCAGGGTCGGCGCCAACGTCGACCCGAAGCGCGACGTCCTCCTTTCCGAGGGGCCGCTCGATCACCTCGACCACGCGCCGACCCTCCAGTTCTACGGCGGCAAGATCGGCTTCGACGCCACGCACAAGGGCCCGGAGGAGGGCGCGCGGCCGTGGCCAGAGGAGATCGTGATGAGCGACGACGTGCGACGCCTCGTCGACGAGCGTTGGGGCGAGTACGGCATCGGGCCGGACGAACTGGAGGCGGACGGCCGCGGCAAGGGCGCGTTGCGCCAACTGTTACGTCGTTGACGCGGCCAACCTGCAACGATTGAATCCAGCTGCGAAAAGCGGAGGAACGGGCGAAGCCCGCCCCTCCTCCAAACGGCGTCACCAGTAGATGCCTTAGGAGTTAAGGGAGACACTGCTTGGAAGAGCGCACGCGGGACGATCGACCGCAGCTTCCGCCGCCCAGTCTGTGGCCGGTCGGCTTCGCCGTCGGCATCGTCTGTTTGCTGGTCGGCTTGGTGGTCAGCTGGCCCGTGGCCGCGGTCGGCGCCGCGCTGGCGCTCCTCTTCGGCTTCCTTTGGGCCCGCGACGTCGCCACGGGCGGCCCCACGCTTCCCGGCCCGCCGCCGGACGAGCCGTTGCCCGACGGGCGGGCCGTGCCGGCCAACGTGGGCGAGGCGGCGATGCCCGAGCCGGCGCCCGGGGAGCGCTTTCCGCGCAGCAAGTTCCTCGAGGGCGCGACCCTCGGCCTCGGCGGCTTGATCGGCGGGATCGTCACGCTTCCGGCGGTCGGGTTCGCGCTGCTGCCCGCCTTCGTCGACCAGAAGGCGCACGAGGTCGACCTCGGCCCGCTGAGCGACTTCCCGGAGAACAAGTTCGTGGTCGCGACCTTCATGCGCGACGCGAGGCAGGGTGAGATCTCGCGCCAGACCGCGTTCATACGCAACAACGGCCTCCTCGAGGGCAAGCCGAGCGTCACCTGCATCTCGAACCGCTGCGCGCACCTGGGTTGCCCCGTCCAGGCCGGCGGCCCGCTCTTCGAGGAGCAGAAGAAGGTCGAGAAGACCGCCAACGGCGAGCTGACCCTGATCCCGGCTCTTCCGGCGGCTGGCTTCATCTGCCCGTGCCACGGCGGCTCCTACGACCAGGAGGGGAACCGCACGGCCGGCCCGCCGGTGCGAGGGCTCGACCGCTACGAGTTCCTGATCCGCGACGGCCGCCTCATCCTCGGCGATACCTACAGCGTCGCCTATGTCGAGGGCGCGGGAGCGAGCGCGAGGATCAAGCGTTACGAGCTCGCAGGTCCGGGCCAGCACATCGACGGCATCGAGGCTTGGCTCTATCCCTTGCAACCGCCGCACTGATGGCGAGCACGAAGACAGACCGGAAGCGGAACCTAGGCGCGGCGGTTACGTACCCGCTCGACTGGCTGGAGGAGCGCTCGGGGCTCGTCGGCGGGATCCGCTACTTCCTCTTCCGCAAGGTCCCGGGCGACACGACCTGGTGGCATACGTTGGGCTCGGCCACGCTGACGGCGTTCCTCGTCCAGCTCGTGACCGGCGTGATTCTCGCGATGTACTACAAGCCCGACCCGCAGAACGCGCATTCGTCGATCGACCACATCACGAACGACCTCACGTTGGGCTGGCTCGTGCGCGGGATGCACCGCTGGGGCGCGAGCGTCTTCATCATCCTGATGTTCATGCACATGGGGCGCGTGTTCCTGTTCGGCGCCTACAAGTACCCGCGCGAGCTGAACTGGATCGTCGGCGTGCTGCTGCTGGCGACCGGCCTCTTCGAGGGCCTCACCGGGTACCTGCTGCCCTTCGACCAGACCGCCTATTGGGCCACGGTCGTCGCGGTCAACATCAACGGGACCGCACCGTTCCTCGGGCCCTACCTGGCCTCGGTGTTACGCGGCGGCGCCGAGATCGGCCCCGACACGCTGGCCCGGTTCTACTCGCTGCACATGCTGCTCATCCCCGGGGCATTGATGGGGCTGATCGGCCTGCACCTCTACCTCGTCGTCCGTCTCGGCGTGTCGTCGCCGCCATGGTCGAAGGAGGCCGCCGAGCTGCCCGATCCGGAGCCCCCGCCGCCCTCTCGCTCGGGGATGACCCAGCCCGGCCCGCGAGCGGCGGGCGTTCGTAGGAGGCCAACCGAATGAGCTCGATCGACGAGCGCCGCGCCGCTTTCCAGCGCTACAAGGAGAACGTCAAGAGGCGGGGCAAGCCCTTCTACCCGTTCGCGATGTTCCACGACACGGTCATGAGCTTGGTGGTCGTGTCGGTGATCACCGGGCTCGCGATCGTGTGGAAGTATTCGACAATTCTCGGGCCGCTGCTCGGGCCGAAGGCCGATCCCGGGACGACCTCGTTCGTGCCGCGGCCGGACTGGTACTTCTACTTCCTCTTCTACCTGCTGAGGATCTTCAAGTGGCCGAACACGGTGATTTTGGCGACGGTCGGGATCCCGACGATCCTCCTGATCATCCTGCTCGTGCTGCCGTTCATGGACACGCGCATGGAGCGGCGGCTCTCGCGCCGCCCGGTCGCGTTGGTCGCGGCGGCGCTGACCGTGATCTCGATGGGCGTGCTCACCTACAAGGGCGCCACGGCGGAGGAGGCAATTGCGAGCGAGGTCAAGGCTGCCATCCCGTCGTGGGCGCAGCAGCAGGGTTTCGCCGGCAACAAGCAGGCGCTCGCAGGGGCGGATCTCTTCGCCGAGTCGGGCTGCGTGGCGTGCCACGTGTACCTCGGCACGGGCGCCGCCAACCTTGGAGCCCCGGATCTCAGCGCCGAAGGCGCCCAGAACAAAGGCATCCAGTTCCAGATCGACCACCTGAAGTGCCCGAGCTGCGTCAATCCCGGCTCGCCGATGCCGCCCTTCGCGGCCCTCGGCGAGGATAACCTGCGCAAGCTCTCCATCTTCCTCGAGGCCTCGAAGGGCCCGAAGTAGCGGTGGCTGCCATGCGCGTCTTCCTGGGGATAACGGGAGCCTCGGGAGCGCCGTACGCCGCTCGCCTGCTCCAGGCGCTGGCCGGAGCCGGCTGCGAGGTCGGGCTCTGCGCCTCGCGCGCGGGAATCGAGGTGCTGGCAACCGAGCTCTACGGCGACGCGCGGCTCTCGCCGGACGAGACGCTGGCGCGGCTGACCGAGCCGGTGCGCGACGCGGTCACGCTGTACGACGAGCGCGACTGGCACGCGCCCTACGCCAGCGGCTCGGCCAAGGTGGACGCGTACGTGATCTGCCCGTGCTCGATGGGGACGCTCGGCACGATCGCATCCGGCGCGATGTCGAACCTGATCCAGCGGGCGGCGAGCGTCGCGCTCAAGGAGGGTCGCAAGCTCGTGCTCTGCCCACGCGAGACGCCGCTCTCGCTGATCCACCTCGAGAACATGCTCCGCGTGCGCCAGGCGGGCGCGGTGGTGCTCTTCCTCGCGCCAGGCTTCTACCACGGCGCAAGCTCGGTGGACGACCTCGTGAACTTCGTCGTCGGACGGTGCCTCGACCAGCTTGGCCTGGACCACGAGCTCGTGAGCCGCTGGGGGCAGGACTGAGGTGAGCGTGGAGAGCGGCAGGCTCGCGCCCGACGCGGTGCGGACGATGTTCGACCGCATCTCCCCGGTCTACGACGCGATGAACCGGACGATGACGCTCGGGCTCGACCAGCGCTGGCGTCGTGCGACCGCCGAGGCGGCGGTTCGCCCCGGCGATCGCGTGCTGGATGCCTGCTGCGGCACGGGAGACCTCGCGGTCGCGGCGAAGGCGGCCGGGGGGACCGTGATCGGCCTCGACTTCTCCGGTCGGATGTTGGAGCGCGCCCGCGGCAAGTCAAGCGAGATCGTCTGGGTGCAGGGCGATGTGCTCGCGCTTCCCTTCGACGACGGGGCCTTCGATGCCGCCACGGTCGGCTTCGGCGCGCGCAATCTCGAGGACCTCGAACGCGGGCTCACGGAGCTGCGGCGAGTCCTGCGTCCGGGCGGGCGACTCGCGATCCTCGAGATCACGCGGCCGCGCGGCCTGCTGGCGCCGTTCTACCGGCTCTGGTTCGACCGGCTCGTGCCGCTCCTCGGACGAGTTCTCCCAGGCGGCTCGGCCTACACGTATCTCCCTGCGAGCGTGCGCCGGTTCCCGGGCCCGGAGGACCTGGCGGAACGGCTCCGAGCCGCAGGCTTCGCCGAGGTGCGCTGGCGGCTCTTCGCCGGCGGGATCGTCGCGCTGCACACGGGGGAAGCGGCATGAGCCTGGCCACGATCCGGGAGAGCCCAGGGCTCGACGCCTACTTGGAGGATCTCGAGGAGCGCCTGGCCGCTGCCGTGCAGGCGCAGCCAGGCCTCGTGGCCGCGGTCGGCGGCGAGGCGCTGGTCGCGGGCGGAAAGCGGCTCCGGCCGCTGCTCGTCTTCCTCGCGGCGCCGCCGGGCGAGGCGCCTCTCGCAGCCGGGGCAGCTGTCGAGCTCGTGCACATGGCGACGCTCGTTCATGACGACATGATCGACCAGGCGCGTTACCGGCGCGGCCGTACCGCGGCGTGGGCGAGTCATGGGCCCGAGGCGGCCCGGGCGACCGGCGACTACCTCTTCGCGCGCGCCTTCGCGGAGCTGGCGGCAACCGGAGACGACGTCGCCGTCCGCTGTCTCGCCGGCGCGACGCTTGCCCTGGCCCGCGGCGAGGCGCTCCAGCGGGCGCAGACGAACGACCCTGAGACGAGCGTCGAGAGCTACCTCGAGCGCTGCGCCCTCAAGACGGGAAAGCTCTTCGAGGCCGCGTGCCTGCTCGGCAGCGGCGGCGACGAGGGTCTCGGCGAGTTCGGGCTCGCGCTCGGGATCGCCTTCCAGATCGCGGACGACATCCTCGATTGCTCGGGCGAGACGATCGAGACCGGCAAGATCGCCGGCACCGATCTCCGCGAAGGGACGCCGACGTTGCCGCTGATCCTCGCCGCCCGCAAGGACGAAGGCGTGCGACGCGCGCTGGCCGGCGGCCCGCTCGACGGCGCGCTCATCAGAGTCGCCGAGACCGGCGCCCTCGAGGTCTCACGCCAGCTCGCGCTCGAGTACGCGGGTCGCGCGCGCGCCTGCCTCGACGGGCACGTGCGCCGTGACGAGCTCGAGGCCCTCACCGACGCCGTCGTAGACCGGGAGTCCTGATGGCGACGATGACGATGGCCGTGCCGATCATTCCCGCACGCGACGTGGCCGAGAGCGCCGCTTGGTATCGCGACAACCTCGGCTTCGACGTCGTCCACGTCGAGGGCGGGTACGGGATCGTCGAGCGCGACCAGGTCGGCGTGCACCTCTGGGGGCCGAGCGGGATCGAGCCCAAGGACTCGATGACGATGTTCTGGATCCGCGTCGAGGGGATCGACGAGCTGCACGCGAGCTGCGACGAACAGGGCATCGTGCACCCCAACGCGCCGCTTGAGGAGAAGCCGTGGGGCGCGCGTGAGTTCGCGATCAGCGACGGAGACGGCAACCTGCTGACCTTCTTCGAGCGATGAGACTCGGCCGCATCTCCTACGTGAACATGGCGCCGGTCTTCTACCGGCTCCAGGCGCAGGTGGAGGAAGTCCAGGGCGTCCCGACCGAGCTGAACGCCCGGCTGCTGCGTGGTGAGCTCGACCTTGCGCCGATCTCCTCGATCGAGTACGCGCGCAATGCCGGCCGGCTGCGGTTGCTTCCGCGCCTCTGCGTCTCCTCGGAGGGCGCGGTCGACTCGATCCAGCTGGTCGCCCGCAAGCCGCTCGAGCAGGTTCGCGTGGTCGCGGTGACTCCCGAGAGCGCGACCTCGGTCGTGTTGACGAAGGTGCTGCTGCCCGAGGCCGAGCACGTCCCGCTCGGCGAGCAGGCGGATGCGACGCTGCTGATCGGCGACGCCGCCCTGAAGAGCGCGTTCGAAGACCCGACGCCGCACCACGACCTGGGCCGCCTCTGGCTCGAGCGCACCGGGCTCCCGATGGTCTTTGCCGTCTGGGCCTGCCCCGAGCCGGTCGCCGAAGGGCTCGGGGAGCTCGAGCAGGCCCTCGTCGAGTCGGTCCTGACCGCCCGCGCCGAGCCCGAGCGTCTCGCGTACGAGGCGAGCGAGCGCTACGGCTACCCGGCCGGTTTCCTGGCTCGCTACTTCGAGAAGCTGCGCTATCGCTTCGGCCCGCGCGAGCGGGCCGGGTTACTGACGTTCCTGGAGCTCGCGCGAGATGTCGGCGAGCTGGACGAGGTCCCGGAGCTCCGCTTCCTGGCGCGCGCGGAAGCCGCAGTCTGAGTCCGCGGCGCACCGGCGTTGCAAAACCTTGTGGAACGGATGGTCGCGGCCAGGCGAGCCCTCATTGCCCAACACCCGGTCTGTCCCGATAGCGTTTACGTTCGTCTTGCTTGCGCTCCATCACACACCTCATGAGCAAATCGTTCCCCGAGCCGGCAGCGGGCGGCGAGGGGCGTCGGCGTGAGCGGTTACGCGGTCACCCACCTCGACGAGCTGGACGACGGGCGTTCTCCCATGCGACCGATTCGGCATCACTTCGGCATCACGTCCTTCGGTGTCAACGCGTGGACCGCCTCTGACTCGGGCGACCGGATCATCAATGAGCACGACGAGGCTGGCGAGGACGAGGAGCTCTACCTCGTACATCGGGGTCACGCGACGTTCGAGCTCGATGGGGAGCGGGTGGACGCGCCCGCCGGCACTCTCGTCTTTGCGCATCCCGGTGTGAAGCGAACGGCGTTCGCCGAGGAGCCCGGGACGACGATCATCGCGCTCGGCGGCACCCCTGGGCAGGTCTACAAGCCCCAGGGCTGGGAGCTCTGGGCCCCGGTGCGCCCTCTGTACGAGGGACGCGAGTACGCCGAGGCGGCTGATCGCGGACGCGAGCTGGCCGAGGCCCACCCGCAGTACCCCGAACTGTTCTACAACGTCGCCTGCTGCGAGAGCCTGGCTGGGCGGACGACAGACGCGCTCGATCACCTCCGGCGGGCGATCGAGATGTCGGAGCGGTCACGTGCTTACGCAAAAGAGGACTCGGACTTCGACCCGATCCGCGACGAGCCCGCGTTCACAGAGCTGATCGACCGCTGAGCAGCCGAACAGGCTCTCAGTCGAGGTGTTCCATCGCGGCAGTCACGCTCAGCCACGGATGTTGTCGTGCCTCGTACACCGAAACGGTCGGTGGCGGGAACTCCGGCTCGGCGAACGCTCCGATCGGAACGGCAACGATATCGGGGACCGTCGCAAGCGTGTAGAAGACGGTCGAGCCGCAGTCGGGGCAGAAATGAAAGCTTCTCTTTTCGCCCTCGTCGGAGGTTCGCACGTACTCGGTGTGGCGACCGAAGACGAGGACGTGCTTCGACCTGAACCGGGCCTGGATCCCGAAGGCGCTTCCGGTTCGCCGCTGGCAGGCAAGACAGTGGCACATGGAGATCCGGATCGGATCGCCCTCCGCTGTCAGATGAAGTTGCCCACAGCTACAGGCGGCATCACGGGTGGGCATCGCCGGGATGCTACTGGCTTCGATCGTTGTGAAATCCGAGTGGAAAGGAGCGTTGACGAGCGAGGAAGCACGCCTGGAAGAGGTTGGCTCGGGGCTGGCGCAATCGGCCGCCCCGGGCCTGGGCCGATCTGCCCGCGGTCTGAGCCAGCCTTCTCCCTAGCCAGAGCCGACGAACGTGCGGGCTTCCGCCGCCAAGCCGGGCCAGCGCTCGCTTGCGACTTCAGAGACCGCGACCCATTCCTTCATCACCTTGGCCGTGTCCGGACCCCAAGGCCTGCCCTCACCGGAGTCGATCAGTTCGCCGACGCAGTTCTTCGGAAGCTTCAGGATCAAATCCCGCTCGTTGTAGATCGCGAAGATCTTGCCCTGGATCCTCAGTCCGATGGAGCGACCGAAACCGGTGCCAGAGCTCACGCCGGCGACCTCGAGCTCGGACTCTTCAATCCGTTCCCACCTGGTCGCGGCGTCCATGCGCGGACGGTACCTCGTTCTCGCCCATACTTCGGGCATGGACGACGAGCGCCCGCCGATCTGCCCTAGGTGCGGCGTGACGATGGTGCCGTCTTCCCTCAGCGCGCGGGAGGAACGCGCCGGCGACTGGATCTGCCTGGAATGCGAAGAGAGCGGTGAGCCGGACTCGGCCTGAGCAACACCGTTACCGGGCTGTCAGTGCCGCCGGGCGCTCGGCGCGGCGATACTCGACCTCATAGCCCAGCCGGCGCGGCACCGACAGCAGCGCCTCGAGGTCGAGGTCGATCGTCGCACCCGCCTTCTGCGTGACCTCGTCCTCGATGGGGAGGTCGAAGTCGTCCGCGCCGTAGTCGAGAGCGCGGAAGGCTTCTTCGTTCTGAGTCAGCACCGAGGTGCGGATGTGCCTGACGTTGTCGAGGAAGATCCGGCTGAGCGCGATGTGCCGCCAGTATTCCTGCGGCGAGATCTCACGCCCGCCGAAGGCGGTGCCGTAGGGCTTGTACGTCCAGCAGAGGAACGAGAAGAGGCCGCCGCCCTCGTCCTGGAACTCGCGCGTGCGCTGCAGGTGTTCGAGGCGCTCCTCCAGGGTCTCGTCGAACCCGATCACCATCGTCGCGGTCGTCTGCAGGCCGGCGTCGACGATCGCGCGCTGGGCCTCGAAGTAGTCGGCGACCGTGTACTTCCACTTGGCGTGCCGCGCGCGGAAGTCCTCGGTGAGGATCTCGCTGCCGCCGCCCGTGATCCAGTGCACGCCGGCCTCGCGCAGGCGGGTTGCAGCATCCGCATACGAGAGCCCGGCTCGGTCGGCGAGGAAGACGAACTCCGCGATCGTCAGCGCGTAGAACTCGACCCGGTCGCCGTAGCGCCCTCGCACGGCCGCGAACAGGTCGCAGTAGTAGTCGAGCGGCAGGCGGGGATTGAAGCCGCCGTTGAAGGCGACCAAATCGCCGCCCGCCTCGACGAGCTCGTCGATCTTCGCGAAGACGTCCTCGCGGGAGAGCACGTAGCCGCCCGCCCGGTTGGGCAGGACGTAAAAGGCGCAGTAGTCGCATTGCGCGACGCAGACGTTCGTGTAGTTGATGATCCGCATCACCATGTAGGTCGCGTGGTCGGGCTCGTGGTAGCGGGCGCGCACCTCCTGCGCCAGCCGCTTCAGCTCCTCGTCGGAAGCCTCGGTCCACAGCGTTCGAGCCTCGTCCACGGAGATGCGACTCATCAGAGCACGTCCATGAACGAGCTCACCGAGAACACCGCCTTGCCGGCACCGGGCTCGCCGTAGCCCGGCGGCGGCTGGAGACCGTGCCGCTCGATCGCGTCACGGTAGGCCTCGAGCAGGCGGATGTGGTACTCGAGCGGCGCCCCTCCCGGATTGTCACGGCCTAGGGGAGTCGTCGGCTCGGGGCACCACGTGGTGAAGCGGGGCGTGATCCCGTGGCTCATGAAGTAGTCGAGGCCCTCGGTCGTGCTCACGATCGCCTCGTCGATCGTGGCGAAGCCGAATGGCCGCGCCATCTCCACGCCCGCGACGAAGTTCGGGATCACATGGCGCGAGTCGAACACCTCGGCCGCCTCGAGGATCCTCCGGTGCCACTCCTCCCGCCCGACGTAGCGCTCCTTCCCCGGCGAGATGAGCGAGAAGAGCCGCTTGTCCCAGACCTCGTAGTTCGGGTGGTAGATCGAGATCCCGTAGTCCTTGAACCGCTGGACGTGCGCGCGCGGAAGCGCCTGCGCGACGACCTTCCCGATCCAGCGGCCCGGGAAGCGCTCCTCGATCGCCTGCGCGTAGCGCCCGTAGAAGTCGGCCTCGGCGAGCCCGTCCACGGTGCTCGTGACCGAGCCGCCGGTGAGGGTGTACGCCTTGCTCACCCTGTCCGTGTCGTAGCGGTCGATCAGCGCGAGCGCCTCGAGCACGTCCTCGACCGGCTTCACGCCCGTGTACGGCCGGCCGGCGTTCTTGTGCTGGCGCCAGTTGTGGTTGATGTCGCAGAACTTGCACTCCTCGTGCGCGCCGAAGTACTGGCAGAGGCGCAGCACCGTGAGGTAGATCAGGTAGCCCCACTCGATCGTCGGAGCGGTCTCCATCACCGTCTTGCCGTTCGCGAGCGTGTGTCGGTAGTACTCGGGCATCGGCGGCAGCGCCACCTCCGCCAGCTCGCG
>Ga0126306_10001526_pt1 | contig 12432 bp, 11 predicted proteins | sample Plot27_FD_92592 | JGI IMG/M metagenome (GOLD analysis project Ga0126306, IMG submission 92592) | Serpentine soil microbial communities from UC McLaughlin Reserve, CA, USA - Plot27 | ecosystem: Environmental > Terrestrial > Soil > Grasslands | place: USA: UC McLaughlin Reserve, Lake County...
GGCGGCGATCGCCTCCGCGCCGCCCGTCGTCTCGAGCGCGACCTCGTCGTCTGAGCCAAGGCTCTTCGCAAACAGCTCGAGCTCCTCCCGGCGGGTCCTGACCCGCCCGGCCGAGCGGACCTTTCCCTCCTCCGAGATCGCCACCTCGCAGAACTCGCGGTGGACGTCCAAGCCGATGTATCTCATTACCGGCCTCCTCCTCTTCGTCGCTGACGCGGGAGACCAGGTGGGCAAACGACACCGACGGATTCGTGCTCGCGGCACATCCGGGCCAGTCGCAGGGGCGGCCACGGAAAAGCACGGGCTCGCGGCCCATCGCGCAAACGGCCTACCCAACCTGCGTTCTCCCAAAGAGCCCCTCGTCCCGGAGCGCCCGACGCTACGTCTGGAGCCGGACGCTCAGCTCACGGGGACTCAGGGGTGCAGTTTCATGGCCGGAAAGGCGACAGCGGGAGACTTCAACGGTGAGGTGATTGGTCGTCGGATGGTCGCGAGATCTCCGCGCTCGCCCGTCGTGGCCGTTCGCTGTGCCGAAGCACGGGTAAATAGCCTTAGGAAGGCATTCCGGAGAACGCAGGAGGATGACGATGGCCGGACCGCAGCGCATCAGCTACGTACCGTTCGATCAGATGACGCCCGAGATGCGCGCGGAGATGGAGCGCTGTGCCCGGGAGGGGACGCCGCGGCCGGAGAGCTCCGCCGTGCGCGCCCACGTGCCGGCCGCGTTCTGGTTCTTCGCGAACGCGTGGAAGGACCTGTTCAGGGACGGGACCGTCGATCACTCGATCAAGGAGCTGTGCCGCGTCTACGTCTCGCACAGCGTCAAGTGCGAGTACTGCGGCAACCAGCGCTCGGAGAAGGGTCGCCAGGCAGGCCTTTACGAGGGCAAGTACGACGAGCTGCTCAACTTCGAGTCGTCCGAGAGCTACACCGAGCGCGAGAAGGCCGCGCTCGCCTACGCCGAGGCCATCACATGGACCGGCCAGGCCGACGACGCGCTCTGGGGGCGCCTCAACGAGCACTTCAGCGAGCCGGAGCTCGTCGAGCTCGGCTGCATGATCGGCCTGACCCTGGGTCAGCAGTCGTGGCTCCGGCTGCTCAACATCGAGCACCACCAGGTCATGCCTGGGACGAGCGCGGCGATGGCGCCGGGCTTCGAGGATGCGGACGCACTCACCGAGAGCAAGGGCTCTGAGCGCTACTGGGCCAAGGCCTGAAGGTGCAGGTCTTCGGCGACGCGGTCCGCTTCGGCGTCCACTCCGGACCGCAGAACACGAGCTTCGACGACTACCGTGAGCTATGGCTCCGGTGCGAGGAGCTCGGCTACGACTGGGTATCGGACTTCGACCACTTCTATCCGATCCATTCGGACCCGACGGGGCCGCAGTTCGAAGGGCTGACGCTGCTGTCGGCCATGGCGGCTCACACGACTCGCGTGCGTTGCGGGATGCTCGTCCTGGGCGTGACCTACCGGCACCCCGCGGTCGTGGCGAAGATGGCGGCGACGATCGACCACGTGTCGGGCGGGCGGCTGGAGCTCGGGATGGGCGCCGCCTGGTTCGAGCTCGAGCACGACGGGTACGGGATCCCGTTTCCGCGCATCGGCGTGCGGATGGACATGCTCGACGAGGCGTGTCGGATCATCCGGAGCCTCTGGACTCAGGAGACGACGACCTTCGAGGGCAAGCACTTCCAGCTGAAGGACGCTCGGCTCGAGCCGAAGCCGGTCCAGGACCACCTGCCGCTTGTCATCGGCGGGGCCGGCGAGCGCCGGACGCTCCGGATCGTCGCCGAGCACGGCGACATCTGGAACACCTTCTACGGCGACGTCGACGAGTACCGGCACAAGCTCGACGTGCTGGGCCGCCACTGCGGCGACGTCGGCCGCGACCCGGCGGGCGTCCGCAAGTCGCTGACGTTCCGCGCCATCCTCGACGACGACGAGCGGGCCGCCCGGGAGCGAGCCGCCGAGCTGCACGGCGACCCCCTGCCGGAGCGCCTCCAGAAGATGATGATCGTCGGCACGCCGGAGCAGTGCGTCGAGCGCCTGCGCGCCTACGCCGAGCTCGGCGTCGGCGACTTCCTGCTCGGCGCCCTGGTACCGGTCGACTGGCAGACGATCGAGCTCGTCGCGGGCTCGGTGGCGCCGGAGCTGAAGGGCGCCGTCACCGCCTAGGGCAGCTCGTAGCCGGCGGCCTCCAGTGAGCCGGCTCCCTCCCACCCCCAGATCAGGAGGACGTCATCGTCCGACGTGTTGTTGAAGCCGTGCCAGTGGCCGGCGGGCGTGTAGATCACGTCGCCGGCCTTGGACGGCTCGGTGCCGGCGTCGGTATAGACCTCGCCGCTGCCGCTCATCACGACGAGGAACTCGTTGCAGTTCGGATGCCGATGCCGCTCGTGGCGCGCGCCCGGCGGCAGCACGGTGCGTCCCACCACCAGCGTCTCCGCGCCGGCGCTGGCCTCGTCGATGAGGAACTGCACCCGCATGTCGACCCAGCCCTCGTCCTCGCGCAGCCCCTGCTCGAGCGGGACGTCGTCGATCCTCGTCCGGTAAGGCTCGGCCATCACGTCATCCCTCCCATGCGGCGGTACGCCTCGTGCACGCTGACGACGAAGTCGCGGTCGGCCCGCTCCGCCGCGCGGGCCGCGTTGAGCATCTCGCTGGTTGCCGAGCACGTGGGCACGGCCGCGCCGAGCCGTCGCGCCAGCTCCTGCGCCAGCACCAGGTCCTTCTGCTGGAGCTCGACGTCCGCGAACACGTCGGTGTCGTCCACGAGCAGCGGCGCGCGGTAGCCGATGACCGGGGAGGCGATCACGCTGTTCAGCACGGCCTCCACGACGGCTGCGCGGTCGACGCCCGCCTTCTCGACGAGCGCGACACCCTCGGCAAGCGCGGTCACCGACACCACGAGCGCAAGGTTGATCGCCACCTTCGTGAGAATCGCCTGACCGTTCGGGCCGATGTAGGTGACCTTGGGGCCGATCGCGCGGAGCAGATCCGAGACATGCTCGAATGCCTCCCGCTCGCCGCCGACCATCACCGACATCTGCCCGGCCGCGAGCGTGGCCGGGCTACCCGACACGGGGCAGTCCAGGAAGTACGCGCCGGTCCCGCGGACGCGCTCCGCCATTGCCACGCTCGCGTCCGGCGCGATCGTGCTGATGTCCGCCCACACCACGCCCTCGCGCAGACCGGCGAGGACGCCCTCCTCGCCGCGTGCCGTGGCCTCAACGGCGGCGGTGTCTGTGAGCATCGTGAACAGGACGTCGACCGAGGCCGCGAGCTGCCGCGGCGTCTCGGCCCAGCCCATGCCTGCCGCGAGCAGGGGCTCGGCCCGCTTCTCCGTGCGGTTCCAGCCGGCGACGTCGTAGCCGGCGTCCATCAGGCGCCGGGCGATGCCGGCGCCCATCGCGCCGAGGCCCGCGAAGCCGACTCGCTCAATTTCCCTGAACATCGTCACCCCCTCATCTCGCGAGCGGCGCGCTCCACCGCCTCCACGATCCCGAGATAGCCCGTACACCGGCACAGATTTCCCGCCAGCGCCTCGCGGAGCTGCTCCTCGCCCGCGTCCGGGTGCTCGCGCAGGAACGCCTCGATCGACATGAGAAAGCCGGGCGTGCAGAACCCGCACTGGAGGGCGTGCGCCTCGTGGAACGCGCGCTGGAGCGGGTGCAGCTCGCCGTCCGGGGCGAGCCCCTCGACCGTCCTCAGCGACCGCCCATTCGCCTGTACGGCGAGCATCAGGCACGAGCGCACCGCCTCGCCGTCGAGCTGCACCGTGCACGCTCCGCAAACCCCCTGCTCGCAGCCGACCTTCGTGCCGGTCAGGCCGGCGTCGTGCCGGATGAAGTCGGACAGAAGCGTGCGCGGCTCGACCTCGCCCTCGTACGGCCGCCCGTTGATCTCGACGCCGATCCTCACGCCGTCGCCTCCTCGATCGCGCGACGCGCCAGCTCCGCGCACAGCGCGCGGCGGTGGTCGCCGGCCACGTCCCGGGCGGCGAGCGCCGCGGCCTCGCGCGGGGCCGCGCCGCCGGCTAGTGCGCGCTCGGCCGCCTCGGCGCGCGCGGGGACGTCGCCCGCGCCCAGCAGCACGAGCGCAGCGCCGCCGTCCCTGAAACGGACCGCGGCCGCGCCGGCGGTCGCGAAGTCGCCGTGCGTGCGGGCGTGCTCGGCGAAGCCGCTGCGTGCATCCGCGCTCTCCGCCGGGAGCTCGATCTCTACGAGGAGCTCCTGGGGCTCGCGAGCCGTGTACAGCGCGCCCTTGAACCACTCCGCGGCGCCGAGCGCACGCGCGCCGTCCGCGGAGCGCAGGTGGAAGCGGGCGCCGAGCGCCGTGAGAGCGACCGGCAGCTCGGCGGCCGGATCCGCGTGCACGACCGACCCACCCACCGTGCCGCGAGCGCGGATCTGCGGATGCCCGACCAGCTCGACCGCCTTGTGGAGCAGCGGCCAGCGCTCGCTGACCAGCTCCGAGCGCTCGAGCGCGACCTGGCGCGTCATGGCCCCGATGCGGAGCGCGCCGTCGTCCTCGCGCACGTAATCGAGCTCCGTCACGCCGTTGATGTCCACCACCAGCTCCGGCCGGGCCAGGCGCAGGTTCAGCAGCGGCACGAGGCTCTGGCCCCCCGCCAGCACGGCCGAGTCGAGCCCGAGCAGCGGCAGCGTCTCGTCCACCGACGCGGCCGCGCGGTAGTCGAACGGCGCGGGCTTCACGCGCCTCCCTCCCGCAGCGCCCGCCAGAGCTTCTCCTCCGTGAAGGGCGGATCCACATCCAACCCACCGAGCGCGTCCGCCACCGCATTCGCCACGGCGGCGGGCGCGCCGATGGCGCCGCCCTCGCCGATCCCCTTCGCGCCCAGCGGGTTGAGCGGCGAGGGCGACTCGACGAACGCGGTCTCGACCGGAGGCATCTCCGCCGCCGTGAGCAGGCTGTAGCCCACGAAGGACGCGAAGGTCGGGTTCCCCTCCTCGTCGTAGACCGCCTCCTCGACGAGGCACTGCCCGAGCCCCTGCGCGGTGCCGCCTATGACCTGTCCCTCGGCGAGCAGCGGGTTCACGATCCTCCCGGCGTCGTCCACCGCCGCCAGCCTCAGCACGCGCAACCGGCCCGTCGCGCGCTCGATCTCCGCGACCGCGCCGTATGCGCCCGACGAGAAGACGAGATCCGACTCGAAGCGCGCGCTCGCGCGCAGGCCCGGCTCGGCCGCGGCCACGTCACCCAGCGAGGCGTCCCGCCCAAGCCGCGCCGCAACCGCCTCGACCTTCTCCTTCAGCGCATCCACGGCCTGCACCACCGCCGAGCCGCCCATCGCCACCGACCGGCTCGCGAACGTGCCCACGCCGCGCGGGACCTGCTTCGAATCGCCGAAGCGGAGCTCGACCTCGTCCAACCCGACGCCAAGCCGCTCGGCGGCCAGCTGCGCGAAGGTCGTGTCGTGGCCCTGGCCATGCGGCGACGACCCGCTTCGGATCAGTAGGCGTCCATCGGGGAGCAGCTCGGCGTCGGCGGTCTCGAACATCCCTCCCGCGCGCTCGACGTACATGCCGAAACCGGTACCGACGACGCGCGTGTCGTCGGCATGCCGCTCGGGCGCGATGAGTTCCTCGGCCAGCTCGAGGCAGCGCTCGTAGTCGCCGGAGTCGTATGTCCACCCGAGCGCGGTGCGGTAGGGGAAAGTCCGGATCAGATTGCGCCGGCGGAGCTCCAGCGGGTCCATCCCGAGGTCGCGCGCGGCTCGATCGACCGTGCACTCGACGAAATAAGCGGCCTCGGGCCGGCCCGCGCCGCGGTAGGGGCCCGTCGGCACCTTGTTCGTGCGCATGCCGGCCACCTGGACGTCGGCCGCGCGGATGTCGTACACGCCGCCCATCAGCATCGCCGTGGTGTGCGCCGGGATCGCGGTGGTCTGCATAAGGTAGCCGCCGAGGTCGGCACGGATGCGCGCCCGCACGCCGAGCATTCGCCCGTCGGCCTCGAGCGCGAGCTCAACCTCCGCCTCGACGCCGCGGCCCTGGTAGGAGGCGATCAGGTTCTCCTCCCGATCCTCGGCCCACTTCACCGTCCTGCCCGTCGCCATCGCGGCGGTGGCCACGACGACGGTCTCCGGCGCGGCCACACCCTTGCTGCCGAACGCGCCGCCCACGTCGGGGACGATCACGCGGATGCGCTCCTCGGGCCGGTCGAAGACCTTCGCCAGACCCGCGAGCTGGCGATGCGAGTCCTGAGCGGACACCCAGACCGTGAGCAGATCCTCGGCCTCGTCGTAGGACCCGATCGCACCGCGGGGCTCCATCGGGACCGGCGCGAGTCGAGGCAGCGAATAGCTCGCGCGCACGACATGGGCCGCCGACTCGAACGCGCCATCGACGTCGCCGCTGACCCTGTGCCACTCCGTGAGTCGCACGTCGGAGGCGCTCGCGTCGAGCACGGGCGCCAGTGGCTCGTAGTCGACCTCGATGAGCTCGGCGGCGTCCTCGGCAACCGCGCGGGACTCCGCGAGCACCGCCGCGACCGGCTGGCCCGCGTAGCGCACCTCGTCGCGTGCGAGCACGGGATGGCCCTCATCCGCCACACGCCCGTCCTCGATGCCCTGAACGGGGAGGTCGCCGACGCGCCCGGTGAGATCGGCCGCGGTGATGACGGTGGCCATTCCCGCGAGCCCATCAGGCACCGCTACCGCGCCGATGCGCGCGTGCGCGAACGGGCTGCGCACGAAGGCGACGTGCAACGCACCGGGCGGGTCGATGTCGTCGAGATAGCGGCTCGCGCCGCGGAGAATCCGCTCGTCCTCGCGGCGAGCGACCGGACTGCCCACGAGCGTGGTCGTCAAGCCGGCTGCCCCACTGCGACAACGAGCTTTGTGCCGGGCGACGTCTCCTGGCGCTGCCACGCCGTGCCGACCTCGTCGAGGGGGACGACCTCACGCTCGACGCGCAGCCGCCCGGCTGCGAGCTCCTCCAGCAGTCGCCGGTACGCACGCGCCTTCCGCTCGAGCGGCGTCCAGCCCGATGAGATCGCGTGAATCGCGCCCTGGCGGTTGCGCACGGTCTCCAGCGGGAGCCGCACATCCGTGCCCGCGGACTGCCCGACGTTGACGAGCCGGCCGCCGGTCGCAATCGCACGGAGGGCGGCCACCGCCGGCGCTCCCCAAAGCGGGTCGATGACGATGTCGATCTGCCCTCCGGCCGCCCGCTCGAAGGCGTCCGCCATGGCGTCCTCGCCGCCGCGCAGCTCGACCACCTCGTCGGCTCCCAGCTCGCGCGCCCGCTCGAGGCGCTCGGCGCTCCGGCCCGCCGCGACGACGCGGCCGGCGCCCATCAGCTTCGCCAGCTGGACCGCCATCTGCCCCACCGCGCCGGTCGCGCCGAGGACGAGAACGCGCTCGCCTCCAGCGGGCGCGGCGCGCTCGAGGGCGAGCAGCGCGGTGATCCCAACGACCCCGACCGCGGCGGCGGCATCGTCGCCGACGTCGTCCGGAAGCTCGACGAGCGACTCGTCCGGCACGGCGGCGCGGGCCGCCAACGTGCCGTCGGCGCCGAAGCCGGGAAGGGCGCTGCTCTCGAAGCGGACGCGCGTGCCGGCCTCCACGCGCAGCGACTCCACGACCGTGCCGACGCCCTCCAGTCCCGGCACGTACGGCGGCTGCGGCTGTCGCGCGTGCCCGCCGGCCGCGACCCGGATCTCGACCGGGTTCAGCGGCGCGGTCATGACGGCCACCAGCGCGGTGCCCTCCGCGCGCTCCGGCTCCGGCGCCTCGGCGGGCACCGGCGGCGAGCCGACGGACTCGACGACGGCCGCGCGCATCAGGCGAGCGCCTTGGCGTCGGGCGCGACGGCCCGCAGCACGACGGCGAGCGCGGCGATGCCCTCGTCCGCCCCGGTCTCGGGCTCAACCTCCCCCCGGACGCAGCGCGCGAATTCGCCCAGCTCGTCGGCCAGCATGTCGCGCTCGTCGAACCCGACCGCCTCACCGTCCAGCGTGAGCGTCGTCACGCCGTCGAGCGCCCGGGCGTCGGGCCAGACCGAGAAATCCGTGTTGTAGTCGAGCACCGCCTCCGTCCCGAGGAGTCTCAGCGACATCGACTTGGGCGACACGTAGCTGCCCGTGAGCGAGCCCAGCGCCCCGGACTCGAACTCGAGCGTCACGACGCCGACGTCGTCGATGTCGGCCTCGGTGTGGACGTGTGCGAAGCGGCCCGCCGACCGCTCAACGGGACCGAGCCAGTACGACAATGTGTCTACGTGGTGGATCCCGAGCTGCATAATGGGGCCACCCGGGTTGCGGGTCCGGTGAGCACGCCAGGCCCCCGGCTTGAAGGAGCCGGGCAGCGACATGTTCGCCTCGGCCAGGACCACCCGCCCGAGCGCTCCCGCACCGAGCAGCTCCTTCACCCGGCGGGCCGCGCCAAGCCGCCGGAAGGCATGGCCGACCATGAGCGTCACGCCCGCGTCCGCGCATGCCCGGCGCATCCGCTCGCCCGCCTCGACGCTGTCTGCGATCGGCTTCTCGACGAAGACGTGCCGGCCGCGCGCCGCGCAGGCAACCGCCTGCTCCTCGTGCACGTCGTTGGGCGTGGCCAGCACGACGCCCTCGACTCCCTGCGCCTCCACGACGTCCTCGAAGCTGGGCGCGGACAGGCAGTCGAAGCGCTCCGCGAAGTCGCGCCTCTTCGTCTCGTCCCTGCTGAAGCAGGCGACCACGTCCACGCCCGCACGGCCCGCCGCCTCCGCCAGGCGCGGTGCCCACATGCCGGTGCCCACCACCGCGATGCCGGTCATCCGAGCTGCTCGCGGAGCCAGTCCGCCGCCACCGGTCGCGTCTTGTACGGAACGTTCGCGCAGCCGTGGTTGCCGTCCTCGTGAAGCAGGAACTCGCCGTTCGGCGCCTCCCGCGCGGCTCGCTCCGTCTGCTCCCACGGAATCAGGCGGTCGAGCCTGCCGGTGATCGCCAGGTACGGCTGCTCGATGCGCTCGGCCACTCCGCTCAAATCCAGCTCGGCTGCCTTGGCGCGTCCCTCCTCCTCGTCCTCCGAGAACGACTTCACGGTGAACGTCTCGCGCGTCTGCGGCGGGACGGTGTCCCAGATGTCGCTGAACTTGTAGGGGCCGCTCAGCCCGACCCCAGCCTTCACGCGCGGCTCGAAGGCCAGCACGCGTGGCGCGTAGTAGCCGCCCAGGCTCACGCCGAGCAGGCCGACCCGGTCGAGGTCCACGTCGTCTCGGTCCGCGATCGCGTCGAGCACCGCGGCAACCGCCACGTCGTAGTCGGCGCGGATCGGCAGGTCGTAACCGGACTCGCCCTGACCGGGCCCGTCCATCGAGAGCGTGGCCATGCCGCGGTCGAGGAAGACGTTCTCGAGCTTGAAGAACTCCTCCTTCGTCGAATCGAGGCCGGGGACCAGCAGAACCAGCGGCGGCCGGGCCTCGCCATCCGGACGGCGGAGGTTGCCCACGACCCGCCCGGCGTCGAGCGGCACCTCCAGGCGCTCCGCGTGCGGATCGAGGAACTCATGCGTCCTGGCCATGGCCGCCACCGCCTTGTCGGCGGCCGCCCGGCTCAACCCGGGGTCCACCATCCACACGAACTTGGCGAAGTGGTACGCCACGGTGGCGCGCGCCCAGGCCTCGCCGGCGGTGAGGCGGCGCCCCTTCGCGGCGGACTCCTCGGCGAGCGCGGCGTGCATGTCGCCGTTGCGACACCACGCGGCGTGCCAATCCTCCCAGCGCTCCACGCCGGTGGTCGTGACGACGAAGTCGCTGTAGTCCACGCCCGCCTGCACGAAGCGCGGCGCCCAGTGGTCAATGGCTGCCTGCACGCGCGCGTCCGGCACCAGTCATCACCTCCTCCGGGTCGTGCCCGAGATCGCTCAGCATCACCACGGCGGCGTTGCGACCAGGCACGCCGGTCACCGAGCCGCCCACACTCGTCGTGCCGCCCGTCTGGTAGAGCCCCGGTATCGGCATGCGGTGGTTCGCCCAGCCCGGCACCGGGCGGTTCCCGGCGCTGAACGCGTAGCTGCGGTCGCCGCCGTGAAAGGCCCCGCGGATCATGTGCTGGTTCGAGCGTTCGATATCGGCCGGGCTCTTCACGTACGAGGTGAGGATGTGCTCGTCGGACAGCGCCGGGATGAAGCGGCGCACGTGCTCGAGCTGTCGCCGGAACACCGTCTCCTTGTGCTCGTCCCAGTTGTCGACGCCCGCGGGCAGATCCCATGTCTGCGGGCTCAGCAGCTTGATGGTGTGATGGCCCTCCGGCGCGCGCGAGGGGTCCACGAGGGTCGGTGTCGCGACGAGCAGCCACGGCACGCCCTCGTCGTGCGGCCGTCTGTCGCGAACCGCGCGTCCCAGCGCGAGCACCTCGTCCGGCCAGCCAACGGTGCCGGCCGACACAGCGGCGCGCGGGCCCTCCGGCGTCTGGAACTCCGGCGCGGCGTCCGTGGCCAGGTAACACGCCATGCCGGGCATTCCGACGTCGTACGTGTCGACCCCGTAGACGAACTCCTCGCCCCACGCATCGGGGGGAGCCATGTCCACCAGGTGCTTCACATGGATCGTCGAGAGCACGGCGCGCCTCGCCATGTAGCGCTCACCGTCGTCCGTCTCGACGCCCGTACAGCGTCCGTCCTCGAGCACGAGCCGCGACACCTGCCGGTTGCAGAGCACGGTCGAGCCGTGGTCCTCGAGCAGCCGGGTGAGCGCCTCGGTCAGCGCGCCGGAGCCGCCGCGCGGAACGGACCAGCTGCGCCGCTGCCGCCCGAAGATGATCGAGTAAGCGTTCGCGCCCGAGCCCGCGGCGTCCACTGGGACGAGCGTCTGGAACGCCTGCCAGATCATGAACGCCTGCACGTGCCGGTCACAGAACTCGCGCCGGATCACGTCCCAGGCGGAGATCGCGTTGCGCCTCAGCCAGATGCGGCCGCGCGGGTGGTCGAGCAGCATCTCGTCGAGCGACGGGCCGAAGCCGGGCGGCGTCACGCGCGCGCGGCCGAAGATCCCCTTCACCTCGTCGTACTCGGCGATCAGCCGCCGATACGCGTCGGCGTCGCGCGCCGAGAAGCGGGCGATCTCGTCGCAGGTGCGGTCGAGGTCGAGCCACATCGTCAGCTGCTCGCCGTCCGGGAAGGCCACGTGCCCGACCGGGTCGGGCTCCAGGTACTCGAGCCCGTAGTCCGCGTGGAGGCCGAGCTCGTCGTCCACGAGTAGCGGGTTCACGCGGATGATGGTGTGGCCCGTGGAGCAGGAGTCGATGCGGTAACCCGGCCCGAGCAGCTCCTCGGTCGCGGCGCCGCCGCCCGAAATCGGCCGCGCGTCGAGGACGAGGCATTCGTAGCCCGCGCGCGCGAGGTAGGCGGCGGTGATGAGGCTGTTGTGGCCGGCGCCGGCAACCACGATGTCGGCGGTGTGGGTCATAGGCTCAGAATCCTTACCGCGTTGCCGTTGAGGATCGCGTGCTCGGCCTCGGCAGGCAGCCCGAGCGCGCGCACGGCGTCCGCCTGGCGCGGGTCGCCCATGTCGAACGGGTAGTCCGAGCCGAGCAGCACGTGGTCCGCCCCGGCGAACTCGATCAGCTCGCGCAAGAGCGTCTCGTCGTGCGTCAGCGTGTCGAAGTAGAAGCGCTGTATGGACTCGTCCGGCGATTCCACGAGCCGCGCGCGGGCCTGCGGCTGGAACCCATGCGCGTGGCGCAGCCGCCCGCGCACCGCCAGGAGCGCTCCGCCGCCGTGGGCCAGCAACACCCGGAGACTCGGGTGGCGTTCCATCACGCCCGCGACGACCATGTGCGCAGCCGTGCTCGCGGTCTCGAGCGGGTTCGCGACGGTGTTCCAGAGGTAGTGGTCCTGGAAGGCGGGCGAGTCGAAGCCGCGCGTCGTCGGGTGCACGAACACGAGCGCAGCCGTCTCCTCGGCAGCCTGCCAGAACGGCTCGAAGCGGTCGTCGCCCAGGAAGGCGCCGCGCACGCTCGCCGCCACCTCCACCCCGCTGAGCGGCCCGCCCGCCATGAGCGCGCGCAGCTCGCCCGCCGCCGGCTCTGGGTCCTGAAGCGGCAGCGCGCCGAGCGCCGCCACGCGGTCGGGGTGCGCGCGAACCAGCGAGGCGAGCGCGTCGTTCTGGATGCGGGCTCGGTCGAGCCCGTCCGCGGGCTCGGCGTCGTAGTAGAGGAGCGGGACCCATGGTGAGAGCAGGACGCGGTCGACACCGGCCTCGTCCTGCGCCGCAAGGATCCCGTCGATGTCAGTGAACTCGGCTATCGCCGACCTGATCTCCTTGCCGCCCATCTCCACCACCTGCCCCCCGGCCTCGTCGCGGTGGACGCGCGGGCGCCAGGGCTCACGGCCCGCCTCGCGCGTGATCTCGGGGACGATCACGTGGGCGTGTACGTCGATTGCCACGGCGCTCACCCGGCGATCGCGATCAGGGCGAGGATCCCAC
>Ga0126306_10001527_pt1 | contig 12429 bp, 10 predicted proteins | sample Plot27_FD_92592 | JGI IMG/M metagenome (GOLD analysis project Ga0126306, IMG submission 92592) | Serpentine soil microbial communities from UC McLaughlin Reserve, CA, USA - Plot27 | ecosystem: Environmental > Terrestrial > Soil > Grasslands | place: USA: UC McLaughlin Reserve, Lake County...
AAGGGCGACGGGGAAAGTCTCCTGCGCAAGGGCGCAGAGGCACTGCGCAAATAGCTGAGTAAGCACTCAAGCTCGGGGGTCCGCTCGAAAGTCAGCAACATCGAGGGGCCCGAACCCCCAGGCGAGAGGAAGCGGAGATGCGAGAAACCGCTCCCTCAGCGAGCCTACCCTCGGGCGAGCACGATCCACAAGCGCGGCGGACACGTCCGGTTAGGCCACTAGGCGCGCGTCTCGGCGCGTCGTACGCTCGAGGGGGGCCGGTAGCGCTACAGCACCGCGGCGCCGCAGACGTTCAGTTCGCCCCGGCCCCGCTCGAATCTTGGTAAGGCTAGGTCCGGCGCCTCCGCCCGCCAGCGCGAGCGGAATGGTCAGTGCCCGCTTTCGCGACCCCGCGGCTGAGGATATACGCGGAGCCAACGATCGCCACGAGCGTCCACGCACGAATATCGTCGAGCGAGTCGGAGATCGCGGCCGCGATCAGGATCGCCGCCTCGAGGATCACCATGACCCAGAACTCTGTCGTCAGTGGCCCCCACTTCGTTTCGTCATGAACGCCGAGCGTCCGCTCGGCAACGTCTTCGGCTCGGTTCGCCATCTCTCGCTTCTCCTTTCTCGGCTGGGCCGGACTCCCCGCAATGGAGCACGCCGTAAGGGTCGCCGCAGTCGAAGCCGGTTAAACGCGGTTCGGCTCGCCGTCCGGCTTCGCCTTTGCCGCCGACCGAGGAGAGAGGTCGGGGCGCTCGAGGTTTGCGGCTTCCCTCAAGCGCCCCTAGGGCCGCAGGGGGAATGCAGCCCTGCTGGTGGGTTCGCCGTCGCGTCGTCCGGCCCTTTTCGTGGGGCTGAACGGTGCCGGCGCGTAGGAAGAAGTTGCGGCGCCCAAGGACTGCGGCCAGTTTCTTGGCCGGCTCGGAGCTCGTAAAGTTCCGGATCCTCAACGTCGACACCGAGCAAGCCTCGGGACACGCACGGCGTTTTCACCGTTGAGACCGTCGACGGCTAGAGCGCTTCGGCTCTATCTCGAAATCCACACATGCAGCGAACTAGCCGCTTACGTCCCGCCAGGTAAAAATCGGGTCTGCGGCATGCGGCCAGCGGAGGCGCGCGCCAGGCAGTTCGGCAGCGAGGGGGCGCTGTCGCGCGCGGCCCTGGCGCGCGGCCGCTCCGATTGAACCGCCGGCCGTGGCGGATCGCTTGGGGCGTGTCGCCGCTTTAAATCCCCGACTTAAGCAGCCGGCCGAGTTGAAAGGGTCGGACTGGTCGCGGCGGCGAGGCCAAAGCGCGGTAGAACCACCCACGCGACCACCAGCCGTGGCGGACCGCCTGGGGCGTCTCGCCCTTGTAGTGGGCTCGCTGGCGAGTCACACTGCCTATGGGCGGCGCGTCCCCACTCCCCACCGTGCCGCTCGGCGTGCTCGAGCTCGGCCGGAATCCTTGAGCACGTCTCCCTATGCGGGCGCGAACGACGGCGAGGCCGTGGTGGATCGTTTGGGGCGTGTCGCTGCTCTAACCGTCGTGGGGTTCAGGCGAGGTATCGGACGGGCTCTTCTACCGCAGGGCCATCTGCGGCTCGCTCCAGGAGGCGCGGGACCTGTACGACGCCTCCGCCGTCTCCCTCGGCGTCTGACGCACCGCTTCCCATCCCACGTACCATGCGCGATCTGCGTCGGGTCGGTCTTCTCCTCGCTGTCCTCTCTCTCCTCGCCCTGCCGGGAGCGTCCGCGCTTGCGCGGACCGGTCCCGGCGCGAACGACCTCGTCGAGGTCGTCGTCACGCTCGACGAGCCGCCGCTTGCCGCAGCGGCGCCCGCGCGCACGCTGAGCGCGCGGGGCAAGCGCTCGCAGCTCAACCTGCGCACGCCGGAGAGCCGCTCCTACATGCGGACGCTCGCAGCGGCGCAGCGCTCGCTGCAGTCGCGGATCGCGACGGACGTTCCCGGCGCGCAGTTCGGCTGGCAGTACTCGGTCGTCCTCAACGGCTTCTCCGTCACGCTGCCGCGTGCGGAGGCGGATCGGCTCGCGTCGGTGCCCGGCGTCCGGAAGGTCTGGCCGAGCCTCCGCTACCGGCCGCTGCTCGACCGCAGCGTCAAGCTGATCAAGGCCCAGGCCCTGTACGCACCGCCGGGCTCGACGACGGGCCAGGGGATGAAGATCGGGATCGTCGACGACGGGATCGAGGCGTCGCACCCTTTCTTCAACCCGGCCGGCTACACGATGCCGTCCGGCTTCCCCAAGGGCGTCACGTCGCAGACGACGGCGAAGGTGATCGTCGCGCGCGCGTTCCCGCCGCCGAACGCGACCTGGCGCAACGCGGGCAAGCCGTTCGACACCGCCTTCTCCGAGCACGGCACGCACGTCGCCGGGATCGCGGCCGGCAACGCCGGCACGCGGGTGAGCGGCCGCATCCTCGCCGGCGTGGCGCCCGGCGCGTACCTCGGCAACTACAAAGTCCTGACGGTGCCCACGGTGGCCGGCGTCGGCCTGAACGGCAACTCGCCCGAGATCGCGAAGGGCATCGAGATGGCCGTCCGGGACGGGATGAACGTGATCAACCTCTCGCTCGGCGAGCCGGAGATCGAGCCGAGCCGCGACCTGGTCGTGCAGGCGCTCGCGGGCGCGGCCGCGGCCGGTGTCATCCCCGTGGTGGCCGCCGGCAACGACTATGCCGAGTTCGGAGGCGGCTCGATCACCTCGCCGGGAAGCGCCCCGCGCGCGATCACCGCGGCGGCCGTGACCCCCGACCGCCGACCGGTGCTCGCCTCGTTTTCGTCGGCAGGGCCGACTCCGGTGTCGCTCCAGCTCAAGCCCGACGTCGCCGCTCCGGGTGTCGAGATTCTGTCGTCGGTCCCCGTCCGCGAGGGCAGCTGGGCAGGGTTCAGCGGCACCAGCATGGCATCTCCCCACGTCGCCGGCGCCGCTGCGCTCCTCAAGCAGCGGCACCCGAGCTGGACGGTCGAGCAGATCAAATCGGCGCTCGTCCAGACCGGAGCCCCGGTCGAGAACGCCGGGAGCATCCAGCCGGTCCGCGAAGGCGGCGGGCTGATCGACCTCCAGAAGGCCGACGCGCCGCTCGTGTTCACCTCGCCCACGAACCTCTCCTTCGGCCTGCTTCGCCGCGGAGCCGCGGTCACGCGCACGGTTCAGCTTCAGGACGCCGGCGCGGGCGTCACGTCATGGCTCGTCACCGTCGAGCAGGAACGCGCGGACGCGGGCGTCGCGATCGGCGTCCCGCCGGCCGTCACGGCTCCCGGAACGCTTCCGGTCACCGTCACGACGACGCCCAAAGCCCGCCGCCGCGAGCTCGCCGGCTTCGTCGTCCTGTCGCGCGGATCAGATCGGCGTCGGATCCCGTACTGGCTGCGCGTCTCCGCGCCTTCGCTCGCGCGGAAGCAGCCGAAGGCATTGCTGCGGCCGGGGCTCCACGCCGCGACCACGCGCGGCGCGTCCGCGAGCGTGCGCACGTACCGGTATCCGTCCGACGTCGCCGTCGAGGGCGTGACCGGCACGCTCGCGGGCCCTGAGCGGGTCTACCGCGTGCGGCTGCGGCGTCCGGCCGTGAACTTCGGCGTCGCCGTCGTCTGGCGGGCGAAGGGCGTCCGGGTCGAGCCTCGCATCGTGCGCGCCGGCGACGAGGACCGGCTGCTGGGTCAGACGGCGCTGCCGATCAATCTCAATCCGTACCTGCGGCAGTTCCGGCAGCCGACGCCGGCCGCCGGGGCCGTCCGCCCCTCGGCCGGCGCGTACGACGTGGTCTTCGACGGACCGAGCCTCGGCACCGCGGGGGCTTTCCGCTTCCGCTTCTGGGTCAACGACACGAAGCCGCCGCGGGTCGGGCTTCTCGCCCGCACCGTAGACCGTGGCGCAGTGCTGAGAGTCAGCGCCTCCGACGCCGGCGCGGGCGTGGACCCGCGCACGGTGATCGCGTTCGTCGACCGTGCTCAGCTTACGCCCGCCTTCGCAGGGGGCGTCCTCAGGATCCCGACCGGCGGCCTCAGCCGGGGGCGGCACCGCCTCGAGCTCCAGGTCTCGGACTACCAGGAGTCGCGGAATATGGAGAACGCGACGGCGATCCTGCCCAACAGCGCCGTTCTGAGGACGACGTTCGTCGTCCGCTGAGCGCTAGCTAGCTCTCGCGCTCGCGGTCCTGCTCCTTGGTGACCGGGAGCTGCTCGAGGTCGCGCTGGACGGCGGCCTCGAACTCGTCGCTCTCGGTGCGGAGGAGCTTGAGCTGCGCTTTGCGGCGGGCGCGCTCCCGCCGGCGCCGGGCCTCGAGGCCCGTCCGGCTCTGGAGCCGCGGCCACTCGGCGGCGACCAGCACCACGACGGCGGACGCGAGCAATCCGATCCAGACCCAGCCCACGCTGGAATCTTACTGTTCGCTCCTAGAACGGCAGAAACGGGATGTCCACGTAAAGGGCGGCGGCGATCAGCGCTCCGAGCGCAGCCAGGCCCGCGAGCGCCGAGACCGCCTTCTCCAGCCTGCCGAGTCGACGCACTCGCGTGCTGGTGTCCGTCATGCGGTCGAGCGTCCGCTCGAGCACGCGCTCGGCCCACGCGAACTCCAGAGCGAGCATCCCGAGCCCGGCCGCGATCACGAGTAGCCCCGGGCCGGGCAGCACCAGCATCGCGATACCGACGAGGACGATCGTGAAGCCGAGCAGGGCAAACGGCACGCGGTAGAAGCGGCTGCGGTCGAGGTGACGCTCGCGCTGCTGGCGCAGGCGCTCGATCCACGGGTGGCGGCGCGCATGCTCGTCGTCCACGGGGCCGAAGGCTACGGACAATCCCGACGTCATCGACGCCTTCCCGACCCCGGCTATCATGCGCGCGGCCGCTGCCGATCCCCGGTAGCTCAATTGGCAGAGCATCCGGCTGTTAACCGGAGGGTTGTTGGTTCGAGTCCAACCCGGGGAGCTTCAAAGGCCCCGGAACCGGGATTTTGGTACCTGGGCAGAGGTGAGTTCGCGGAAATCCGCGCTTCCGCCATTCTCGTCGCTCTTCCGTTGGACTAGCTTCGGTTTATGTAGGCGAGCATGATTCCCATCACATCGTCCGCCGAGTGTGAGCTCTGGTACATGCTGTGAAGCCGGACCGTTTGTCCCAGCTCGACGACGGCAAGCGGATTCCCCGTGCAGGTCGACATCGCCAGAACGCTGTGCACGTCAATCGGGTCGAGCGTTGCGACCGACTTGCAGATCGACGCGGAGCCCTCGCTTTGGTTGGTCGCTTCGATGGCGACTCCATGCCCATGCAGGTGTCCGATGGCGGCAACCACCTTGCCCGGCACGTTGACGTTCCAGTTCCAATGCGTATCTGAGACGCCAGCCGGGATCGAGTACTCGGAATCACCACATTGATCGATGTCGAGCCAGACCGGCTTCAGCGGCTTCACCGACTCCCAGGGCGCCCGGTAGGAGTACGTCACTTGCACATAGACGGTCTGCTGGCTCGTCGAGTGGTTCATGAGGTCGACGAGGAGGTTCCAGGAGTCGTACCAGCGAACTCGATAGCCGTATCCGTACGGGAACGAGATCGCGGTTCGCTCGTTGCCCGACGCGAAGAAACGCTCTCCAGCAAGTCCCAACCAGGCGTTGCCGCAGGTGGCATCACTTCTGAACTGGCTCGTGAGGACGAAGTGATGCAGCATCGCGCCGGCTGCCATCGTCGCCCGGGTACCGTCGGGATACACGAGGTCCGGCGTGAACCCGGTGATGAAGCAGTCCAGGCACGGACGCGGTACGGCGAACGAAAGCCTGTTTTCGATCATTCCCGCCTGGTCGCCTGAGGCGGCGGGGATCGTGTATGGGCCGTAACGAACGGTCTTGGTTGCTGCCACGCCCGAGGGCGCTTGCAGAAGCGCGATCACCGCGAGTGTGACCGTCGCCTTGACGAGGCTTCGCATAACGTCTCCCTTGCTCGTTCGAGAGCTCGCGCTCATACAAACACCTGTGGTGGGACGCGCGCCCCATCCCGCCGCACGGCGGGCACGCGCCCCACTTCACACAAACGTTCATAGCGCGGGAGCGGTTACGGGCCGCCTACACACTCAAACCCGGTTGCACCGCCCGTTCTGGTTTCTAGCTGCGGCTAACCCGCGCTCAGGTGCCCGAAGGCTGCGCAGTGCGCCCCGTCTAGGCCGCCCACCAGGAATGTGCCCATGTCAGCGACGCGAGTTTCGCTTGCCCGCCGAGGCTGGGATGGAAGTAGTCGAGTTTGCTGACATCGCTGCGGCTGAACGGGTAGTTGAACGTCGCACCGCCGTCGTAGCGGCAGAACGCGTACTGGCCGCAGACCTGCGCGAGCACCTGGTTGAACGCCGCTTCGCGCGCGACGACGGCTTGTCGATCCGCTTCCGAGTGCCTCAGCGACAGCATCGATTGGCAGATGCCGGCGCCGGCCCACACCAGCTGGGCGGTGAAGTCAGTGTGGTAGATCTGCCACAGCTCGTAGATGTTCGGGATGCTGCTCACGAACACGTGCGCCCCGTTCGGCAGCCCGGCGTCGAGAGTGCTCAGTGTCTGAGCGAACTGCGCCTGGAAGTCGCTGACGCTCGTCATCGTTGCGACGGAGCTCGTACAGAGATCGTTGGCGCCCATCAAGATCGTCACGTACATCGCGCCCTGGCCGACGGCCGCCTGCGCCTGTCCGATCGCGTCCCGCATCTTCGCGCCCGACTTCGCGTCGTTGTAGTTGTCGCCGTAGATGCTCGGCTTTAGCGCGCGGATCCGCTCGTAGTGGCTGCTGATCCCGTCGAAGGCGCCTCCGCCCGTGCTCCATGACTGCGCCGGATGATCGCCGTACCAGCAACAGACATCAGCAGCACGCGTGATCGAATCGCCAATCCCGGCGATGCTGTTCGGCAGCGGCGGCGCCGCCGAGGCGACAGATGGCGCCGCGAGAAAAAAGACGGCAACAATGGCAGCAACGTACGTCCGCATCAGGTCTCCCTCGCTCGACGGTCGACACTGCGTTATCCCCCGTGGCGTGGATCCTTACACCCTCTTGTCGCGTTCGAAGACGAGGCCGACGGACGCCGTTATGCAGAGCGACGCATCGGTCCCCGTCGCGAACTTTTCGGCCGCAACACGCAGCGGGTTAGCGGACGTGGGTTAGCGGGTATTGCAACCTGCTACTACGGAGCAGAAAGGAGGAAGCAGGTGTACATCGGTGGCGGCGTACTTCTTCTCATTCTCATCATCCTGCTGATCATCTTCCTTCTCTAGCAGGCTCCGCTCGTTCAGCGACTCAGCTCTCGTGTTCGGCCTCGAGTTGTTGTTCGCGCGGCGCCTCCCAGTCGATGCGGTCGGACCACAGGGCGTAGACGAGCACGAGCAGCGCGACGGCCGTGGCCAGCGAGACAAGGAGGGCGGTCGTCGACGGGCCCAGTTCAGGCTGGTAGAGCACTGACGGCGGTAGCAGCTTCACGGCCGGGATCGTCGCGATAGAGAGGAGGAACTGGAGGACGGAAGCGCCGACGCTGAGCGGGGGCATTTCCGTCTCGCGGCGGCCCCAGCGGACGACGAACTGCACGACATCGACGTCGGGCCGCGCGACACCGGCACGCGCGAAGACCGCCGACAGCGCGAGGATCGTCCAGGCGAGCGCGAGCACCAGTGGAACGAGCCCGAGCGTGGGCGCTCCGACGCCGCTCTCCTGCCAGGCGGCGGCTGCGAGGCAGACGAGGCCCGCGGCGGTGCGCGCCAGGCCGCCCCAGTGTGGCAGCAGCAACGCCGTGCCGGCCAGCTTGACGTCCGTGCGGCCACTCGTGTGAAGCTCGGTGATCGGAAGGTGCCAGACGTTAGGCGAAATCACATTCGCTAGACCGGACGCGGCTTCGAGCAGCCCGAACATCCCCACGAACTGCCACCGGGTCCATGGTTCGACGCCGCCGAGCGCGGCCGCGGTGACGATGACGCCGATCAGGTTGAGGAACGAGAGCGCGAAGACGAGGGCAAGCCCGCGGAAAGCGCGCGCGGAGCTTCCCGCCCGCTTCGTCGACCGGGTCGTGCCCGGCGTCACGGGCGGAGGACGAGCGGAATGACGTTGCGGGTTACCCTCCGCGGGCCCTCGCCTCCGGACGGATCGTCCTCGACAACCTCGAGGAAAAAGACGGCCATCGTTGGAGCTCCTTTGTCGCGGTCGCTTGCTTGCCCTGCGGTCACTCCGCCGCGTCGCCGTCGGTACGGCTGCCCATCCGAACTCGCTCGAAGAGCTCCTCGTACGCCGTCGCCATCGCGTCGGCGGAGAAGTGTTTTTCGACGTGTGCGCGACAGTCCTGAGGTCGTATGTCGTCAACCGCGGCAGTCATGGCGGCCAACTCGTCGAGATCGTCGCGAAGGAAGCCCGTCTCGCCGTCGACGACGAGGTCCCCCGCGGCGCCGCGGGGGGTCGCCAACACGGGCATTCCGCATGCCATTGCTTCGACCATGACGAGCCCGAACGGCTCCTCCCAGCGGATCGGGAACACGAACGCACGCCCGCGCTGGAGGAGATCCACCTTCTCGTCGTGCGAGACCTCGGCGAGAACCTCTTCGCTGCCGTTCAAGCGCGGCTCGACTTCTCGCTCCCAATGCTCGCGTTCGGCGTCCTCGCTGCATTTGACCACCAGCTTGAGGGGGAGGTTTGCCCGGTGGGCGAGCTCGACGGCGAGCTCGGGCGCTTTGTCCGCGTTCGAGCGCCCGATGTAGACGAGAAAGTCCTCGCGGCGGCCCTCTCCCAGTGGGTAGGAGTGGAGATCGATCCCGTTGGGGATCGTGCCCGCATAGTGAACGGCGCTGTTTGCGCTCCGTTGCGCGGCGCTGATTGCCACGAGGTGGATCTGATCGTGGAGTAGCTGGTAATAGCTCCGAGCGCGTCCTTCCCAGGGGCCATGGAGCGTGTGGACGACCGGTGGTCCGTCTCGAAGCGTCGCGGCGAGTGCAGGCCCAAGGAACGTATGGTCGTGCACGAGGTCGAACTGTTCGACCTCGCGGTACGCGACGAGCACGTGATACGCCTCGAACCAGGGATCGCCGATTGAGGTGGCGCCCGCCGCTGGAAGGGGTGATACGACGTCGGCATCTGAGACGGATCCCTCGGGCGCGAACAGCGTGACGTCGTGGCCGCGGGCATGGAGGCCTCTTGTCAAGAGGTCGACGACGAGCTCGATCCCCCCGTATCCCTCGGGGGGCACTTCGATCCAGGGAGGCGCGATTTCGGCGATCCTCACAGCGCCTCCTGATCGCGCGACGTCACAAGCAGGAACCTCAGCGCGGTCATGCTCGGGAGATGCGAAACCAGCGGTAGCCGAACCCGTCGAGCTCGAGGCCGAGCGTGCCGTCGGACGGGTCGACGTCTTCGCCGGTCAGAAGATCGACGAGGTGCGCGACATCGGAGACCCCGTCCACGAGCTCGATCGTCTTGCGTTCCGCATCGAGGTTGTGTGCGAAGAGCAGTGCCTGGCCTTCCCAGTCGAAGCGATGCGCGAAGACGCATGATTCGCCGGTGGTGAGTCTTGTAGGCGCACCCCAGCCGATCTCGTGGCACTCCTTTCGCAGCCGGATCATCCGCTCCATCCAGTTCAGGAGCGAGTCTGGGTCGTGGCGCTGGGACGCGACGTTGACCAGGTCGTAACCGTATTTTCCGTCACGCCGGACAGGCGCGACGAGGGCGTCGCTCGGCGCGGAGGAGAAGTCACCGTTCTGCTCGTCGGACCAGTGCATGGGCGTTCGTACCGAGAGTCTGTCGTCCAGCTCGAGATTCTCTCCAAGGCCGATCTCCTCACCCCAGAGGAGCGCCGGCGTCCCGGGCAACGTGAAGAGCAGGCTGTAGGCGAGCTCGATACGGGCGCGGTCGCCGCCGAGCATCGTGGGCAGGCGGCGGCGGATGCCCCGACCGTAGATCCGCATTCGTTCATCCGGGGCGAAGGCGCGATAAACGTCCTCGCGCTCTTCCTCGACGAGCTTGTCGAGCGTCAATTCGTCGTGGTTCCGCACGAAGTTGACCCATTGCGAACGCTCCGGAATGTCGGGCAGCGCGTCGAGTGCCCGGTCGAGCGGCTGGCACTCGCAACGCGCGAGCGCGAGAAACAGGGCCTGGTTCAGGTTGAAATTGAAGAGCATGTGCAACCCGTCCCCGTCGTCGTTGCCGAAGTACGGCCGGAGCTCATGTGGAGGCAGGTTGACCTCGCCGATCATCACGCTCCCGCCGTCCCGGCGCAGGATGTAGGAGCAGAGCTCGCGGACCCAATCGAGCGCGTCCGAGTGCGCGTCGCCCTCCAACCCGGTCGTATCGACGAGATACGGCGCGGCGTCGACGCGGAAGCCATCGACGCCGAGTTGCAGCCAGAAGCTCGCGATCTTGCGAACTTCATCTCGGACGAGCGGGTTCCCGACGTTGAGGTCCGGCTGGAACGAGTAGAAACGGTGGAGGTACCAGCGTCCCACGTCCTCGTCCCAGGCCCACACGCTCGATTCTGCGTCCGGGAAGACGATGTCGAGCGGCTCCTCGTCGGGCTTTTCGTCCTGCCAGACGTAGAAGCCGTGGAGCGGCGACTTGCGGTCCCGCGCGGCGCGAAACCACAGGTGTTCGTCTGAGGTGTGGTTGGCGATCAGTTCCGTGATCACGCGCAGGCCGCGGTCCTTGGCGGTGCGCATGAAGTCGACGAAGTCGCCTAGCGTGCCCAGACGCGCGTCGATCGCGTAGTAGTCGCTCACGTCGTACCCGTCGTCCCGGTTGGGCGTGGCGTAGAACGGCATCAGCCACAGGCACGTAACGCCGAGCCCTGCCAAGTAGTCGACTTTCTGGGTCAGCCCGACGAAGTCGCCGACGCCGTCGCCGTTCCCGTCCATGAACTTCTCCACGTCGAGGCAGTAGATGACGCCGTTCTTCCACCAGAGGTCGCTCGTCCGCGAGGCCGGCGTTGTCGTGATCGGCGCGGGATGCTCGCCCAAGGGCTCGACCGACATGTCCCCTCTGACCTCCTTGGCCGCCAACGGATCAGCAAGGGGCCGCACACGAAACCCCGGAGTGACAACGAAGGCGGCGTCATTGCGGTTACGCAAGATGTCGCAGACGACTGATTTCGGCCTAGGTGGGGCAGCCCAAGAGTCTTCGGCGCCTCGTCAGGCGCGTGAGCGGCACGAGCCCTACGAGAGCGACTGGACGGCGTCTCGGATCTGGCTGAGAGCAGCCTGGAGCTCCGGCGTTCGCTCGAGGTCGGCAGCGGCGAGCTCTCGGCGCAGGTGCCGCTCGCGCAGGCGGAGAAGAAGCTGACGGCCGGTCGCCTGGTCGATCTCCTCGGCCGCGCCTCGCGCGCTCAGCTCGGCGCGCAGTGAGACGAGGTCCTCGGGCGGCTCCGACCCCGTGACAAGCGCCTCGTGCAGCCGCCGGTTGTCGTCGCCGTCGAAGTGCTCCGGGGTGAGCTCCGCGAGGAGGGGGATCAGGTCCGCATGTGCGAGGCATCCCGCGAGCGCCTCCCGCTCGAGCCGCTCACCCGCGGCGAGCACGCGCGGCGAGACGGGCGCCGCCTTCACGGTCGCGACCGCGCTCTGGAGCTGCACCGTCATCCCGAGCTTGTCGTTCACGTACCGCCAGGCCTCGTGCCGCTCGGGAGAGTCGGCGAGCCCGTCGAGGAAGGCCTTGGCGTCGCGATACGCAGCCTGCCGGTCCGGCGGATCGTCGACGATCAGCTTGACGCGGTAGAGCGGATAGGGAAGCGAGCTCTCGAGACTCTGCTCGAATCCGTCGGCGGCATCCGCGGGATCGTGACCCGGCGGCAGCGGCACGACGCGGACGTCGAACCCCTGCTTCACCGCGAGCTCCATGCCGCGGAGCGTTGCCGCCTCGCCCGCCGCGTCAGCGTCGAAGCAGAGGTACAGGCGGCGCGTCAGGCGCGAGAGCTCCCGGACCTGCTGCTCCGTGAGAGCCGTCCCCATGGACGCGACCACCGGCTTGAGCCCGGCCTGGCGGAGCGCCATGACGTCCGTGTTGCCCTCGACGACGATCGCACGGTCCTGCTTCGCGATCGCGGCCCGAGCGAGGTTGAGCCCGTACAGGATGGCCGACTTGTGAAAGAGCTCGCCCTCGGGCGAGTTGACGTACTTGCCGCGGAGCGGGTCGTCCTCGCGCAGCTTGCGCGCCTGGAAGCCGACGACGCGTCCGCGCGCGTCCGCGAGTGGGAACATCAGCCGCTGCGGGAAGTAGTCGTTGCCGCGCGCGTTCACCAGCCCTACGGCACGCAGATCGCCGACACTGAAGCCCTTCTGGCGGGCCTTGGCGACGAGGCCGTGCCCGGGCGACAAGCCGAGCCGGAACTCGCGGCAGATGGCCTCGCCGAGCCCGCGGCGCTCGAGGTACGCGCGCACGGGCTCGCCGGCCGGTCCGTCCCACAGGTGGCGCTCGTAGTAGGCGGTCGCCTGCTCGAGCACCGAGTAAAGGCTTTCGAGTCGCCGAC
>Ga0126306_10001531_pt1 | contig 12417 bp, 12 predicted proteins | sample Plot27_FD_92592 | JGI IMG/M metagenome (GOLD analysis project Ga0126306, IMG submission 92592) | Serpentine soil microbial communities from UC McLaughlin Reserve, CA, USA - Plot27 | ecosystem: Environmental > Terrestrial > Soil > Grasslands | place: USA: UC McLaughlin Reserve, Lake County...
ATCGTTGTGTCGGCCAACGCGTCGAGGTCTGGAGCTACCGAGGTGAGGCTGGGAGTGTGGTATTGGCCGTCGATGATGTTGTCCCATCCGACCACCGCCAGATCGTCCGGCACGCTAACGTCCTCCTTTCGCAGAGCAGCCATCGCCCCAATCGCCAGCAGGTCGCTTGCGCAGATCAACGCGTCAAATGCAGTCAGAATGGGGAGGCTCTCTTTAACGCGCAATTCGCCCTCCTCCCGGCTGAAGGGACCGCTGTTGATGACCTGGCTCCGGCCGCCGGGAAGGCCGAGCTCGGTCAGCCGTTTGAGTGCGGCCGCGGCCCGCAGCTCACCAACCCCGGGGCCCAGGTCGGGCTGTCCGCCAAGGAACGCCATTTGGTGCCGGCCCTGGCCGGCAAGGTGGTCGACGACCTCACGTGCCGATTCCTCGTTGTCAATCGCCACGTAGTCCGCCGTGCTGTCTCGCAAGGGTTCGCCTAGCAAGACCATGGGCGTGTCGTGACTCATGGCCGCCATCAGCTCGGAGTCCATAGCCAGCGGACTGTAGATCACGCCGTCGATCCCGTGTCCGGGATAGCCGCTGGCCGCTGCTGTCTCGCGCTCGGGTCGACCGGCGGTCTCGTCAACCAAAACCGCGAAGCCATGCTTGCTGGCGGCCGCGATCATGGCGTGAGCCAGAGCACCCAGGTAGGGCTCGTCAATCCGCGGCACGGCCAAAGTCACCATGTTGCTGCGGCCACTGCGCAGCCGACGACCGGTGAGCGACGGCCGGTAGTTCAGCTGCTCGATCGCTGCTCGGACTCGTGTCCGAGTCTCCTCGCGTACGTACGGCCTCTCGTGAACGACATTGGTGACCGTTTTCAGCGACACGCCGGCCAGCGCGGCGACGTCCTTGATCCGGGCAGGTCTGGCCCGGCCGTCGGTCTCACTCACGTTTGGTCATCTCCATGCTCGGAACGTTATTCTAACGTTAGAATCCTGACTGCGTTACGGCACTAGAGTGACGATGGTGGTCTGACGAGTCCGCGACCCGATGTTCCAAGGCCTGTCCACTCACCGACAAAGGAAGTCACCCGTGAAGCCTCGCTCCCGCCCTCGGCCCGCCCTCACTCGACCGCTCATGCTGTTTGTGACCGCTGCCGCGCTGGCGCTGTCGGCCTGCACCGGCGGTGCACCCAGCGGTGAGGCCGAGAACGTTCCGCAGGAGACCGCCGCCCAACAAGAGATCCGCTACATGATCGGCCAGCCGGAGGATCCGGCCGATCTGAAGTTGATCAAGGACGACATCAAGAAGTTCGAGTCGGAGAACACCGGCATCACGGTCAAGCTCGATGTCGTTCCGTCCGAGAACGTGCGCACGGTGCTGCAGACCCAGCTGCGGTCCGGTGAGGGACCGGATGTCTTCGGCTACGACACCGGACCGGGCTTCGCCGGCGCGTTGGCTAGAGCTGGTCTGGTCTACGACCTGACAAAGGCGTACTCGGACAACAACTGGCCGATCTACGACTTCGCCAAGGAGCGGGTCACCTTCGACGGCAAGATCGTCGGGGTGCCCAACCAGATTGAAGAGGTCGGCGTCTTTTACAACAAGGACATATTCACCAAGCTCGGGCTGGCTCAGCCGCAGAACCTGGGCGACCTGAAGGCTGCGGCGCAGAAGATCAAGGACTCCGGCGTCACTCCGATGGTCGTCAGCGACAAGGAGGGCTGGCAAGGTGGGCACCTGCTGAGCATCGTGCTGTCAAGCGATGTGGGCTCGGACGGAATGGATGCCCTGCTCAACGGGGAGAAGTCCTGGGATTCCCCAGAGGTGGTTTCCTCGCTGGCCGTCTGGCAGGACTTCCAGAAGAGCGGGCTGCTGAATCCGTCCCCAACCGCAGTCACCTACGACAGCGGCAACGCCATGTTCTACTCCGGCAAGGCGGCCATGAACCCCACCGGCAGCTGGCTGGCGCTCGACGTCGAGCGGAACGCCAAGTTCGAGGTCGGTTTCATCCCGTTCCCGGCACCTGAGGGTCCGGGTATCTTCAGCGGCGGCCTCGGGTCAGGCATCTTCATCTCGGCGACGACCAAGAAGGCCGACGCCGCGATCAAGTTCATCGGCTACGGCTTGACTGAGGAGCACGGCCGCTGGGCGGTGGAGAACCTCCAGGACATCCCCGCCTACCCGGTCAACACCGACGGCATCGAGGCGACCCCGCTGTTCAAGCAGATCCTCGACGACTCGGCGAAGATCGCCGAGGGCACCGGAGACTTCGGCTACAACATCGACGTCTTGACCACTGACGCGTTCAACAACACCATGTGGAAGGGAGTACAGGCGGTCCTTACCGAGCAAAAGACTCCAGAGAAGGTCGCCAAAGAGCTCCAGACGGCGTACGAGAAGTCGAAGAAGTAGCAGGAGCTAGACACTCATGGCGCGACATCACCACGCGCCAGCGGTGACCAGGCGGGCGCAAACCCGCCTGGGCCTGCTGCTGGCCCTGCCCGCCTTGATCATGACGGTGGTGTTCTTCCTCTTTCCAATGGGAAGTGCGCTGTACTTCTCGGTGGTGGACTTCGACGGCATCGATCCCACACCTGAGTTCGTCGGATTCGCCAACTACACCGAGATGTTCACCGACCCAGAGGTCTGGCACGCCCTCAGCAATAACGTGATCTGGATCGTGATCGGAACAGCGGCTCCGATGGTCATCGGGCTGTTGATTGCGGTGCTGATCTGGTCGGTGCAACGCGGCAGCGTGATTTACCGGCTGGCGTTCTTCCTACCCTTCATCCTGCCCGGCGTCGTCATCGGCATCGTTTGGACGTGGATCTATGACCCGGCCAACGGTTGGCTCAACCGGGCGCTCGGCGCGATCGGCTTGGAGAGTCTGCAACGAGGCTGGCTCGGCGACCCGAGCCTGGCCCTGTACGCGGTACTGGCCACCGCGATCTGGGCCTACAGCGCCTTCGTGATCGTGATCTTCCTGTCGGCCCTGCGTAACGTCGACATCGAGCTGGTGGACGCATCGCGCATCGATGGGGCTAACGCGGGTAACCGGCTGATCCACATCATCCTCCCGCAGATCATGCCGGTGTTCCTGATGGTGCTGACGCTCACGCTGGTCGGAGGCTTCAGCGTCTTCGACATCGTCTTCATCATGACCGGCGGCGGTCCGGCCGACGCCTCCAACGTGCTCGGCACCTATTCCTACACCCAGGCTTTCCAGCTCAGCCGGATCGGCTACGGCACCACGCTGGCCTTGTTGATCACGGTCCTTTCCGTGCCGTTCGCGGTCGCGCTGAACCGGCTGCAACGCCGCATGGCGCTGCAGGAAACGGGGGTCTGACGATGCTCGATCAACCGACGATCCCTCGGGCCCAGACCGCGACCGAGGATGATCGCAGCGCAGTAACCCACCGGCGGCCCAGCCCACGAAAGCGGGCGGGGCTGGCCGTGCGGCACGTGATCCTGGTCGTGCTGGCCCTTCTGACGCTGTTTCCCGTCGTGCTGATCATTTCCACCGTGTTCAAGACCCCGGCTGACATCCGGACTGATCCGTTCGGGCTGTTCACGTCTTTCTCGATGGAGAACCTTGTCTCGGCGTGGACGGTCGGGCGGTTCTCGGACTACCTGCTGAACAGCATCCTGCTGTCAGTGCCCAGCACGCTGGCGGTGGTGGCGATCTCCACCATGGCCGGCTACGCGTTCGCGCGGCTGCCCTTCCCGGGCCGCACGGTGATCTTCTACACGGTCCTGTTGGGCCTGCTGGTGCCGTTCTTCACCTACATGATCCCGCTTTACTTCCAGCTGCGATCGATGGGTTTGCTGGACACGCTCGTGGGTGCGAATCTGGTGCTCACTCTCACCGGCATCGCCTTCGGCACCTTTTTCATGCGGGCGTTTTTCTCCGAGCTTCCCGAAGAGCTCGAGCAGGCGGCTCGGGTCGACGGGTGCTCGGAGTTACAGATCTTTGTGCGGGTGATGATGCCGCTCACGTCGTCCGGGATGGGCGCACTGGCGGTCTTCACCTTCCTGAGCAACTGGAACAACTTTTTGGTGCCGCTGCTCTATCTACCGAGCGGGGATTACCGGCCACTGACCACCGGGCTCTATATGTTCACCGGTGGCCGCTCGCTGGACATCGGACCGCTGGCGGCGGGCACCTTGATCACCATCTTGCCGGTGATCGTCTTGTTCCTCCTCCTGCAGCGCCAGGTGACCCAAGGCTTCATCTCGGGAGCGGTCAAGGGCTAGCCGCGTCCCGACACCCGCACTGCTCCATACTCGACAAAGGAGACCGACCCGATGGGTGCCATGGTCAGCTTCACCGCGCCATGCGTCGCCGAGGTCATACCCGACCCCGACGCGCCACTGTCCGCAGACCAAGTGCGGATACGCACCCTATTCTCCGGCATCTCGGCCGGCACAGAGCTCACCGCCTACCGGGGTAGCAACCCGTATCTGAGCAAGCGTTGGGACGAGCGACTGCGGCTGTTCGTCGACGGGGACACGACGTTCACCTACCCGGTCAACGGCTGGGGCTACGAGGAGGTGGGCGATGTCGTCGAGGTGGGCGTCGAGGTGCTCGGCGTGCAGGTCGGGGACCGAGTGTGGGGAACCTGGGGCCACCGAACCGGCACCGTGCAGAACGGTGAGCGTGCCGCCCAGCGGCGGCTCGGCGCCGACGTCGATCCCCGGATCGGGATCTTCTCCCAGATCGCCGCCATCGGCCTCAACGTCGTGCTCGACGCCGACATCCATGTCGGGGAAACCATCGTGGTGTTCGGACTCGGCGTGCCCGGTCAGATCGTCGCCCAGCTGGCCCGGCTCAACGGAGGCCGGATCATTGCGGTGGACGGCATAGCGGCCCGCCGGAAACTGGCTCTCGAGCTGGGTGCCGACCTGGTCTTGGATCCGGCGGAGGGTGGTGTTGCGGAACGCGTCCGTGAACTGACCAACGGTCGTGGCGCCGATGTCTGCCTCGAGGTCACCGGCAACTACCGGGCGATGCACGAGGCGATCCGTACGGTCGCCTACAGCTCGAGGGTCTGCGTCGCGGGGTTCATGCAGGGCGAGGGCGCTGGCCTGCGTCTTGGGGAGGAGTTCCACCACAACCGGGTTGCGGTGATCTCCACCCAAATCTCCGGCGTGGCGCCTGGCCTTCAGCACCGCTGGAACGCCGACCGGCTGGCTCGTACGGTGATGGATCTCGCCATCGCGGGGCGCCTGCGGCTGCTGGAGCTGATCACCCACACGATGCCGCTGACCAAAGCCGGGGAGGCGTTCGCGCTGTTGAACAACCATCCGGAACAAGCGCTGCAAGTCGTACTCAGCTTCGACCGGGATGTCGATGGGCAGGAGTCGGCATGAGCTTCCGACTGGCCGGCGCCGAAGCCACGTTGCCGGGTGACACGCTGATGGACAAGTTCGACTTCGTCCAGTCCGTTGGGTTCGACGGCATCGAGCTCTCCGGTCGAGGCGACGGAATCTTCGGTGGCCGAGCGGCTGAGCTGCGTGAGGCGCGGGACGCCGGAGTGCTGATGCCGACGGCGGTGGTGCACATGGACCACTTCATCGGCGACTTCGACCGCGACCGACGCCGGGATGCGATTGATCAGCTCAAAGTGCTGCTGTCCACGATCGTCGAGGCGGGCGGAACGGGGGTGGTCTCGCCCCATTCCTACGGGTTGTTCTCCCGACGACTGCCGCCATTCACCCCGCCCCGCCCAGACTCTCAGTCGCACAGCCTGCTGGTGGAGGCGCTAACCGAGCTGGGTGACCATGCCGTCGCCGTCGGGTCGGTGGTTTACCTCGAGCCGCTCAACCGTTATGAGGACTTCATGGTCAACACCTTGGCCGATGCCGTGGCGATCGTCGAGGAGGTCGGCTCACCAGGCGTCGCAGTGATTGCCGACACCTTCCACATGTCAGTGGAGGAGGCTGACATCGCCGCTGCGATCCGCTCCGCCGCCGGCCACATCGGCCATGTCCAACTGGGCGACAGCAACCGCCTCGAACCGGGTGCCGGACACTACGACTGGCCGGAGACTTTAGACGCCTTGGACACGATCGGCTACCACGGCTGGCTGGCCATGGAGTGTGGTCTCAGCGGGCCAGTGGAGAGCGTGCTGCCGAAGGTGGCCACTCTGCTGAAGCGCTGAAATCGGACGTTGCCTGTCCATGACAGCGTTGTCCTTATGCCAAGGACGGAGGCCAGCTGATCATCGGCACCGGCCCCTGTGGCTCGCTACCCCGCATAGTGGAGCCTTGGCCGGGGCGGCATTCGGGTAAATCGGGTTCGTCAAGATCCGAGGCAGTGAGGCGGTCCGTGGATGGTTATTACAGCGGGTGGTGCTTTCGGCTGCCGTTGATATGCCCCGAAGGCGGTGCCGTCGCACAACTCGGTGAGGATGAACGAGGATCAGCGGGACAATCTGCGTCCGGCTGGCTCAGTTGCCGCCAACAGGCGTTTGTGCTGAACGCTCGAAGCTCAGCGCGGTGTATCGATCGTGTGATGCGTAAGCCGGCCGAAACCCGTGGCCCGGGTCTGGTGGTATTGGGCCTGCTTGTTGCGTGCAGTCTGTTCTGCGGCTGCGGGAGCGGTGGTGTACGTCCTACGCCGGCACTATTGCCTTCCCAGATACCGGCCGCCCCTGTCAGCGTCTCCCAGCTCACCGCCGCGCCGACGGTGACCGACCTGGCCGGCCGGTTCGCGTACGGGACCGACGTTGATCACATCTGGGTGGTCGATGCCGTTACCGGTCAGCGGACGCAGGTCACCCACGGCCGTGGGGGTATCGACTTCGACCCCCACTGGTCGCCGGACGGCGAACGGTTGGTCTTCCGTTCCGAACGGTTTCACGCGCCAGACCCGAGCACGAGCTACGACGGCATTTTCGTGATCAACGCGGACGGCACCGGCGAGCACTCTCGGGAAGACATAGGAAAACCAGCCGTAGAACCTTGGTGCACCTCGGATACAACCGGATATATAGAGTCGAGGGCCAGCTATTATTGCCCCTTGTCAGAGCGCAATTTTCGTTCTGTGGCAGGCGTTGGGTTCGAACCAACGTAGGCGATGCCGACGGTTTTACAGACCTCTCCACAAACCACCTCTGACCAGGCCAAACGCTCAACGCGAGTACTCCTTGGAACAACATCGGGATCAAATCACCGTCCGTCACCGATACCCACCGACGCCTGCCGGCCGAAGCGCGCTGGTAGGGATCAGGCAGGACCTCTGCCCGAACCGGGCAGAGGTCGATCCATTAGAAGGTCCACCCTCCAAGGCGACATGGTCCCGGTGTCTCCGGGGCCGCTCTGTCCGGCGATTGAGCGGTACCTCAGGGCGTCGATCGAGTGGGTTGCCGGTCGCGAATCCGGCCGACGACTACGCCGCCCCCGAGTTCTTCAACCATGAGGCGCGTGACCGCCCCGGGTCGGAGGGTTTGGAGCATGGCTCGGACGGCTGTGTTTGCGGGCGATCGAGAGGCAGGCGATCCGATGCCGAGGCAGCGCCACAAGTCTGTGTTGCTACCCGCCGGTACTTAGTGTTACTGTCTACTCGTAGGTAGCAACACAGAGTAGATCGAGGGTGATCAAGTGGGCAGTCAGATGACGGAGATGCTAAAGGGCACTCTTGAGGGCATCGTGCTGGCGATCCTGGCGGTGCGACCGGCGTATGGCTATGAGATCACGGCCCGCCTGCGGGAAGAAGGATTCTCCGAACTCGTCGAAGGCACCGTCTACGCCCTGCTCATCCGGATCGAGCAGAGGGGCTTCGTTGACGTGGAGAAGGTGCCGTCCGAGAAGGGCCCGCCACGCAAGGTGTACTCGCTCAACACGCATGGTCGAGAACAGCTCGAAGTGTTCTGGAGGACGTGGAGCTTCCTCGCGGAACGGATTGAACAGCTCCACCGCGCACACACAGAAGGAGAGAACTGAATTGGCCGCCAAATGGATCGAGACCCTCACCGGGTCGCTCGAGCAGAAGAAGCAGTACAGGCAGTACAAGGCCCGCATAGAGGCCCTTCCCGAGCCCTACGGCATGGCAGCGAAGGCGATCCAGCGGTATCTCATGTACTGCGGGGTCGTCTCCGATGGCGACACCCTCATCACGATGTTCGGCGACTTCGCCGACCTCTGGGAACGCGCCGCCGCCGATCGGACGCCGGTGCGCGCGATCGTCGGCGACGACCCGGTCGAGTTCGCCGAAGCCTTCGCGCAGGCCTACACCGGCAAGCAATGGATCGACAAGGAACGCGCCCGCCTGACCAAGGCGATCGAGGACGCGGAGCGGCAGGAGCACAAATGACCACCCAACCAGCCATCCGAGTGCAAGGCATCGAGAAGTCGTTCAAGGACGTTCATGTGCTGCGTGGCGTCGACTTCGACGTGACATCGGGAAGCATCTTCGCGCTCCTCGGGTCCAACGGCGCCGGCAAGACCACACTCGTGCGCATCCTGTCGACGTTGCTGAAGGCTGACGCGGGCGCCGCCTCAGTCCAAGGCTTCGACGTCGCCGGCAAGCCCGGGGATGTGCGCGAGTCGATCAGCCTGACCGGCCAATTCGCGGCGGTCGACGAGGTACTCACCGGATGGGAGAACCTCGTACTGGTCGCAAAGCTGCGCCACCTGAACAACCCGGCCGCGATCGCAGACGACCTCCTCGCCCGCTTCTCGCTCACCGACGCGGGCAACCGGAGAGCATCGACCTATTCGGGCGGCATGCGACGCCGGCTCGACATCGCGATGAGCCTTATCGGAAACCCGCCGATCATCTTCCTCGACGAACCCACGACAGGCCTGGACCCCCAGGCGAGGATCGAGGTATGGCAGACCGTCAAGGAACTCGCCAAGGGCGGCACGACCGTGCTGCTGACCACTCAATACCTCGACGAGGCCGAACAACTCGCCGACCGCATCGCAATCCTGCACAAGGGCACGATCATCCAGAACGGCACCCTCACCGAACTCAAGCAACTCCTCCCACCCGCCAAGGTCGAATACATCGAGAAGCAACCTTCCCTCGAGGACGTCTTCCTCGCCCTCGTCGGCGACACCCGAGAGACCGACACCGGAGAGACCGGCACCGGCGGGATCAACGCCGCTCAGAACGATCGCACCGTTTCGGCACGAAAGGAAACGCGATGACCACCCACGTGCTCGGCGACACCGCCGTTCTCACCAATCGCTCGCTGCGCCACATCCTCCGCAGCCCCGACACGATCATCACCACCGCGGTCACCCCGATCGCGCTGATGCTCCTGTTCACATATGTGTTCGGCGGCGCGATCAACACCGGATCCGGCGAGTCATACGTCAACTACATGCTCCCCGGTATCCTGCTGATCACGATCGCGTCCGGCGTCGCCTACACCGCGTACCGACTGTTCCTCGACCTGCAGGGCGGCATCTTCGAACGCTTCCAGTCCATGCCGATTGCGAGGTCGAGCGTCCTCTGGGCGCATGTACTCACCTCGCTAACTGCGAACCTGGTCTCGGTCGCGATCGTCATCGCGGTCGCACTGATCATGGGATTCCGCACCGGCGCATCCGTGGCCGCGTGGCTCGCGGTCGCCGGCATCTTGATCCTGTTCACCCTCGCTCTGACCTGGATCGCCGTGATAGCCGGGCTCTCGGCGAAGAGCGTCGACGGCGCCAGCGCGTTCAGCTACCCGCTGATCTTCCTGCCGTTCATCAGCTCCGCGTTCGTGCCCACCGACTCGATGCCCGGCCCGGTCGCCTGGTTCGCAGAAAATCAGCCCGTGACCTCCATCGTGGACACCCTCCGAGCCCTGTTCGCGCAGGAACCCGTCGGCAACGACGTCTGGATCGCGCTCGCCTGGCTCGTCGGCATCCTCATCGTCGCCTACGCCGTCTCGATCGCCATCTACCGTCGCAAGATCAGCTGAGACCGGGCGCTCCTCACCACAGACGCCGCCCGCAACTCAACGCGACCGCAGGTCACGTGTGCTCGCCGGGACCGTCGACGTGGGCGTACGTAATCTCCTGCCGAGAGACGGTCTGCAGGCCGGCCAACCTTCCGGCAGCCGCGGTACACCTGGCGTCGTGTCAATTGTCGTCCCAATTGGCATACGCGCTGTCGCTGGCCTTGTTGGCAGGTTGCCCTATGTGGAGGGCGCTCCAGTTTTACGCTGGGACTCAGACCATTCGGTGCAGCGAGGAAGGGCTTTGTCATGACCGGCGCGCCAGCACTTCGCCTACGCGGCCGCGGCGACTGTGTACGGCTTCGCAGAATCGGCAGGTGGAATCGGGACCCGTTGGCCGAGTTGAGGGTGGCATGTCGGACAACCGTCGCCGCCGATAAGACACTCGCTGAGTCGCTCCGGGCCGCCCACGAAGCAGGATGCAGCTGGCCCAAGATCGCCACCGCTCTGGGTATAGCACCGACGCTGTCGAATTGGGATGAGATCGCGGCGGCCATGGCCGCGAATCGCCGCGTGATCTGGGACCGCGCTGTGGGCGAAGGATGATCGAGGTCATCGACGGCTACTGCTGCCGCAGCCGGCGTCGCGCCACGCGCCAGACCTTGAGTCAGGCGCTCAGAGAAAGCTGGTCGTGATCGTGGTCTTGCGGGAAGGCGTGCTCGGCCCGGAGGTGACGACACTCGTGGGGCAGGTGGTCGTGGCGCGGCTGTGGTCGGCGATCCAAGTGAAGAAACTCGCCGGCACCGGTCTCGGACGAGTCAGCCGCCCCTGCTCGAGCCCGATGGCGTACAGCGTGCGCCAGATTTCAGAACGTGCATTCTAGCGCGCGCATGGCGATTGGGCTGGCCGAAGGTTGCTGTAACGAACCGGGACTTCGCCGACTACAGCCAACGTCGTCTCTTGAAGACGAGGTAGAGGATGAGGCCGGTGCCGACCATGGCAGGGAGGGCTAACGGGTAGCCGAACTGCCAGTTCAGTTCGGGCATGTGATCAAAGTTCATGCCGTAGATGGTGCCGGGTGGAGGTTGAACTCGACGGCGACCGACGAGATGTCGTTTCGGGTGGGCCGGTACAAGTCGATCCAGGCCATGCCCTTTCGTTGCCGCAGCAGTTCGTACGATTCCTCCAGACTCGCCGGATCATCGGTACGACGGCCATCCACATAGATCGCGTTGTCGACCACACTGGGTCGCCGGAACCTGTCCAGCTCACTGTTCGTATCCAAGACGCCGTTACCCTTCTTGTCCGCGTTCCCCGCTGAAGATCATTGCTGGGCCGATCGAAGACCGAAGGCGAGCCCCACCGCGGGTGCCGGGCGGGTTCTGGCGTTCTGCCCATCGTTGATGTGAGTAGGACCGCTGGCACTGTACTGCCCTCAGCAGGGGAAGGGCTGAATCCTTTCCACTACTCGGCGCGGATGAGAGAAGGGGGGTGGCGACCGCTCGCAGTGTGCCGGAGGATGGAATGCCATGGAGTTGCGTTGGCTGGACGGTGCCGGCGTGCGGGATTGCGATCTCGGGGAGTTGAAGGCGCTGCGGCAGCGTACCGACGGCTTCGTCTGGCTGGACATCCCAGTCTGGAATGATGCGGCCGAGCAGATGCTCTCCGAGGAGTTCCGCTTTCACCCGATGGCAATCGCAGCATGTCGGGAGCGCAACCACACGCCGCGCGTCCACAGCTATCAAGATCACGTCTTTGTGGTGATTCATGGGCCGGAGATCGGCAGCGGTGGACACGTGCACTACCTCGAGCTCGACCAGTTCGTCGGTGAGCATTTTCTTGTTACTGTGCACGGCCCGCTGAACCCAGTGGTTCCGTTGGAGAAGGCGATGCAGGAGACCAGGGCGGTGATCCAGCGTTTGGAAGCTGGCCGGCTGCGTCCCGCATCCCCGTTTGGGTTGATGTATGCGATCGTGTCGGCGATCCTTCGCAGGGAGGAGAGCCTGGTCGGCGAGCTCGCTCGGCAAGTGGGGTTGCTTGAACAGCGGGTGATGGCCGATTCGGAGGAGCAGCGGGTGATTGCCGCCTCGGAGGAGGAGGCGGAGGGTTTTCTCACCGCTTTGTTCACGGCGCGGCATGAGCTGCTGACCATCCGCACCATGGCGGCACAAGGCGGCGAGATCTACGGTCGAGCGATCACGTTGAGCACTTTCGCGCCGAAAGAAGGGCTCAAGCAGATGAAGGACCTGCTCGATCAATACATGCGGCTTTCGCGAATCAGCCAGAGTCAGCTGGACTTCCTGTTGGGGGTGACGGAGTTTTACCGCGCCCGCACTGAAACCAAGATGACCATCGCAGGCGAGCGACTTGCCGTGATTGCGGTGATGACGCTCCCGGTGACGGCGCTGTCGTCTGTCCTAGGCATGAATGTCATCGTCAACGAGCGGACGCTCTGGCTGCCGTTGATCATCCTGCTCGCCATCATGCTGTCACTGTCGCTGATTCTCCTGCGATGGGCCAAGCGACAGGGATGGTGGTGAGC
>Ga0126306_10001533_pt1 | contig 12410 bp, 10 predicted proteins | sample Plot27_FD_92592 | JGI IMG/M metagenome (GOLD analysis project Ga0126306, IMG submission 92592) | Serpentine soil microbial communities from UC McLaughlin Reserve, CA, USA - Plot27 | ecosystem: Environmental > Terrestrial > Soil > Grasslands | place: USA: UC McLaughlin Reserve, Lake County...
CCCCCGGCAGCTGCTCGGCGACGCCGGGCACGACCACCGCCGTGAGCACATTGATGTGGACGCCGAGCAGGCCCTCGGGCGCCTGCCGAGCCATCGCGTCGGTGACGACGGCTCCCCGGTCGCCACCCTGGGCGACATAGCGGGTGTAGCCGATGCGGCGCATCAGCTCCGCCCAGGCTTGCCCAATGCGAGCCGCATCCCAGCCGAGCTCCCTCGGCTCACCCGAGAGGCCGTAGCCGGGAATCGACGGCAACACGAGGTGGAACGCGTCCTCGGCGTCGCCGCCGTGCGCGGTCGGGTCGGTGAGCGGGCCGACTGTATCGAGCAGCTCGACGACCGAGCCGGGCCAGCCGTGGGTCATGATCAGTGGCAGCGCGTCCTCGTGCGGCGAGCGCACGTGGATGAAGTGGATGTCCACCCCGTCGATCTCGGTCATGGACTGCGGCAGCGCGTTCAGTCGCGCCTCGAGGCGCCGGAAGTCGTATTCGGTGGTCCAGTAGCGCGCCAGCGCCTGCATCGTGGCGAGCTGCACACCCTGCGAGCGATCGTCGACGAGCTCGCTGGACGGCCAGCGCGTCGCTTCGATGCGGCGCCGCAGCTCAGCGAGGTGCTCCTCGGGAATGTCGACCGTGAACGGACGAATCGCTGTGCCGTCCGCTGACTTCGCAGTCGTGACAGCCATGGGTCCTCCTTGGTTGGGGACGGTGGTTTGTGACAGCACGAACCCTGATCGCCTCGTCTGCAGTTCGCACCCGTCGAATGCCCTGGTCTGCTCCAGCTGATCGTGGCTCGAACGAGCGTGGCCGCTGGCATCACCAGTGGTAGGCTGGTAGCGCGCCTCGCTCCAGCCCCCTGGCGGACGCTTCCGGCTCCAGCTCTTGGCCGGCGCACGGTGTCTGATTGCGCGACACGGAACGTCGTCCAAGGAGCGCAGGCATGCCGGGTTCTCGGTCGCAGCGGTTGGCGAGCATCGCCGGCCTCGGCCCTATGCGCTACCGGATCCGACCCTTCGCTCGGCACCCCGCGTCGGCGCTCCTTGAGGAGGCGGATGCGATCAACGCATCAACCGGGGCAACGTCCCTGTTGTCCACCTCGTTGGTGCTCGCCGCATGGCGGGGGCAAGAAGGCCGAGCGCTGCAGCTGATCGAGGCCAGCATCCAGGACGCGACCGCGGAGAGCGAGGGCATGGCATCCGCGCTCGCCGAGTACGCGCAGGCGCTGCTCTATAACGGGCTCGGCCGCTATCAGGCCGCGCTGTCGGCGGCGGAGCGGGCATGCCGGCACGAGGATGTCGGCCCGATCGGTTGGGCTCTCACCGAGCTGGTCGAGGCGGGCGCTCGCGCGGGCAGCTTCGAGGTCGCGGCTCGTGCGCTGCGGCGGCTCGAGGATCGAACGGCGGCCGGTGCCACGGATACCGCGCTCGGCGTCCGAGCCCGCTCACGCGCCCTGCTCAGCGACGGCGCTGATGCTGACGTTCTTTACCGACAGTCGCTCAAGTGGCTAGCCAGCAGCGGCATCCCTCTTCAGCTCGCACGCGCGCGGCTCCTGTATGGGGAGTGGCTGCGTCGAGAGAGCCGGCGGGTGGACGCGCGCGACCAACTGCGCGCCGCACACGGAACGTTCAATCGCCTCGGCGCGGATGGGTTCGCCGAGCGTGCCCGTCGTGAGCTGCTGGCCACTGGCGAGACGGTGCGCCAGCGAACCGTCGAGACCCGCGACAACCTCACGGCGCAGGAGACGCTCATCGCGGCGCTCGCTGGTGACGGGCGCACGAACCCGGAGATCGGAGCCGAGCTGTTCATCAGCCCACGCACGGTCGAGTGGCACCTGCGCAAGGTGTTCAGAAAGACGGGCATCAACTCCCGCAAACAGCTTCGCGGGTAGGCTCGTGCTGCTGCTCGCGCGGTTCACGTCCGGCGTACTAGCGGAGCACTCGGAGACAGCCGCAAACGATCACGGCCGGGAACGCGCACTTTCGGCTCTGTAGAGTGGAATCGTGGACCAGCCACACCGCTCCGCAAGCGCCCGCGCAATCTCAAGGTTGTAGGTTCGATTCCTACACGGCCCATTTAGGCCTATGGCCGACGAGGTCGCCGCCCCCACCACCACCGCTGAGCTCGCCTGTGTCGACGGCAGCGTCATGCCGTCGCATGAGGCGACCATCCCCGCGACCGACGAGGGGCTGCTTCGCGGCGATGGCGTGTTCGAGGTCATCCGGGTCTACGACGGGCGCCCGTTCGCGCTCCGGGACCATCTGGACCGGATCGAGCGTTCGGCGGCGAACCTTCGGCTCGACGAGGTCCCGCGGAGCGAGCTGGAGAGCGAGATTCCGGAGCTGCTGGAGGAGCGCGGAGGCGGGGCGTTCGACGGCTGCCTGCGGATCGTCCTGACCCGCGGAGGCCACCGGATCCTGCTCACCGAGCCGCTGCCGCCGTCGCCCGAGCGGATTCGGCTGGGCGTCGTGGAGTACGCCCCCACGCACGTCCTCGACGGGATCAAGTCGCTCTCCTACGGCGCGAACATGCTGTGCGGCCGCCTGGCGCGCGAGCGCGGCTTCGACGAGGCCCTGCTCGTGACGCCGCAGGGCAGCGTGCTCGAGGCGCCCACGTCGTCGCTCTTCTGGGTCGACGAGTTCGGCACCATCCTCACGCCGCCGCTGAGCGAGCACATCCTCGCCTCGATCACGCGCGACCGCGTGATGCGCGTCGCCGACGTGCAGGGGCGGCCCTGCAGGATGGACGATCTCCGCGTCGCGAGCGAAGCGTTCCTCGCCTCGACCACGCGCGAGGCGCAGTCGATAGCGGCGATCGAGGGCCTCGAGCTCCCGGACGGCGAGCGCACGCGCGAAGTTGCCACGGCGCTTCGGCGGCTCATCGACGAGGAGCTGGCTGCCGGCTGATCGTCACGGTCATCGGCAATCGTCCGCAGTTCGTCAAGGCGGCCGCGGTCTCCCGGCGGCTGCGCGAGATCACCGACGAGGTGATCGTGCACACGGGGCAGCACTACGACGATGAGCTGTCGCGGATCTTCTTCGAGGAGCTCGGCGTCCCGGCGCCGGCGCGTGAGCTGAACGCGGGCGGCGGCACCAACACGGCGCAGACCGCCCGCATCCTCTCCGCCCTCGAGCCGGTGCTCGGCGAGCTCGAGCCCGGCATGGTGCTCGTGTACGGCGACACCAACTCCACGCTCGCGGGGGCGCTCGCGGCCCGCCAGGCCGGGATTCCGGCCGGTCACGTGGAGGCCGGCATGCGCTCGTTCGACCGCGCGATGCCGGAGGAGCTGAACCGGGTGCTCACGGACCACGCCAGCGATGTCCTCCTCTGCTCGACCGAGACCGCGGTACGAAATCTCGAACGCGAGGGCGCCGCCGGCGAGGTGCATCTGGTGGGCGACGTGATGGCGGACGTGTCGCTCGCCTTCCGCGACATCGCCGAGGAGCGCTCGAGCGTGCTGGAGGATCTGGGCGTCGAGCCGGGCGCCTACCTCGCGGCCACGGCGCACAGGGCCGGCAATGTGGACAGGCCGGAGCGGCTGGAGAAGCTCGTCGAGCTGCTCGCCGCGATGCCGCGGCCGGTGGTCTTTCCGGTGCATCCCCGAACGCGACTCCGGCTGGAGGAGGCCGGCCTCCCGGACCGGCTGGGCGAGGTGCGGGTCGTGCCGCCGCTCGGCTACCTGGACTTCCTCAAGCTCGCCCGCCACGCGCGCGCGGTGCTCACGGACTCGGGCGGGGTGCAGAAGGAGGCGTATTTGCTCGGCGTGCCGTGCATCACGCTGCGCGACACGACGGAGTGGGTGGAGACCGTCGAGACCGGCTGGAACACGCTCGTTGATCTCGACAGGGAGGCCGCGCTAGCGGCTCTGGAGCGGGATCCGCCGCCCGAGCGGCCCGAGCTGTACGGCGGCGGCCACGCCGCAGAACGCGTTTGCAGCGTCCTCGGGTCCTACACTCAGCGCCTATGAAGCTTGGAGTAGTGGGGCTCGGCTACGTCGGCCTGCCGCTCGCGGTCGCGTTCTGCGAGGCGGGACACGAGGTGACCGGCGTGGACACCGACCCGCGCGTGGTCGAGGCGCTCGCGGAGGGCCACTCACATGTGGAGGACGTGCCGGACGAGTCGCTGCAGGCGATCGGCTCGCGCCTGCGCTCGACCACCCGCTACGCCGACCTCGCGAAGGTGGACGCAATCGTCGTCGCGGTTCCCACGCCGCTCACCCGCAACCGCGAGCCGGACCTCCAGCCGCTGATCGCGGCGGGCACGGCGCTCGCGGGCGTGCTCCAGCAGGACCAGCTGGTCGTGCTCGAGTCGACCACCTATCCGGGCACCACGCGCGACCAGTTCGTCCCCCTGCTCGAGGAGTCCGGGCTCGCGGCCGGGCGTGACTTCCACGCGGCCTTCTCGCCGGAGCGCGTCGATCCGGGCCGCACCGACTTCACTCTCCGCAACACGCCGAAGGTCGTGGGCGGGCTCACGGACGAGTGCCGCCGCCGGGCGGTCGCGCTCTACCGCGAGGTGTGCGACGAGATCGTGGAGGTCTCGACGCCCGAGGCGGCCGAGCTCACCAAGCTGCTCGAGAACGTCTTCCGCTCCGTGAACATCGCGCTCGTGAACGAGCTGGCGATCCTGTGCGACCGCATGGGGATCGACATCTGGGAGGTCACCGACGCGGCGGCGACGAAGCCGTACGGCTTCATGTCGTTCAAGCCCGGGCCGGGCATGGGTGGGCACTGCCTTCCGGTCGATCCGTTCTACCTGGCGTGGCGTGCGCGCGAGTTCGACATGCAGACCGAGTTCATCGAGCTCGCCGGCGAGGTGAACCAGAGGATGCCCTACTTCTGCGTGGAGCGGGTGGCGCGTGCGCTGAACGACCACTCGAAGGCGGTGCGCGGCTCGCGCGTGGGCATCTTCGGCGTCTCGTACAAGCCGGGGGTCGGCGACCTGCGCGAGTCGCCTGCCCTTCGAATCATCCGACTGCTGCGCGAGCAGGGCGCCGAGATCGTCTACCACGACGAGTTCGTGCCCGAGCTGCCCGAGCACGGCCTGCGCTCCGAGTGGCCGGACGACGTGGACTGCGCCGTGATCGTGACCGCCCACCCGGGCCTCGACGTGGAGCGCGTGGTGCGCGAGGCGCCGATCGTCGTGGACTTCAGAGGCGTGACCCGCGGGATCGAGGCCCCGAACCTCGTGCGTCTGTGACGACCGTCGGGGTTGTCGGCCTCGGCTACTGGGGCCCGAACCTCGCCCGCAACTTCGACCGGCTGCCGGACGCGGAGCTCACGTGGCTGTGCGACGCCTCCGAGGAGGCGCTCGCCCGGCGGGGATCGGCGTTCCCGTCGGCGCGCACCACGACCTCCGTCGACGACCTGCTGAGCGACGACGCGCTCGACGCGATCGTCATCGCCACGCCGGTGCCCTCCCACGCGGAGCTCGCCACGCGCGTGCTCGAGGCAGGCAAGCACTGCTTCGTGGAGAAGCCGCTCGCGCGGAGCGAGCAGGAGGCCGAGGCCGTGGTCAGGGCCGCCGAGACCGCGGATCGCGTGCTCCTGGTCGGCCACCTGCTCGAGTACCACCCGGGGATCCAGCGCCTTGCCGAGATCGTCAAGTCCGGCGAGCTCGGCGAGCTCCGGTACATCTACTCGAACCGGCTGAACCTGGGGAAGGACCGGCCCGACGAGAACGCGCTGTGGTCGCTCGGCGTACACGACCTGTCGGTGATCCTGATGCTGGCCGGGGAGGAGCCGACGAGCTGGGACGTGATGGGCGAGAGCTACCTGCGGCCGAACGTCGAGGATGTGGTGTTCGCGCTGATGCGCTTCCAGTCCGGCCTGCTCGCTCACATGCACCTGTCCTGGCTCGATCCCCACAAGGAGCGCCGGTTCACGGTCGTCGGGTCGAAGCGGATGGCCACCTTCGACGACATGGAGCTTGAGCGCAAGCTCACCGTCTACGACAAGGGATTCGACGAGGACTACTCGTCGTACGGGGAGTACATCGCCCGCTCCGGCGACATCTACTCGCCGCGGGTGTCCAACGAGGAGCCGCTGCGGATCGAGTGCAGGCACTTCCTCGAGTGCATCCGGGACGCCACGGAGCCGCGCACGGGAGCCGAGTCGGCGCTGCGGGTCGTGCGGGTGCTGGAGCGCCTGCAGCGGTCGCTGGCGGAGAGCTCGTATGTCGCCAAGCGCTGAGCTGGTGTGCTCCGACCTCGCGCCCGGGCTTCTGCTCGGTGAGCGGGTCGAGCTTCCGGACGACGTGGAGATCGGCGGGCATGTGGTCGTTCACGCTGGGACTCGGATCGGCGCGCGCGTTCGGCTCCAGGACGGCTGCGTGGTCGGCAAGCCGGTGGCGCTTGGAGCGCGGTCGAGCGCGGCCGGGGCCGGGGCGCCTCCAGCGGCCACCGTCGGGGCCGGCACGACGATCGGGGCCGGCGCCGTCGTGCTCGAGGGCGCCGCGATCGGCGAGCGGTGCGTGGTGGCGGACCAGGCGCACGTGCGCGAGCGCACGGCCATCGGGGACGAGTGCGTGGTCGGGCGCGGCGTCTCGGTCGAGAACGACGTGAGCATCGGGGCGCGTGTCCGGATGCAGACGGGCGCGTACGTGACGGCGTGGTCGGTCGTGGAGGACGACGTGTTCATCGCGCCGGGGGTGGTGTTCACGAACGACTCGACCGCGGGCCGCCGCCCGGACGGCGTGGAGCTGGACGGGCCCACGCTCCGGCGCGACTGCCGGATCGGGGCGGGCGCCGTCCTGCTGCCGGGTGTCGAGATCGGCGCGGACGCCTTCGTGGCGGCAGGCGCGGTGGTCACGCGCGACGTGCCGGCGGGGGCGGTCGTGATGGGCGTGCCGGCTCGGGTGGTGTCGTGAGGCGCCGCCGCCACCGGCCGCTCGCGCCGGGCAGGGGCACGCTGCTCCTGGGCGCGCTCGCGACCGCGAGTCTGGCGACGGTGATCGCCGTCGAGCTCAAGAGGGCACGGAAGAGCGGATCCGACGAGGCCGTCGTCGACGTGGCCCGCGTGGCCCGAGCCGGCTACCGCGACGTGCCCACCCGCGAGAACTCGATGTTCAACCTGCTCACGTCGTTCGCCACGACGTTCATGGTGGTGCGCACGGTCACCTACGCGCTGAGGACGAGGCGCACCGTCGGGCCGTTCCGGAACCTGCGGGTGGGGCACCGCCACATCCACCACTACGTGCCCGGGATCATGATCGCGCTCGTGTCGGGAGCCGCCGCGATCGTGACGCGCGACGAGCGCCTCGAGCCGGTGCTCGCCGTGCCGTTCGGCATCGGCATGGGCCTGACGCTCGACGAGTCGGCGCTGCTCCTTGAGCTCGACGACGTCTACTGGACGCGGGACGGGCTCCTCAGCGTGCAGATCACGCTGACGGTGGTGGCGATGCTGGGCGCGCTCGCGCTCGGCCTGCGATTCCTGAGGCGGGGTGAGGAGCTGGTGCTCGTGCCGGGCGGCGCGTCTACCGAAGCTGATTTGATTCCGCGCCATGGAGACGCCACCGCCGCCTGAGCGGCCCGAACCTGACCATCCGCAGGCTCCGCCGCCCAGACCACAGGCTCCTCCGCCGCCCCCAGGGCCGCAGGCCCCGTCGTACGGCGGCCCGGTCCCGCCGGGCGGCTGGGAGCAGCCGATCGCCCAGCAGCCGGGGCCGGGCTGGCACGGCCGGCCGCTCGCCAGCTGGGGATCGCGGCTCGCGGCCTACCTGATCGACGCGTTGATCCTGCTGGTGCCGGTGATCGTGCTGACGATCATCGTCGTGGCGATCGCCGCCGGCAGCGATACCGGCGCCATCGTCACGGGCGTCGTCGGCTTCCTGGCCTTCCTCGTCGTCGCGTTCCTGTACGCGCCGTACCTGATGGCGCGGCAGGGCCCCCGCAACGGCCAGACGTGGGGCAAGCAGGCGCTCGGCATCCGCGTGATCCGGGACAACGGAGAGCACATGACATTCAGCTGGGCGGCGCTGCGCGAGATCGTCGTGAAGGGCCTGGGCGTGGGAATCGCCTCGTCGATCATCCCGATCATCCCCTGGTTCCTGGACTTCTTCTGGCCGCTGTGGGACGACCAGAACCGGGCGCTCCACGACATGGTCGTGTCCACGCACGTGGTGCAGGCCTAGCGCCGCAGCGCAAGCTTGGCTTGCGGGGCGGCGTTTAAAGACCTGGGGTCACGCGGCGGCCGGGCGCAGGTGCTCGGCCGCGCCGGTCCAGATCATCTGCTCGCGGCCCGGGCCCACGCCGACCATCACGACCGGCACGCCCAGCGACTCCGCGATGTAGTCGAGGTAGGACTGCGCGTTCGCCGGCAGCTCGTCGATGGAGCGGCAGCCGCGGATGTCCTCGTGCCAGCCCGGCAGCTCGACGTAGTCGCCCTGCACGCGGTGCACGATCGACTGGTGGTAGGGGAACTCATCGAACGTCGCGCCCTCAGGGCCGAGGTAACGAACCCCGACGTGGAGCGGATCGATGCCGGTGAGCACGTCGAGCTTCGTGACAACCAGCCCGGTCAGGCCGTTGATCCGGGTGGCGTACTTGAGTGCCACGAGGTCGAGCCAGCCGGTGCGCCGCGGCCGGCCCGTGGTGGTGCCGAACTCGCCGCCCGACTCGCGGATCTGGTCGCCCAGCGCGTCGTCCAGCTCGGTGGGGAAGGGCCCGGCGCCCACGCGGGTCGTGTACGCCTTCGCGATCCCCCACACCTCGTCGAGCGCGGCCGGGCCCACGCCCGCGCCCGGGCCGGCCGCCGCTGCCACGGTGTTGGACGACGTGACGAACGGATACGTGCCGTGGTCGATGTCGAGCAGCGCGCCCTGGGCGCCCTCGAACACCACCAGGCCGCCCTCGTCCAGCGTGCGCCAGGCGATCGGAGGCGTATCGGCGATGAACTGCTCGAGCCGGTGGCCGTGAGTGCGGTACTCCTCGGTCATCGTGTGGAGGTCGAGCTCGGGGAGCTTGGCGTAGGGCCGGAGCATGAGCCGCTTGGGCTCCATCGCCGCGTAGATCTTCTTCCGGAGGATGTTCTCGTCGAGGAGGTCCTGCATCCGGATGCCGAGCCGGGCCGCCTTGTCGGCGTAGCAGGGGCCGATCCCGCGCCGGGTGGTGCCGATCTGGAGCTTCCCGAGCTTCGCCTCGCCCTCCTGATCGAGGAGCTTGTGGTACGGCATGATCAGGTGCGCGTTGGCCGAGACGCGGAGCCCGCGCAGGTCGACCCGGCGCCGGCGCAGCTCGTCGATCTCCTGCGTGAGGACGACCGGGTCCACGACCACGCCGTTCCCGATCGCGCACAGCTTGCCGGGGTAGAGGATCCCGGACGGGATCAGGTGGAACTTGAAGGTCTCGCCCTCGCGGACGATGGTGTGGCCGGCGTTGTTGCCGCCCTGAAAGCGGACGACGAGGTCGGCCTGCTCCGCGAGCAGGTCGACGACCTTCCCCTTCCCCTCGTCGCCCCACTGGGCACCGACGATGACCACTCCTGGCATGGCGAGACGAGTGTAGGAAATAATGGCGGCGCACCGGGCAGGCCCGGTGCTTGCCCAACGGCGCCGGTCGCCCCTAGAAAGCGCCGTCGTCGGCGACCGGCGGCACCGGCTCGACGGCGCCCCGGTCGCGATACAGGTTCGCGAACTTCGGATACTTGGGCAGGAACGTGAGCGCAACCTCCCCGATCGGCCCGTTCCGGTGCTTGGCAACGATCACGTCAGCCTCACCGAGCCGCTCCGACTCCCGGTTGTAGTACTCGTCGCGGTAGATGAACATGACGACGTCCGCGTCCTGCTCGATGGAGTTGTGGACGACGATGTCCTCCGCGACGAAGTTGTGGAGCCCCTCGACGGTTAGGTCGTACACCTCCTCCACGCCCTCGGGCTCGATCGAGACGATGCGGTCCCAGTAGACGTCGCTCTCCGCGAGCAGGGCAAGCTCCTCGGAATCGACCGCGAGCGCGGCGCGGCCCGCGCGCTCGCGAGAGAGGTTCGACTTGTAGAGCGTGGAGCCGCAGTACCTGTTGCCGAGCTGCTCCTGCAACCCGCGCGTGGTGATCGCCGCAGCCTGCCTTGCGGGCTCCACGACCGATCGCCACGCCTGGGCCGGGATCACATCGCGGTTCGTGTTCGCCTTGCCGGCGGCCAGGGCAGCCTGGATGCGCTCGCCGGTCTCGTCCCGCCCCTCACCGAGGCATCCGATCCTGTCGAGGAACAGGGACACGTCGGCGGCATCGGTGAGCTTCACGTGGTACTGCGGGCGCCCGCGGGTGTTGCCCACGCTGCTCCGGATGGCATTGATGCCGAGCCGGAGGAGCAGCGACTGCACGTCGCCGGCCAGACGGGGACTGCTGGTCGCGTAGTAGACGATCGGGGTGGCTCGCCGCCCCCTGGCGAGATAGACACACCCGTCGGTGGACCACAGATGCCGCAGGAAGTGCGCTATCAGCCTCGGCTTCTGCTGGAACACCCTGGTCGGGACGCGCTTCTCGTACGACCGCAGCCCGAAGGCGCCGAGCTCGTCTAGCCAGGTCGAGATCGGGTTACGGCGGCCATGCGTGAGGCGGCGAGAGGACGAGAGGTACACCTGGTACCAGCGCCTCTCTCTGTTGATCCGCGGCCGCACCGCGGAGCCGAACACCGCGGTGGCGAGATCGGCCACGGTCTCGGCGAGACGCGGCTCGCGGGTCGTGTACTGGATGACGTGGCGCGGAAGCGTGCAGCCGTCGCCGATCAGGTGGCCGAGGAGCGCGAGCTCCTCTCGCGTCATCGTCTCGGTGCTCGGGCCGGCGAGTCGGCGCGGGAGAGCCAGGTGCTCCCCGATGCCGAGCTCGTCAAGGCGCTTCCAGCCGTCGAAGGCCAGGAACTTGTGGTTTTCGGTCGCTCGGATGGTGCGGCCGAGCTGGGTGGTGAGGCGGTAGACCGGCTTCCGCCCGGTCGCGAAGGCGCGGGTGACCTTTCGCCGCTCCAACTTCCACGGCTTCGTATTGACCGCGAACACCTCGAAGCCGGACCGGCCCACGAGGTCTGCGATCGGCTTGTACTCACCGGTTTCCGGCAGGTAGACGCGCGAGTCACCCGTGAGGCAGCCCGATTCGCGAAGGTCCGAGAGCATCGGCACCGGCGGGTTGCGGGACTCCACGGCTCGGCTGAGCTGGGAGACCGCGATCACCGGCACGTTCAGCTCGCGGGCCAGGATCTTCAGGCCTCGGCTGATCTGGCCGATCTGCTCGACCCGGCTCGAGTCGGGGCGGCCCTCGGGGCGCATCAGCTGCAGGTAGTCCACTACGACCAGGCCGAGGCCGTGGCGGGCTGCCAGGCGGCGTGACTTCGCTCGCAGCTCGAGCACGCTCATGTCGCTCGAGTCGTCCACGAAGATCGGCGCCCGGGCGAGCTTCTCCACCGCCTGCAGCACCTTCGGCCACTTCTCTGCGCGCACGCGGCCCTTACGAAGGTCGTCGCTCGACACCCGCGCCTGCGAGGCCAGGAAGCGGTGCGCCAGCTCGGTCTCGGACATCTCGAGCGAGAACAGGGCCACCGGCACGCCCGCCTCGACGGCGGCGTGCTCCGCGATGTTCGTGGCGGCCGCGCTCTTTCCCATCGACGGCCGTGCCGCCAGCACGATCAGGTTGCCGGGCTGGAAGCCGCCGGTGAGGGCGTCCAGGTCCGTGAAGCCGGAGGGCGTGCCCGTGAGGCCGACGTCGGTCTTCGAGAGCTCCTCGAGCTTGTCGATCTCGTCATGGAGGATCGCCTCGATCGAGCGCATCTCCGACGTGCCGCCGTCGTGCCCGATCTTGAACAGGACCGCCTCGGCGCGCTCGATCAGCTCGCGCGCTCCGCCGCGATGGGCCGCCACGTCGTCCTGGATCTCGCGCGTGGCCTTCAGCACGCTCCGCAGCAGCGAGTGCTCCTTGACGATTCGCGCGTAGTCGAGCACCGCGCCCACCGCCGGCACCACCGTCGGCAGCGAGTGGAGGTACGCCTCGCCGCCGGCCTTCTCGAGCTCGCCGCCGCGGCGCAGCTCCTCGGCCACCGTGAGCGCGTCGACGGCCTCGGGAGTGGCCTTCTCCTTCAGGCGGATCATCGCCTGGAAGATCACCTCGTGGCGAGGCCGGTAGAAGTCGTGCGGGCGCAGCCCGACCTCGAGCAGCACGCCGTCGAGCGCCTGCTCGGTGAGGAGGATCGCGCCGAGGACGGAGGCCTCGGCCTCGTCGTTGTGAGGAGGTACACCGGCCGCCATCTCGGGCGGTACGGCGATGGACACGCTAGGCGGTGGGGGTGACGATCGTCTTGATCTCGGCCGTCACTCCGTCGGAGACCTCGACGGAGACCATGTGCGTGCCCGTGGTCCTGATCGGCTCCTCCAGCTGGACGCGGCGCTTGTCGAGCCGCACGCCGCGCGCCTGGCGGATCGCGTCGACGATCTCCTGC
>Ga0126306_10001534_pt1 | contig 12409 bp, 9 predicted proteins | sample Plot27_FD_92592 | JGI IMG/M metagenome (GOLD analysis project Ga0126306, IMG submission 92592) | Serpentine soil microbial communities from UC McLaughlin Reserve, CA, USA - Plot27 | ecosystem: Environmental > Terrestrial > Soil > Grasslands | place: USA: UC McLaughlin Reserve, Lake County...
GTGCGGAATTGCCGTCATCACACACCTCCTTCCGCCTGCATTCTCACCGAGCGCGTCGCGAGCGCCATCGGGGACGGCCCGGACTCGAGATGCGGAGAAGTGCGTGCAAGCCTCACCTCCCGGCGCGCTCCGTGCGTAGCCGTACGCTTACCGAACCGGATCGGTGAGAAGACGCAGGGCCCGGCCTTCTGACCGTGCGTTTGATCGGGTAGACGCGTGCGCAGTTCCCGTCCGGCCGCGCGGGGCGAAGATGTAGACGACACCGAGGTCTTCGGCAGGGATCGCGGGTGCTACTGCTGGGGTGGCGCCACCGGCGATGGTTGCTGCGACGAGGACGGCGATGGTGGTGCGAATACGGCTCATGGTCACCGCTCGGCTCGAACGTCGGGAACCCCTCAGACTGCCGCGCAGCGGCCACCTCAGAGCGGAAGCGGGATACGGAGCTGGCGGCTGGCAGGCCTGCGCCGCCGGTCGCAGATCGGCCCGACGACGATCGTCTCGACGACGGGGTCGAGCGCCTCGACGGCGCCCGCGGGCACTCGCACGGAACGCGTGAACTCCCTTCCGAACCTGACGATGAGCGCCTTGGCATCCCCCTGCGGCGTGAGATCGACGGCGTCCACGAATCCGGTCTCGCCGTCCTCCGTCGTTACGCGGAATCCCTCGCAATGGCGGAGCCAGTAGTCAGTGCCCCAGGAGTTGTCGAATACGCCGGTCATTCGGCTTTCCTCCTCTCGCGTTCGTCGTAACGGGGATCAGCATGAGCGGCAGGCGGCCGCGCTCGAGCACCGCGCGCACGATCGCGGCGCGGCCCGGGGCAAGGCGCTGGTTCCAGCCGAGCGCGATCAGGTCGACGCCGCTCTCCTCCGCGACCCGAACAACTGTCTCGGCAGGCTCGCCGATGCGAAGCGCAAGGCTGACCGACTGCAGCCCCACCGGGCAGTAGCGAGCCAGGAACTCGTTCGCCCAGACCTCGGTCTCGTGCTGCGGCTGGTCGGTGAACTCCGGTAGCGAGGCCTCGTCGAAGACGTGCAGGACGATCACATCGACCGCGGCGCTGCGCGCGACCTCGAGCACAGACGTCGGAGCCAGCGACGTCCTGCGGGTGCCCTCGAGCGGCAGCAGCACGCGGCGAATGCGCTCGAGCTGTGCCGCGCGCGGGGGGATGAGCACGATCGGCTTCTCGACGCCGCCGACCACAGCGAGTGCCGTCGAGCCGAGCGGCTTGTCAGTGATGTGTTGCTCACGAGTGCCGAGCACGAGGGCTGCGACGTCGTGCTCGCTGCCGATGGAAACGAGCGACTCGACGACGACGCCGTCGGCAATCTCCAGCGGGACTCCGGCCCTGCGCGCGTGCGCGGCGGCGATCTCCCACCCTTCGGACTGGACGTGAACAGCTTCGAGGGTCGCGTCGAAGAGCTGCGCGACGGCCGCTGCGCTCGCGAGCACTGCGCCGGCCCTCGGCGTGTCGTCCATCGCGGCGACGACTCTGGTCATGGCTTCCTCACCTTCCATTGCGTCTCATGGCGAGTCCAGATGGTCTGGGTCCCGTAGACGGGTGCCGAGCCGCCGACGCTTGTCGGTAGCTCGTGATCCGACTCGACGGTCACGCGCTCGCGCTCGAGCCGAACTCGCACAAGGCAGCCGCGGAAACGGAGCCGGAGCGCCAGAGCGTCCCAGGCACCCGGGAGCTGCGGGTCGATCCCGAGGACCGATCCCTGGGGTCGCAGACCGGCGAAGCCGTATGCCAGCGCCTGCCACAGGCCGCCCATGGTCGCCAGGTGCACGCCTCCGGCGGTCGTTCCCGTCAGGTCGGCGCGGTCGATGTTCGCTGCGAGGCGGAAGGGTTCGAGTGCCTGATCCGGTCGCCCGGCTCGGGCGAGCAGCGCGGCGTGGATCGCGGGGGAGAGAGAGCTGCCGTGCGAGCAGCGCGGCTCGTAGAAGTCGAGGTTGGGAACGAGCGAATGCGGCTCGACCTCGTCCGGGACCAGGTGATGGAGCATGAGCACGTCCGGCTGCTTCAGCACCTGTGCCCCGGCGACGCGCTCCGCGCCGAGCAGAAGGTCCGCGGCGATCGGGCGACGAGGTGCGACGTCGGCGATGACCAGGTGCTCGAGCTCGTGGAAGCCGGCGAACTGCTCGTAGACGCCGGTATGGCTATCCCACCCGTCGACGAGAGCGTCGGCGGCCCTGCGCCAAGCCGCACGCTCGTCCGGGTCGAGGTGCGCGAGCTCCGCAGCCCGACGAAGGTTCCATCGGGCCATGACGTTCGTGAAGGCGTTGTCGTCCACCGGCTCGTGATACTCGTCGGGCCCGATCACGCCGTAGACGTGACCTCGACCGTTCGCGTCGAAGCGGATGCGTGAAGCCCAGTAGCGAGCCGTCTCCACGAGGAGGTCCCGCCCGGCATCTTCCAGAAACGAATCGTCGCCGCTCCAGTCCGCGTAGCAGCACGCGGCCCACGCGACGTCGGCGACGATGTGCTCCTCGAGCTCGCCGGTCCGGATCGCGACGAGGCGGCCGGTCTGGTCTCGCGCGTATCGAGGCGTGACGTCGTAGCCGTGCCGCGCGGACTCCCAGGCGAAGCGAACGCCCTCGCGGCCGAGTCGACGCGCGTTGGCGCGCGAGTCGTCGAGCCGCCGGATTCGATACTCGAGCATCGCGCGTGCGGCGGGCGGATGGGTCGCGGCGAGGAACGGGAGGACAAAGACGTCGCTGTCCCAAAAGACGTGTCCGCGATATGCAGGCCCACTCAACCCCCGGGCTCCCACTGCTGCCTCGCCCGAGTCGGCGACCGACGACATGAGGTGGAAGAGCGCGAGTCGCACGGCGATCTGCAGCTCCGGATCGGACTCGATGACGACGTCGGCCGCCTCCCAGCGCGACGCCCAGGCGGCGCGGTGCTCCGAGAGCAGACGCTCGAAGCCCTCAGCCTCGAGGTCGCGGACTGCTCGGAGCGCCGACGACTCGTCGGGCCGTAGGAGCGGATCGACGTGATACGCCGCGAGTCGCTCGAGCCGGTCCGGGGTGGGGCGCCGCTCGTGCGCTGCGGCGGCGACCACGCCCCCACCCTCGGCCGTGACGTCGCGGATCCACAGGCGGCCCGGCTCGGCGCCCAGCTCGAGGTCGCCTGGGGCGGCCGGTGTGAGACTGGATCCGGGCGGGAGCAGTGGCCGCGCGCCTTCGGCGCGCAGCGCGACCGATCCGGGGCGCGCGAGAGACGAGAAGCGCATCGACCGGAGCGAGCCGAGCGCCGTGCGCACCTCGTCCTCGAGCAGGCCGCTCCGCAGGTCGAGCCGGCGCAGCCTGCCGTCCACGGCGACGTCGGGCGGCCGAACCCTGTGCCAGACCGGACAGGGAAGGAGCGTCGTCTCGGAGCCGTCACCGTCGTAGAGGCCGGCGGCGAACACCGTGTCGTCGCTCGTGCCGATCCGGCCGTCCGCAATCGCGAACAGCGAGTCGTGGACGCGCTCGAGCAGAGGGTCGTCCTCCTCGGCCTCGAGCGTCCAGAGCGGGTCGCCGTCGAGCTTCGGCGCCTCGCCGAGCAGTCTGCGCTCGAGCTGGTCGCCGAGCACTGCGGCGAACGCTTCCGGGCCGCCGCCGAGGAAGATCACGCCCTCGGGGACGCCGGTCGGTTCTGCGCCGACCGAGACGACGGTTGCACGCTCTCCTTCGGGCACGAGCAGGAACGAATCACTGCCTGCCAGGCCGCCGAGGGGTCCGAACTCGTCGCCGGCGACGAGCACGACGCCGGGACCGACCCCGCGGCTGCCGAGCTCGTCGAAGAGCCAGTGCGCGGAGTCGGCCTTGTCGGTAAGGCCGATTTCGATGTGCTTGGCGTCACTCGTGACCCGAGGGTCGGGCAGACCCGCGTCGCGGGCCGCCGTCCGCGCGAGCTCGACTGCCTCGCCTAGCCCGCGGAGGCCGGCGGCGCAGAGACGGGACTCGACGGCGTCCAGCAGCTCACCGATGCGGGCCTTCGGTGGATCAGCCCACTTCGGCTCGGGGATCAGGTCAATCTTCCGGCGGTTCAGTCGTTGCGAGACGATCTCCGCGCGGAGCCCTCGCTCGGCGAGCCGCGCGACGGTGTCCCCGGCGGCAGCGTCGAGCGCGTCGTCCTCGGCCGGCGTCGCGTCACGGTGGGCCACCAGCCGCAACCCGTCAGGCTCGGCGACGAACACCTCGGAGCCGCGATTCATGCACAGATAAAGGCGGCCGGGCCCCTGCGGGCGTGCGCCCAGCTGATCGTCGACGTTGTGAACGTGCGTCCCCGTGACGACTGCCAGGTCCATGCCCTGCGCAGTGAGCGCCTCGACGAGTTCGCGGAGCCCCGTCGCATCCGCTTGCCGGTCGGGAACGGCGGTTCCGTCCCAGTCGAAGACGACGGCCTCGAAACGGCGGTCGAGCGCCGCAGGCAGGGTGTGCCCGGGCGCTCGACCGGTCTCGACGACGGCAGTCACTCGTACCTCAGCGCCTCCGCCGGGTAGATGCGCGATGCACGTACGGCCGGCGCCAGCGTCGTTGCCAACGCGACGAGGTAGACGATTGTGAACACGATCGCGAGGTTCACCCAGGGCACATGGAGGGTCACCATCTGGTACGAGGGCTGGCTTGCGACGTCCGCGATCACGGAGTGGCTGACGATCAGGCCGAACAGCGTTCCGACGAGAATCGCGGTCAGCGCGATGAACGACGCCTCGATCAGGAAGCTCAGCTGGATCATCCGGCGCCTGAACCCGATCGCGCGGAGGATCCCGATCTGCTGTCGCCGTTCGACCACCGCACGGGCGCTGATCACGCCGAGAGCGGCGACGCCCACGACGAGGCCGAGCCCCATGAAGCCCTGGATCAGCCGGTTGAACGTCCAGCTCGCGGCAACCGCTTCCTCGAGCAGCTCGTCGAGAGCGTCGGCCTGGACGCCGTTCGCGAGGAACGCCGACTCGAGCTTCCTCGCCTCGGCGCGAGCGTCGACGCCCGGAGCGAGGTCGAAGTAGAAGACCGTCGGCCTGACGCGGTCGCCGAACGCGGTGCGGAGCGTCTCCTGCGAGGTGGTGATCCCCGCCATGGCGAGCGGCGCCTGATCCGAGAGGACGCCGATCACCTTGAGCTTCACCGTGGCGCCGGTCTGCGGATCGCGCACCAGAATCGGAACCGGATCGAAGACGACGTCTTCGAGGTAGAAGCCCTTGAGCTGGAAGTCGGGAGGTACTTGACCCGCCCCCCAGTTGTCACGGCGAGGGGCAACGAACCCGTCGACGATCGCGAGGCCGGGATCGGTCGCGAGCGCGCGCCAGGGATCCGGGTAGCCGCGTGCGTGACCGGAGAGGAGGTAGGTGGTGTGTCGCGCGAATGCCGCGTCCACACCTCGAACCGGGTAGTTCTCGAACGTAGAGCCATACGCGCCGGTTTGACGCGCCTGCACCGGCAGGTACGACTGGGCGGAGACGACTCGGAAGTCCGAAGCTCGGAGCCCCGGCGCGTTCGCGATCGCGCGTGCCGGGTCGTCGATCGGGCTGATCGCCGCGGAGCTCGCCCGCACGTCGAAGCCCCCTCCGAACATCTCCTCGTCGTCGAACGCGCGCACGAACGACCCTGAGATCGTCCCCCCGACCACGAGCGTGAAGACGACGAGCATGAACATCGCCAGCGTGATGCCGGTCCGGAAGCGATTTCGCAGCGGGTAGGCGATCGACAGCCGGATGATCGGCGTGAGTGCCCGGATCCGACCCGCGCTTGCCGTGACGACGCCGAGGAGGACGTCCGCGTTGTAGACGATCGTCCACGACGCTCCGAGCACGATCAGGATTCCGGCGACGATGAAGACCGAGAAGTTCTGGCTCAACTCCGTTCCGGCGAGCGCGTCGAGCCAGGCGGACGGGAGCAGGCAGAGCACGACGATCGCGAGTCCTGCGCCGGTGTAGGCGATCCTCCTCGGCACGCCGACGGCCTGCACGACCGGTACGAGCCCGATCGCGAACATCGAGATGCCGAGGATGAACTGGACGGCCTGCGCAGAGGTCACGCCCTGGAGGGTCAGCAGCGCCCCGAGCGCCATCGCGACGAGCCCGCCGATCCAGCGCCGCTTCAGCCGCTTGTGGGCGGGCGGCTCGGGCAGGTTGCGGATCGCGGTCACGATGTTCAGCCGGCTGACGCGCCAGGCCGAGACGACCACGACGACGAAGGTGAGCAGCACCCCGACCGTGTACGCCACGACAACGCTCCGGAGCTGAACGTCGTGCTCGATCGTGATCCCCTCGGTGCCGAGCGCGCTGCTGAGAACGAAGACCATGCCGAACGCGACCGCGACGCCGATTGCCGCACCGACCGCGGCGGCGATCAAGTCATACGCGAGTCCCTCGTAGAGGTACATCTGGATCAGGTGGCCGCGGCGCGTGCCGATCGCACGGGCGATGCCCAACTCCCCTCGGCGCTCCGCCGCGAGCATCACGAAGATGAGGAAGATCAGCAGGAACCCGGCGAAGATCGAGAAGCTGCCGAACGTCGTGAAGAGCGACATGAACGCGTTGCCCTCCTGGTCGGCTGCCTCGAGCGCATCCCGCTTCACGGGGTCGATCTGGAGCCCGAGCCGCTCGAGCGTCGGCTGGAGCACCCTCGAGATCTCGTCGGTGTAGCGGACTCCGCTCGTCGTGTCCCCGACGTTCGAGATCAGCACGTGCTTCACCTCGCGGGGGTGGCCGAGCAGCTGCTGGGCGGCCGGGAGGCCGACGAGCAACGCGGCGCCGTCGGTGCCCGTTCCGTCGAAATGGACGATCGCGCGAACGCGTGCGACCAGTGTGCGGCTGCCCGCGAGCACGCGGATCGTGTGGCCGTTCTCTGCTGCCAGGTCGTCGGCGGCGTCGGCGTTGAGGTAGATCTCCCCCGGACGGAGATCGTCGAGCGAGACCACGAGCCCGTGGTCCGTGCGGATCTCGCCGAACGCGGCGAGGTTCGGCCCGGTGCTTGCGAAGAGCGTCACGCGCGGCTCGTTCTGCCGTGCCGTCAAGTTTTGCGTGGCGACGGACTCCACGATCGCCGGGGCAACGCCGTCGAAATGCGAGGAGCGCAGAAGCTCGTGCGTGATCCTCGGGACGACGTCCTCGCTGAAGTAGTCGACGCTCGTCGCCTCACCGAGCGGAACGTCGGTGCTCACATCCGCGCGCTTCACGGACACGATCTCGTCGGTCGAGCCGAGCGTCTCGATCGCCGAGATGCGAATCGTGTGGCTCATCGTGTCGCCGGACGCGAGCGCAGCCGCGATGATCGTCGTGCCGAGCATCAGCCCGGTCACGATGAGTGCCGTGCGTCCACGCCGGCGCCTAACGTTGCGCACGCCCAGCTTGAAGAAGACGCGGTTGCGGAGCGCGAACGCGGTGACCACGCTCGTCACGAGCGCGAGTGTTATCGCAAGAACCGCTGCGAGCGGACCGATCGGGATGCCGAACAGACTCTGCATCGCCAGCCTCCTCTACGCGGGCACGGGAACGGCGGGCAGCCGGTCCGGCATGTCGGTCAGGGTCTCGTGCGAGACGATCTCTCCATCGACCATTCGCACCAGCCGGTCGGCGCTCTCGCCGACGGTCGGGTCGTGCGTGACGATCACGAAGGACAGTCCGTGTTCCAGGTTCAGTCGACGCATCAGCTGACTGATCTCCGAGGCGTTCTCGCTGTCGAGGTCGCCCGTGGGCTCGTCGGCCCAGACGATCGCGGGGTCGTTGACGAGCGCCCGCGCGATCGTCACGCGCTGCCGCTCACCCCCAGAGAGCTCGTCCGGCACATGCTCCGCGCGACCAGCGATCCCGACCAGGTCGAGCGCGGCCAGCGCCTTCCGGCGCGCCTCTTTCGCGTGGACACGCGCGACGAGCAGCGGTAGCTCGACGTTCTCGACTGCGCTCAGCACGGGCATCAGGTTGTAGAACTGAAAGACGAAGCCCATCCGGCGCGCGCGGTAGTCCGTGCGTTGGCGATCGGACATCTTCGAGAGCGCGACTCCCTCGATCAGGATCTCCCCGTTGTCAACGGCGTCGAGTCCGGACAGGCAGTTGAGCAGGGTCGTCTTTCCGCAGCCGCTCGGTCCCATCACGGAGACCATCTCGCCGCGGCGGATCGTCAGGTCGATGCTCTTGAGCGCGCTAACCTGCACCTTGCCCGTGTCGTAGGTCTTCGAGACGCCGTGCGCCTCGATGATCGGCTCGCCGCTCAGCGGCGTCGTTGAGAGCGCTGTCTCGAACATCTGCGCCTCCTCTCGGTCGGTAGCGCCATCGTCGCGCTGCCGTCTCGCGCCGACATCGGGTCGCACGCGCATTCGGCGTGCCGCTTTCTACGGACGTGCGCAGAAGAGGTCGTCGACGAAGCCGGTGCCCTGATAGCCGCTTGCCAGGAGGACGGCGGCCTTGGAGCCGTCCGCCGCGACCCGGGCGTACGACACGTAGCCGTACAGGCCGCCGTCGTGACCATACGCGAGTCCGCACGGCGTGGAGTACATCGCCAGGCCGAGGCCTTTTCTCGTCATCAGCTCGACCGTTTCCGGCGAGAGCAGCTCGCCGCGCAGCAGTGCGCGGTAGAAGCGGGCCACGTCCTCGGCCGTGGCGACCACGGCGCTCGCCGCAGCGATGCCGAGGGTGACACCGCTGGTGTCGATTCGCTGGGAGCCGCGGAAGAGTGCCCGGTCGGGGTCGTTGCTCGAGACGTACGCATGCGAGTACGGCGCCGGCAGTGTTGCTCCGGTGACGTAGGACGTCGCGTCAGGGCCGAGTGGAGCGAGGACTCGCTCGCCGAGGACGGCGCCGAACCGCTCGCCGGTCGCACGCTCGACGATCATCCCGAGGAGGACGTCGTTCGTGTTCGAGTACGCGTACGACGAACCCGGCTCGAACCCGAGCGGCTCCGCCGCCGCGATGTTGACTCAGAGCTCCGGATCGACCGGGGTCGTCGGATCCCGCCGGAAGTCGGCCGCGACCGTCCGCACGCGGCCGGCGAGCGTCGGTGGGAGCGAGGCGAGGAAGGCCTCCGCATCCGTCAGCAGCGCACTCACGGCCGCATTCATCGAGTCGTAGATCCCGCTCTTGTGGGCGAGCAGCTGCCTGACGGTGATTTCGCTCGCGCGCGGGTGAATCCCGGGCAGCCATCGGTCGAGCGTGTCCGAGAGGCGGAGGCGTCCGGCCTCGGTGAGCGAGAGCACGACCGCGGCCGTGTAGGTCTTCGTGAGACTGGCGATCCTGAAGTTGTCATCAACGGTCGTCGGCTCTCTCGCAGCGAGGTCCGCGTAGCCCGCCGTCCCCATCCAGGTCCAGTCGTCGGTCAGCACCGCGGCCGATGCTCCTGTGACGTCGAAGTCATCGACAAGTCCGTCGAGCGTGCCCTGCAGCTCGGCAGCCGGAGCCCCGGTGCCATGCGGGGGCAGAAACAGGTCGGTGTCGTAGCTGTGGACGACGGCAGCGACGTGCAGCCCGACGTGCGCGATCGGTGCACCGAGTGGACTCGCCGTCAAGAGTGTCGGGGCGCTCCAGATCGCGTCTCCCGCAACCGGGCTCCGGAGCTTCTCGCCCCGGAAGTCGCTGTAGCCGACGTGGTAGGCAGCCGTGAATGCGACCGACGCGAGGAGTGCCGCCGCGCCGACGGCGAGCCTTCCGGGTCCGTGTCGGCGGTGCGGCTCAAGTGCTGCGTACACGACGAGGATCGGGAACACGGAGAGGAGCATGCCGTCCGCAGCGCCGTACACGACGCCTCGCCAGAGGATCGAAACGGCGAGCTCGAGTGCGTCCGGACGGCTCGTCGCGTCCTCGGTCCGCGTGACCACGAGCGCGAGCATCGCCGCGGCAGCGAGGCCGAGGCTGACCCCCCAGCGCCAGCGGTGCAGGACGAACGCCCGAACGGCAACTCCTTGCGTGCGCTGCCACGCGCCGAGCAGTGTCAGTGCGGCCATCGCGTGGATCGCGTAGTAGGCGTCGCGAGGCACCTCGAGGACATCGGTGAACGCGAACGGCACAAGAAAGCTGACCCCGAGCCCGATTGCCAGCCACGTCCAGGGCGAGAGTGCGCCGCGGCCCGAGACGGCGAGCCTCTCCGCGTGAACTGTCATCCGAACCACGCTTTTCGCGTAGGGGAGCCGCTCGTTGTGCGTGCCGACATTGCGTTTCCTCCTTCGATCAGCAACCGGTCACGTCTGCGTGGAAACCCGGGATGTGGTGCTCGACGGGCCTGATCAGAGGCAGACGCACCTCGAGCTCGATCACGAGCTCGCCGTCCTCGTCCCGCACGTCGTTGCATACGACCTGGACGTCCCCGGCCGTCGGAGACGCTGCGTGCACGATTTGCGCGAACGTCTCGAGGTCGGCCGGTGCCGCCTGCCAGCGATCGATCGTCTCGAGCGCCTTCATGGCTCTCCTTTCGTTACACAAGAAGCGTCACGCCGAGCTACCGCGCGGACATCGGCGGAACCGCCGAAAAGACGTCCGTGGAACTACCGACGGCCCGGGAGGAACGTGTCGGCGGTGATCATGAGCCCTCCCACCGCGAGACCGGCGCCTGCGACGCGGTCGCGAGGATCACCGGTCCGGGCGCGGCGAGCGCCAAGAACTCGCGCGAGAACGGGACCGAGAGCGCCAGCACGTAGAAACCCGCGAGGATCACAGCGAGCCCGACGACCGCTGCGCTCCTGCGGCGGCCCGCGGCTTCGAGTGCGACGATCAGATACAGGCCGACCACGACGAGCACGGTCGTTGCGACAGTCCGCGCCTCGATCAGCGGCAAGTCGAGGACGTTGAGCGCGAAGAGGTAGCTCGAGAGTACGCCGAGACCGGCCGCGGTCCCGGCGGGCACGGAGAACGACGACACCTCGCGCAGGAAGCCCCCGATCCGGTAGCCGCCCGAGCTCGGCGCGAGGGCGAGGAAGAAGGCCGGCACGCCGATCGTCAACGTCGCAGCGAGCGTGAGATGCCGGGGAAGGAGGGGATACGCGGTCGGCGTCAGGCCGACCGAGACGATCAAGACGGACGCGAACCACGGACTTCGTCACGAACAGCTTCGTGACGCGTTGGAGGTTCCGGAGGATCTTCCGGCCTTCTTCCACCATCGACGGCACGGCCGCGAAGTCGCCGCGCACGAGCACGACGTCGGCGATGCTCTTGGCCATCTGCGTCCCGGTCCCCTGCGCAATCGCCAGCCTCGCAGCCTTGAGGGCGGGGACGTCGTTGACGCCGTCGCCGATCATCGCGACATAGCGGCCGTCGTCGCGAAGGGTCTCGACGACGCGGCGTTTCTCCTCCGGGGAGATCCGCCCGATCACGCTCGACCGGCGGAGCAGCTCCGCAACTCGGCGCGCGACTCGGGAAGGTGCCTTCCGTCGACGGGGCTCCCGGTGGGCACTCCGACGTCGGCCGCGACGGCGGCAACGGTTGCGGGGCGGTCGCCGGAGAGGATCTTCAGCTCGACGCCCTGGCGCTGGAAGAACTCGACGGTCGCACGGGCTTCGGGCCGAAGACGCTCCCCGAGGACGGCGAGACCGAGCGCAGGCACCTCGTCGAGGTCGCAGTCCGCCGACACCCCGTTGCGGGATGTCCCGACGGCCACGAGAACGGCACGTTGGCGCCCGGCTCCGCGGGTGCCTGCGCGGGGAATCGCTCCGCCAGCGCTTCGACCGTCGCGTTGCGGATCGGCGCGGACGCAGCGTAATCGGGGACTCGCGACTCGAGCCCGGCCTCCGCGACCCCGCGAGCCGGGACGATGCGAAGCACCTCGAGCCTCGGCTCGGTCAGCGTTCCGGTCTTGTCCATGCAGACGACGTCGACGGAGGCGAGCGACTCGACGGCGTTCAGTTGCTGCACGAGCGCGCCGCGCGCGGCCATCCGCAGTGCCGCGACGGCGAATGTGAGGCTCGCAAGCAGGATCAGACCCTCGGGCACGAGCGTGACGACGGCAGCAACGGATGTCGGAACCGCCTCGTCGAGCGGCGTTCGACGCTCCCACAACGCCACGCCGAGCACGATCCCGAGTGGGGCGATCACGGCGACGAGCGTCAGCAGCAACCGATTCATCGCGCGCTCGAGTGGGGAGCGGGGGTGTCGGAACGCACGCGCCTCGCCGGCGATCCTCGCCGCGTAGCTCTCCTGCCCGACTGCCTCAACGACGAGCTCGCCTGCACCCTCGACGACGAACGAACCGGATCGAACGTGTTCGCCGGATCGGCGGACGACGGGGCGCGACTCCCCTGTGAGGATGGACTCGTCGAGGGCGACTCCGTCCGCGTGGACGAGATGACCGTCCGCGACAATCTGGTCTCCCGGCTGGACGCGCAGCAAGTCGCCGGGCACGACCTCGTCGACGGCGGCTGTTCGCGCGATCCCGTCACGAACGATGGTCGCCGTCGGCGCGACGAGCGCAGCAAGCCGGTCGAGCGCGCGCTTCGCGCGGA
>Ga0126306_10001536_pt1 | contig 12405 bp, 15 predicted proteins | sample Plot27_FD_92592 | JGI IMG/M metagenome (GOLD analysis project Ga0126306, IMG submission 92592) | Serpentine soil microbial communities from UC McLaughlin Reserve, CA, USA - Plot27 | ecosystem: Environmental > Terrestrial > Soil > Grasslands | place: USA: UC McLaughlin Reserve, Lake County...
CCACCTACGAGGAGCGCGAGATGTCCGTCGTCAAGATCAACGCGATCACGGTGCCGAAGGAGCGCGCCGAGGAGCTGGTGGCGCGCTTCGCGGCACGGGCCGGCGAGGTGTCGAAGTCGCCGGGGTTCGAGGCCTTCGAATTGCTCCAGCCGACCGACGATCGTGACACCTTCCTCGTGTACACCCGTTGGGCGTCGGAGGACGACTTCGAGAACTGGATGAAGAGCGCCGCGTTCCAGCACGGCCACCAGGCGCACAACACCCAGGGCCCGGTCAGCACGCACAGCGACCTCTGGCAGTTCGACGTCGTGCAGCACGAGGAAGCGCCCGTCTCTTAGCGACTCCTGTGTCCACACTGCTCGACTTCCACGAGGTCTGGGGTTACGTCGCGATCGGGCTCAATGCCGTCGCCGGCGTGATCGCGCTCGTCGCGTGGCGGTGGAAGGCGGTCCGCGGCAAGTACGTGTGGATCGTCACGATCATCGCCGAGGCGGCGCTGATGCTGCAGGTGCTGGTGGGCACGATCCTGGTGGCGAGCAAGGACTACGTGGCACCACGGTTCCACATGTTCTACGGGTTCGTGGCGTTCCTCACCGTCGGCATCGCGTACCAGTACCGTCGCCAGATGCGCGGCCGTACCGAGATGTTCTACGGGCTCGTCGGCCTGTTCCTGATGGGGCTCGGCATCCGGGCCGTGCTGCAGGCGGGTTGACATGAGCGATCGCACGCGGGTGCTCCTGCTCTTCGGTGGCCGGTCGGCCGAGCACGACGTCTCCCGCGTCACCGCGGTCGCGGTGGCGCGTGCGCTCGACCGCGAGCGCTACGAGGTTGTGCCGGTGGCGATCACCACCGACGGCCGGTGGCTGCTCGCCGACTCCGCGCAGCGCGCCATCGAGGGCGGGCCGTCGGCGCTGCCGAGCGCGTTCGCCGTCGACGGCGAGGTCGCGCCGGCGGTGGGTGCGCTCGACGTCGACGTGGTGTTCCCGCTGCTGCACGGCCCCTACGGCGAGGACGGCACCGTGCAGGGACTGCTCGAGCTCGCCGACCTGCCGTACGTCGGTTCCGGCGTCGTCGGCTCCGCCGTCGCGATGGACAAGGTGATGATGAAGCGGGCGTTCAAGTCGGCGGGGCTGCCGTACGCGCGCACGGTCGAGTTCCGCGACGGCCACGACCCCGACGCGTTGGCGGCGCGGGTCGAAGCGGAGCTGGGATATCCGTGCTTCGTGAAGCCGGCCAACCTGGGATCGTCGGTCGGCGTCTCCAAGGCGCGTGACCGTGACGGGTTCGACGCCGCGGTCGAACTCGCGCTCTCGTACGACGAGTGGATCGTCGTCGAGGAGGCCATCTTCGGCCGCGAGATCGAGCTCGCCGTGCTCGGTGACGACCCGCCGACGGTGTCGGTGGCGGGAGAGATCGTGCCCGGTGACGACTTCTACTCGTATGCCGACAAGTACGAGGCCGACGACGCGGAGCTACTCGTGCCCGCGCCGCTCACCGACGCCCAGCTCGCCGAGGCGCAGCTCCTCGCGTGCCGGGCCTTCGAAGCGTGCCGGTGCGAGGCCATGGCGCGGGTGGACCTGTTCCTCGCGGAGAACGGCGCCTTCCTGGTGAACGAGGTGAACACCATCCCGGGGTTCACGCCGATCTCGATGTACCCGCGCCTGTGGGAGGCCACCGGCGTGCCCTATCCCGAGCTGCTCGACCGCCTCATCGACCTCGCGCTCGTCCGCCACGCCCGCCGCACCGCTCGCGCCGGCCGCCAGCGCTGACTCCACCCCGATCGTGCGCGGTCAACCCGCGAGAATCGCGGGTCTGGCACGCCAAATGGATGGTCAGAGATTGACGATGGGGCAGGTGAACGTGCGGGTGATGCCGTCGACCTTCTGGATGGCCGACACCACCAGCTGACCCAGCTCGTCGAGGGAGTCGGCCTCGGTCTTGACGATCACGTCGTACGGGCCGGCCACGTTGTCCGCCGCCACCACACCGGCGATGTCACGCGCTGCCTTCGCGACCTTCTCGGCCCGCCCGACCTCGGTCTGGATCAGCACGTACGCGGTGACGGTCATGGGCGAACCCCCTGAGTCGTGGCGACTGCGAGGATTCGAGCGTAACGCCGACTGCGAACCGGCGTCAGCAGCGTGGGGTCTGATCCCGTCTGCCGGCGCCGGTTCGTCGAGGACGATCAGCCGAGGCGTGCCTCGAGCGCGTCGAGCTGCTCGACCAGCTCGCGCGGCATGCGGTCGCCGAAGCCGGCGAAGTACTCGCGCACGCCGGGGAGCTCGGCCTTCCATGCCGCGTCGTCGACCTCGAGCGCGGCGGCGACGTCGTCGGAGCTGACGTCGAGCCCTTCGAGGGTGAGGTCGTCGGGACGGGGCACCACACCGATCGCGGTGTCGTCACCCGACGCGTCGCCGTCGAGCCGCTTGCAGATCCACTCGAGCACGCGGGAGTTCTCGCCGAAGCCGGGCCACAGGAAGTTGCCGTCGGCGTCCTTGCGGAACCAGTTCACGCCGTAGATCGCGGGCAGCGACGCCTCGTCGGTGCGCTGCGCCATGCTCAGCCAGTGGGCGAAGTAGTCGGCCATGTTGTAGCCGCAGAAGGGCAGCATCGCGAACGGGTCGCGGCGCAGCTCGCCCAATCCGCCGAACGCGGCCGCCGTCTTCTCGGAGCCCATGGTGGCGGCGACGAGGACGCCGTGCTGCCACGAATGCGACTCGAACACGAGCGGCACGGTGGTGGCGCGGCGGCCGCCGAACAGGAACGCCGAGATCGGCACACCCTTGGGGTCTTGCCACTCGGGCGCGATCGACGGGACCTGTGAGGCAGGAGAGCAGAAGCGCGAGTTGGGGTGCGCGGCAGGTCCATCGGACTCCGGCGTCCACGACTGGCCCTTCCAGTCGATGAGGTGCGCAGGCGGGTCGTCGGTGAGGTCCTCCCACCACACGTCGCCGTCGTCGGTGAGCGCGGTGTTCGTGAAGACGGTGTTCTCGTCCATCGCGTGGAGCGCGTTGGGGTTGGAGTTCTCGTTGGTGCCGGGCGCCACGCCGAAGATCCCGAACTCGGGGTTGATGGCGTGCAGGCGGCCCTCGTCGCCGAACTTCATCCAGGCGATGTCGTCGCCGATGGTCTCGACCGTCCATCCCGGGATGGTCGGGATGAGCATGGCGAGGTTGGTCTTGCCGCACGCGGACGGGAACGCGGCCGCGATGTACCTCACGCGCCCCTCGGGGCTGGTGATCTTCAGGATGAGCATGTGCTCGGCGAGCCAGCCCTCGTCGCGCGCGATCACCGACGCGATGCGCAGCGCGAAGCACTTCTTGCCGAGCAGTGCGTTGCCGCCGTAGCCCGAGCCGTACGACCAGACCTCACGCGTCTCGGGGAAGTGCACGATCCACTTCTCGTCGGCGTTGCACGGCCACGGCACGTCGTCCTCGCCGTCGGCGAGTGGCGCACCCACCGAGTGGACGCAGGGGACGAACTCGCCGTCGGGACCGAGCACGTCGAGCGCAGCCTGGCCGGCGCGCGTCATGGTGCGCATGCTGACGGCCACGTACGGGGAGTCGGTGATCTCGACGCCGATGTAGGAGAGCGGTGAGCCGAGCGGGCCCATGCTGAACGGCACCACGTACATGGTGCGGCCCTGCATGGAGCCGCGGAACAGCTCGTCGAGCTTGGTCCGCATCTCCGCCGGGTCCTTCCAGTTGTTGGTGGGACCGGCGTCGGCTTCGTTGGTCGAGCAGATGAAGGTGCGGTCCTCCACCCGGGCGACGTCGCTCGGGTCGGAGTGGGCCCAGTAGGAGCCCGGGCGCTTGGCGGCGTCGAGCTCGACGAACGTGCCCGCGTCGACCAGCTGCTTGCAGAGGAGGGCGTGCTCCTCGTCGGACCCGTCGAACCAGTGGACGTCGTCCGGCTGGCACAGCTCGACCATCTCTTCGACCCACGCGAGCAGTCGGGCATTCCGGGTGGGGGCCTGCACCAGCGCCACGTTGCGCCTCCAGACAGAAAAGGGGTGCCGAACATCCTACCGGGGGCCTCGCGGCCACCCCGAACCGACGGGCCTCCGGTGGAGGCTCCTGGTCGGGAGGTCAGATCTGGGCGGTGGGGAGGCCCATGTCGACCTCGGAGCCGAGCCGCACCCTGGTGGCGCGGCCGTCGTCGTCGAGGTCGAAGTTGACGCGCTGGCCCTGGCGCAGCGTCTGGAAGAGCGAGCCCTCGAGCGCGTCGGCGGCGATGGCCAGCTCGGCGCGGTCGGCCTCGCTGACGACGACGCCCTCACCCGAGAGCGGGTCGTACATGCGGACGACGCCCTGCACGGCGGTGCTCCCCGGCCTTACGGCTTCTGCACCTTGCCCGCCTTGAGGCAGGAGGTGCACACGTGGAGCCGCTTGGGGCTGCCGTCGACGATGGCCCGGACCTTCTGGACGTTCGGGTTCCAGCGCCGCTTGGTCCGCCGGTGCGAGTGGCTGATGCGCATGCCGAACTGCGGCTTCTTGCCGCACACCTCGCAGACCGACGCCATGACGGGAACCCTTGCTCGTGAACCGGACGAACGGTCGAGGATAGCAGCGGGCCAGGTACGATCCCAGCCGTGACGGTCCTGCAGATGCTGGCGCCCGGCGACCTGCGGCGGATCGTGTCCACGTACCGCGACGCCCTGCGCTCGCACCAGGACGAGCTCAACGCGCTCAACGTGTACCCGGTGCCCGACGGCGACACCGGCACCAACATGGCCCTCACCCTCGAGTCCGTCGTCGCGGAGCTGGACGGCGCGGCGGCCGCCGCGGCGGGGATGGAGGACGTCTGCGAGGCCATCCGCCACGGATCGCTCATGGGCGCCCGGGGCAACTCGGGCGTGATCCTCTCTCAGATCCTGCGGGGGCTGGCCGACACCTTCTCGCCGCTCGACGCGGTGTCGGGAGCAGACGTCGCGGCGGGGCTGCGGCGGGCCGCCGACGCCGCGTACGAGGCGGTGCTCCGGCCGGTGGAGGGGACGATCCTCACCGTGGTCCGATCGGCGGCCGAGTCGGTGGAGCACGCGGTGAGCGAGGGCGAGACGACGCTGGCCGGCGTGCTCGAGCGCGCCGCGGGCGCGGCTCGCGACGCGGTGGCGAGCACGCCCGACCTGCTCCCGGTGTTGCGCGAGGCCGGGGTCGTCGACGCGGGTGGCCGTGGCTTCGAGCTGCTCCTGGCGGCATGCCTGCACATCGTGAGCGGCACTCCGATCCCCGCAGTGCAGGAGGTGCACAGCAACGTCGCGGTCGCGGCCGTCGCGCACGGCGAGGCGGAGGGCGGGAGCATCGCCGACCTCCGGTACGAGGTGATGTTCTTCCTCGATGCGCCCGCCGAGCAGATCGACGACTTCAAGCACGCGTGGGGTGACCTGGGCGACTCGATCGTGGTCGTCGGCGGCGACGGTCTCTGGAACTGCCACGTGCACACCGACGACATCGGGGCGGCCATCGAAGCCGGCATCGCGGTGGGCCGTCCGCGCGACATCCGCGTCACCGACCTCCTCGAGCAGGTCGGCCACCATGACGAGCCCAACGGGCTCGGCGAACCAGGCGCACCCGTGGCGCCGGTCACGCGGGTCACCACCGCAGTCGTCGCCGTGGCGGTGGGCGACGGGCTGCGCGACCTCCTCCGCGGGCTCGGTGTGCAACAGGTGGTGGCCGGCGGCCAGTCGATGAACCCGTCGACCGGGCAGATCCTCGAGGCCGTCGACGCATGCGCGGCCGAGGGCGTGGTCGTGTTGCCGAACAACAAGAACATCGTCCCGGTGGCGAAGCAGGTGCCCGACCTCACCGATCTCCCGGTCGCGGTCGTCCCCACCGCCGCGGTCGTCGAGGCCCTGGGCGCGCTGGTCGTGTACGACCCCGACGCGACGCTCGACGTCAACCAGGCCGCCATGGCCGACGCGGCGGCGCGAGTCCGCGCCGGCGAGGTCACGCAAGCCGTGCGTGACAGCGTCGCCGAGTGCGGACCCATCAGCAATGGCGACTGGATCGCGATCACACGCGACGGCATCCAGGTGGCGGTCAAGTCGGCAGTCGACGCTGCGGTGGCGTTGGTCGACGTGCTCGTCGATGACGACGCCGAACTGGTCACGATCATCGTCGGTGAGGGCGTCGACGCCGACGACACCGCGCGCCTCGGCGACCACCTCGCCGACGCGCACCCGCACGTCGAGGTCGAGGTGCACCGCGGCGACCAGCCGCTCTACCCGTACCTCATCGGCGTCGAGTAGGGCCGCGGTGGCCCCGCCCCTCACGCTGCGCGACCTGGCGGACCGACCGGTCACCGACCTGAAGGCGGTCGGCGACAAGCTGCGCGTCGGCCTGGCCGAGATGGGCATCGAGACCGTGCTCGATCTGCTCGAGCACTATCCGCGCCGCTACGTCGACCGCACCGAGCGGGCCGAGATCCACGAGCTCGAGATCGGCCAGGAGGCGACCGTCGACGCCGAGGTGAAGTCGATCCATGCCCGGCGCACGCGCGACCGCAAGCGCACGATCGTGAACGCAACCGTCTACGACGGCACCGGCCTGCTCGAGATCGTGTTCTTCAACCAGGCGTGGCGCGAACGGCAGCTGCGGCCGGGCACGCAGGTGTCGCTCTTCGGCAAGGTCGACAGCTACCGGGGGAAGCGCCAGATGACCAATCCGGTCGTCGACGTGCTCGCCGACCCGGAGGCGACGTCCGACGTCACCGGGAGCATCGTCCCCGTCTACCCGCAATCGGGGAAGGCGGAGGTGCACACCTGGCAGCTCCGGCGAGCGGTGGCGACGTGTCTCCAACGCACGGAGGCGCGCGGGTTCGCCGATCCGCTCGAGAGTGCACTGCGTGCCGAGCACGGCCTCGTCGACCGCGGCCGCGCCTACAACGACATCCACCGCCCGACGACCATCACCGACAAGAACGCGGCCGGACAACGGCTCAAGTTCGACGAGTTCCTGCGCATGCAGCTCGCGCTCGTCGCCCGCAAGCGCGCGCTGGCGGCCGAGGAGACCGGCATCGTGCACGCGCTCGACGGCGAGCTCGTGCCCGCGTTCCACGCCGCGCTGCCGTTCCCGCTCACCGACGACCAGACCGCCGCGATCGCGCAGATCGCCGACGACATGGCGAAGCCGGCGCCGATGCACCGCCTGCTGCAGGGCGAGGTGGGCTCGGGCAAGACCGTCGTCGCGCTGACCGCCCTGCTCATGGCAGTGCAGGGCGGGTACCAGGGCGCGTTCATGGCGCCCACCGAGGTGCTGGCCGAACAGCACGAGCTCACGATGCGCGCCCTGCTCGGGGAGCTCAGTGTCGTCGAGGAGGGTTCGCTGCTCGGCGAGCGGCCGGTCGGCGTGGCGCTGCTGACCAATCGCACGCCGGCCGCGGAACGTCGTCGTATCGCCGACGGCCTGCGCGGCGGCACCATCGACATCCTCGTGGGCACGCACGCGCTGATCTACGGCGGGGTCGAGTTCGCCGACCTCGGCGTCGCGGTGATCGACGAGCAGCACCGCTTCGGCGTCGAGCAGCGCGACCTGCTCCGCGGCAAGGGCGACTCGCCCGACGTGCTGGTGATGACGGCCACGCCCATCCCGCGCACGGCGGCGATGCTCATCTACGGCGACCTCGACAAGACCGAGCTGCGCCACCTGCCCGCAGGGCGCTCGCCGATCGAGACGACCGTCGTCGGCGGGGGACCGCTCGAGCGGGTGGCCGTGTACGACCTCGTGCGCGCGCAGGTGGCCGAAGGGCGCCAGGCCTATGTCGTGTGCCCCCTGGTCGAGGGCTCCGACAAGCTCGAGGCGCGCGCCGCCACCGAGGAGTTCGAGCGGCTGAAGCACGAGGAGCTCTCGGGACTGCGCATCGGTCTGCTGCACGGCCAGATGCCGGCCGCCGACAAGGAGGCGGCCATGCGCGCGTTTCGAGCGCGGGAGACCGATGTGCTCGTCGCCACGACCGTCATCGAGGTGGGCGTCGACGTGCCCAATGCGACGGTGATGGTGATCGAGGACGCTGACCGCTTCGGTCTGCTCCAGCTGCACCAGCTGCGCGGCCGCATCGGACGCGGCACGCACGAGTCGTTCTGCTATCTCCTCGCCGAACCGACCACGCCGCAGGGCGAGGCGCGCATGCAGGCGATGACCGAGTCGGGGGACGGCTTCCAGCTCGCCGAGCGGGACCTCACCATCCGCGGCGCGGGTGAGGTGTTCGGTGAACGTCAGGCGGGGTGGACCGACCTCAAGCTCGGTCGCCTGCCGCAGGACGAGCCCATCGTCTTCGAGGCGCGCGGCGTCGCCGAGGACATCCTCGACGCCGACCCCGACCTCGAGCAGCACGAGCAGCTGCGCGAGGAGGTCACCGACCTGCTCGGCGACGCGGTCGACTTTCTCTTCAAGAGTTAGATCTCTTCAAGAGTGTGTCTCGTCGAGAGTCGGGTCGCTTCGAGAGCTGGCGCGCAGCCGCGTCAGGATCGACGGACGGCGTGGCGCAGGTGGCGGGCCACCCGCCGGTGCCAGCGGTTCCGGCGCCGTCGGTGCACCTCGTGGCACGGCACGCAGATGAACCCCTGCTCGACCCCGGTGCGGTCGGTGAGCACCCAGTCGGCCCGCTCACCGCAGTCGTCGCACACCCTCGGCTCGGTGGCCTCGGCGGCATCGTCCCCTCCGTCGGCAACGAGCAGGAATTGTGTCGGCCCTTCGTCCACCACGTCCGCACCTTCCGCCGTTGCCGTGCCTCCTGCCCCGAACCCCGAGTCACTCGACCGTGACACTCCCGGGAGGGTCGCGCAAGGGAACAGTGACGCACGACTCCATGGACCCGGTTGCCCTAGCGTGCCGGTGTGGCGCTGCGGGTGATCGCGGGGACGGCGGGCGGCCGCAAGCTCGTCGCCCCGAAAGGCGATGTGCGGCCGACCACGGACCGGCTGAAGGAGGCGCTGTTCTCGTCGCTCGGACCGCGCGTGCACGACGCCACCGTGCTCGACCTCTATGCGGGCAGCGGCGCGCTGGCGATCGAGGCGCTCTCGCGGGGCGCGGGCCGGGCGGTGCTCGTCGACTCCGACCGCGTCGCCACGGCCGCCATCCGGGCCAACCTCGCGACCACCGGCTTCGAGAACGCGGCCCGCGTCGAGCGGATCTCGGTGGAGCGGTTCGTGACCGCTCCCATCCGCGACGCCCCGTTCGACCTGGTGTTCCTCGATCCTCCCTACGAGGTCGAGAATGCCGTGGTCGCCGGGGTGCTGGCCGCCCTCGCCGCCACCGAGGCGGTCACCGACGGGGCCACGGTGGTGGTCGAGCGGGCCAAGGGAGGCGAGCCGGTCGCCCTGCCCGACGGATGGGATATCGAGAAGGAGCGGGCGTACGGCGATACGCTCCTCATCGTCGCGCGCGCAGGCTGACCCGAGCCTCGCTGTCCCACAGGAGCAACAGGAGCAACCGAGTGGCCACCGCTCTCTGCCCGGGCTCGTTCGATCCCGTCACCAACGGACACCTCGACATCATCGAGCGGACGGCGCGGCACTTCGACGACGTGATCGTGGCGGTGATCCGCAACCCGCAGAAGACCGCGTCGCTCTTCACGCTCGAGGAGCGCCAGGAGATGCTGGCCGAGGAGATCGCACACCTCGACAACGTGCGGATCCTGTTCTTCAAGGGCCTGCTGGTGGAGTTCGCCAAGCAGCACGGCGCCGAGGCGATCGTCAAGGGCCTCCGCGCGGTCTCCGACTTCGACTACGAGCTGCAGATGGCGCAGATGAACCAGCAGCTCTCGGGCATCGACACGTTCTTCATCTCGACCAGCCCGCAGTACTCGTTCCTGTCGTCGAGCCTGGTGCGCGAGGTGGCGCGCTTCGGCGGCGACGTGTCGGGCATGGTGCCCCCGAAGGTGGCGAAGCGCCTCACCGAGCGCTGGGCCGAGCGCAAGGCCGCGGAGCCCGAATCGTGAGCGGAGTGCCGCGAAGCGCCGAGAGCGGACAGAGATGAGCGACCAGCAGGCATACGACCTCGAGACGATCCTGCGCGAGCTGCGCGACATCGTCGACACCGCGCGCACCATGCCGATGTCGGCATCGGTCCTCGTGAACCGCGAGGAGACGCTCGAGCTCGTCGACGAGGCGCTCGCGTCCATGCCCGAGGAGCTGCGCCACGCGCGCTGGCTGATCAAGGAGCGCGAGGAGTACCTCGTGCAGGCGCGGCGCGACGCCGAGGACATCGTCGAGGCCGGCCGGGTGCAGGCGGAGCGCATGGTCGAGCGCACGGAGGTGGCGCGTGAGGCCCGGCGGGTCGCCCAGCAGGTGATCTCGCAGGCCGAGGCCGACAGCCGCCGGCTGCGCCACGAGGCCGAGGACTACATCGACCAGAAGCTGGCGGCGTTCGAGGTCGTGCTCGAGCGCACGATGGCGACGGTGGTGAAGGGCCGGGAGCAGCTGCAGGCCGTCGTCGAGCCGCTGCCGACCGAGCTGCCCGACGAGCACACCGGGTTGGAGTCGATGTACGACACCGAGGAGCCCGTGATGTACGACCAGGACGACGGCTAGGCACGCGTCCGGCTTCGGAGGGTTTCGGCGGTTCGTGCCCTTGGCGCCGTCCGTCCGAGCAATTGGGCGACTGCTATCCTCGCTCACCGGCCCGAACGGGTCGACGAACCGCTTCATCACCTTCCTCACCAGGGACTTTCCCGCCGCCGAAGCCGGCCGGGATCCCGTGCTCGCAGGCCGGACCATGAGTGCACTCCGCATCGACGTCGCAGATCTCCTGACGCATCCCGGCGCGCGCCGTCCCCTGCACCTGGAGGCTGCGCTCGACGACCTCGGCACGCCGGTCGCGCGCATCGTCGAGCCGGTCCGCCTCGACCTCGTGCTGGAGCGCGTTCCTGACGGGATCGTGGCGCGGGGTGAGCTGCACGCTCGTTGGGACGGAGAGTGCAGCACGTGCCTCCGCGAGCTCGCCGCCGACCTCACCGTCGGTGTCGCCGAGCTCTACGAACCCCACCCCGTCGACGGTGACACGTACCCCATCGAGGGCCACGAGCTCGACCTCGAGCAGCTCGTGCGCGACGCGCTCGTGCTGGAGCTGCCCCTCGCGCCGACGTGCGACCGTCCCGACTGCGAGCCCGCCGAGTCGCCGGCCGTGCTCGTCGGCGCCGACGATCACGCGTCCGACCAGGCGCCGGCCGATCCGCGATGGGCCGCGCTCTCCGATCTCGAACTCTCGTAGCAAGCAGGAGCAACCGAAATGGCAGTCCCGAAGCGCAAGACCCCCCGGGCGAAGACGCGTCAGCGACGCGCCTCCAACTGGAAGCTGGCCGCGCCCGCCCGCTCCACGTGCCCCAATTGCGGCGCCGTGAAGCAGCCGCACATCGTTTGTGGCAACTGTGGCTCGTACGGCGGCCGCCAGGTCATCGACGTCGAGTAGCACGCCGGTGCCCATCACCGTTGCCGTCGACGCGATGGGGGGAGACCTCGCCCCGGGGGAGATCGTCGCGGGCGCGGTGCAGGCAGCCGAGGAGCTCGACGTGCGCGTACTGCTCGTCGGCATCGAGGACACGATCGCACCACTGGTCCCCTCCGGAGTGAGTGGCGTCGAGGTGGTGCACGCGACCGAGATGGTCGCGATGCACGACCCGCCCGCGGCGGTGCGCACGCGCAAGGACTCGTCGATCGTCGTGAGCGCGGAGCTCGTGCGCGACGGCAAGGCCGACGCGATGACGAGTGCGGGCAACACCGGCGCGTCCATGGCCGCCGCGTTGCTGCGCATGGGTCGCATCAAGGGTGCGGCGCGTCCCGCGATCGCGGTGCCGATCCCCGTGCCCGGTCGTTCACCGCAGATCCTGGTCGACGGCGGCGCCACCGTCGACTGCACGGCCGAGTGGCTGCGCCAGTTCGCGGTGATGGGCCGTGAGTACGCCCGCATCTACCAGGGCATCGACGAGCCCCGCATCGGGCTCCTGTCGAACGGCGAGGAGTCGGGCAAGGGCGACGACCTCCGCAAGCAGGTCTTCTCGATGCTCCAGTCGATGCCGGGGTTCATCGGCAACGTCGAGGGCCGTGACTTCATGCACGACACCGTCGACGTGATCGTCACCGACGGCTTCACCGGCAACGTCGCCCTCAAGACCGTCGAAGGTGCCATCCGGGGTACCGCCAAGCTCGTGTTCGACACGCTCATGTCAACCCCGGAGCTGCAGCAGGCGTCGGAGATCGTGATGCCCGCGCTGCTCGAGGCGTCCGACCAACTCAACCCCGACTCCGAGGGCGGATGCGTCCTGCTCGGGGTCGACGGCATCTGCGTGATCGCCCACGGGTCGTCGAACGCGCGCGCCATCCGCAACTCCGTGCGCCGCGCGCGGGAGTGTGTGGAGTCGAAGGTCGTCGAACGGATGAAGGAGGCCATCGCCGATGCCGGCTGAGACCCA
>Ga0126306_10001537_pt1 | contig 12399 bp, 9 predicted proteins | sample Plot27_FD_92592 | JGI IMG/M metagenome (GOLD analysis project Ga0126306, IMG submission 92592) | Serpentine soil microbial communities from UC McLaughlin Reserve, CA, USA - Plot27 | ecosystem: Environmental > Terrestrial > Soil > Grasslands | place: USA: UC McLaughlin Reserve, Lake County...
CCGGTTGCGGTGCTGGTGTCCGGTCACGAACGCGACGAGGCCGCGGTGCCGGAGGAACAGGCACTCGACGGGCTCGGGCACTGTGGTGCACGAGCCGCTACCCAGGTGCACGTCGGGCGCGGCGTTCGTCATGCTCGCGATCGGGTGGTGCGCGAACGCGACGACCACCTCGCGCCGGGCTTCGGCCGCGGTCAGCTCCGCGTCGAGCCAGAGGAACTGCGTCCGGTCGACGTTTCCCTGGTCGCCGCTGTCCGCGACGGTGTCGAGGACGACGAAGCGGACGCCGGGCTTCGGCGTGAACGCGTAGTACCCGATGCCGCGCGGCGCGTCGACGGCGCCGTAGCCGTGACCCACCGGCAACCCGCCGGTGCGGAAGTGCTCCTCCAGGTACTCCGGACGCGAGAGCAGCCGGCGTCGCACGTCGAGCCGCACGGGCTTCCAACGCCCGCGTGTGATCTGTGGGCCGAAGACGACTTCGACGAGATCACGCGAGAGGATCTGGACGAGGCGCGATCGCTCCTCGAGCGTCAGCCCGCCGGCGACGAGCCCGCGGACCTCCGCGAGACCGCGCTGGGAAAGCTTCGTCGGCTTCACGCAGCCGACTGCGGCGCGAGCGAACAGGTCGTTGTTCGGGACGTTGCCCTGCACGAGCCCGTCGTGGTTGCCGAAGACCGAGTACCACGGCAGCCCGAGACCCGTCGCTCGGAAGGGCCGGTTCATCAGCTCGTACAGGCCGGGGTAGTCGCGCACGACGTTCGAGCGTCGGATCGCGCGCCGGTTTGCCGCTGCAGTCGGCGCGTAGCCGGGACCGTCGGTGCCTCGGCGGCTCCGGTCGGGGTCGTAGTAAACGCCTTCACCCTTCACGCCCTCGTACAGGCTGCGGCGCGCGGGAATCCGACACAGGTCGGGGTCGTTACCGGAATTCGGGTCGACCACGGCGCCGCCGTCGAGCAGGTCGATGTACCAGCGCGTTTCGTTCAGCTGCGTGTTGTCGACGTTGTCGCCCGTCGCGATCGCAAGCGCGGGCGCGCTGCCGTCGATCGGGCTCCGCAGCCGCCGCACCTGCTGCACGGACTCCTCCACCACGAACGGGAGCAGCCCTTCCTGGGGCCGGTAGCCGGCGTCGAGCGAGCCCCCGTAGCGGTCGACGAGCTCGACGCGGGCGGGCGACTCCTCATCGACGAGCTGGAAGTCGGTCAGCTGGACGAAGGAGATGAGAAGGCGGCGGCGCGATTCTCTGCCGGCCTGCGGCGTCCCGAGCTCGGTGTGCACGATCCGGGGCTCCCCTGCGGCGGAGTCGAGGCGCCCATCGCGGTTTCGGTCGACGATCGTACCGCCGAGCGTTGTGGCCGGCGGCGGCGCTGCCCCCGCGGCAAGCGCGCCAAGAACCGCGGCGACGCCCGTAGCAATCAGAGTGCGTGAGCGCACGTGTGACAGGGTACGGGAGCGGAAATCGAACTCAAAAAGGAGCTCCGATGGCGCAGCGTGGACAGAAGGACTTGCTGGCGAGACTGGCGGATGCGGGTGAGGAGGCGTTGAGCAGGCTCGCGTCGTCTCCCGGGCTGGAACGCGTCACCGGCGTGATCTCGAACCTTAAGGAGCAGGTCGACGCGCTCGCGAGCAGGGTGCGCGGCCTAGAGTCGCTCGAGAAGCGGGTGGCGGAACTCGAGCGCAAGGTCGAACGCCTTTCGAAGTCCTCCGGCTCCAGTTCGCGGAAGACCGCGACCACCCGCAAGACGTCGTCCTCACGCAAGACCGCGAGCCGAAAGAAGACCTAAGCCGGAACGCGTACGCGCAGCGCGCGCTGAACGATCTCGAATCGCGCGGGCGTCGTTCCGGGCTGCTCCCCGTCGAGCTCGATGGGGAGCGGCTCGGCGGCGTCGATCTCGACCAGCGCGCCGCGCAGCTGCTCGATCTTCGGGTGCGCCAGGTGCGTGCCTTTGTAGAGCTTCCCGACGTTGCGCACGAAGTCCACCTTCGTCAGGTCGCCGAAGACGAGGACGTCGAAGAGCCCGTCGTCCGGCTGCGCCTCGGGCGCGAGCCACATGCCGCCGCCGTGGTACTGGCCGTTTGCGACGACCGTGTTGTTGAACGTGCCGCGGCGCTCCTCGCCGTCGACGCGCACGTGCATCTCGATGTTGCGCCAGCCGAAGAAAACCTCGACGAGTGCGACGAAGAAGCTCGCCTTCCCGCCCATCGACTTCGACTTCGCGTTCGCCCGTCGCGCGACAGCGGCGCTCATGCCGGCGCTTCCGATGTTCGCGAAGTACTCAGTTGCCTCAGCACCGGCCCATGAGCGGAACGTGGCTCTGCCCACGTCGACCTCGCGCGCGACGCCGTTCGCCGCGACGCGTGCGGCCTCCTCCGGCTTCGTCGGGATGCCGTACGTGCGCGGGAAGTCCATTCCCGTACCGCGCATCATCAGCGCGACCTCGACCTCGCGGCCCACGATGCCGTTCACGACCTCGTGGAACGCGCCGTCGCCGCCGACGACGACGAGCAGTTCGGCGCCGTCGTCCACCGCCTGCCTCGCTAGCTGCGTCAGGTGTCCGGGCCTCTCGGAGAGCAGCGCGTCGCCCACGAGCCCCTGACCCGCGGCGACGTGCGCGAGCTGAGGCCAGCGCTTGCCCGTCGAGCCGTTCGCCGACGCCGGGTTGACGAGGAAGATGGTCTTAGTGATGGCCGGTCGCAGTTCGCAGGGCGAGCTGCGTCATCTGGTCGACCGCGTTTCGCATCTCCTCGTCGGTGATGCGCACGAACCCACCTTCGACGACGACGTCGCTCACGGTGAGCAGGCAGCCCGCCTGCACCTTCCGGAGGGCGCCGAGGGTGAACAGCACCGCCGCCTCCATCTCGACCGCGAGCACGCCGCGCTCGGACCAGCGCTGGTACTGCTCCCCGTCGGGGTTGTAGAAGAGGTCGCTCGAGACGATCGGGCCGACGCGCACCTCCTTGCCCATCTCTTTCGCGGAGTGGACGGCGCCGTGGACGAGCCCCCAATCGGCGGTCGGGACGTGCGGCTCGTTGACGAGATGGACCGCCGTCTGGTCCGCCGGGATCGCCGAGACCGCGACGATCAGGTCGCCGAGCTTCAGGTCCGCCTGCAGGCCGCCACACGTGCCGACGCGCAGCAGGCGCTTGACGCCGAGCTGGACGAGCTCCTCGAACACGATCGCCGCCGATGGACAGCCCATGCCCGTCGCCTGGACCGACACCGCCTTCCCCTCGAACTCGCCGGTGTAGCCGTACATCGCACGCTCCTCGTTGCGGAGCACGGGGTTGTCGAGGTAGGTCTCCGCGATGTACTTGGCGCGGAGCGGGTCTCCGGGGAGGAGGCAGGCCTCCGCGTAGTCGCCTGGCTCGGCGCGGACGTGGATCGGCATCGGGCGAGAACCTATCGTCTCATCCGTGAGCGAGCTCCTCGAACCGCGGGTCGAGCAGATCCTCGCGTTCTGCGCGCGGGAGCCGATCGAGCGGGTCTTCCTCGAGGACGTCGCACGGCGCGGGCTGGGGCGGTTCGTCGCGATCCCCGGCGACGACGGGCTCACTGCTCTCTGCCACCTCGGCGCGAACGTCGTCCCCGCAGGCGAGGGGTGCGACCGCTTCGCACGTCGCGTGAAGCGCTCGCGGGCGCGGATGATCATCGGCGAGGAGCGCGCGGTCGGCGCGTTGTGGGCGGGCGTCCGCGGTCGCCTCGGTGCCCCGCGTGAGGACCGTCCCGGCCAACCCGTCTTCTCGCTCGAGGAGGCGCCGGAGCCCGGAGAGACCGCGCTGCGCGCTGCGACGTCGGCCGACCTCGAGCGCCTGCTGCCGGCCTGCGCGCTCGCACACGAGGAGGAGCTCGGCCTGGACCCGCTCGCGCGCGACCCGGACGGTTTTCGCTGGCGAACCCGCGCGCAGATCGAGGCCGGCCGCTCGTGGGTCTGGCTCGAGGACGGCGTGATCCTGTTCAAGGCCGAAGCGTCGGCGTGGACCCCGGCCGCGGTTCAGCTCCAGCAGGTGTGGGTCGACCCCGAGGCCCGCGAGCGCGGGTACGCGAAACGTGCGATGCGGGACCTTTGCCGGCTCCTGCTCGAGCGGACGCCCTCGGTCTGCCTGTTCGTCCGTCCGGAGAACGCTCCAGCGATCGCGCTCTACCGCAGCATCGGAATGCGCCACGTTCTCGACTACCGGAGCGTGATCCTCTAGAGCGGCAGCTACCCTTGAGAGGTTGACGGCCGTGCTCGAGACCGTCCGCGCGTGGGACAGTGCGGCATCCACCTTTGGCGAGAGCGTGCGCTGGCAGCCGCTGACGTTCGTGCTTCTGCTCGCGTCTGCCTGGTGGGTCAAGTGGCCGCTGATCGCGATGCTCGGCGCGGCCGGCGACTGCCGCCGGCGCTGCCTCCCGCGCGCGACAGTCGCAGCGTTCGGCGCCGTAGCAGCCGCGGGTGCGACCGTGACGGTCCTCAAGGAGCTGTTCGACCGTGCGAGGCCACCGGTCTCGGGCGTCGACGCCGTCGGCGGCATCCCGGCGTCGGCGTCGTTCCCGTCCGGCCACGCCGGCACCGCGTTCGCCGCGGCAGTCGCGGTCGGGATGTTCTACCCGCGCCTCAGGCGGCCGCTGCTGGCACTCGCTGCGGTCGTGGCGCTGTCGCGCGTGTACCTCGGAGTGCACTACGCCACCGACGTGCTTGCTGGAACTGTGCTCGGAGTGCTGCTCGGCCTGCTCGCCGGTTGGACTGTCCAAGCGGTCGCACCAGGGCCCAGAGCACTCGAGCCGAGTCGCGCGCCGGCCGGAACGAGCTTCGCTCGTCTCCGTAGATCGCCGGGATAGCGACCCACGCGACGGGCACGCCTGCGCGCAGGACGCGCCGCAGGTGCTCGGTCTCGGCCTCGTAGCCGCCTGAGGGCAACGTCTCGAGCGCACGGCCTCTGAGTAAGCGCATGCCGTTCTGCGTGTCGCGCACGTCACGGCCGGTGGCGAGCTCGAACAGCGTCCGCGTCGCGCGGTTTGCGATGCGGCGCGGGAGCGGCATCCGGGCGAGATCGTCGAAGCGGTCGCCGATTACGAGCTCCGCATCGCGCGCGGCGTCGACGAACGACGGGATCGCCTGTGCTGGATGCTGGCCGTCTGCGTCGATCACGAGGACGGCGTCGGCGCCGAGAGCCCGGTCGACGCCTGCTCGGACGGCTGAGCCCTTGCCGCTTCGGACCGGCTGCCGGATGAGCTGCGCGCCGAACTCCTGAGCGAGCTCGTCGAGCTGCTGCGCAACGTCGGGCCGCGAGCCGTCGTCGACGAGCACGAGCGAGTCGACGTGCTCGAGCACCTGCCGCACGAGCGCGCGGTCGGGCACGTCGTTGTGCGAGGGCATCACCGCGACGAGCGAGTGCTCGTCGGCGAAGGGCTCTGCGGACGCGATCTGCGTCTGCCGGCGCCGTCGCTCGAAGGCGATCGCGACCAGCAGCGCGCTCGCGGTTCCGAGCGCGGTGCCTGCGACGGTGTCGAGTGGGAAGTGCGCGCCGAACATCACGCGTGTGAAGGCGACCGCGGCGATGTACGCCCAGAGAACGAAGCGCAGACGAGGGAACGCAAGCGCGACGGCGACGCTGAGCGCTGCCGTGATCGCCATGTGTCCGCTCGGGAAGGAGTTCAGGTGCGCCCAGGAGTGGCCGTTCAGGACAGCGTGCTCGACGACTTCCTCCGGCCGCGCGCGGTCGTACACCGCGTACACGGCCTCGAGCAGCCCCCACGCGAGGACGCCCGAGCCGAGGACGCGCGCGAAGACGCGCGGTACTCCGCGCACGTTGGTCACCACGGCGGCGACGAGCGCGAACGCGATCAGGAGGAGGTAGTTCCGCGTGTGGGGGTCGAGGGCCTTCCAGAGGAGGTCGGGCCCCGGGCCGAGCCCGTTGATCGCGCGGTAGAGCCACTCGTCGGCGCGGTGTACGTCGGTCTGCGCGACGAGGACGCCGAGGACGGGCACGACCGCCAGCAGGCCGAGTGCGGTGCGGAAGCGGCTGCGGCTCCGCGGACGCCGGATCCCGCCGAGCGGCACGAGCGCCGTCAGCGTCGCGATGCCGCCGAGCAGGAAGAGCGAGCGGTAGCTGCCCGTGGCCTGAACAGTCAAGCCGGCGGCAGGGAGTGCGATCGTGGACGAGATCGCGCGCACCGAGAAGTAGAGCGCCGTGTAGGCCCCGGCCTCGCGTTCCGGAATCAGCGATGAGAAAAGTGGGAAGCCGAGCGTCGAGACGAGCCCGAAGCCTGCCGCGCCTGCCACCAGGGCGGCGCCGACGGGAACGAGGCTCGTCGAGGCACCGACGCCGAGGAAGCCTCCGCCGAGCAGGACGACGCCGAGGAGCAGGAGCGGGCGGTGCAGCGCGGGTTTCCGGACGCGCCCGGCAGCGACGATCCCGGCGCCGGTCGCGAGGCCGAAGCCTGCGAGCCAGAGCGACGCGACGCTCGGCCCGAGCCCGAGCTCCTCTTCCGCGTAGAGCAGGAAGAAGGCGGGCAGCGCGGCGTAGCCGAGCACCCAGAGGATCTGCGCGAGCAGGAAGCCGCGGACTCCCGGCCGCATCGCTGCGTGGAGGTAGTAGCCCTTCGGGTGCGATTCGACAGGCCGCTGATCGCTGACCGGCCCATCCTTGGGCTCGTTCACGCGGAGGATGGTCGGCAGGGCGAGCAGCGGAACGAGCACGGCGGTGAGTGCGAACGGCGCCCAGATCGCGAGGCCGGTGAGCGCGCCGCCGACGGCGAGGCCGAGCAGGCCGCCGAAGAGCATCGCGAGCTCCTGCGCGCTCGTCGCCTTCGGGCGACCCGAGGCGTCGAACGTCTCCGGGATCAGAGCACGGTGCGCGGTGGTGACTGCGTTCAGCCCGATGTAGACGACGGCGGCGGAGAGTGCGAGGACGAGGTACGACGTCGACGAGCCGAGCGCGATCGCGACGAGGCCGCCGGCGGTGATGATGCTGCCGCCGAGGACGAACGGTATCCGGCGGCCGCGGCCACCTCGCGCGAGCCGGTCGCTCCAGAGGCCGACGACGAGCGGGACGCCCATTCCTGCTGCGGCGTTGACGAGCATGACCATCCCGATCAAGCCGGGCGCGTCGTCGATTCGCTCGAGCAGGAGCGGCAGGTAGCTGGTCGTGACCGCGCGCCCCAGTCCGGCCGCGACGGCGGCCGCAGCGAACGCGACGATGAAGGGCAGCCGGATCCGGCGGAATGTCGGGGAGGGAAGGCTGAGGGCGATGCTGGTCATGCCGCCGCTCCGACGATGTCGAGCGCGTGAGGCGCGATCGAGAGCTCGACGGTGTCGCCGACGTTCGTGGTGTCGGCGATCACGGGCGACCGTCCGCGGGTCGCAATCCTGATCGTGCGGGCACGGGTGTGCGTGACACCGGGGCGGCCGATGTGCGTGCCACGCCGAAGGCGCGGCGCGAGGCCGAGTAGCGTTCGGCGGCCGGCGTCGATGGTGACGACGTCGAGCAAGCCGTCGCGCGGGTCCGCCGGAGCAACGCGCAGGCCAGGCCCGAAGAGCGGCATGTTCGCGACGAAGAGCTGGCCGATGCGCACGAGCCCGCAGTCCCCGTCGAGCGCGAGCGCGATCGTGAACGGCTCGAAGCGGGCGATTGCGCCGAGGCCGGCGCGAATGCCCTCGCGGACATCCGCTGAGTTCGTCGCCGTGTACCGCGAGCGGGCGAGTGCATGAAATCCGGCGCTGATGCCTTCCACCGCGAGATAGTGCTGCGTGGGCGTCTCGACGGCGATCGCATCGATCGGGCGCGCGCGACCCTCGACGGCGAGTCGTGCTGCGGCGGCGAAGTCGGCGGGGATGCCAAGGCTGCGCGCGACGTTGTTCGCGCCTCCGGCCGGGATCAGCGCAAGCTCGGTCTTGAAGCGCGAGTTCGCCGCCGCGTGGAGCGACCCATCGCCCCCGAGGAGCACGACGCGCCGCTCAGCCGTGGCGAGCGCGTGGTCGAGCTCCTCGAGGGACGCCGTGATGCGGGTCTCGACGCGCGCTCCCGCTGAGCGGAGCAGGCGCGCCGAGTCTTGGACAAGAGTGGGGCGACGGCTCAGGCCGCTCGCATTCCCGTTCGCAACCAGCAGCAGGTGAATGGAGAGCGACGGGAGGCGCCGAGGAGCTGCTGCGGGCGATGCGGGAGCGAATGCGCTGGGGGCGAGTGCATGAGCCGTCGACATGGGAGAAGGCTCGCACCGGGGGCCGCGCGCGACCATGCGGCGGACAGGCATCTCGGGGTGCGGCTGGCCGCACCCCGGCACGCGTAGGATCCGCCGCCGTGAAGACGGCAATTCTGGCCCGGCACGGGGAGAGCGAGTTCTCGGTCAGAGGCGTGATGAACGGCGACCCGGGGCTCGCTGGGCCCCTCACCGAGGATGGTGTGGAGCAGGCTCGCGCCCTCGGGGAGGCGATTAGGGAGACACCGATCGACCTGTCCGTCGTCACCGAGTTCGAGCGGACGAGGCAGACCGCCGACCTCGCGCTTGAGGGCCGGGACGTCCCACGGCTCGTGCTGCCGGAGCTGAACGACATCCACGTCGGCGAGTTCGAGGGCGGGCTGCTCGAGACGTACCGAGCCTGGGCACGGGACCGTTCGCCTGTCGAGATCCCTGCCGGCGGCGAGAGCCGCGCCGGGGTCGCCGAGCGTTTCGGGCGCGGCTTCCGGCGGGTGCTCGAGCGTCCGGAGGAGACCATTCTCGTCGTCGCGCACGGTCTCCCGATTCGCTACGTGCTTCTCGCGATCGAAGGGACCGAGCCTCGGCCGGTGGTCGAGACCGTCGACTACGCGACCCCGTATCGATTGACCCGGACCGACCTCGAGCACGCCGTCGAGCGCCTGGAGCTCTGGGTCATGGACCCCATCTGGAAAGGCCCTAGTAGGAGGGTTTGACGAAACAGGCGCTGTGTCGTCGGGCTGCGCTGGGCGGCGCGATGCGGCGTCCTCAGTCGCGCTCGTATCCGCGGATACGAACGCTCCCTGCGTCCTTGCCTCGCACCACCCATCGCACCCCGACGACGAGGCCCGTTCCGCCAAACCCTCCTAGCTCGAACGGGTGATCGACCGAGCGGCGGTTCCGCCCGAAGATGACCGTGGTGCGAACTGGCCTGATTGCGGCAGGGCTGGCGTCATTCGCTGCGGTGGTGCTCCTCACGGGTGGGGGGCACGGTCGCAGCGCGACGGTGGAGCACACCTGCTCGGCGACCGACAGGCAGTTCATCTCCAAGACCGAGCTGAGCATGACCGCGCTCGGGATCTGGGGCGATGACTACCGGCGCGGCGAGGCGACCGAGGCCGAGGTGATCGCGGAGGCGCGCAGAGCCACGGTCCGCGTCGAGACGATGAACCCGAGTGACCCCGCACTCCGCAAGACGAAGACGCTGATGGCAGGGATGCTCACGGAGTACGGGCGCGCGATGGTGGCGAAGGCGAAGCAGAAGGACGCCGCACTGCACATGTACCGGGCCTATGGACTGGCGAACTTCGCGCACGAGGTGCTCGCGGAAGCCCAGCCGGAGCTCCGCCGCCGCGGCTGCGACGTGTCGTCCCTTCTCTAGACAGAACAACGCCGCCCCCGCAGAGCAGGAGCGGCGCGGTCGAGCCGCGATCCGGGCAAGGCCGGCGGGCTTGCCCTATCCGGCGCGCTCCCCGAGCAGGACACGATCGTAGAAGCCGACGACACGCCGTTCGTATTCCAGCGGCTGCGCCTCGGTCCCGCCCATGTGCCCCGAGCCAGGGACCTCCCAGACCTCCTTCTCCCCGCGTGCCGCGGCGTAGAAGGCGTCGTTGACGGGTTTTTCCATCGGCTGGCCGCGCTCTCCGTACACGAAGAACACGGCGCCGGAGATCTTCGGCACGAGGCTCTGAAGGTCGGCGGGGGGCAGGTTGTTGGTGAAGAGCGCCGTCGCCGCCGTGGCCACACCGTTGCCGACCAGTTGCTGCCACGCGCCGCCCGGGTTCGCGAGCTCGTCGCGGACGGAGCGTCCGCTCCCGCCCTCCGAGACGATCGCCTTGAGCGCGGTGGACTCGGCCGCCGCCTCGATCATCATCTCGCCGCCGACCGAGAGGCCAATGCCGCCGATCCGCTCCGGGTCGACGTCGGCACGACCTTGAAGGAATGCGACGGCAGCGTGGATGTCTCGCTCTCCCTGCCAGCCGAAGAGGTTCGGGTCGCCCTCGCTCTCGCCCTCACCGCGACGGTCGAAGAGCAGGACGCCGTAGCCGTGGCGCGCGAGCAGCTTCGCCCGCTTCTGCGAGGCCGCCCGGCCCGGGAACGAGATCACGGCCGCCCCGTTCCGCGAGCGGATGTACCAGCCCTTCAACAGCAGCCCGTCACTTGTTCTGAACTCGACCTCTTCGTACGCAGCGCCCAGATCGGCAGCTGGGACATGCCCGCGGGCCGCGTGAGTGACTGCGTAGGAGACCGCGACCGGGATCAGGACCGCGACCGCTGCGAACAGCACTCCCGCCGTGAGGAGCAGCCGGCGCCCGTAGCGCCACCAGAGCCCGTCGTCGCGACGCCGGGACTTCCAGAGCGTCGCGGCGCCGAGGCCGATCAACGCGAGGCCGGCCATGATCGACAGCAGGCCCGTGTAGTCGTCGCCGGACAGGCCGCCGTCCATCGCGTAGTGGATCGCCTCCGTTCCGGCCAGGACACCGAAGAAGCCGGCGAGGAGCGCAATCGTCGCGCGTGCCCCGGCCCGCAGGCTGGCGTAGAACGCCCCCGCGGCGACGAGCGCCGCGAGTGGAATGAGGCCGCTGACCAGATGGTCGGCGGGCGACGTCCCGGGATTCGGCTGCAAGAAATTGTCGTCGACCACATGGAGCGCGACCACCCCGATCGCGAGACGCGCAAGCGCGACTTCGCTCCGCACCGCCCCGGCGATCCGCGTCCACGGAGTAACGGCTGAGTCGTTGCTGAGGGTGACGCTGCTCATGGGGAGAACTCCTATCGATCGAAAGAGGTGCGCCCCGGCCTCGCAACAGCGAGGCCGGGGCGCATTCAGGGGGTCGAGCTACGCGGCGGCGGGAGCGGGAGCGGCCTCGGGGGCCGGCTCCGAGTGCTCCAGCCGGGGCAGCCACTCGAGCCACTTCGGCAGGTACCAGTTGCGCTCGCCGAGCAGCTTCATCGTCGCGGGCAGCAGCACCGCGCGGACGAGGGTGGCGTCGATGAGCACTGCGGCCGCGAGGCCGATGCCCATCTCCTTGAAGTCGATGATCGGCATCACCGCGAACACCGAGAACGTGCCGACCATCACGGCCGCGGCGCTGGTGACCACGCCGGCCGTCGTCTTGATCCCGTTCGCGACAGCCTGCTCGTTCGAGAGGCCGCGGTCATACGCCTCGCGGATCCGGCTGATGATGAACACGTGGTAGTCCATCGAGAGCCCGAACAGGATCACGAACAGGAACATCGGCAGCCACGGGGTGATGCCGCCGTTCGACTCGAAGTCGAGCAGGTTCTCGCCCCAGCCCCACTGGAAGACCGTGACGAGGATGCCGTACGCGGCTGCCACGGAGAGCAGGTTGAGCACGATCGCCTTGAGCGCGACCACGATCGAGCGGAACGAGATCAGCATCAGCAGGAACGCGAACAGCAGGACGAAGCCGAAGACGAGGGGCACGGAGCGCTTCATGCCCTCGCTCCAATCCTTGTCCGCGGCGGTGTAGCCGCCGACCGCGTACTCGACTCCCTTGACCTGGCCGACGGTCTGCGGCACGAGCTCGTCCCGCAGCGTCGCGAGCGCCGCCAGCGATACGTCGTCGGCGCCGTTGCCTGCGAGCGGGATGTCGAGCACCGCGACCGTCTTGTCACGGCTCACCTCGACCTCGATCGGATTACTCATCTGGCCGTTCGCGAGCGCCTTCCGCTCGAGTGCGGCGATGGCCTGCTTGACGGGCTCGGAGGTGACGTCGTCGGCCTGGATCGCGACCCTCGCGGGCTCGTTTCCGCCGGGGAACGCGGCCTCGAGCTTCTTGATCGGCTCGACCACGGGATGCGAGATGTCGTTCGTGCCGGTGGTCGCCGTGTTGAGCGTCAACGCAGGCGCCGCCAGTGCGAGCAGCACAGCGGTGGCTGCGACGGCCGAGACGACCGGGCGGCGCAGGACCGCGCTGAGAATCGCTCCCCAGACGCGGGACTCGCCGTCCTTGCGACGGAGCCGATGCACGAACGGGACGCGACCCTTCTCGACGCGGTCGCCGAGCTTCGAGAGCAGCGCGGGCAGCACGGTCAGTGAGCCGATCATCGCGACCGCGACGACCATCATGGTCCCGATCGAGAACGACATGAACGTCTTGTCGCCGGAGAAGAACATGCCGGCCATCGCGATGAGCACGGTGACGCCGGAGATCAGGACTGCACGGCCGGAGGTAGCAGCTGCGGCTTCGAGTGCAGCACGCTCG
>Ga0126306_10001538_pt1 | contig 12397 bp, 12 predicted proteins | sample Plot27_FD_92592 | JGI IMG/M metagenome (GOLD analysis project Ga0126306, IMG submission 92592) | Serpentine soil microbial communities from UC McLaughlin Reserve, CA, USA - Plot27 | ecosystem: Environmental > Terrestrial > Soil > Grasslands | place: USA: UC McLaughlin Reserve, Lake County...
CACGGCCCGATCGCCGTCGATCAGCAGCGGCCGGTAGGCCGCCTCCCAGCTGCCGGCTTCGTCGGGCTGCTCGAGCCAGTTCGCGACGATCGCCTCACGGCCTTGCAACGGCTCCTCGTCGTACGGGTGGTACGCGTAGCTGGCGTCGACGCTGAGCGCTCGATCGCGGCACGATCGTACGTCCGCCACGCGTCGACGTATGCGTCGAGCCACGCTTGCACTCGCTCTCGTGTCAGCACGCCCGCGAGACTACGCGCTCAGGCCAGAGCGACGGCGAAGATCGTGAACAGCATCGTCGCCAGCCCGATGTAGCCGAGCGCGAGGCCGGCGATCGCGATGCCGCGGCCGGGCTGGCCGGTGCGCGCGATCTGATTGAGCGCCGCATGGCCGAACACGACCGCGAGGATCGAGCCGATCCACCACATCCACAGCAGACCGGCGATCAAGGAGACGATCGCGAGCCCGTTGGTGGCCCCGGCCGGCCGCGCGAAGGTAGGCCGCGCCAGCTCCTGGTTGGGAGGCGGCGCGGGCGTCACGTCGGCCGTCAGCGCCGCCAGCTCGGAGCACCAGCGTGCGGCGTAGGCGGCCGACATGCGCTCGTCGAGCTCGGACGGCTCCAGCCGGCCTTCCATCGCAGCGACGCGCAGGCGCTCGCCCGCCGCCTCGCGATCGGCGTCCGAGGCGCGCAGGTCAGGCGTGTGTGCGTCGGACGGCATGGCGCACCGCAAGCGTAACCAGTGAGCGCCCTCCGCGCCGAATCTGTCGGTGGATGGAGCGCCAGCGCGGGCTGAGCCCTTAACGACCGAAGCCCGCCGAAAGGCGGGCTTCGGTACGGCAGCGGGCCCCGGTTGCTAGTTGAGGACGTTGTAGTACGGCGTCTTCGGGTCGAACGGCGCGAACAGGTTGCTGAGCGAGGGATGCCGCGCGCAGGTCCGCGAGTCCACGTAGGGCAGGCACGGGTTGTACGGGTTGACCGCGCCCCTGGTCGGATCCGGGCTCTCGAGCGCGCCCTCGGCGTCGCACTCCACGACCACGGCACGTCCGCTTGCCGCGTTCCGGCTCAGCTCCATGAGGTTGGGCACGTCGTCGTGGTCCTGGTCGTCGGCGCCGTCGCGCACGCCGTCACCGTCGGAGTCGGGGTCGACGAGATCGGTGTCGGCGTAGACGATCGGGTACGGCTTCTCCTTCTTGTAGCAAGCGGTCCAGTACCCGGAGGTGATCCGCCCCGACGCCTCGTCGTAGTTGGTCAGGCCGTCCGCGTCCTCGTCGCGCTCGTCGTCCGACAGCTTGCCGTCGGAGTCGAAGTCGAAGTAGCGCTCCTCCGAGTCCCGGTAGGCCCCGGCGGCGACGGGGGCCACGGAGCCGTCCTGGTTGATGTCGCGCAGGGCGAACTGCGAGCCGCGGATCATCACGGTGCCGTAGCCGGCGCCGCCCGCCCACGCGAGGAACTGGCTGTACTTGTCGTGCGGGTCGGCTCCGACAAGCGCGCCCGGCCGGCGGCCATCGGGACCGCGCCCGTAGGCGGAGTACTGGCTGCCGTCTGAGTAGACGAGGTCGTTCAGGCCGGCGGCAGGGTTGCGGTAGTCCCGCCAGAGCGCGAACTCCTGCCCGAGCGTCAGCACGTCACCGTCGTAGTCGACGTTCGAGTCGGCGAACAGCGGGTTGGGATACGGCCGCTTCTCGGGCGCCGGGCGGATCGACTGCGGATCCTGGTACTCGTCGTCGTTGAGGTCGGTCGCCGACTGGTACTCGTAGCCGTCCGAGACGCCGTCGCCGTCGCTGTCGAACTTGCACTGGTCGACCTTGATCCGCTGCTCCGTCGCGTCGGCGAGCAGGTCGTTGTCGTCGTCGGCGTCGACGCCGTTGAGCTGGCCGTCGCCGTCGCAGTCGCCACCGGCGTCGCTGCCGGGGTTGACGACCGGCGGCTACTCAGGGCTGATCGTCGGGGAGAGCGAGAGACGGGTGAAGCGCTTGCCGAGACGCTTGGCGAGCACGCGCAGGCGGAAGACCGTCGGGACCATCGCGCCGTCCTTGACCGCAAGCGAGCCCGAGAGCTTCGCCGGCAGCTTGACCGTCAGGAGCTTCGTCGTGCCGATGTCGGCCTTGACGAACACCGCCTTGGCGCCGAACCGCTTGAACACCACCGAGTTCTTCCCGCGGCCGCGCCGGAAGTGCTTGCCCCGGATCGTCAGCGTCTGGCCGATCGCGAGTTTCTTCGGGGCGATGCTCCTGATGACGGGCGGCTTCGCCTTGCCGGCGAACGCAGAAGGAGCGACCGCCCCCGCCGCGGCGGAGGCGATGAGGGCGACCAGCGCGGCCATCCAGGCGGCGCGGCGCGAGTGTGGGCGGATGCGGGCTCGAAGTTCCATCGCGCTCGATATCGGCCGGGGGCGGCCCCGGCTTGAGCGCGGCTGCACCGATCAGGCCACGACCCTATGAACCTTCGGCGTTCCGCTCAGCACGTCGTGGCCGTCGCCGGTCACGACGACGAGGTCCTCGATCCGCGCTCCGCCGCGGCCCGGCAGGTAGATCCCGGGCTCGACGGTGACGACGTGGCCCGCCTCGAGCCGGCCCGTGGCCGTGCGCGCGAGCCGCGGGGCCTCGTGGACGTCCAGGCCGACGCCGTGACCGAGCCCGTGGCCGAAGTGATCCGCGTGACCGGCCGCGGCGATCAGGTCGCGCGCGATCGCGTCCACCTCGCGGCCCTCCGGGCCCGGCCGGACCGCGGCGAGCGCGGTCTCCTGGGCGCGCAGCACGGTGTCGTAGAGCTCCGACAGGTCGTCGTCGAGCGCTCCGGTCGCCCACGTCCGCGTGCAGTCCGAGCAGTAGCCGTCGACGCGTGCGCCGATGTCCAGCGTGACGAGCGTGTCCGGTGGGATCGCGACATCGCGCGGCACCGCGTGCGGCAGCGCCCCGTTCTCCGCCGCCGCGACGATCGAGGAGAAGCTCGGGCCGTCGGCGCCGCGCACCCGCATCTCCTGCTCGAGCGCGAGCGCGACCTCGCGCTCGGTCCGGCCTAACAGCCCCTGCTCGGCCAGCCACGCGTAGATCTCGTCGACCAGCTCGGCGGCGGCGCGGATCACCGCGATCTCGCCCGGCTCCTTGACCGCGCGCTCGGCCTCGACCAGCCCGCCGCCGGCGACCAGCTCGATGCGGTCCGGGAGCGTCTCGCGCAACTCGGCGTGGAGCCGGACGGAGACGTGCTGGTCCTCGAAGCCGAGGCGCAGGTCGCCCGGCGGCCAGCCGTCGGCCAGCGCGGCGCGCAGCTCCTGCGGCGCGCGCTGGAGGTCGAACCCGTCGACCTCCGCCTGCGCGCGCTCGATGTAGCGGAAGTCGGTCAGGAAGCGGCGCGTCTCGCTTCCTACGATCGCCAGCCCGTTGCTGCCGGTGAACCCCGTGAGATAGCGCAAGTTGATCGTGTCGGTCACGAGCAGGAGGTCCAGCTCGCGCTCCACGAACCGCGCGGCGACGCGGTCGGCGCGGCTCACATCGCCTCCTTCAGCCGCGCGAGCGCCGTGCGGTAGCCGTCGACGCCCTCGCCGCTGACGCTCGCGACGCAGACGTCCTCGAGCACGGACACGGCGCGCCACGGCTCGCGGTTCCTGACGTCGGAGAGGTGCACCTCGACCGCCGGCAGGCCGGCGATCTCGACCGCGTCGCGCAGCGACCAGGCGTAGTGCGTCCAGGCTCCCGGGTTGAGCAGGAGGGCGTCGGCGTAGTCGCCCGCCTTGTGCAGCTCCTCGATGTACTCACCCTCGTGGTTGGTGTGGAAGAAGCGCGCCTCGAGGCCGAGCTCCTTGGCGAAGTGCTCGATCCGGGTTTCGAGCCGGGCGAGCGACAGCCCGCCGTAGTGCTCGGCCGGCCTGCGGTCGAGCGCCTCGAGGTTGACGCCGTGCATGACCGCCACGCGGTTGCGCATCAGGCGCTCAACTCTCCCAGAGCGTGGACGAGATCGTCGTCGCGGACCGCGCGGCCCGCGCGTACGTCGCCCGGCGCCTCGACTAGCACGAAGCCGATGCGGCCGCCGCGGCGCTTCTTGTCGCCCTGCAGCGCCGTCATGACCGTGACGTCATCGACCACGGGGTCGAGCTCGGTCGGCAGGCCGTGCTCGGCGAGCAGCGCGGCGACCTCGGCGCGCAGCGCCGGCTGGCTCGACAGCGTGAGCGCGGCGAGCAGCCCGAGACCGACGGCCTCGCCGTGGCGGTAGCGGCGGTATCCGGTGGCGGTCTCGATCGCGTGCCCGACCGTGTGGCCGAGGTTGAGCACCTGGCGGCGGCCGGAGTCGCGCTCGTCCTGGGCCACGATCGAAAGCTTGGTCCGCGCGCAGGCGACGACGAGCTCCGCGTCGACGCCCGGCTCGCCGCGCCGTACCCGCTCCCACAGCGGCCCGCCCGCGATCAGCGCGGTCTTGACGACCTCGGCCCAGCCGGCGGCGAGCTCCTCCGGCGGGAGCGTCGCGAGCACCCACGGGTCGGCGAACACGGCCGCGGGCTGGTGGTAGGCGCCGGCGTAGTTCTTGCCCTCGGGCAGGTCGACGCCGGTCTTGCCGCCGTAGGCGGAGTCGACCTGCGCGACCAGCGTCGTCGGCAGCTGCACCACCGGCACGCCGCGCTGGTACGTCGCGGCGCAGAAGCCCGCGAGGTCGCCGACGACGCCGCCCCCGAGCGCGACCACGTGGTCGTCGTGACCCATGCCGGCCGCGGCGAGCCCGCGCAGCACGCGTCCGGCCTGGTCCCACGTCTTGGCCGCCTCGCCGGACGGGATCGCCAGCGCGGCGGCGAACTCGCCCGCGCGCGCGGCGTACAGCGCGCCGACCGTCTCGTCGGTGACGAGGAAGGCGCGGCCGCCGAGCCCGCATGGCGCGCCGAGCACGCCGTCGCCCACATAGACGGGATAGTCGCCCGACGCGCTGCGCGCCCACAGCATCCGCGTGCCCGCCGGCGCGTCGCGCAGCGCCGTGATGGCGGGCACCGCATGGCGCACGACGTCGCGCGAGGAGTCGGTGAGGATCGCGCCGGCGAGCGCGTCGTAGAGCGGCCGGCGCTCGCCGTGCAGCGCCTCGAACCGCTCGCGGTCGCGCGCCAGCGGGCGGCGGCCGCCTGCGCGCTGCCATGCGGTCGCGGGGTCGACGTCGAGCAGCACGACGATGTGGCGCGCGAGCGCCTCGCGCACGCGCGCGGACCCGATCGCGCCGCCGCCGAGCGAGATCGCCGGCCCGGGCGGCGCGTCGAGCAGCTCGCAGACGACCTGCTCCTCGAGCTCGCGGAAGGCGTCCTCGCCGTGCGAGGCGAAGTAGTCCTCGATCGGCTGGCCGAGCCGCTCCTCGACGACCGCGTCGGAGTCGACCGCGTGTCCGCCGAGCGCGGCCGCCGCGGCACGGGCGGCGGTCGTCTTGCCGGCGCCCATGAAGCCGATGAAGACGAGCGCGGACTCGCCTACGGCCGCCGCCGCTTCCACCCGATCCGCTCTTCGTAGGCGGCGAGCGCCGCCCGCACGTCGTCGATGTGATCCCCCCCGAACTTCTCCCGGTACGCGCCGGCCAGCACGACCGCGAGCATCGCCTCCCCCACCACGCCGGCCGCCGGGACCACGCACGAGTCGGTCCGCTCGCGCAGCGCCTGCGCCGGCTCGCGCGTCGCGATGTCGACCGAGCGCAGCGGCTTGGTCAGCGTCGGCAGCGGCTTCATCGCGCAGCGCACGATCAGCGGCTCGCCGGTCGTCATGCCGCCCTCGAGCCCGCCCGAGCGGTTCGTCTCGCGGTGATAGCCGCGCTCGGCGTCGTAGAAGATCTCGTCGTGCGCCTGCGAGCCCGGCCGGCCCGCGAGGTCGAACCCGTCGCCGAGGCCGACGCCCTTGAGCGCCTGGATCGAGAGCAGCGCCATGCCGATGCGGCCGTCCAGCCGCTGCTCCCAGGAGACGTGCGAGCCGAGGCCGGGCGCGAGCCCGAAAGCGCGCAGCTCGAAGACGCCGCCGAGCGACTCGTTGCGCTTGCGCAGCATGTTGATCTCCTCGACCATCGCGCGGCTCGCCTCGGCGTCCAGCGAGCGGACGGGCGACTCGTCGACCACCGCGAAGTCCTCGAGGCGGAGATCGCCGCGCTCGGGCGCGCGCACGGAGCCGATCTGCGTGACCTGCGAGACGACCTCGGCCCCGAGCGCGCGCAGGAACGCCTTCGCGAGCGCTCCGCCGGCGACGCGGGCGGCGGTCTCGCGCGCGCTCGCGCGCTCGAGCGCGTCGCGCACGTCGGTGAAGCCGAACTTCCAGGCGCCCGCGAGGTCGGCGTGGCCGGGACGCGGGAGGTGTACCTCCGGCACGTCGGCCTCCACCGGCCACGGGCTCATGCGCTCCTCCCAGTTGGCGAAGTCGCGATTGGCGACCTGCAGCGCGACGGGGCCTCCGAGCGTGCGGCCGTGGCGGACGCCGGCGGTGACCTCGGCCGTGTCGCGCTCGATCTTCATCCGCCCGCCGCGGCCGTGGCCGAGCTGGCGGCGCGCCATGTCGCGGTTGACCGAGTCGCGGTCGAGCTCGAGCCCGGCGGGCAGGCCCTCGACGATGCAGGTGAGCCCGGGACCGTGGCTCTCCCCGGCCGTTACCAGTCGCAGCGACACGGCGGGAAGCTTAGGGGGCGGCCGGTGGCCGCCCCCTGAAACAGCGTGATGGAACCTAGTACGCGGCGGGCACGCCGGCCGACACGGTGGCCGCGACACGGCCGCGGGCGGCCCTGGCGGCCTTCGCCGCGCGGGCGGCCCTCGCCGCGACGGCGCTCGCGTCGCCTGCCCTGTGGATCTTGATCACGTCGAGCTGGTAGGACGCAGCCACGTTGCCGAGCTCGTCCATGACGTCGAAGAACTCCGTCTCGCCCGCCTTCAGGCGAACCGTCTCGCACTCGTTCGTGTCGCCGCGACACTCGCCGTCGCCGTTGGCGACCACGCCCTCGTCGAGCATGAACACGGCGGACTTGCCGTCGTTGGACACGTCGACGTACGCGATCACGGCCTCATCGGCGGAGGGCAGCGGATCGAGCAGGCTCAGCGTGCCGCGCTCCAGCGAGTCCGAGGTCGCGTCGCCGAACCGGACCGTGAGGTCGTAGCGCTCGTACCTGTGCTTCGGCGCGGTCGGCGTGACGGGCGCGACCGGGGTGAACGGCACGGAGCCGCCTCCTCCCGACACGGGCGTGTCAGGCGAGGAGCCGCCGGTCGCGGCGTCGGGTGCCTGCGACGTTGACTTCTTCGCCGCCTTCGCCTTCTTGGCCTTGGGCAGCTTCTCGCCCAGGAACGGGTTCGTCTTCGACCCGAGCACGGCCCGGCGCTTGGTCGAGGGCGTCGCGAGCGAGACGACGGTCTTGGTCGCGGCTGCCGCGTTCTCGTCGACGGGCAGCAGGTTCGGCGCCGGTGCCTCGGCGGAGTCCTTGCCGAGGGCGAACGGGACGGCCACCAGGGCCGCGGCGAGGATGATCGCCACCGGTAGGAGACGCCGGCCGACGAGCTGGCGCCAGATGTCGTTGATTGCCTTCATCGAACGGCTCCCGTGGCGGTCGCGGTCGTGGTCGGTGTCGTGGGCGGCTCCGCGGGCGTGGCCTTCGGAGCGTCCTGGGATGAGCTGCCCGGCGCCGCGGTGTCGGTGCCCGGCAGGCTCGTCGTGGGCGGCGTGACGAAGGTCGTGGCTCCGACCTCCGCGCGCAGGTTCGGGAAGCCGGCGTTGTTGTCCGGCTTCAGTGAGAACGAGGTCAGCAGCAGCAGCCGGCCCGTGGAGTCGGTCTTGGAGTTGCGGACCGTCACGAAACGCTCCACCTCGCCCAGGAAATCGGTGAGACCGAAATAGCGACCGGTGAACCCGAACGAGAACGGCAGCATGGCGATGTCCGAGCCGGGCACCGTAAGAGTGCCCGGGGTGCTCGGCGCCTCGGCGCCCGCCGTGGGTGCAGCCGGCGCGGCGGTCCCGCCGCCGACGTTGATGAGGCGGAAGTCGACCTTGTCGCGCTTGGCCGCATCCTCGAGCTGGACGAGCAGCGAGCGGACGTCGTCGTCGGCGGGCACGGCCTTGCCGAGTTTCACGACCTTCGCGTAGTTCGCCTCGTAGCTGGTCTTGGCCTTCGCGTACGTGGCCGCCTGGGCGTTCGCGCGGTCGCGCGTCTGCTCCTGCTTGACGATGTCGGCATCGAGCTTGGCGAGCTGCTCGCGCTTCGGAGCGAGCGCGAAGTGCCAGAAGGCGCCGACTGCCCCGATCACCGCGACCGCGGAGAGGAGGATGATCTTGCGCTGCGTCACTTGGAGCCTCCTCCCTGGGTCGTGCCGGGGGTCGAGTTGGTCGAGGACGAACCGGTGCCGCCCGCCTTGCTCGCGTCACTCGCGGTAGCGGGTGCGCTCGGCGTCCCAGATGCCGCGGGGTCCGCAACGCCGGGAGCCGTCGCTACACGCGCGGTGTCGCGCTCGAAGAAGACGACGAGGTCGAACGTGGGAGGCTTGCCCTTGCCGCAGTACGTCCCGGTCTGGGTCGTCCCGGTGGTGCCCGCGCTGACCTGCGGCGTGGCGTCCTTGTCGGACTTCGCCAGCGTGACCCGCGTGACGCCCTGGATGTTGCCGAGGCGGGACATCACCTTCGCGACGCCGGTGTGGCTCGAGACGCAGCCCTTCAGCGAGAGCGCCGGCGCGGTGAGCGCGCTGCGCATCGTGCTGCCGCTGCTGCCGCTGCCGCCGGCCGTAGGGCTGACGTCGCCCGAGACCTCGGTGAGCATCGCGTCCTTGGGCAGGGCCCGCGAGAGGTCGTTGAGCGCTCGATTCCAGTCGAAGCGAGCCTCGGCCAGCGAGCGGACAGTCGTCAGCCGCTGGTTGACGAGCGCCTCGAAGTCCGCATAGGGCTTGAGCGCGGCGGCGCGCTGCTCCGCGTTCTTCGCTTCGGCCTGGGCGGTCGCGAGCTTTGCCTCGCGATCCTTGACGGCGTTGCCTGCGAGCACGTAGACCGCCAGGGCGGCCACCGCCGTCGCCAGGACGCCGAGCACGATGTAAGCGCCGACGCCGGCGGGCGTCTCGGCGGCGGGCTTGCGGCCGGCCGCCTTCTTGGGCGCACCACGGAGATCAGGTGGGAGGAGGTTGACGGCCTTCATGAGGGAGGGGTGAGTGGACGGGATCGGGAGGCGCCGCGGGGGTTGCACGGTGGGCGCGTCACGCTTCGCTTATCGGCAGTCGCAGTAGCCGACTTGAGCGGCGCAGGCGGCATGGGGCCGTGGCCCCATGCCGCCTCGCGCTCACGCGAAGGTCTCGAGATACCAGTCGACGATCGCGTCGCCGAAGTACAGGCCGACGAGTGCGCCGAACGCCAGCGCGGGACCGAACGGCATGGCCGTCTTGCGGCCGGCCGCGACCCCCTTGCGCGCCATCACGGCGACGCCGACGAGCGACCCGGCCAGCAGCCCGACGAGCATCGCGGGCCCGACGGCGCGGCCCAGGAACAGCCCCATCATCCATGCGAGCTTGATGTCGCCCATGCCCATCCCGGCCGGATAGGCGATCGCGGCGACGAGCAGGAAGCCGCCGGCGGCGACGGCGGCTATCACGTGCTCGGGCAGCGCACCGGGGTCGGTGAGCGCGAGGATCACCAGGGCGGCGACGGTTCCGAGCAGCGTCAGCTTGTTGGGAATGATGCGGTGGTCGAGATCGATCAGCGCGATCGGGACGAGCAGGAGCACGAGCGCCAAGCCAAGCCACGCGTCCGCGTCGGCTCCCTTGACCAGCACCACGAGCGCGAGCAACACCGCGGTGGTCAGCTCGACCAGCGGATAGCGGCGCGAGATCGGCGCGTCACAGGAACGGCACCTGCCCCGCAGCAGCAACCACGAGACGACCGGGATGTTGTCGTACGGCCTGATCGGGGTCTCGCAGCTCGGGCACCGCGAGCGGGGCACGGAGAGCGACTCGCCGCGCGGCAACCTATAGGCCACCACGTTGAGGAAGGACCCGAGAATCGCCCCGAAGGCGGCGGCCATCGCGGCGCCGAGGCTTGTCGTCACGGCGGTCATGTTCGCGGAAGCGGTCGGCCGGCGAGATCGCGCTAGACGCGCTCTTCGACGCCCAGGCCGGCCGCGACGGCCAGCCGCGCGCTGCTCTCGACGCCGTCCGCCACCGGCAGCACGGCGGGCTCGAGCGGGAGGCGCAGCTGCTGCGAGAGCCGCTCGACGAAGCCGGGGATCGCGATCGCCGGACCGGTGACCACGCCGTGGTCGACCGATTCGGCGCCGGCCTGCGTCCTGTAGAAGTTCAGCGAGTTCCGGATCGTGTCGGCCAGCTGGTGGACGCCCTCCTCCAGGGCCGTGCGTGCCGCCGCGACGAGCTCGACCTCGCCGTCGACGGCGTCGAGCTGGACGCTCAGGCCCACATGGCGCATCCACTGGTGCGCGTGCTCGAGCGTCAGGCCGCGGCGCTCGGCGAGCGACGCGGCGATGGTCTCCAGTCCGCCGGCGGCGGCGCGCGTGAACAGGCAGCCGGCGTCGTTCGCGACCGCGACGTTGACGAGGCCGGCGACGCTGACGAACAGCGTCGCGCCCGCGTCGGCGGGCTGACGAAGGGCGCGCACCATGGCGAATGCGGACAGGTCGATGCCCTCGACGTCGAGTCCGGCCGCCTCGCAGGCCGCGTGCAGGCGCTCGACCATCTCGCGGCGCACCGCGACGACGAGCACCCGCGTGCGCGGGCCGGCCGGCGTGTCGACCTGGCCGATTGTCTGGAAGTCCAGCACCGCCTCGTCCATCGGCATCGGGATGTGGTCGGGAGCCTCGCTCCGCACCAGCTCCCCGAGCTCGTGCTCGTCGTGGACCACCGGCAGGTCCAGCGTCCGCACCACGATGCGCTGGTTCGCGATGCCGAGCCGCACGCGGGGCGGCAGCTCGTTGTCGGCGAAGAACTCCCTCAGCGCCTCCGCCAGCGCCGCCGGGTCAGTGGCTTCTCCGTCCCGCAGGACGCCGGCGCCCAGCAGCGAGACGGCGCCGCGCTTGACCGCGATCGAGCCGTTGGCGCTCACCTCGGCGGCGGCGATGTGGCTAGGGTCGAGTTCGAGGCCGACGACGGTGCTCGCCAACTTGGTCGTGCGCTTGAGGATGCCCATGGGATTGAAGATCGGTCGCGGAGACGCAGGGCTTTAGCGCGGAGCGCGCATCAGGCGTTTGCGGGCAGCTCGCGCCACGTGTTCTGGATCAGTCCGACGGTTCCGTACGAGCTGATCGACGAGAACACGGCCTCGTCGTACGTGAACTGCAGCCCGTTGGATCCGATCTTCGCGCAGGCCGGGCCGTCGACCGTGAGCGACCCCTGGATCCCGAAGCCGCCGGATGAGAAGAACGCGTCGTCGGGGTGCTCGTTCTTCCCAGTGCACTTGGGCACTCCGTTGCTGCCGATCTGCGGGATCGTGCACGTGCCGTCCGAGTTGTTGACGATGTAGATCACGCCCACGAACGTCACGCCGCCCTGGAAGTCCGCGCGGCCGCAGTGCCAGATCAGCAGGCCCGGCTTCGCGATGTTGTTGATGCAGGTCTGCGACATGCCGGCCGGTGCGGGCGCCGGCGGGTTGCACGGCTTGGTGATCAGCTGGTTGGCCAGCGTGGGCTCGTTGGTGCAGCCCTCGACCCACACGACCTCGCCACTGAGGTCGGCGTCCGTGGGCGGGCAGCCGGGGAAGTGCTTGCTGTCCGTGATCGCGCGCTGCTTGAAGCGCTCGAGCTGCGTGGCGTCCATCATCGGCTTGTCGGCGATCGCCGTGTCGAGCTGCTCCGGGAGCACGGGCGCGATCTGCCCGGGGTCGTAGCCGGCGCAGGTGTTGTTGTTCGGATTGACGTTGTCCGGCGTGCAGCGCACGAACACGCCCGAGCCGGCGTCGAGCACGAGCTGACTGTTCCCGTTGTTCGTGGTCTTGATCGCGCCGGCTGTGATCGCGGACTCGGGCATGCTCTCGGCGAGCTCCTCGAGCTGGAGCTTGGCCACCACGTTGCGCGGCTCGCCGCGGACGACGGTGCGCGCCTGGACCCAGACCTTGTTGTTGTCGTTGAAGTCCCACGTGCACGGGCCGGCGCAGTTGCCGAGCGTACCCGTCAGCGTGCCGTCGGCCAGGCCGACGTCGTAGTCGTTGGCGAGCGCGCCGTAGTCGTCGCGCACCCTGGTCACCCAGGCGGTGCCCGCCTTGAAGTCGGTGGCGTCGAAGGCGGCGGCCGCTTGCGTGCTCGAGTTCGCGGCGGCGAGGACGTCCCTGTTGGGGCACGTCAGGCCGGCGGCTGCCGCCTCGGTGCACGTGGGCGGGTAGGCCTTGTCGATGGTGCCCGGCCAGTTGTGCGCCAGTACGAAGCCCTGGCCGTAGAGGACCCCCTCGGCGAGGTTGAGCGACGACTCGCGAATGCGCTGCTCGCCCGAGCGCC
>Ga0126306_10001539_pt1 | contig 12395 bp, 11 predicted proteins | sample Plot27_FD_92592 | JGI IMG/M metagenome (GOLD analysis project Ga0126306, IMG submission 92592) | Serpentine soil microbial communities from UC McLaughlin Reserve, CA, USA - Plot27 | ecosystem: Environmental > Terrestrial > Soil > Grasslands | place: USA: UC McLaughlin Reserve, Lake County...
CGACGATCCCCGAGGAGATCAAGCAGGCGCGCTGGATCGTGAAGGAGCGCCAGGAGATGCTGGCCGAGGCGAAGCGCGAGGCCGAGCGCATCATCCGCGAGGCGCGCGAGGAGCAGATCCGCCTGACCGCCGAGGAGGAGATCGTCAAGCAGGCCGAGCGCCAGGCCGACGAGATCATCGAGGACGCCCGCGCGCGCGAGCGCGAGATCCGCCTGGGCGCCGAGGACTACGCCGACGACATCCTCAACACCCTCGAGGTGAACCTGACGAAGTTCATCGCGGCCGTGCAACGAGGCCGCGATCGCCTGCAGGGCCGCGAAGAGGCCGAGGTCGGCTGACGCCATCCGGCGGTTGCATCTGCGGCGCCGTTCGCTTCGAGGTCAACGGCCCGCTGCGGGATGTCGTGCTCTGTCATTGCACCGAGTGCCGGCGGTGGGCCGGGCATGTGTGGGCCGCCACGGCGGCGCCGTTCGAGGCGCTCGAGTTCTCGGAGGAGCGGGGGCTTCGGTGGATCGACAGCCCTGACAGCGAGTACGACGCGCGCAGGGGGTTCTGCTCCGAGTGCGGGTCGTCGCTGTTCTGGCAGATCCCGGGGAGCCGGACGGTGAGCATCGCGGCCGGCTGCATCGACGAGCCCACCGGGATTCGCACGGTGGGGCAGGTCTGGGTGGATTCGGTGGGCGACTACTACGAGGTCGACGAGCGGATCCCGAGCGAGCCGCGCGGCGGCGAGTAGATTCGCGGCATGGCTTCCTACCTCCACACCTGCTACCGCATCGGCGACATCGACCGCTCAGTCTCGTTCTACGAGAAGCTCGGCTTCGAGGAGCGGCGGCGGATGCCGATCGGGGACGAGGCCACCAACGTCTTCATGGGGCTGCCGGGCGAGGACCCGGTGCTCGAGCTGACCTACAACCACGGCGTCGACTCGTACGACCTCGGCACGGGCTACAACCACATCGCCATCGCCGTCGACGATCTCGACGGCACGCTCGAGGAGCTCGGGAAGGACGGCATCGAGCCCGAGAAGCCGCCGTACCGCCCGGGCGGCCGCACCGAGGGTCCGTTCATCGCCTTCGTGCGCGACCCGGACGGCTACCGCATCGAGCTCATCGGCCGATGACGATCCGTGCCCCGGCGATCGCGCTGGTGGTTGCGGTCTGCGCTGCCCCCGCGGCGAGCGCGGCGCCGTGGAAGCGGGTCACGACGCCGGACGGTGCGAGCACCGACCAGGTCGGGCTCGCGCGCACGGGCGACGGAGTGCTCCACCTCGTCTGGTCGCACCCAACCGGGCCGAACACCGAGGACCTGCTTCACACGGCCATCGCACGCAACGGGAGGATCGGCGCGACCAACCCGATCCAGAGCGGCTGGACCGGGTTCACCAACGCGGCGCTCGTGGTCGACCCGGGCGGGCTGCGCGCCTTCTGGGGCGGCTTCCGCAGCACCGACACGAGCGACCCGCAGCGGGAGACGAACACCGCGGTGTCGGCCGACGGTGGCGCCGGCTGGGCGCTCCAAGCCGGTCAAGTGGTGCCGGACGGCGCGCAGTCGTACGGGAGCAACACGGCGGCGACCGTGCTCGGCGACGGCACGACGCTGCAGGCATTCGCCGGCACGCTCGGTACCTGGGTACACGCCGGGCTCTCGCCGGCGACGCCCAACCACGACTACCAGGCGCCGCTTGGGCCGTACGGCTACGACCCGAACCTCGCCACGGACGCGACCAACCGGACCGTCATGGCGTGGTACTCGAGCGCGAGCGGCCACCTCGGCGTGCTCGCGCAGTCGGTGGGCGCGGACGGCAGCCCCGTCGGCGGCCCGGTCACGATGCCAGGCACGAGCAACATGCAGGTCGGCATGCTCGGCCGGACCCCGCTCGTCGCGCGCAGAGGCGGCGGCCTCTACGTCGCGTACCCGACCGGTTACCCGACGTCCAACCGGATCCGCGTGTGGCGGGTCGGCGCGGGAACCGCTCCGCTCGTCGGCCGCGTGGCCGGCTCCGGCAGCCCCGCGGTGGCTATCGTGGCGGCCTACGACGGGCGGCTGTGGGTCCTCTGGACGAAGGGCTTCGGCGACCCGGACGTGCTCGCCACTCGCTCGAACCCGGGCGCGACGAGGTTCGGCGCCGTGGTGAACGCCGGCCACCCGAGCGACGCCGCGCAGGCCTACAAGCTCGACGCGAGCGCGATCCGCGGGGCGCTCGACGTCCTGGGCAACTTCAACATCGGCACCACGACGACCGCGGTGACCTCGTACCGCCGCATCCTGCCGGGCCTGACCCTCGGGGCACGGCCGCCCAGGATCCCCAGGGGCGAGCGGACGGACGTGCGGTTCACCGTCCTCGACGCCGGCGCGCCCGTCCGAGGGGCCAGGGTGAATGTCGCCGGCAAGTCCGCGACAACGGACGGGACCGGCCGCGTGACGCTGTCGCTGAGCTCCCGTACGCCGGTCACGGCGAGGGCCACGCACCCCGGCTACACCGCCGCCACGAAGCGGCTCGGCGTGCGCCGCTGAACCCGCCGTCGGGCGCTAGCCTCGATGTCATGGCGCAGCGCACGGACATCTTCGACGTGGGTCGGCTCGGGCTCTCCTCCGGGGAGGGGCGAGCAATCGGTCTCGAGGTGCCGGTCGACGGGTTCGACTTCGGCGGGCAGCGCTACGACGTCGAGGGCGGCGAGGTGGACGCGCGGCTCGACGTGTCGCACACGGTGCGCGGGTACGCCTTCCGCCTCCGCTTCGGCGCGGAGCTCGACGGCCCGTGCGTGCGCTGCCTCGAGCCGGCGGGCCACGCGGTGGAGGTGGACGCCCGCGAGATCGACCAGCCCGGCGGCGGCGACGAGCTGAGCTCGCCCTACTTCGACGAGGGCCACCTGGACATGCGCGGCTGGGCCCGCGACGCGCTCGCCCTGGCGCTCCCAACGCAGATCGTCTGCAGCGAGGACTGCGCCGGGCTCTGCGCCGTGTGCGGCGCGAACCTGAACCGCTCGCCGGAGCACGCCCACGAGCGCGAGCCCGACCCCCGCTGGGCGGCGCTGCGCGAGCTGAAGCTCGACTGACACGCGTGGAGACGTTCCGCATCGAGGTCCCTGACGCGGAGCTCGATGACCTGCGGTGTCGTCTGCGCGCGACGCGCTGGCCCGAGCGGGAGACGGTGGACGACTGGTCGCAGGGGTGCCGCTCGCATACCTCAAGGAGCTGTGCGAGCACTGGGCAGCCGGGTACGACTGGCGAGCCACGGAGGCGCGCCTCAACGCGCTGCCCCAGTGCCGAATCGAGATCGACGGGCTCGGCCTCCACTTCGTCCACGTCCGTTCCGAGGACCCGGATGCGATCCCGCTCGTCATGACCCATGGCTGGCCGGGCTCGATCGTCGAGTTCTTGAGGGTGATCGAGCCGCTCAGCGACGACTTCAACGTCGTCATTCCGTCGCTCCCCGGCTACGGCTTCAGCGACAAACCGGCCGCCCCGGGCTGGGGCATCGAGCGAATCGCCGACGCGTGGGCCGAGCTCATGGCGCGCCTCGGCTACGACCGGTACGGCGCACTGGGCAGCGACTGGGGCACGAGCGTCAGCTCGCTGCTCGGCCAGCGTCACCGAGACCGCGTGCTGGGTATCCACCTGATGCCGCCCCTGGCCCCGCCCGATCCGGACACGTTCAACGACCTCACGGAGTCCGAGCAGGCGGCGCTCGGCGATCTCGAGCGCGCGGCCGAGTGGGAGTCCGGCTACTCGCAGGAGCACGCCACCCGCCCGCAGACGATCGGCTACTCGCTCACCGACTCTCCCGCCGGCCTCTGCGCCTGGATCATCGAGAAGTTCCAGGCCTGGACCGACTGCGACGGGCACCCCGAGAACGCGCTGACCCGGGACGAGCTGCTCGACAACCTGATGCTCTACTGGCTTCCGCGCACCGGTGCCTCCTCAGCGCGGCTCTACTGGCAGAGCATCAGCCAGGTGAACGAATGGATCAGCGGTGCGGCCGCGCTCGAGCCAGTCGACGTCCCAACCGGATGCTCGATCTTCCCGAAGGAGATCCAGCGCCCGTCGCGGCGCTGGGCCGAGCGCCGCTTCCCCGACATCCGCCACTGGAACGAGCTGGACCGCGGCGGCCACTTCGCCGCCTTCGAGCAGCCCGAGCTTTCGTCGACGAGGTCCGGGCCTTCTTCGGGCAGCTTCGTTAGGGCCGGCGCTGGATCGGCTCCACCCAGCTTGCGGTCGGGCCCAGGTGGGCGAGCTTCTCCGGGTTCACCATTGACCGGATCGCCTGGACGCGGCCGTCGGCGATGTCGAGCGCCATCACGTTGATGATGTTGCCGTCGGCGTCCATCGCGATCGCGCCAGGCTGGCCGTTCACCTCGACGAGGCGGAAGCTGATGTCCGGGATCCGGGCCGCCTGCTTCGACCACGCGCCCAGCGTCTGGGCAACGCGCTGCGCGCCGTGGACTGCCCGGGCGAGCGCGGGCACCTTGCCGCCGCCGTCGCCGTGCAGGACCACGTCCTCGGCGAGCAGCTCCTTGAGGCCGTCCACGTCGCCCTCCCGGGTCGCCGCGAAGAACCGACGCGCCAGCTCGTCGCGCTCCTCCCGCGACGCCTCGAACCGCGGCCTCCGCTCGTCCAAGTGCCGGCGGGCGCGGGCCGCCAGCTGGCGGGCATTGTCCTCGCTCTTCCCGACGATCTCCGCCACCTCGCCGTAGCCGTAGCCGAACACGTCGTGCAGCAGGAAGGCCGCGCGCTGCTCCGGCGACAGGCTCTCCAGCAGCACGAGGAAGGCCAGCGACAGCGAGTCGGACATCTCTGCCTGCCGCGCCGGGTCGGCGGACGCGTCCGTCACGAGCGGCTCGGGCAGCCATTCGCCCACGTAGGTCTCCCTCCTCACGCGCGCGGAGCGGAGCACGTCGATCGACAGCCGCGTCGCGACCGTCGCCACATACGCGCGCGGCGACTCGATCCGGTCGCCCCGCTCGAGCGCCGTGTGCAGCCGCAGCAGCGCCTCCTGGACCACGTCCTCCGCCTCCGCGACGCTCCCGAGCATCCGGTACGCGATCGCGAAGGCGGCTGGACGCAGGTCCTCGAGCAGGGCGTCATGCGACTCCGCGGTCACGCCGCGGCACGCTCCGCGAAGCCCTCGCGCCAGCTGGCGTGCCGCGGCCGCCAGCCGAGCTCTCGCTTCGCCTTCTCGTTCGATGCTCCGCGCACCTCGGTCATCATGATCGCGCCGGCCTCGCCGGCGAAGAGGCGACCCATCCAGCGTGGCACGTGCCGCGGGGACGGCGCGCCCACGGCCTTGGCCGCGGCGGGGAGCCACTCGGCCACCGGCGCCGGGTCGTCGTCGACGATGTTGTAGATGCCGCGCCGGCCGCGGGTCATCGCCGCCACCGTGGCCTCGGCCGCGTCCTCGATGTGGACGAACGACCACACGCCGCCGCCGTCGCCCACCACCGGGAACTTGCGCTCGCGCAGCAGCTCCACCTGGGCGCCGCCCTCGGGGCTGAGCCCCGTACCGGGCCCGTAGAAGCCGCCGTAGCGAAGCACGATGCCCTCGGTCCAGTCCGCGCCCGTCACGGCCCGCTCGACATGGAGGATCGCGTCGAACGACTCGCGCATGCTCTTCGCAGGCGCCGGATCGAGCGGATCGTCCTCGCTCTTCACCAGGTCGCCGGAGCGCTCGAACGTCCAGCCTGCATAGCTCTGCGCGATGAACCGCTTCACGCCGACGGCGCGGCCGGCCGCCAGCAGGTAATCGGTGGCCTCGGTGCGCAGGCGGTTCGTGTCGTGGAACGTGCGGTCGAAGTGCCGCGTGTCGAACGGCCGGTCGAGTGCCGTGAGCTGGTGGATGATCACCTCCGGCTCGACCTGCGCGACCACGCGTGCCACGTCATCGGGGTCGAGCACGTCGGCCACGACCCCGGTCGCGCCCAGCTCTCGAATCAGGCCGAGCTTCGCCTCGCTGCGCGTGATTCCCACCACGTTATGGCCGTCCTGGACCAGCCGCGGCAGCAGCTGCTTGCCCATGGCGCCGGTGGCGCCCGCTACCAGGACCTTCATCTGAGACCTCCTCTCGTCCGGGAGTGCATTCACTCCCTTAGGACGAGGCTAGGTCTCTATCTGTGACAGCTCGGTCTGCGCGCCCACCGGCACCTCGCCCCTGATCAGGTCGGCGGCGCGCTCCGCCAGCGCGATCACCGGTGCGTTCGTGTTGCCGCGCGGTACGGTCGGCATCACCGAGGCGTCCACCAGGCGCAGCCCGTCCGCGCCGCGCACCTTCAGCTCGCGGTCCACCACGGACGTGGGCGCGTCCCCCATCCGGCACGTGCCCACGGGGTGGTAGAGCGTCTGGAGCCGCTGGCGGCAGTGCGCCTCGATGTCCTCCTCGGACAGCGAGTCCGGGCCGATCAGCATTCCCGTGGAGAGCTCGCGGAGCTTGCCGGACTGGCAGATCTCGATGCACTCCCGCACTCCCGCCACGGCCGATGCCACGTCGTCGGGATGCTGGAGGTAGTTGTGGAGAATGAGCGGCTTGGCCGTCGGGTCGGGCGAGCCGAGCGCCACGAAGCCGCGGCTCTTCGGCGCGAGGACGCACGCGCCGACCGCGAAGCCGTGCCCGTCGCCCGGCACGAGCCCCTCGGACTGGAACCGCGCTGGCGCGAAGTGGAACTGGATGTCCGGTGCCTCGAGGTCGTCGCGGCTGCGGATGAAGCCGCCCGCCTCGGCGATGTTCGAGGTCAGTGGCCCGCGCCCCTCGCCTTCGAACAGCGCCAGGTTCTCCTCGTTCAGCGCGCCGAACAGCGAGATCTCCTCGTCGATTCCCCAGACCGCGCCCATGTTCGGGTGGTCGTGCAGGTTGAGCCCCATCTCGGGCGACTCGGCCACCGGCTCGATCTGCAGCTCGGCCAGCTCGTCGGGGCGCCCGATGCCGGACAGCATCAGGAGCTGCGGGGTGTTGTAGGTGCCGCAGCACACGATCACCTCGCGCTCGGCGCGGTTCACCACCATCTCCGACAGCCGCGCGCCGACGACACCGACCGCCCGCTCGCCCTCGAACAGGATCGAGAGCGCGTGCACGTGCGTCTCGACCGTGAGGTTCGGCCGGCTCATAACCGGGTGCAGGTAGGCCACCGCCGCGCTGCAGCGCGCGCCGTTCCGCTCCGTGACCTGGTACCAGCCGATCCCGTCCTGCGAGCCGTCGTTGAAGTCCTCGTTGGCCGGCAGGCCGCGGTCGAGCGCGCAGTCGATGAACGCCTGAGCGAGCGGGTTGCGCGAGCGCCCCTCGGACACCGACAGCGGTCCTCCGGCGCCGTGGAACTCGCTCTCGCCGCGCTCGTTGTCCTCGGCGCGCTTGAAGTAGGGGAGCATCTCGTCCCAGGTCCAGCCGGGGCCCCAGCCGTCGTAGTCGATCGGGTTCCCGCGGATGTAGACCATCGCGTTGATCGAGGAGGAGCCGCCGAGCACGCGACCGCGCGGGAGATAGACGCGCCGGTCGTTCGCGTACGGCTCGTAGATGGTCGAGTGGTCCCAGTCCTGCGCGCTGCGGTAGAGCGCGGAGAACGCGGCCGGGAGGTGGACCAGCTCGTTCGTGTCCGGGCCGCCGGCCTCGATCAGGAGAACCGAGACGTCCGGATCCTCGCTGAGCCGGTTTGCAAGCACGCAGCCGGCCGAGCCGGCCCCGACGATCACGTAGTCGTACATGCACCGACGCTAGCCGGGCAGCCCGGCGGTCGCAAGCTATCCTTCCGGCCCGTCATGGCGGTCCCCAAGCAGAGACAGTCCCACTCGCGGACGAACAAGCGGCGCTCGCAGCACAAAGTCGAGACGCCTGGCCTCCGGCGCTGCCCGCGCTGCGGCCACGCGCGCCGTCCGCACCGCGTCTGCCCCAACTGCGGCACCTATGCCGGCCGTGAGGTCGTCGTGCAGCAGGCCGGGGTCGGCTCAGACGACGAGTGATCGCGGTCGACGCGAACGGCGCCGACCAGGGGCCGGCCGCCGTCGCAGAGGGAGTAGCCCGGTCCGGCCTGCCCGTTCTCCTGTTCGGGCCGAAGGCTGAGATCGAGGGCGTCGCCGGTTCGCACGCGGAGATCATCGACGCCCCCGAGGCCATCAAGGCGGGCGACGAGGCCGTAGCCGCCGTGCGCTCGAAGCGCGACGCGTCAATCGTCCAGGCCGCCGCCGCGGTGGGCGCGGGGCGCGCCGACGCGCTGGTCTCGGCGGGTAGCACCGGGCCCACGCTCGCTGCCGCGACCCTGTCCGTGAAGCGGATCAAAGGCGTCTATCGCCCGGCGCTCGCCGTGCTCATGCCGATCCCCGGCGGACCCGTGCTCCTGCTCGACGCGGGAGCGAGCGTGGAGGTGCGCCCCGAGCACCTCGTCCAGTTCGCCTACATGGGCGCGGGCTTCATGGAGGCGGTCGTGGGGATCGAGCGGCCGTCGGTCGGGCTGCTGTCGGTGGGTGAGGAGTCCGGCAAGGGGACGCCCGGCGTCCTCACCGCTCACGACCGCATCGCCGAGGCGGGCGCGCTCAACTTCGCCGGGAACGTGGAGGGGTTCGACATCCCCACCGCGGGCGTGGACGTGGTGGTGGCCGACGGGTTCACCGGCAACGTCGCGCTGAAGGTGCTCGAGAGCACGCTCAAGGTCTTCGGCGCGGAGATCCGCTCTCGGATCCGCTCGGGTCCGATCTCGAGCCTCGGCGGGCTGCTGGTCCGCAGGAAGCTGGGGAAGCTGCGGGACGACTTCGATCCCGAGAAGGTGGGCGGCGCGATCCTGCTCGGGTTGCGGAAGCCGGTGGTCGTGGCGCACGGAAGCTTCGGACCGACCGGCATCGAGCACGCGGTGAAGCTGGCCCAGCACGCGGCCGACGAGGACATGGTCGGGCGCACCACCACGGCGCTCGAGGCGGCCGGGGCCTTGCGGTCCGCGACCGCTGCTAGCGTCGCCCAGCGATGACCCGCGAAGAGGTTCTCGACCGCATCCGCGAGCATCTGGCCACCGAGCTGGAGGTCGATCCCGGGCGCATCCAGGACTCCACCCGATTCCGGGAGGACCTGGAGGCGGACTCGCTCGACCTGGTCGAGCTCGTGGTGGAGCTGGAGGACAGCTACGGCGTCCGCATTGCCGATGAGGAGGCGGTGAAGATCCTCACGGTCGGCCAGGCAGCCGACTTCGTCGCCGCCCATGCCGACGGAATCGAGACCTGAGTCCCTTGAGGAGCTGCTCGCGGAGCTGCCGGACGTCCTTCGGCGGCAGGCCTTCACACACTCGTCGTGGGTCGAGCACCGAGCCGAGGCGTACGAGCGGCTCGCGTTCCTGGGGGACGTGGTCCTGAGCCTGGCGGTCTCCGACCACCTGTACCCGCGCTTCGAGCGCTACGGCGCCGGCCGCCTGACCAAGGTACGCGCGCAGGCCGTGAGCGGGCCGTCGTGCGCGCGTGTCGCGCGGGCGCTGGGCGTGCCGGACGAGCTGCGCAAGGCGGCGCCCGAGGGCACCGGCCGCACCGCGGACATGCTCGTGGACTCGGAGCGCGTGCTCGCGTCGGTGTGCGAGGCGATCATCGGCGCGGCCTATCTCAGCTTCGGTTTGCAGCGCACGGCGCCGGCGGTGGTGGAGTCCTTCCGCGGCGAGATCGAGCAGGCGCTCGAGAATCCTGTGGACTACAAGTCGGTGCTCCAGGAGCGGCTCGCCCGGCGCGCCGCGGTGGTGGCCTACCGGACCGTGTCCGAGGAGGGCCCCGCGCACGACCGCAACTTCACCAGTGTGGCCGAGGTGGCGGGGGAGGAGCTGGGCCGCGGGGAGGGAAAGACGAAGAAGGCCGCCGAGCAGGAGGCGGCCCTGCACGCCCTCGACTCACTCGACGTAGAGGCGACCCCGTAGCGATGCACCTGCGCTCGATCTCCATGAAGGGCTTCAAGTCCTTCCCCAACCGGACCAAGCTGGAGTTCGGCCCGGGCGTGTCGGTGGTCGTGGGTCCGAACGGGTCCGGCAAGTCGAACATCACCGACGCGGTGCTGTGGGCGCTCGGCGAGCAGTCGCCGCTGGCGGTGCGCGGGCAGTCGATGAAGGACGTGATCTTCGCGGGCGCGCACGGCCTGCAGGGCGCGAACGCCGCCGAGGTGGAGGTCGTCATCGACAACCACGACGGCGCGCTCGACCTCGACTTCTCCGAGATCTCGATAGTGCGCAAGCTCGACCGCGACGGCGAGGGCGAGTACCGCCTCAACGGCGCACGCTGCCGGCTCGTGGACGTGATCGAGGTGCTCTCCGACTCCGGGCTCGGCAAGGAGATGCACTCGGTCGTCTCGCAGGGCAAGGTCGAGCAGATCGTGCTGTCTCGCCCGCGCGAGCGGCGGCTGATGATCGAGGAGGCCGCGGGACTCGGCAAGCACCGCAAGCGCCGCAGGCGCGCGCAGCTGAAGCTGGACCGGACCGAGGAGAACCTGTCGCGGGCGCTCGACGTGGAGCGCGAGGCGCGCTCGCGGCTGCGGCCGCTGAAGCGCCAGGCGGAGGCGGCGGAGCTGCACGAGCGGCTCGAGCGGCAGACGCTTGAGGCGCGCTACTCGCTGTCGCGCGACGCCGCCCGGAGCGCCCGGCTGGCGCTCGCCGAGGCGGAGGAGCGCGCGCGGGCGGTGCGGGGAGCGCGCGACGAGGCCGAGCGGCTGCTCGGCGAGGTCGCGAAGCGGCGCGAGGAGGCCGAGGAGGCGTTCGCGGCGCAGACGCGCGACCGCGAGCGGCTACAGGCGCGCCTGTACGCCGCGCGCACCGCGGGCGAGCGGATCGCGATGCGGCTCGACCGGGTGCGCGAGCAGGCCGAGGCGGCGCGCGAGCGCCGGGAGCGGCGGCTCCGCCAGGTGGAGGTGCTCGAGCAGCAGGCGGCCGCCGACGCCGAGCTGGCCGGCGAGGAGGAGGCGCCGCAGGACCGGATCGCCGCGATCGAGCAGGAGCTGGCCGCACTGGACGCCGGCCGCGAGGAGCGGCTGGCCCGCGAGCTGGCCGGGCTCGAAGAAGAGCTGGCCGCGGCACGCGCCCGCGTGGCGGAGCTAGAAGCAGCCGCCGAGGAGCGCCGAGCGGCGCTGACGGCGGCGGAGGAGGCAGCGGATGCCGCCCGCACGGCTCGCCGCGAGGCCGAGCGCGTCGCCGAGGCAGCCCGCACGAAGGCGGCGGAGGTGGGAGCCGAGCTGGCCGCCTTAAATCACTTTGTTCGGGGGGCGGGCGGATATTCCGATGTCAGTCCGCTCGCCGAGCGCCTTCACGTCGAGCCCGGATACGAACTCGCCCTGGCAGCTGCTCTCGGGCCCCGGTTGATGGCCGCCGTTGTCGGCGATGTCGAGGAGGGGGAGCGCTTCCTTGACGAATCGGGTGCCAACGGGGGGAGCGCGCTCGTCGAGCGCCTCCCGACGCCGGCCGGAACCGCTCCGGCAGCCGCCGCAACGCCGACCGTTCCGGCCTCGCCTTCCGTTCCCGGAGGGCTACAACTTGCGCAACTTGTCCGGCCGGAGCGTGACGTCGCGGCACTGGCCGAGCGACTCCTCGCGGGTGTGTGGGTCGTGGAGTCGATCGGTGCGCTTCCGGAGACGTTCAGCGGCGTCGCCGTAACGCGGTCGGGGCGGTTGTTCGGTGCGAGGACGGGTGAGCTGTCGCAGGCGCCGGCCGGGGGGGCCGAGCGGCTGCTCGAGGAGCTGGGCCGGCGCGACGGGCTCGTCGAGGCGTCGGAGGCCGCCGTTCGGGAGGAGGCAGAGGCGCGCGCCGCGGTGGAGCGCCATGGAGCCGCGGTGACAGAGGCGGATGCCGCGCGCGAGCACGCCGAGTCGGCGCTCAGGGACGCCCTTCGGGCCTCCGCCGAGGCCGCCGAGGGTGTCAGCCGCTCGGAGTGGCTCATCGCCCGCCGTCGCGAGGCACCTCAGGACGGTGCCGAGGCGGTCAGGCGCGCCGAGCTGCTCGGCGACCTGCGCGCGGAGCAGCGACTGGCGGAGCGCATCGAGCGGGAGCGCGAGGAGCGCGCCCGCAACCTGAGGGCGCTTCGCACCGGCGCCGAGCGCGACCTCGCACTTGCCGCGGACGCCGACCGCGCGGCCGTCGCGCTCGAGAGCGCGCGCGACGCCGTGGCCGCGCGCCGCGACGCCGTCGGCCGGGAGCTCGAGGCGGGCGCAGCCGCCGGCGAGGAGACCGCGGCCGCGCTCAAGGCGTGCGCCCAGGAGGAGGCGGAGATCCACGGGCGGCTGAGGGACGCGAGCGAGGCCGTGACGGGCGCCGAGGTGGCCGCCCAGCAGGTCCGCGACACCGCGGCCGAGGTCGAGCGCGACCTGACGAGCCTGGCCACGGGGCTGGGCCTCGACGCCGAGCCGGCCAGCGAGCCGCTGCCGGACGAGGAGCGAGAGGCGCTGACCGTCCGGGTCGACCGCCTCA
>Ga0126306_10001540_pt1 | contig 12395 bp, 12 predicted proteins | sample Plot27_FD_92592 | JGI IMG/M metagenome (GOLD analysis project Ga0126306, IMG submission 92592) | Serpentine soil microbial communities from UC McLaughlin Reserve, CA, USA - Plot27 | ecosystem: Environmental > Terrestrial > Soil > Grasslands | place: USA: UC McLaughlin Reserve, Lake County...
GCGACGTTCACCCTGCTGGGCATCCTGCTCTTCACCGTGGGCTTCAACTTCGGCTACGGTTCGCTGGTCTGGGTCTACGCTTCCGAGTCCTTCCCAGTGCGGCTTCGCACCCAGGGCGGCTCGGCGATGCCGACGGCGGATCTGTTCGCCAACTTCCTCGTCGGAGTCGTGTTCCTGCATGCCCTCGGAGCGCTTGGCGGCTCGGTGACGTTCGGTATCTTCCTTGCCCTGGCGCTGGTCTCGTTCGCCTTCGTCTACGTGCTCGCCCCCGAGACCAAAGGACGGCCACTGGAGGAGATCCGTACCTACTGGTACAACGGTGGTAGCTGGCCCGAGGAGACTTGAATGCAGATCTTGCCCGAGATCGAAGCCAGACCCTACGCCAAGCTCGATACAGCCTGATCCAGCCCCTAGTGGTAGTATCTGGTGTTAATATTGGGTACAAGAAACGGATGTTGATCGGTGCAAAGAAGATGGCGGCGATCCGCAGAAACGTTGACAAAACCCTGTTGGGATCTTGTAATGACCAGTAGAAATGTGGACGGGACGACCACGATAACGGCCGGGTAGTCTGCCGGCCGCTGGAGCTTATGACGGCATCGGGGATGATGGAGGATACAACAGGCTTCTTCCTTCCACTGAATCTGGAATATGCCCTGTGAGTAACGCCATGCGAAACCGGGGCATTCTGGTCGTGATCTGTGTTCTGGTAGCGCTGGGCTCGTTGCTTTGCCTCGGGAGGCAATCCCTGGCGAAGCAGCCCGCAAGGACGCCCGAACCCAATGGGTCTGCGGCTTCTTTCCGACCGGCCGGCGACGCGCTGACGGCCGCGCCGAATACCGACCCTCGGGCGCCCGCGGCGCAGCCGAAGCCGGCACTCCGAGAGCCTGCGGACCGGGATCCTTCATCGCGGCCGACCGAGCGAACCGCTCCCGCCGGCCGGCGCGCTCCTGGCTCGAGAGATTTCGAGGAACCACGGGGCAGGCAGGTCGTCCCGCACGAGAACCCTGCGCACGAGCCGCCGGGGCTGCAGAAGCACGGTCCTGACGGGCCCGTTGCGGCGGGGCCTGCCGGCCATCGTCCTCGGCCGGAGCAGACCAACAGGGACCACTTATCCCGTCCGGTCCATGAAGAGCCCGCGCCGCCGACGAGATCCCACTACCCCCACCAGGTCAAGAGCACCGGCCCAAAGGTGGACGCCGCATCGCCGGACCAACACGGCACACCCGCTGGCCCTCCAGGCAAAGAGAAAGCGCATCCGGAGGGTACGAGGTTCGCGGGGCCACCCGGTCACACGCGACAGCCTCCCGAACACGGCACGGAGGCGGGGCACAGGCTCGATGAAAAGGGTGGCAACAGGGCTCACGAATTACACAAACCCAGCGAGCACAGACCCGTCCACGCCCGCACACTCGCCGACTCGCCTGATGGCGGGCTATCCAGCATAGGTAACGCGGGGACGGAAGAACCCCCCTCCAACCGCCAGCCACCCGTACGGCCACTGGCCGGCCACCGGACAGGTTCGGAGATCGGGTCGGGAGCGCAGCCAACCCGCCTCCAGGCCGGGAGCTCCGATCCTCGTTCCCTTGCCCTCCGTAGAGAAGAGCCCGACGGGCCCGCGGGACAGACATCCACACACCGGCTAGAGACTCAGGCCGTAAAGTCCTCCCGGGCCCCGGGCCCCGTGCGCGGGCTGGATGCCGTTTCGGCCCCGCCCCCGGGCGAGGAGCAGAGACCTACTGTAGAGCAGACGAAGTCGGCGCCGGAGACATCCCTGAGGTCGACAATGCTGCTGTTCGATCCCTTGTGGGACGAAAGAGGTTCCCTGATCGACCTGTCAGAGGGGGTACTCCGGTCGGTGGCCGGCGGGCCCCACGAACCCTCAACAGGGACGCCCTACAGAGGAAGCCTCGCGCAGAGTGGTCTCCCGCTGGGGGTCCCGCCGCCCTTCTTCGGTTTCGTCCCGATGATGGGAGGCGCCGCAACCGGGTTTGGATCCTCCGGTAGTGGCACCGCGCCGTTACTCGCCATTATCGTCCCTTGCCTGATCGCCCTCTTTTACCGGGGCTGGTCCCGCATCTCCTACGCGCTTCTCCGGCCGGGAACGGTTTCTCGGCCGGCACTCGAACGACCCGGCTGATCCTCCCTGCTCAGGGAGCGCTCTGTGCGCTCTCGAAGCCTTACGTTGGCCAGGCGTCGATGGTTCGTACCGCTGACGTCCGGGCGTCTCGCAGAGCAGGGAGAGAACATGAACGCATGGCAGAAGCGCAACAAAGTCTCTCACAACGGGGCCGAAGAGCACCGTATACCGGTCCGCGCGCATGCGCCGACCTCGCCGCGAAGTTCCCCTGATCCCAGTCCGTCATCCAGGATTACTATGGTGGTATCCCCCCTCTTCAGTACCCGCCTGAAGACGATGGCCACCCTGCTCTACGTCGTAGGCGCGTTGGCCACGATCCTGTTCGTCCATGGGGGGTGGTTCCAACTCCGCGACCCGGATGTACAAGCCCTCGACAGGACGGTGCTCGCAGGCGGGGTACTGGTGGTGACGCTGTGGCTCTTCCCCTGGCACCGCTTCGGACGCAACGTGTTACTCATCCCCGTCTCCGCCTGCCTCGCCCTCACGACCCTCGCCGTGTACTTCTCGGGCGGCTGGCAAAGCCCGCTCGCCGTACTCTTCCTCCTCATTGTGGTGTTCTGCGCCGGCTACTTCTCCGCGGGGATCGCCGTGCTCTGCGTCGGCGTTACGCTGCTAGCCAGCCTGAGCCCACAACTCTACACGCCGGACTCGGGGCAGCTGACCGAGCACCTGATCATCCATGGCCCAACCTACCTCGGCCTTATGCTGGCGTGCAGGTACACCTTGTGGGAACGCACGAGCCTCCAGTTCGAGCGAGACTCAGCGAAGATCAAGGACCTCAAGGAGCGCCTGTGGCACGAGGCGTCTCTCGACCCGCTGACGGGCCTGTACAATCGCAGCCGTTTCGAGACGCGCTTCAACGAGGAGTTCGAGAGGGCGAAGCGCACGGGTGAGCATTTCATCGTGCTCTTCCTGGACGTCGACGATTTCAAGGAGGTCAACGACACCCACGGGCACCGCAAGGGTGATAACGCCTTGAAGCTGGTAGCCGAGATACTGCAGTCTTGCTCCAGACGCATAGATGTGGTCGCGCGTCACGGTGGGGACGAGTTCATGGTTATACTGTCCGGGGCCTCCATCCCCGAGGCTCACCGTTTCTTCGAGCGGATGCGCAAGCAGGTCGCCGAACGCTCGGGTCGCACGTTGGGCTTGGACATTCGCCTCAGCGGCGGGGCCGTCCAGTGTCCCGACTCCTCCGCCGACCCCGCTGCCCTTCTCGACGCCGCAGACGAGGCCATGTACAAGGCCAAACGGCGTGGCAAGAACCGCCTGTTCGCCGGCTTGTCCCTCCCCCCACCGAGCACCGGCGGGTTGCCCCAACGGAGGAATGAGGGTGCGTAGCTGGCCGGCGGACAGACAAATCCTAAGCATCGTTGGAGGTCGAAGGTGAGAGAGATAGATAGACGCTACGCGCAAGAGGCCGAGAGGTCGGGTTTTGGTCAACTCCTGGAGCGGGCAAGAAGTGAGCGGGGCGTGTCGCTGGAGGAGGCCGAACAGGCCACCAGGATCCGCAGAGACTACCTGCAGAAGCTAGAGAGCGATGACCACTCTACGATGCCAGAGCCTATCTACGTGCGGGGCTTCGTCAAGGCATACGCCACCTACCTGGACCTCGACGGGGATAGACTCGCCACCCAGGTCAGGTTCTGGCAAGAACGAAGGCGGAGGGCGAGACGCGGTCCCGTCTGGGATCACTGACGTCGTGCATAAGGCTTTAAGCCTTATGCACGACGAGCAATCAGCCGTCAGCTTATCAGCAAGATCAAAGAGCTGATAGCTGACGGCTGAAAGCTGACAAGCGCGGTTTGGGGAGGAGAGATGCTCGAAGGCAAGGTAGCACTTATCACTGGTGCGAGCCAGGGTCTCGGCAGGGCGCTCGCGCTCGCCTTTGCGAGGGAGGGCTCGAGGGTGGCGATCAACGCCCGCAGCGAGGGGTCCATCGGCCCGGTCGCCGAGGAGGTCGAAGATACGGGCGCGGAGGCGCTCGCCCTCGCGGCAAACGTGTCGAATGGCGACGACGTCGAGAGGATGGTCCGAGAGACGGTCGAGCGTTTCGGGAGGATAGACGTGCTCGTAAACAACGCCGGCCTGCTGGGTCCGAGGGTCGCTATAGAAGAGTATCCCGAAGACGAGTGGAGGGAGGTGATAGACGCCAACCTCACCGGGCCTTTCCTCGTCGCCAGGGCGACGATCCCGCACATCCCCGAAGGCGGCTCCGTGATCAACGTAGTAAGCGGTGTCAGCGTCGAGGGCAGGGCCGAGTGGGGCGCTTATTCGGTCAGCAAGTTCGGGATAGAGGGGCTCACCCAGATTCTGGCCGCCGAGCTCGCGGAAAGGGGGATCCGCGTGAACGCTGTCGACCCTGGCGGGATGCGCACTGAGATGCGCGCCGCCGCCTATCCCGAGGAGGACCCCACCACCCGCATAACCCCGGAAGAGAACACTGCAGTCTTCCTGTATCTGGCGTCAGACGAAGCGAAAGACGTAACGGGGCAGCGCTTCAAGGCACAGGAATTCGGGCAGACTTAGGTCCTACGCCGACTTCTCGGCCGTGTCGGTGAGCTCGGCCTGGACGATAAGACGCTGCTTGTAGTCGGGCAGCGTGCAGGTCTGGAGGGTGAGGATGTTCTTGCCCGGCTGGACATCCGCCACGTGCGTGTCGGAAGAGCCGACGACGAAGGTCTTGAAGACATCGTAGGTGTACTTGGTGCCGTTTGCGTCCGTGACGTAGACCTTGTCACCGACGTCAACTTTGCTCAGATCCCAGAAGGTCAACCAGCTCTCTGTGTTGGGGTAGCCTAGCCTGTGGCCTGCTATATAGACGTTGGCCTCGTTGTCCCAGGGAAAGCCGGTGCCCTGGAGATGGATGGCGGCGTGAGTCTTCAGGGCCTCCTCATCGGTCCCCTTGGTGTACGGTACGTCGTCGTTCTCGATCCTGGACATCGCGGGGACGGTGAGCTCGAGCGTCCTGTCCCCGGGGCCGACGTTGCTCGTGTTCTCGTCCCTGGTGGTCTCTAGCTTGGGTACGTTGAAACCGCCAGGGTTGTCACCGTTCGTGGCGGTGCTATCCAGGCGCCCGGCCAGGAAGAACGACGCTATGAGCGCGGCACCAGCCAGTATCATGAGCAGGCTCAATACCCAGGAAACGACGGTCTTCGCCCTCGACCTGTTGACGTTGTACTTCTTCATGACCCCGGGGATTGTAACACCAAAGTCGCTCCTTGCTCCCTGCTTGATCTCCAGGGACCCTCAACGCTCAACAGGCAGGTCCTCCCTGACACCCCACTCGTTCCACGAGCCGTCGTAGTTGGCCAGCCTCTTGTATCCGAGCCGGTGCAGGGTAAAGAGCGGAACCGTGGCCGCGACCCCGCCGTTGCAATACGCGACGACAGGCTCTTCTCTATCCTCTGGCACGCCTGCCTCCCTCAGCCTCCGCTCCAGCTCCTCGTCGGAGTGGAAGGTACCGCTCTCGGGGTCGAGCAGGCTGTCGGCGTGGAGGTGGGCGGCCCCTGGTACGCGCCCCGCCCGGCCCTCTCCGCGCGCCACAGCGCCGGTGTACTGCCCTTCCTCGCGCGCGTCGAGCACGAGGGCGTTGCCGCCTTCGCTCGTGGCGAGGAGCGCTTCGGCGTCGGTACGCCACCCGACCCTTGGCTCAGGGGTGAAGACCGCCGGTTCCGGTTCGGGGACCTCGTCCGTCGTCGGGCGGCCCTCGGCGGTCCACTTCTTCCAGCCACCGTCAAGGACGGAGACCATGTCATGACCGTAGTAGGTAAGGGCCCACCACAGGCGGGTGGCGAACTGGCCTCCCGCGTGGTCGTAGACCACGATGTATGTATCGTCGCCGATGCCGAGGGAACCCATCACCTCGGCGAAGCGCCCCGGCGGCGCGATCTGCACAGACACAGGGTCGTCGGGGTCGGTGATGTCGCTGGTCCAGTCAACATAGACAGCGCCGGGGATGTGGGCCTCGTCATACTCCTCGCGGGCCGCGAGGTACTCCGCCTTCTGGCGGCCTCCCCCAAGGTCCGACTTCTTCACGTAACCCCGAATGTCCACGACGCGCCGTCTCTCGTCTTCGAGATGGGCGGCGAGCCAGTCGGTCGTGGTCAGGGGATCCGAATTCTGCATGCTGATCTACTCCTTCAGGATGTCGTGTTCCCTGACGTATCCCTCCGCGAGCTCGCGGGCCTTGTCTTTGTCGTCCTTGCCGAGACGTCCTTCGACCACCTCGTTCTGCAGGTAATCTTTGAGGCCCTTGATCCAACGCCCGGGACCCATCTCGAACTGCTCCATGAGGTCGTTCCCGTTTAGTGGGCTCTCCAGCTTCTCGACGGCGTCCTCGGCCCTCACCTCGTCCACCCTGCCCCTGAGGCTTCGCCAGGACTCCTCGGCGACCCGCCTGCGCCGCGGCGCGCTCCCCGTGATGTCGGCCCTGGCGAGCCTCAGGAGCATGTCGACGTTTGCGAGCTCTCGATCACCGCGCGCGAGATACGTATCCCTGATAAAACGCCTGACCGCCGCGTCGCTCCACGGGTCCCTGCTCGCGGCGTACCCGTAAGGACGCATGTGGTTCGCGACGAGGTGGGCGACGGCGTCGATGTCGTCCTTGGGGTAGGCGAGGCGTTGCATAGCGCGCCGCGCTATGGCGGCCCCGACGTTCTCGTGGCCGTAGAAGTGTATCTTCTTCGGGATAGTGCGCCCCCTGCAGACTTCGCACTCCCCCTCTTCGGCGCTCTTCCGTAGGCTCTTCGCCCCGCAGTAGGTGCAGCGGTGCTCGTAGACGAGCGTCCTCGGCTTCCCGATGTCGTGGAAGAAGGCCGCCTTGCGCAGGATGGGGTCGACCTCGACGCTCGAGACCACGATCAAGGTGTGCTCGAAGACATCCTTGTGGTGGAACTCGGCCTCCTGCTCGACGTCGACCGTCTCCATGAACTCGGGCACCACGTAGGTCATGAGCCCGAGCCTGACCAGGGTCCTGAGGCCTGAGGCCACGTTCTCGGAGACCAGGATCTTCTCGAACTCCTCCCTTATGCGCTCGGCGGAGATGCTCTCAAGCCAGCCAGCGTTGTCGCGGATCGCCCCTTCGAGGTCAGACGTCATGGCGAAGGGCTTCTCCGGCTGTGACAGCGTAGTCTCGAATCGGACCGCGCGCAGCATCCGCAGAGGGTCGTCGCGCATCCTATCGAGGGGATCGCTTACGGCCCGGATCACACCCGTTTCCAGGTCTTTACGGCCCTCGAAAGGGTCCACGATCTCACCACTGAGCGCGGCCGCAGCGACGGCATTGATCGTGAAGTCCCTCCTCGCCAGATCCTCTTGCAAGCTTTCGCCGAACCGCACCTCGGGATGCCTGCTCCCCCGCATGTACTGGTCGGTCCGGTAGGTCGTGATCTGAACCTCGTACTCTCCCACGGTGGCCGCTATCGTCCCGAAGCGCTCCCCCACCGTCCACAGGTTCACAGCATGGGGCCGCAATAGAGCCTTTATCATCGCCGGATGCGCGTCTGTCGCAGCGTCCGCGTCCCGACGGTCGATCTCCTTCGAGTGCGCTTCGGTCGCGGTGTCCGTATCTGGTCCTCCGAGCAGCGCCCTCCGCACGACCCCACCAACCAGGTAGAGCTCGTGCCCGGCCTCCCCGAATGCCTCACCGAGACGCGAGAGAGACTCGGGCACCTCGAGCTTCTTTATGTCGGACATCATGATGATCAGATTCTAGAGCAGATCAGACTGGGATGGCGGCTTCGCGGGAGGGGAAGATGTCGAAGTAGTCCTGGAAGCCTGTCACGGAGAAGATGCGTTCGACGGCTCTCGAGGGGGCTGCGAGGCGGAGGGAGATCCCCTGTTGGCCTAACGTGTCTTTGGAGCGCATGAGGGCGGAGAGAGCCGTAGAGTCCATAAAGGCTACATCGCCAAGGTCGACGACGACCGCGCCCACACCCTCGGTCTCGACGGCCCGTTCTATGGCGTACTGGAACCTCGGGGCGGTATGGAGGTCCATCTCACCCCGCACCGAGACGACGGAGTACCCTTCGGCATGCTCTGCTATGCTGACCTCAAAGTCCGTGCCTGATCACTCCTCTCTAGAATCGCCGCAGAGCGGCCAATGGATATTAACTCAAGTAGTGTGCCCGGTAAACCGCCTGGTTTGTACGGACATGCAATGTTTTCTGCTAATATTCGGGCGTATGGAAGGGAGAAGTACAGAGCGGGTTGCCGTCTTCGTCGACGGGGCGAACCTCTACCACTCGATCAAGACCTACTACAGGGGCATCCTCGACTACGCCAGGCTCCTCTCTGCGGCCGTCGGGGACAGGAAGCTCCTCAGGGCGACTTTCTACATCGTCGAGAAGCAGGAGGCCGAGGAGGGACAGGGGAACTCGGCGCGCTCCTTCGTCTACAACCTCAACAAGTTCGGCTACAAGGTACGCTCGAAGCCGCTCGTGGTACACGAGACCCTGTCCCCCGATGGAGAGAAGACGGTCTCGCACAAGGGCGACTGGGACATAGGCGTCGTCGTCGACATGATGCGTCTTGCGGGACACGCCGATACCTACGTACTCGTCTCCGGCGACGGGGACTACGTCGAGGCCGTGGAGTACCTGCAGAGCGAGAAGGGCATACGCGTCGAGGTCATAAGCGCGGCCCAATGCACCTCCCAGGCCCTACTCGACGTCTGCGACGCGCATACGGACCTGGCGGACATACCAGATCTGTTTCGGCGGCCGCCGAAACCGGCTATCAGCGATCAGCACTCAGCAGTCAGCTAAATCATCTCCGGCCAGACCGCTCTCGTACGTCGAGCATCACAACCAGCAACGCGGCCTCTCACGCTACAAGTTCTCGCCGAGCAACCAGAAGATGACTGCTGAGTGCTGATAGCCTATGGGCTCCCGATCACTCTCACTTCCGGCTCCAGCTCGATGCCCAGTTTGTCGTGTACCTTCATTCGGACGTGTTCGATGAGCTGTAGGGCTTCTTTGGCCGTGCCGCCACCGAGGTTTACGAGGTAGTTGGCGTGGACCGGGGAGACCTCGATGCTGCCGACCCTGGTGCCTTTGAGGCCGGCGGCCTCTATCACGCGGCCGGGGAAGTCTCCTGGGGGGCGCTTGAAGGTGGAGCCGCAGCTCGGCCTGTTAGGGGAGCCATTCATGCGCTGGGCTCTGAACTCCTTTATGCGGGCCTTCAGTTCCGTCGGGTCGCCGGCGACGAGCGTGTAGCCTGCCCTCAGGACGACCCAGCCCGGGTTATCGTGCAGGGCGCTGTGACGGTATGAGAGGTCCAGGTCTTTGTTCTCGATCCTGACCACCTCGTGATCCCTGAACACGTCGGCCCAGTCGAGGACCTCGCTCGTCTCGGAGCCGTAGGCGCCGGCGTTCATGTAGACCGCGCCGCCGACGGTGCCGGGGATGCCGGTCGCGAACTCGAGGCCAGCGAGGCCGCGGCCTGCCGTCGTGTTGGCCAGCACCGGATAGAGCACCCCGGCATCAGCGGTGACACGCGTACCTTCGATCTCGACGTTCGTCAGAGATTTGGCGAGGCGGATCGTGAGTCCTCGGATGCCGCCGTCTCTCACGAGCACGTTCGTGCCCCCGCCGAGGATCGTGACCGGTACACCGTGCTCGGTGGCCTTCTCTGTGGCCTCGATCAACTGGTCTACGCTTCTGGGCTCGAGCAGGGCATCTGCGGGACCCCCGATCTTCCAGGCCGTGTAGCGCTTCAGGGGTTCGTCAAACTTGGCCGAGGGGAAGAGCCGGTGTAGAGTGCTAGCATGCATGAGAAGGAATATAGAGGACCGACGAATGCTTTGCAGAACGGGGGAAATCTATGAAGGCGATGGCTCTAGCGGCGGGCAAGGGTACCAGGCTCTTCCCGCTCACCGGTGAGATCCCCAAACCCATGGCTCCCGTGGTGAACACCCCGATCATCGAGCACATCTTCGACCTGCTGGTTGGCCACGGCGTCGAGGAGACTTACGTCAACGTCCACTACCTGGCAGACGCCCTGCTCGAAGCCTACGGCGAAGAGTCCAGGGTGAATGGCATGGCCGTACACCTGGAAAGGGAGGACGAGCTGCTCGGCACGGCAGGGGGCGTGAAGCGCCTGGCCGACAGATTCGACGACACCTTCGTCGTTGTCTCGGGCGACGCGCTGACGGACGTGAACATAGAGGAGCTGGTGGAGTATCACAGGGAGAAAGGCGCCCTGGCCACGATAGCCTTGCGGCGGGTCTATGATACCTCGGAGTTCGGGGTGGTCGAGGTGGATGAGGAGGGTAACATCCAGGGTTTCCAGGAGAAGCCGAGCCCTGAAGTGGCCATAAGCACCCTGGCGAACACGGGCATCTACGTCTTCGAGCCGCGGGCCCTCGATTACATCCCAGAAGGCACGTTCTTCGACTTCGCCGAAGACGTGTTCCCAAAGTTGCTGGAGAACGGAGAGCGCTTTGTCGGGTATCAGGAGGACTTTTACTGGTCGGACATAGGGACTCTTGCAGCATATCGCCAAGCCCAGTACGATGTGCTCTCAGGCAAGGTCGAGGTCAAAATCCCTGGCGAGAAGCGGGGCGAGGGACTGTGGGTCGGGGAGGATGCCCAGATCCACTCCTCCGCACAGATGGAGGGCCACGTCCTGGTCGGAAAAGACGCGGTGGTCGGACGGGGCGTCAAGCTGCTTGGGGACGTGACCATCGGGCGCGACTGCTGGATCCGGCCTAACGCCACGATCAAACGCAGCATCCTGCTCCCCGGCGCGAGCGTGGGCGGCGGCGCTTACCTGGAAGATTGCATAGTCGGCCACGACTACGACGTACGTCCCCAGGAGACTATTAGGGGCGGCGCTCTCATCCGCCGCACATAGACCTCAGGCTTGAGTTAAAGGCAGGTGAGACCATTCGTCCCGAAGTAGGCGGAGCGCCGGGCGGGAGCGAACACCCGAGGCATTCGCCTTCCGGTAGCGGGTCGCGAAATCCTTTAAGCTGCTGCCTGTAGCCTAACTTGTTGGCCTAACCAGCCGGTAGCCGAAACCGCGTACCGTTTCTATCAACTTGGGATCCGTCGAGTCGTCGCCGAGCTTGTTGCGGAGGCGCTGGACGTAGACGTTCACCGTGCGCTCGTCTATGTATTCTTCTTCGCCCCACACCTGCCTGAGGAGCGCCGTGCGTGGGAAGACCCTTCCGGGGCTCTTAGCCAGGGTGTGGAGGAGCTTGAACTCGCGGGGGGAGAGGAGAACTTCTTTACAGTCTTTCAGGACCTGGACCTGGTCAGGGTCGATCTCCAGTTCGCCGACGTAGATCCTGCCAGACTCTCCATCCCCGGCGCGTTCTCTCTTGCGGAAGATCTGCTTTACCCGCGCCACTAGTTCCCTTGGATTGACCGGCGAGCGCATATAGTAGTCGGCCCCTAGCTCTATCCCGACTATTCGGTCCATGGTGTCCTCATCCCTGAGGAGCGCGACGGTATCGACGCCTGGCTTCTGTACGGCGGAGATCACCTGAAACCCCCGCTCATCTGGCAACCTGTTATCCACGACCGCGATCTCGAAGTCCTCCCTACCTGCCATCTGCCTCGCCTGAGAACCGGAGCCGGCAGGGATCACACGCCACCCCTCCCCGGAGAGCGCCCGCCTCAGATGTAACCTCTCCTCGTCATCCCCTATAACAAGCAGTACAGATGCGCTCAAAACGCCACGCCTACCTTCGCTCCGCAAACTCCAACCGTCACCAGGAGAGTATATCCACAAAAGCGCCCCTTAGGAGCCCCGCCTTGAGAGATGCCCAACCCGGCGGTATCATGTGCATTTCCGGTGCGCTCGTAGCTCAGCCGGATAGAGCGTCTGACTACGAATCAGAAGGTCGCAGGTTCGAGTCCTGCCGAGCGCGCTAAAGAAATGCCGGTGTTTGCAGCAGAAACGCCCGTCATTGGAGAGGCCCCGGACCAGATCCGGGGCCTCTTTACACCAATTAGTACACCAATACATCAGGAAAGGGCATCCTCCATAGCCGCGGCAGTCTGGTCACCCATCCCCGGCAAAACGTGGGAATAGGTGTCCAGGGTTATCGCTATGGTAGCGTGGCCCAACAGCTCCTGCACCAGTTTCGGATGTACACCCCGGCTCAACAGAAGCGTGGCGGCAGTGTGCCTGAGATCGTGGAACCGGACGCGTTGAGATAGTCCGGCTCGCTCCAACAGGGGCTTGAACGAGCGCCCCGTCAGGTTGCGGGGGTTGATCGGCGTCCCGACCGTCGTCGAGAAGATCA